>Ga0315268_10001034_pt1 | contig 32471 bp, 31 predicted proteins | sample C1_top_MG_FD_204535 | JGI IMG/M metagenome (GOLD analysis project Ga0315268, IMG submission 204535) | Sediment microbial communities from Yellowstone Lake, YNP, Wyoming, USA - C1_top | ecosystem: Environmental > Aquatic > Freshwater > Lake > Sediment | place: USA: Wyoming | collected 2017-08-01
TTGCGTCAGATGCTTGTGCAGTGTCTCAGTGAGAGTGACCTTAGAGATCTCTGTTTTGACTTGGGCGAAGACTATGAAAATCTTGGAGGTTCTAGTAAAAGGGATAGAGCTAGGGAACTGGTCGCGCATTTGAATCGCCGTCAGCGCATCTGTGAACTCGTAGAGATTTGTCATCGAAAGCACTCGGATCTTCCCTGGCAGAAAATTCAAGATACTGGAGAAGCTCACGCTTTTCAAAGTGCCAGAACAAGTGCTCGGCAATTAACGCGTGAGGGTATGGCTGAGTGAAGGATGAAGTAATGCTTAACGCCCCCGTCCTCATCATCGGCGCAGCCTCGCTAGACCGCAAAGGCCGCGTGACCGGGCCTATCGTCCCTGGCACTTCCAACCCCGGCATCGTACGGCGCAGCCTGGGTGGTGTGGCCCGCAACGTCGCCGAGAACCTGGCCCGCCTGGGCGTGAAGGTCTCGCTGATGACCGCCGTCGGCGACGATTCTGCAGGGCAGGAAGTGTGGCGCGAGGCGAGGAATGCAGGGATTGACACCAGCCTCTCCCTTATCGTAGATGGCGGGCGCACCGGCGCATACCTGGCTGTGCATGATTCGACCGGTGCGCTGCATGTGGCTGTGGACGACATGGCCGTGATGGAGGCTATCACCCCGCGCCACCTCCACGACCGGCGGCGAGAAATTGCAGAGGCAGCCATGGTCGTTGTGGACGCGAACCTCACCCCGGCTGCGCTTGAGACATTGTTTAGCATTACGCACAAGAACGGCGTGCGCGTCTGCGCCGACCCGACTTCGCCATCACTGGCGGCGCGGCTGCGGCCTCACGTGACTCAGCTTGCCTTGACCACTCCCAACGCCGCCGAAGCCGAGGCACTCTCCGGCTTGAGCATGGAGGGCGAAGACGATGCAACGCGCGTCGCGCGTTACCTGGTTTCGGTCGGCGTGGGGTTGGCCGTGGTTACGTTGGGCGAAAGAGGCCTGGCCTATGCTACGTCTGAAGAGAGTGGTCACTTGCCTGCCATCCACGCCGAGGTCGTGGACCGGACCGGCGCCGGCGATGCACTCACGGCGGGCGTCATCTTTGGCCTGCTCAACGATCTGGAGCCAATCGAAGCGGTGCGGCTGGGGCTCTCGGCTGCCACGCTCACGCTCAAATGCACTGAGACCGTCTGTCCTGACTTGAGCCTCGAAAAGCTGTATGACCAGTTAGTCGTCTGAGAAACCCGTTTTCTGACCTCACTGCGGGAAAACGGGTTTCTGGATCGAGATAAACAAATGCTATCAGCCTGGCTTGCGCTCCTCCTCGCATTTGTGTACGTCTTTGTCGCCATTGGGCTTGGAGAGTTGTCGCGGCGCTCACTTCGCGCTTCCCGCGAATTCACGCGCAAGTTCATTCACATTGCCGTCGGCATGATCAGCGTGCCGACGGTGCTGTGGTTCCCCAGCCTGGGCTGGGCGATCATTCCGCCGCTGGCGTTCGTCGTCATCAACTATCTCGACTATCGCTTCGGCGTCGTCCAGGCGATGATGTCCTCTAACCGCTCCAACCTGGGCACAGTCTATTTTCCGCTCTCGTTCGCGGCTATTCTGTTTTTGTTCTGGGGCGACCCGGCCAGGCCGACGATGAACCCGCATCTCATCGTCGCCGCATTGATGCCAATGACGTGGGGTGATGCGCTGGCCGCCATCGTCGGCGGGCGATGGGGCCGGAAGCGCTATACGGTGCTCGGCAGCACGCGCAGCTTCGAAGGCTCGGCAACGATGTTTATCGTCTCGGCGCTCGCGACATTTCTAGCTTTGGGAGCCTCTCCGACAGCCATCCCGGCTGCGCTCATTACCGCGTTGGGCGCCACGATTGCCGAAGCTCTCTCGCCGTGGGGAATTGACAACCTGACCGTCCCGGCAGTCTCGGCTCTCCTCATAACCCTTGTAAAGGTTTGAGACCTTCACAAGGGTCCAAAAGAGTATGTCATGGACGAATACCAACCGCGCATCACCGACCTGCCCACTGACGAGCGGCCACGCGAGCGATTGCTGCACGTCGGCGCGTCGGCGGTTTCCACCGCCGAGCTGATCGCCATCATCTTGCGCGTGGGCACCGGCGGTGAAAACGTCGTGCGGGTGGCGCAGCGACTGCTGGCCAAATTTGGTGGTCTGGGAGGGCTAGCCCGTGCTTCGGCAGCCGAGTTGTGTGCAGAAAAGGGACTGGCGGAAGCCAAAACGGCGCAGCTCAAAGCCGCCTTTGAATTGGGGCGGCGGCTGCTCGTAGAATCGCCCGGAGAGCGGCCTACGATCACGAGCCCCTCGGACGCGGCCAACCTGCTGGTGAGTGAGATGAGCCTGCTGGAACAGGAAAGTATGCGCGTGATCTTGTTGGACACGCGCAATCGCGTCCAGGCCATCCAGACGGTTTACCAGGGCAGCCTGAACACGACAATGGTGCGCGTGGGCGAGCTATTTCGCGAGGCCGTGCGCGCCAACTGCGCGGCCATCATTGTCGCGCACAACCACCCGTCCGGCGATCCGTCGCCCTCGCCGGAAGATGTGGCAATCACCAAAGATATTGTCGCCGCCGGCAAGTTGTTGAGCATTGAAGTGCTGGATCACCTGGTCATCGGTCAGCAGCGATTCATCAGCCTCAAGGAACGCGGGTTAGGGTTTGGATAAAAAGGCCGGCCTGCGGTTGACAATTCAGCCCAGTTCGGCTAAAATATCGGCCATCAGTTAGCGCGATAAGCAACGGGCCGAGGTAGCTCAGTTGGTAGAGCACGCGACTGAAAATCGCGGTGTCCCCAGTTCGATTCTGGGCCTCGGCACCTCGGCCAAAAGAGAGGCCAACACGCGGGCGTGGCTCAGTGGTAGAGCGTCTCCTTGCCAAGGAGAAAGTCGCGGGTCCGAATCCCGTCGCCCGCTCAGAGGGTTGATCGGATCTAGGGTCAGCCCTTTCTTTTTTTTCTAGCTGTGCACCCAGGCTATAATGAAACCGTCACGTGGGGCAAGTATGCGCGACCAGTTCAAGATCACCTTTCAACGGCGCGGCAATCTGCACATCGTTGATGTGGATGGCGACCTGACCGCTGCGACAGCCGAGCCGCTAGAGCAAGCTTACCGACAGGCGGTCGCCGAGCCAGGGACCGCCACCGTCCTGAACTTGCGCTGCGACTATATCACCAGCGGCGGATTTGCCATCATCGCTGACCTCGCCTTGCGCGCCCATCGGGACGACCGGCGCTTGTGCCTCGTCGGCCTGAACCCACACCAGACCAAAGTGGCAGGTCTGCTCGGGATAAGGTCCTACGCGGAAATCCACCCTAGTCTGGACGACGTCACGGGCTAGCCGAAGCAAATCCCCATATCGCGTGCCATCTGAACGCGCTCGCTATCGGGATTGATGCGCTTGGGGACACTGATGGCCTCGGCGATGGGCACCGCAGCGATCTCCGCCCCCTGCAGCGCAACCATGTGCCCATACTTGCCTTCGGCCACCAGCCGCACCGCCGCTGCACCGTAGCGCGTCGCCAGCAGCCGATCAAACGGCGTGGGGCGCCCGCCGCGCTGAACGTGACCCAGCACCGTGCAGCGCGTCTCCAAGCCAGTCAGTTGCTCCAATCGCTTGGCGACTGTGTTGCCGATACCCCCCAAGCGCGCCACCGTCGTCACGCCGTCACCGGCGCGACTAAAGATCTGCTCGCCGTCGGCAGGTTTGGCCCCCTCGGCGGCGACGATGATACTGAACTTGGCCCCGCCTTTGTTCCGTGCCTTGATCGCATCGGCTACCACGTCCCAGTGGAAAGGCATCTCGGGGATGAGGATCACGTCCGCTCCTCCGGCGATACCCGAATGCAGCGCGATCCAGCCTGCATCGCGACCCATCACCTCGACGACCATCACGCGGTGGTGCGATTCAGCAGTCGTGTGCAGCTTGTCAATCGCATCGGTCGCCGTATTGAGCGCCGTATCAAAGCCAAAGGTCACGTCCGTTCCACCCAGATCGTTGTCAATCGTCTTGGGCACGCCCACAACCGGGCAGTCTCTAGCATATAGTTCTTGGGCGATGCGAAGCGTCCCATCGCCGCCGACGACGATGAGCACGTCAATGCCGGCTGCGCGCAGCCGCTCAATCACCAATCCTGAAGCATCCTCGATAACTTCTTGGCCGTTGCGGATGACCTTGCGTGCGAATGGGTTGCCTCGATTCGCCGCGCCCAAGATGGTTCCACCTTGCGGCAGGATGCCGCGCACATCTTTGGGCGTGAGCGGGCGTAGCGCTTTGTATGCGCGCTCGATCAATCCATCAAAGCCATCTTCGATGCCGGTGACATCCCACTCGTACTTGCCGATGGCCGTCTTGACCACCGCGCGGATGACTGCGTTGAGTCCGGGAGCATCGCCTCCGCCCGTGAGTATTCCGATGTGCATGGTCCCCCCTGGTCATCCTGGCAAAGGTTGAGAACCTTCGCAAGGGTCAGCGTTGCGCGCTCGCGCGGATGCGGCGGACGGCGCGCCCGGCTGCGTCCTTTGCTTCCGCCTTGCCCACGACGGGCGGGCGACCCTCGGCCTCAGCCAGCTTCATGGCAAAATGGCCCATCAAGTAACCTCGCGCCCGCAGAAACTCGGCCCAGGTTGCCTCTGGCTTTTCAGTGCGGAACTCGTCAAAGGCCTTGTGCATCGTGACCTTGAGCTCATCCAAAGACGACTCGGGCAGGCGTACCGTCGAGCCGGAAAAGCGCAGCTTGCTTTGCACCTGGACATATCGCGCCAGCAAAACCTCGCCGGGCTTGACAACACTGGCGCCGGCTTCACTCGCCACCACAGCCGTCGAATCATCGAACACATCGCGCAACGTGATGTCATCTCCCTCGACGGACTCGACGCGGTACGCGCTGATAGGCTTGGCAGCCAGCCAATAGTCCAGTTGCTTGCGCTCAAGCTCTGGGAGTGTTGCGCCCTTTTCAGCCGAATAGGTTTCCAAGAGGCGCGGGCGATCTGGAGGCGTGCAATCGAACGCGAACCAGTCGAAAAAGCGCAGCGACTCGTCCTCGCTCATCCCGTCTGCTGTTTTGACAGTATAGTGCTCGTCCCAGAAGAGCTTGAGACCATCGGCAAATGACTGGGCAAAGCGGGGCTCGCGCGCAAAGGCAATCACATCGCGTGTCAAGTTGCGGCGGGCCACATCCCAGGCGTGCGCCTCGGCCTGCGCGGCTCTATCGGTTGGCTCGTGGCAGTGCTTGTACTTTTTGCCGCTGCCGCAATAGCATGGATCGTTACGTCCAGGAGTTGGCATAGCTACCTCATTCTTGTTTGGCTTGTTCTGACTTGCCAGGGTCTCGCTTCAACTCACTCGGCACCCGCTCTTAGCGTAGCCGCCAGACCGCAATGATCAGACAGATAAAGAGTAAGGTCATGAGGCGCAGGGTGATTAAGGACAACCGCACAGTCCATCACGCGAACATGTTCATTCGTAAATATATAATCGAGAGTGCCGTGCCATGGCCCGATCGCATGATTGGCCTTTAGATTGAGAAGGAATTTCCCAATCCCGCGATAGGTATCCTTGAATCTTATCCCACCAGCGTGCGGGAGAGGTGTTGGACAAGTATAATCGGGTTCGCGGCCATGCCGAACGGCATACGCCGACACAAACTGCTGGCGCATCAGCTCAATCGCATCCGAGCCCGGCGTGCCATTAAAGTCTCCACATACGACAATCGCCGTCCCGGATAGATCGCTCAACCAATCTAGCATCAGCCGGACCTGCTTGGCACGCTTAGCCGATTCGCCTGGCCACCAGTAAAGATGCGTATTCACGAAAATCAAAGAGCAGCCTGCGAGATTAACCTGCACAAATTGAGCCACACGATGTTGGCCTTGTAAATCCAGTGTTGCCACTCGCTCGACGGGTAGTCGGCTAAGGATTGCAATGCCTTCCTTATCATGCTGGCTACCAATCTTTGGACACAGATGCACGCTGCAGCCACCAAGCTGATCGGCGAGCCACCTCGCGTTGTTTTCGGGCAGAGCCACTTCCTGCAAAGCAACCAGATCAGGCTCGAGTTCGGCCAAACCTGTCGCAAGCAGGGATCGGCGCTCTGGCCAACGCGAAAGATCATTCAAAATGTTCAATGTAACGACTTTGAAGATGGGGGTAGACATCATACCCACGTGACCGCGAGCGTCGCCACCCCACGCACCGTCACCGGCACAGCCCAGACGCCGCCGAGCTTCATCAGCGCCTCGACGCGTTGACCGTCGCATGTGGCACTCCGCAACACGCGGCCCGTCGGCAGTCCCAACCAGACAGCGCCGCTCGCCTTGCGTCCCAAATCCACTTGAGCGCTCAAGCCTCCGGTCTCGACGTGCCACTCGGCCACTTCGCCTCCCATCGTGACGTGCAGTGTCGTCGCCACCACGTGCGGCCGATTGACGACTGGACAGATGCGTAAGAGGTGCCCGCCGTGTGCCGGGATCGAGTCGAGCGCTACATAGCTATCGGTCACGCGCAGGTAGCGGCCATCCCAAAAGTCAAAAACATGGTGGGGTTGGTTGCCGTCCAGGCCCAAGCGCCTGAGGTCTAGCGTGCGTGCGCCGGGCCTATCATCCCAGTTGAAAACGCCGAGGACAAGCCACTCGCCCCACGCGCGCTTCATCCGCAAGAGGTAAAGCTCGGGCATTTCGTGTTCGAGCAAGTCAAGGGGGATTGCGCGCTCACCCAAGGCTGGCAGCAGCGCCGCCAGGTAGCGACGGCGGTCCGGCGTCAAGCGCAGCAGGTCATCGCTGGAAAGCACCAGCCCGCCCGAAAGCCCGATGACGCTGGCGAGCGACCTGACCTCGTCTTCGGTCAGGCGCGTGTCTTGGTCACGGGCCAGCAAACAGTCCGGGTCGTTGTGCCACCAGCGCCCGTGCAACGAGCTGCGGACGAGCGTGTTGCGTATGGCATTCCGCGCCGAAGCCATCCCACTCTCATCGCGCCAGAGGACCTCGACGTTAAACAGCCTGGGATGCCAGTCCGGGGCCACGTCCGGGCCGATGCGCATGGCGTCCAAGATGCCCACGCCCGGCCCCAGAGGGCACCCGCAGCCCAACAGAAACGCCTTTTGGCCGGCCACCTCGCGGATTAGCTCCAACCCGCGACGGAGCGCCTGCGCGCGTGTCGTCTCCGGGTCGTGCCGCTTGCCTGGCAGCGCCGCCGCAAAGAGGAAATCCAGCTTGAGGTACGGGAAGCCCCACTCGTGAACGGCTTTGCTGACCACGCGTCGGACATAGTCCTGCGTGCCGGGATGCGTCGGGTCGAGCGCCCGGGTGAACTGGCCCCAGTTGTAGCCCGACGACATTGGCTGCCCGCGCTCGTCGCACAACAGCCAGTCGGCGTGCTCGTGTGCGGTGCGCGAAGACGATTTGATGATGAACGGCGCTAGCCATAGGCCGGGGACGAGTTCCGCGCTTCGCACACACTCGGCCAGCCAAGCCAACCCATGCGGGAATCTCTCGTTGACGGTCAGCCAATCGCCCACGTCTGCCTGAAAGCCATCGTCGAGTTGAACGGTGCCGAGCGGCATCTCTTCGCAGCTCCTGGCTGCCTCTTTCAGGTTTGAGATCAAGTCCTGCTCGCTGACCTTGTCAAAGAAAGAATACCACGAGCACCAGCCCGTAGCAACCTGCCTGGGCACACGCGCGTGCATCTGCCGGGCGACAGCCTCGACATAGTTCGCCAGCGGGTCGGCAGCGCGCGTATCGGTCGGTTCAAGGTAAATCCACTCTGAGGCCAGGCGACCTTCCGGCGGGAGCGGCACGCCATCGGCCTGGCACATCACCCGGAGCGAGGAGCGCGTGGGACGGCAATCGGCTACAATTGCACTGAACTGATCGGCCGTGGTGAGTTGTCCGGCGACGAGCGCTAATTTGCCGTCTGTTAGTACAGCGTACATGTCACTGCTCAAGATGCCGGGCGTAGACGAAATCGGCGTCAACGGGTTGAGTGTCTGCGGCGCGCTGAATGGCCCCAGGTGTGTGCTCAGGTCGCGCTGATGCGCGTGGCGAACCCCGGCAAAGCACCACGCCTGCCAACCGTTTTTGAGAAGAGAAAGCGGCGCAGGCGCATCGGCGAACTTGACACCACCGCCGCCGCGCGGCACGGCATGCACTGGCGTCAGTGTGTCCACGGCGATGGGCTGTGCAGTGCGGTTGGTGAGCACCATCCGCACCAGTGCGAACGGCTGCTCCTCGTATATCCGCGCGACGAGCGACACAGCCGAGCTGCCAGTCGTCGGCACTAACTCAAACTCTGCCTCGACGCCCGTGCCGTGAGCGTCGCTGAATGGGGCGTGCTTCCAGCCAGAGGCGCGCGTGGGCCACGCAGTGCGCTCACGCGCCCCAACGCGATACACCGCGTCGGCGCGCGCTTCCAAGCATGGTAGATCGCCTTGGTGTGGTGCGAGGGTGTAACGGGCATGTGCCAGGTCGAGCCGGAAAGCCAGCCTATCGTTGGCCAAGACGACAGTACCGATTCGTTCGTAGACTTGCATTGCAGGCCCCCTGAGTCATAATGATACCACATCTTTAGCACAACAGACGAATTGTGAATGACAAAAATCGAGTGTCGAATGGTCAATGACCCTCTCTACATTCGTCATTCGACACCCGCAACGTGCTCTTGACACTCAGCTACGATAGGATATAATTCATTCTGGCGATGAAGCTCGCCAGTGAGCGCGTTTCACCAAACGTCGTCCGAGTGACTGATAGCTTCTACCTGGATTGCGGGTAGAAGCTCTTTTGTTATCAAGTGAGCGCAATGCAAAAAGACACAAGGTACTTTGATTTGATCGAGGCTTTCAGCGAGCCAGGCTGTCCCGTGTGCCGTGTTTCGCTCGAACTGGCACGGCATTACGTGGACAGCATCCTGTACGAATATGTGAACGATCCTGGCGTTCGAGACGAGATCCGCAAGTCGCACGGCTATTGCAACGAACATGCCTGGTGGATGCTGGACGTTGGTGGGGCAGGGTTGGGCATCGCCATCTTCCAGCGTGACATCGTCCAGACCGTATTGGATTTGACTGAGACTCTACCCAACGGGCGCAACGCCCCCCAAAGCGCGCAAGAGTTACTCAAGCGTCTGCAGCCCACGGCAGAGTGTCCGGTCTGCGCCCACCGCCGCACAATGGACGACATCACACTCGACACACTGCTTCAGCACATCGGCGATGAAAAGCTGGCGAGGGCGCTGGTTGGCTCGGCGGGATTGTGCCTGCCGCATTTCTCACGTGCCCTGGAACTGGTTGACAATGCCGAGGCGCTGAAACAACTCGTGGCCCTTCAGCAGAGCACGTTGACAAGGCTGCGCGATGACCTGGCCGAGTTCATCCGCAAGAACGATTATCGCTTCCGAGACGAAGGCTTTGGTAAAGAGGGCGACAGCTGGCGACGCGCCATTGGCATTGTGTCGGGAGAGCGCGGTGTGAGATGAGCAGCGGCAACGGGCTGGGCATCGTCACGTTGGAACTCAGCGGCGCGTTCCGCCAACCGGGCTGTCCGATTTGCCGCGTGAAGCGGGAAACAGCCGACCGATATATCCTGCACCTGCTATGGGAAAACGTCAACGACTATACCACACGGCTCCATCTGGTACGCAGTCTGGGCTTTTGTCCAGAACACACCTGGCAACTATACCACACTGAAGTGAATAACTTTGGCGACGGGCTGGGGATCAGCATCATCTACGAACACCTGACGCACCTTATTGCCACAGGGTTGCATGATTTTACGACGAGTTTGCCTGCCAGCCAACGCGCTCATCCGCGCTGGTGGCAGCGTGGCTGGACGCAACTGCGCGTGTGGCTGGGTTATCCTTCGCCCTCGCGTCCGGCCCCTCGGATCGATGATCTTGCGCCCAGCGAAGAATGTCGGGGCTGTTTCCACGCCAGGGCGACCGAGCAAAACGATGTCGAGTGGCTGGTACAGGGCTGCGCCGACATAGGCTTTCGCAACAAGTACGCCGCATCGGATGGACTGTGTCTGACACACTTGCGGCAAGCATTGAAGCGGGCCGCCCGGTCTGACCCAGATGTAGCACGCTTCCTGGCTAATGACGCGGCTAGGCGGCTGACCGCGTTGGTGACTGACCTGGACGAATATGGTCGCAAACACGCCTGGCAATATCGCCACAAAGTAAAGACAGACGGCGAACAGGATTCGCCGCGTCGAGCCTCGCAGTTTTTTGGTGGATTGGATAAATGTGATGGACACACCAGATGAATGGGTAACGTTTGAGATTACAGTTGCAAGTGAGACCGCGCGCGAGATCGAGCGCGTGATCGCCGAAAATGGTTGGGAACATTCCGAGGGCCTGCGCCTACTTCTGGGGAGTGGCTTGGGCTATGTCAAAGGCGAAAAGATATTGCACGCCGTTGAATCGGGCGCGATGACGGCGCAAGACCTGCAGACTGTCGTCTCGCGCATGATGGAGACCGAGTCGCGCCTGGCGGTGTTGCGCTTCCGCGCTTTTGAACTGGAAAGAGCGAATCGAGATTGGGAGCTTTCGACGGGCGCGGTTCAGAACGAGCGTATGGGCCTGCGCGGAGTCGTGCAGCGGCTGCGCGAAGAAATCGCCGCGCTCAAAGCCGAGAATGCCCAATCGTGCGCCCGGTTGCCCCCGCAGGAAACACACGTCGAGCTATCCACGCAGCAGGTCACAGACCGCGCCCAAGGCTCTGGTTGGTTGCGCCTGTTTCGGCGCAACAGGTCGGTGTGATGATGGATGATTTGCTCAACGAATCACAGCGCACCTCGCTTGCCGTCGTGCTGCGCTTCCTGGAACAAGACTTGCGCCGGGCCGACGAATGGCTGCAAGGCACTGAGGAGAAGGGCATCCTCTACCGTCGCAAGTTGCGTCTGCAGCCTGAACGTCGAGCGGTTGCCCGTCGGCACATCGCGGCAGCTTTGAGGCAGATTGCCAAGCTATCGCACCAGTTTGATTTGCAGCCTATGGACGACAGCCCCGAAGCGACCATCGTCGCCGAGATGAGCGAACGTTGGGGCAATCTCGTGGATGCGCGCTCCGACAAACTCAAACGCTACGGCGACGTTGACCTGCGCCTGGCTCAGGCGCTCGACCCATCTTTGGACAGGTTGATTGAACTGACACTGGCGCTGATGTCTACCATTAGAGATGGAGCGACACCGGCCCCATCCGATAACGCGGAAACAGTTACACCATCCGAATCCCAGACCGAATCTCAAACGCAAGACAGGCTTCAAATCTAGGAGGCAATGACATGATAACAGGCATTGTACAAGTACGCGCGCGCGAAATTTTAGACTCGCGCGGCAACCCGACCGTCGAAGTCGAAATCAGGCTAGAGTGCGGCGCACTCGGACGCGCAGCAGTTCCATCCGGCGCATCCACCGGTGTCCACGAGGCGTTGGAACTGCGCGACGGTGACAAGTCACGCTATGGCGGCAAGGGCGTGCTGCAAGCCGTCGAGCACGTCAACAAGGAGATTTCTCAAGCCATCGCCGGGTTGGACGCGCTGGATCAATCCGGCGTGGACAAGGCGGTCCTGGCGGCGGACGGCACGCCCAACAAGAGCAAGCTCGGCGCAAACGCCATCCTGGGCGCGAGCCTGGCCGTGGCCCGCGCTGCCGCCGATGCAGTTGGCCTGCCGCTGTACCACTACCTGGGCGGCGTGTCGGCCAAGGTGCTGCCTGTGCCGATGTTCAACATCCTCAATGGCGGCGTCCACGCCAACTGGCAGGGCACTGATTTGCAAGAGTTTATGATTGCGCCAGTGGGTGCGCCGAATTTCCGCGAGGCGCTGCGCTGGGGCAGCGAGACCTACCAGTCGCTCAAGGGCGTGCTCAAGAGCAAGGGCTACTCGACCGGCGTGGGCGACGAAGGCGGCTTTGCTCCCGCGCTCAAGACCAACGCCGAGGCGATCGAGTTGATCTTGCAGGCTATCGAAAAGGCCGGCTACAAACCTGGTAAGCAGATCGCGCTCGCGCTCGATCCGGCGTCGAGCGGCTTTTACGAGGATGGCCTGTACAATCTGCATACTGAAGGCCGCAAGGTCACGGCGGCGCAGATGGTGGAGATGTACGCCGACTGGGCGGACAAGTATCCCATCGTCGTCTTGGAAGACGGCCTGGCCGAAGATGACTGGGACGGCTGGAAGCTGCTCACCCAAAAGATGGGCGATAAGATTGAGCTGGTGGGCGATGACCTGTTCGTCACCAACGTGCAGCGCATCGCGATGGGCATCGAGCAAAACGTGGCGAATGCCGTGCTCATCAAGCTCAACCAGATCGGCACGTTGAGCGAAACCATTGCCGCCATCGAGATGGCGCGCAAGGCCGGCTGGGGCGCGATGGTGTCGCATCGGAGCGGCGAGACGGTGGACAGCTTCATCGCCGATTTCACCGTGGCGATGGGCACGGGTCACTTGAAGACTGGCGCGCCGTGCCGAGGCAAGCGCGTGGAAAAATACAACCAGTTGATGCGCATCGAGGAAGAGTTGGGCGAGGCGGCAGTGTACGCAGGACGCAAAGCATTCGTGCGGTAATTGCCTCTTGACACGCAATTGAGTTTTCCGCGGAATGCGGTACAATCAATACATGAAGAAACGGCGTCGGATACGGTCGATGCTCATACTTGTGCTAGCCTTTTCGCTGGCGGCATGCACAGTGCCAGCCAGCCCTACTCCGGCACCCACCGAATCGCTGCCGCCGCTGAGCGGGGTGCGCGTCAGCACGCTGCCGCCTCCGGCGACTAGCACGCCCGCCCCGCCAACGCGCACTTCCGTTCCGCCGACGGTTGCGCAGGCCGCCAGCGCAACGCCGGGCTGCAGTATGAGCGCCGCGTTCGTCGCCGATGTGACGATTCCCGACGGCACTGCGGTCGAGCCGAACGCGCAGCTTGCCAAGACGTGGCGGGTCAAGAACTCGGGTACCTGTGATTGGGGCGCAGGGTTTGCATTGGTCTTTACCGAAGGGAATCGAATGGGTGGGCCAGCCACCGTGGCGGTGCCGCCTACGGCGTCTGGCGGTACGCGTGATCTTGCTATTACTCTGAAAGCGCCTGCCACCTCCGGCGCGTACAAGGGCAAGTGGCAGCTTCGCACACCTGCCGGCGCATCGTTGACCGGGCTGACCGTCTCCATTGTCGTGGCAGTGACACCCACCCCAACGGGCCCCCCCACGACGACGCCCAGACCCACTCCTGTGCCCACCTTTGCCGGCGCCATAGAAAGTTTCGTGGGGCTGTGGTTTCTAGACGAAAACTTTGGCGACCCCCAGCGCCTGCAACAGATCAAGATTGACCAGTCCGACTCTCAGCTTCTAGCCTCACCGGCGACCACGTTCGGGTCCCCATACCAGTTTGCTTTTGTGGGTTTTGCCTCGGCCACCTATACCGGGGGCAACGCGATGGAATGGGAGTTCGACGACCCGGCGCTGGGCCACGTCAAGATCAGAATGGTCATTAACAAAGCTTGCAATGCAAGGGTCAAGCTTAGCTACCCCAACTTTGATAAGGGATTCATTTTCTACAATGTCCAGTCTCCAATCCCCTGCACGTGAGCGAGTCCTCTAAAGCCAGAGGAACCACCCATGGCGACCGACCTGCGCGACAAGCTGCGCCAACTTGGTGTGACCAAAGGGGCAGCCAAGATCAAGCCAAAGCCACACCGGGGCCAGTCCATTCAGCCATTCCTCGAAGGACAAGAGATAGAATCTTTGGCGGGAAAAGCGTTCGTTGTTGAAGAATGCTACACGCTCGATCACCTGCACGGCAACACAAAGCTGGCGGCATTCCTCGAACAGCCGGCAACCGTCGCCGCGCAACTGGCGTATGACTCTGCGCTCGCGGATATTGACCTGGGCCGCTGCGTCTTTCTCGACACAGAGACGACCGGGCTCTCGAGCGGCACAGGGACGCTGGCATTCCTGGTCGGCATCGGCTCGTTGCGAGACGCCGCTTTTTGCGTCCGCCAATTCTTTCTCCGCGACCCGGACGAAGAACCCGCAATGCTGGCTGCGCTATCCGATAGCGTGGCTGACTGTCAGGCCATCGTTACCTTCAACGGACGTGGCTTTGACCTGCCGCTCCTACAGACGCGGTACATCCTGGCACAGATGCACCCGACCTGGCTGGCGCGCCCGCACCTCGACCTGCTGATGCCCGCGCGACGCATGTGGCGCGACCGGTTGCCCTCGCGTGCGCTGTCGTCGCTCGAGGTGCATATCCTGGGTGTGCAACGCACGCAAGATGACGTGCCAGGCTACCTCATCCCCCAGATGTACCTGGACTATTTGCAGACCGGCGATGCAAGCGAGATGCCGCGTGTGATGTATCACAACCAGCAGGATATCCTTTCCATGGTCACGCTGGCGGCACGCTTGTGCCGGATGTTTGCCGACCCGCTGGCCGACGAGTCATTCGACCCCGCCGATCTCGTCAGCCTGGCCAAGTGGTACGACGACCTGGGGATGGAGGCTCTGGCCGAGCGCGCCTTTCACGCCGTGCTAGAACGTAAAATGGACTGGACAGCCCGAGTGGCCGCGCTTGCGCGGCTGGGCTTTATGCTCAAGCGGCAAAACCGCCGCCAGGAAGCTGTCGCCGTCTGGGAACAGCTTGCACAAGTGGGTGATGCTAATGTGATGGCGCACATCGAGCTTGCCAAGCACTTTGAGTGGCACGCTGGTGACCCAGGCCGGGCGTTGGCCTGGGCGCACGCTGCGCAGGAAATCATCGCAACGTGGCCGCCTGGATACATACAGGAGCAAGCTGGCGCAGAAATCGCACATCGTCTTGAGAGACTCGAACGCAAGCATAGCATCGTCGAGCGTAGAAAGTAAAGTGTACGGCGATGAGCGATAGACGACAAACGATACGTGAGCGCGCTTGGCATTTGCACTGATTAGGCTATAATTGCGCTCGTGGTCGAGAACCGCACTCGGGGCAAGGTCGTGTTGGCTCGCGTCAAGTGGTGCCGCAGTTTTCTGTGCCGCCTGCGCGGTCTGACTTTTCGTCGTCGCCTGCCCGCCGAAGAGGGACTGCTCCTCGTTGAAAGTAAAGCCAGTATCCTGGCAACAGCTATTCACATGTTCTTTGTCTTTTTCCCAATTGCGTCGATCTGGTTGGACGACTCGTTCCGCGTTGTAGACACGAAACTGGCACAACCTTTTCACCTGTTCTATGCGCCACGCGCTCCGGCCCGCTACGTGCTGGAGGCCACGCCAGGGCTGCTCGACCAGATCGCCATTGGCGATCAGCTTTACATCACAGAGAGGTAAAACAAAGAATGTCTTTGCGCACAGTACGCACATCCACGCTGGCACTTGTGCTGGCGATCTCACTCCTGCCAGTCTGGACGGCTTTTTCTCAGCGCAGCACTCCACTCAGCGCCGGCCCGACGGCAACCTACGTGGTCCGCCCCGGCGATACGCTGTTCAGCATCGCGGCCCGCTATCATACGAATGTGGCGACGCTGGCGCAACTCAACGGCATCGTCAACCCGACGATGATCTACATAGGCCAGTCACTCACTGTGCCGGCCCTAGTCTCCTTGCCCTCGGCCACGGCTACCTCCACCCCGGCAGGCGACATGGTCTACACCGTGCAGCCCGGCGAAACATTGTACCGCATTGCAGTGCGTTACGGCACCACAGCCTGGACGCTGGCCGCCTACAACAAGCTCGATAGCCCTAGCGTGATCTACGCCGGTCAACGACTCATGATCCCGTCTGGCTCCAAGAACTCGGCCACCGTCCCAGCGCTGCCGAGTCTGCCTGATCCGTTTGTCAGTGTAGATGTGGCGCCACTGCCGGTGATTCAGGGCAACTCCATCGCAGTCACAGTGCTCACCAGCCGGGCGGTCTCTCTTAACGGCGCATTCCTAGATTGGGCAATCCCCTTTGTCCAAGAAGGTAACGCCTATCATGGCCTGATCGGCATCCATGCGATGCAAAAGGTCGGCCTGTTCCCGATGACGATCACTGCGACCGACTCGGCGGGCAAGCGGACGACGATGACGACGAGCGTCCAGGTGGGAGCTGGCAAGTTTGCCTACGAGACGATCAATTTACCTCCCGACCGGCAAGCCTTGCTCGCGCCAGAGCTGGTCAACACTGAGCGCGATAAACTCTATAAAATCTTTAGCACCTTTACCCCGTCACGATACTGGATGGGGCTGTTCATATTGCCGACGACCGGCAGTGTATCGTCAGCATTCGGCTCGCGCCGCGCATATGCGGGCGGCGTCTTTGCCAGCTATCACGAGGGCACAGATTTTTCCGGCACAACCGGTGTGCCCATCCACGCCCCGGCAGACGGTGTGGTGGCATTGGCCCAGCTACTGACCGTTCGCGGCAATGCCGTCATCATAGACCACGGCTGGGGTATCTTTTCCGGGCTGTATCATATGTCCGAGATTGACGTGATCGTCGGCCAACGCGTCACACAGGGACAGGTCGTCGGCAAGATCGGCGGGACGGGGTTGGCGACCGGGCCGCACTTACACTGGGACTTGCGCGTGCGCGGGTTGAACGTTGACCCTATGCAATGGACGCGGCGAGTCTTTCCATAGTTGTTCAGGAGGTCTTGCCATGATTGCGCCTATCTTTCTGAGCGGCGTTCAATTGCTGCTAGCAGTGGTTCTCAGCGCGCTGGTAGCGTACCTGGGCGCATGGCTGTTCAATCGCGCCACACCCAAACTGGACGAGTGGGCCGAACTCCGCAAGGGTAACCCGGCCGTGGGTGTGGTGATGGGCGCTGTCATCGCCGGCGTCGCCATCATCCTGCGCCCGGCGCTGCGCATCATCCCACTCCAACTGGACGCGGGCGCCACGCTCGATGTGGCCTGGCGGTTGCTGGCTCAGACGATCCAGGTAGCTACAGGGCTCGTCCTCTCGTTGGCAGTCATTGCCTTTGCGCTGTGGCTGTTCACGCGCCTCACGGGCGAATTGGATGAGTGGGCCGAAATAGCCCGCGGCAACGTGGGCGTGGCGGTGCTGTTGGCCAGCGTGATCGTCGCCACTGCGCTCCTTGCTGGCGGTGCGCTCAATAGTATTCTCGTCTTGCTATTCCCCTGATCCGCGCTGCGACTTGCCGAGTAACGGATGGCCGATCACGGTGTTTTATCCTAAAGATTCCAAAGAGGAGGAGACACGTGATCAAGATTGTCACCGACAGCGGCAGCGGAATTCCACCGCAAGTCGCCCAACAATACGGCATCAGCGTCATACCCCTGTACGTTCACTTTGGCAATGAGATGTTCCGCGATGGGGTGGATATTCAACTCCCCGAGTTCCTGTCTCGCCTCAAGGTAGCCCCGCAGTTGCCCACCACGTCACAACCGTCGGCGGGCGACTTTATGGAGCTGTACAAGTCATTAACCGCCGATGGGAGCCAAGTCATCTCGATTCATCTATCATCCAAACTGAGCGGGACGGTGGCCTCGGCCCTTGCGGCGCGAGAAATGTTGCCTGGTGCCTCCATCCACGTGGTGGACTCGCAGTTCATCTCGGCGGCCGAGGGCACGATGGCCATAGAAGCGGCTCGGATGGCGGCCGCCGGGCAGGACGCTTCCGCCATCCTGGCCCGCCTGAATAACCTCATCGCCGGCTTTCGCATTTACTTTGTCGTGGACACGCTCGAGTATCTGCAAAAGGGAGGGCGCATCGGCAAGGCGGCGGCGCTCCTGGGCACCGCGCTGCAGATGAAGCCGCTCCTGGCGCTCGAAGACGGAGTCGTCGATGCCAAGGAGCGCATCCGCACCAAGAGTAAAGCGGTGGCGCGAATGCAGGAATTGGCAGCGCAGGAAACAGCCGGCCGTTCGTGCCGCTATCTGGCGGTCTTGCACGCCGCCGCATCTGAAGAGGCCCACCAGCTTATGGCCGATTTGGAATCCCAACTCAAGCCGGTGGAAACGATGATGGCCGAGGTTGGCCCGGTGATTGCCACTCACACGGGTCCTGGTGTGATCGGCGCTGCCTTTTACGCGGAATAGTCAATGCCACGCACAAAGATTGTTTGCACGCTTGGCCCGGCGTGTGATCCGCCGGACGTGTTGCGTGAGATGGTGCGCGCCGGTATGGATGTGGCGCGCATCAACTTTTCCCACGGCGACCATTCTTCTCACGCCCGCCGCATCGCGGATGTGCGCCGCATTGCTCAAGAGGAGAGGCGCACAGTCGCCATCTTGTGTGACTTGCAAGGCCCCAAGCTGCGTGTTGGAGATATTGCCGGCGCCGCGGTCGAGCTGTCGCCAGGCAGCGTGATGACATTGACTACGCGCTCTGTGCCCGGTGACTCACGCCAAGTGAACCTACCCCACCCGGACCTGGTGGCCGATGTGCAGCCCGGTCAGCGCTTGCTTCTCGACGACGGTGCGCTAGAGCTGCGCGTCGAATCCAAGACCGGCACGGACCTGGTATGCCGGGTCGTCGTGGGGGGAACATTGGGTTCGCACAAAGGCGTCAGTGCGCCGGGCGCCGGGCTCTCGCTTTCGTCGCTCACGCCCAAAGATCGCGTGGACGCGCAATTTGCTATAGATCAACAAGCGGACTACTTGGCGCTGTCTTTCGTGCGCCGCGCTGCCGATGTGGAGGACCTGCGCGCACTGGTCACTTTGCACGGCGCGCATATCCCTATCGTCGCCAAGATCGAAAAGGCTGAAGCGTTGGCTATGTTTGACGAGATCCTGGCTGCCTCCGATGTAGTGATGGTGGCGCGCGGCGACTTGGGCGTAGAGACGCCGGCCGAGCAGGTCCCCATGCACCAAAAACGCATCCTCCGCGCGTGCAACCGGGCAGGTAAGCCAGCCATCACTGCCACACAGATGCTGCAATCCATGATGAACAGCCCGCGCCCCACACGCGCCGAAGCCAGCGACATTGCTAACGCCGTCTTGGATGGTACCGACGCGGTGATGCTTTCGGGCGAGACGGCTACCGGGCATTACCCAGTCGCGGCCGTTAAGATGATGGAAAGCGTGGCGACGATTGCCGAGCAGAACCTGGAATGTGAAGAATGGCTGCGCCGCGTGGGCGCTGCCACATCGCCCTCCGAAGCGATTGCCCGAGCCACCGTTGAGATCGCCATAGAGTTGAACGCGGCCGCCATCATCACGTCCACGGTCTCCGGCCACACAGCGCGGATGGTCGCTCGTTATCGGCCCGGTGTGCCGACGCTGGCCGCTACGCCTGACCCGGCGGTTTGTCGCCAGATGGCACTCGTGTGGGGCGTCATGCCGCTCCTTGTTCCAGAATACACCTCAACTGACGAGATGATTGCATATACGTCGCGCGCCGCCCGTGAAGCGGGGCTGGTCCAACCCGGCGACCGGGTGGTGATTACCGCCGGCGTCCCTGCCGGCGGCGAGGGCCGGACAAATATGCTCAAGGTTCATGTGATTTAGATTGCCCGAATCAAAACCCTCTGATATAATCGCAAGATCATAGTGGGCTCGAGTCTACCTCTGGCTCCCATCTCCTCGGAGAACCGTCATGCAACGGAAACTCGAAACTGTCCTTATCGTTGTAGCGTGTGCAGTGCTGCTGCCAGCTTTAGCCTCAGCCGGGCCGCAAGCAGCCCCACTCTATCAAGTCGGCCCCGAACTGCTCAAGAATCCCGGTCTAGACGGGCCCATGTGGTTCAAGTCACAATGCTGCGGAGAGGATGGCTTGCCGATCAACGAAGTCCAGGTGGCAGAAGGCTGGACCGCGTGGTGGCTGCCGACGCCGCCGAGCTATGTGGAGTTACCGGGCAACTGCGAGAAAAAGGCGCAATGGGGTTGTTACTGGACGCGGCCCGTATTCATAGACTCGGCTCGCACTCTTCAATCAAACCGCATCCATGGGGGTGACAACTCGCAAGAATACTTTTCTGTTGGCCAGATGCACGAAGCAGGCCTGTACCAACGTGTCACCGGCATCGCCCCCGGAACGCGGCTGCATTTCTCGGTGTACATGTTGGCCTGGATGTGCATGGACGACGCGGCCTGCCAGGCCGGCAGTCTTTCTGACCAGCCCACCACAATGCACATGCGGGTAGGGATTGACCCTTATGGCGGGACGGATGCATTCAGTCCCAATATCGTCTGGTCAGGCGAGGTGGACTCGTTTGACCACTGGACGCAATACAGCGTGGAAGCGGTGGCGCAAGCCGATTCGGTCACCGTGTTCACGCACTCGCGGGCAGAATGGGACATCGCACGACGCCACAACGAGGTTTACGTGGACGACGCCAGCCTGGTAAAGGTGGGAGAAGGAACAGTTGCAGCGACGCCGACCGGCCAACCTGGCGCGGCACCCGCCATCCCAGCTCCCGCGACCATGTCGGTCTCCGGCACAGTGGCCGCCACCGACACACCAGCAGCTACACAGACGCCGCGCCCCGATGGCGCAGTCGTCCATGTCGTGCAGCCGGGTGACACACTCTATGCCATCTCTCTACAGTACGATGTGCCGGTTGAAGACCTTTACAGACTGAACAACCTCACCCGCGAATCTATCTTGAGTGTAGGGCAGGAGATTGTCGTCCGAGTGGGGCAAGGGACGGCTGTGGCCCCGTCACCTACGGCCACGCTGCAAGCGACCAGCACGCCGCAGGCAACGGCGCCCCAGTCGCCGCTGCCGACGCCACCCCAGTCGCCACTCTTGACTCCAACGCAGCCGCTGCCCGCACCACCCCCGCCGACGGCCGCGCCAGTGGAGAATGGCTTGTGCCTGGCGGCATTTGAGGATACGAATAACAATGGCTTGCGCGATGGCAGCGAACCCAGCCTGGCCGGCGTGTCGTTCAGCATTCTGTCGGGAGGCAGCGAAGCGGCCCGGTACACAACGGACGGTTCCACGCTGGTATACTGCCTGACGACACTGCCGCCGGGCGCATATTCGGTAGAAGTGACGTTGCCGACCGGCTACGTGGCTGCGTTTGAAAAGACGGATGTGGCGCTGGCCCTGGGCCAGCGGGTGGACCTGGTGGTGGCTGCCTATCGCGGCGAAAAGGCCACGCCTACACTCGCGGCTGAGCCTACCAAGACACCTGCACCTGCTCGTTCCAACACGGCGCTGATCGCAGTGGTGGCGTTTGCCCTAGTGTTCCTGGTCTTGATCGGCATCGCCGCAGTGATCATCCGGCGCAGAAGCTGAGTTTCCACCCCCGGCAGGAGCTACACAAAACAGCCCCAACCATTTGGCCGGGGCTGTTTGACTTTCGCAAGAGCGCGGACCGGTCACGCTTCTGCAGTGGACGTGGTGCCCTCTTCGGTGCGCTTGGCGCGGCGGGGCTCTATGGCCGCACCCACGTCCGGACCGGGGCCAGGCGCGCTGGAAGCCACAGCCGCCGTGCCGCAGTACGGGCAGACAGTCCAACGCAGGTGAAGAGCCCGCCCGCAATGCATACACGTCTTTTTGAGCCTGGTGTGGCATGTGGGGCAGACAATGTATTCGGTGAGGATGCGCTGCCCACAGCCAGGACACACGTCGGCCTCTTCGATGCCTTGCAGCAAAGCTTCCTCTTCCAGCGACCGCGTGTATGCTTCGGCCAGCGTTTCGGGCGGGCGAAGAATGTAGTAAATCAGCAAGCCGGGCAGGTTCAGGATTGCCACGACCAGCGCCGCCAGGATTTGCGCAAAAATATCCCGAGTCCGGCTGCGGATGTCTCGAAAAGTCCAAATGACCATGCTCAGCCACAGTGCCGCCAGAAACGCACCCATGAAAGCAATGACGATCAACAGAATGTCGGTGATTCTTTCCATGGAATATGTCGGCTCCTTTGACAAGCGATTATACCATAGCATGACCCTGTCGCAACCTAACTCGAAACATTTCGCGTTTTGACCGGGTGTGCTATAATCCGACCCGACGTCTGCTCCGCGCTACGGCGTCTTCAGAGGTCCAGTTCCCTTATGAGTCCTGCACTGCTTCGTTCCCTGGCGATCACAGCACGTATCCTGGGCGCGACGACCGTCGTTGTGCTGTTGGTAATAGCGATGATCTCGTTGCGGCTGGCGCGCAGTGGCGCATATTATGTGGTGCGCGAGGAAGCACGCAAGCGCGGCCTGCGGTTGGTCCTGATAGCAGCGCTGTTGATTCCGGTGACGATAGGACTGGCAGCGTACGGGGACTATCTTGCCGTTCGTCCTATCCCGCTGGCAAGCGTTACCGAGACGCCGACCGCGATGACTGCACGGGTCAAGCCTACACTCACGTTTACCCCAGAACCGCCCACTGGCACGCCGCTGCCGCGTCCGACAGCTACCCCGTTGCCCATTCCTACAGTCACCCCATCACGCACACGCATTCCACCTACTGGCCTGCCTCCAACGCTGCTTACGCCAATCCCTTCGGCTGTGCCGGCCGCCGAGAATGCCAGCTTTGGACCGATCCAGTTTGGGTCGGGTTATCTCCGAGAGAACTCTCAGCTTACTGGAATCGGCAATGTGTTTCCGCTCGACACGCCGATCGTCCACGCTACGTTCCTCGTGCGAAACTTGAACCGCAACGCGGTGTGGACAGCGGCTTGGTATCGTGACGGCAAATACGTGGCCGGAGACCCGTTGTTGTGGGCAGCCCCCCCGAACATCGTCGGGCACGCCTTCTTTGGGCAACCAGGTGGGTTCCGGCCTGGCAAGTGGGAATTGCGACTGTACATCGAAGACCGCTTGCAGAGCAGCGCCACGTTCACGATCCTGAACGCTACCTCGACGCCGACGATCACGCCAACTCTTCCACCCACTGTAGAGGCGACGCCCGCACGTTGAAACGCGAGCGCCCAAGCCCGGATACACGAGATGGTTATTCGCGCTACGACTCGCGTCGGCAAGACTAGAACGCTGAACGTGCAGCCAGGCGCATTGACCGTCGCCTTTGACGAGCAGACGGTATTGGCTTATGACCGCGCCGGGCGGCTGTGGAGCGCGTTTCTTCGTGGCTACACATTCCGGCGCGGACTGGATGGCGGCATGTTAGCCAAGTGGACGGAGCATGGACAGCGCGAGCGCAGGCAGTTGTGGCCTAGCGAAGCATCGCTCATCGTGTGGCGCTGCGCCGAGCTGATGAGCCATCTGGCCGACGAGGCAACGTTCGACGTACCGCCGCACGTGCGCCAAGAGCTGGACATGCTCATCGGACGCGCGATGCGTTTCACAGCGCAAGCCGCCCACACCGACGCGGAACACTTCCTGCAGGTTTACAAGCCCATCGGCATCTTGCCTCCCGATCAATACCTGGCCCTCGTCCTGCAGCTGACCGAAGGCTGTTCATTCAACACGTGCACGTTCTGCACGTTCTACCGTGACCGGCCTTTTCACATCAAATCGCCCGCCGAATTCCGCCAGCATATTGCCGCCGTGCGTGATTACCTGAGCGATTCACTCCTCCTTCGCCGTGGCGTGTTCCTGGCAGATGCCAACGCTCTAGTTGTGCCACAACAGCAACTCGTGCCGCTGCTGACAGTCCTGCAAGAAGAGCTCAAGAAACTAGAGGATCTCAAACTGCTCGCGCGGGTTCCGCTTCCTCTGTTCGCTTTCCTCGACGCCTTTTCGGGACGCAAAAAGTCAGCCGGGGATTACGCCGAGTTATCCGCTCGCGGACTGCAGCGAGTTTATGTTGGACTAGAAAGTGGTCACGATCCGCTGCTGGCATGGCTGCGCAAACCGGGCTATTCCGCCGATACCGTCGAGACCGCGCGGGCGATCAAGGCGGGCGGGGTGAGCGTGTGCATCATCGTCTTGCTCGGCGCAGGAGGAGAAAAGTTCGCCGAGCGGCATGTGCGCGACACGATTAAAGTGATCAACGCGATGGAGCTGGGCACGGGCGACCTGGTCTATTTCTCCGGATTCGTCGCCACGCCCGAGCAGCCGTATGGTCGGATCGCAGCGCGCGACCACATCGAGCCACTCTCAATGGAAGAGATGCGCGCGCAGCGGCGCGAGATCGAGGTGGGTCTCAGGTTCCCCGGCCCTCGCCCCAAGCTCGCCACCTACGACATCCGTGAGTTTGTGTATTGATTCGGGGAACGACAGTCAGTGTGTACGGTGCACTCGTGAGCAAACGCTGGGATGTACTCGGTTTCGGCGCTGTGACCGTGGACGATTTGATCTATGTGGATCAGTATCCACAGCCTGAGACCAAGCTGCCCGTTCAGGGCCAGCGGCGCGAAGGGGGTGGCCTGACCGGCACCGCACTGGTCGCCGCTGCCCGCCTGGGCGCTAGAGCAGCCTATTGTGGCGTTCTCGGCGGCGACGACCTGTCTCGCTTCACGCTTCAGGAGTTTGAGCGCGAGGGAGTGGACTGTAGCCCGATCTTGCATCGCGCCGAGGCACGGCCCATTCACTCTATCGTGATCGTTGATCGGTCGACAGCTCAGCGCAGCATTCTCTACTCGGCTGGCAACTTTATCGAGCCTCTGCCCGAAGAAATCAAGGATAATCTGATTGCAGGTTGCCGGGTGTTGTTCGTTGACCATACCGTTATCCGAGCCGGGTTACGCGCCATCGAACTGGCTCATGCTCATGGCATCCCGGTGATCGGTGACGTCGAATCGGAGACCAAACCCCAAGTACTCGACCTGATGCATCAAATAGACCATCTCATCGTCTCAGTTCGTTTCGCTGCGCGCGTAACCGGCGAACACGCGCCGGACAGTATGGTGCGGGCCCTATCCCGACCCGACCGGGCCTGCTGCGTGGTGACGGCGGGCGAACGGGGTTGTTGGTATTCGGAACACGGAGGCGATGTGCGCCATCTACCCGCTTTGAACGTTCAGGCAGTGGATACCACCGGCTGCGGTGACGTGTTTCACGGTGCGTATGCAGCCTGCCTGGCCCAAGGGGAAAGTGTGCCCGCAACTCTTCAAGTAGCGACGGTTGCGGCGGGCATCAAAGCAACCCGACCCGGCGGGCGCAGCGGGATTCCCGACCGGGCAATGATTGACCGGGTCCTCCAGGAACAAGACAATGGCCCTACCTGACTCTTTCCAATTCACTCAATCCAGCTTGCAAGACTATCTTGACTGCCCGCGCCGGTTCCAATTGCGCTACATACTGGAGCAACCCTGGCCTGCTGTGGAAAGCGAGCCACTCCAGGAACGTGAGCGCCTGGCCGACCTGGGTCGCCGCTTTCACCAGATGGCACAGCGCCACACCATCGGCCTGCCCGTCGAGCAAATCGCTGCCTCTGCCCAAGACCCAGAGCTAGCTCGCTGGTGGTGGAACTATATCAACGTCCCGCCAAGAGATCTACCGTCAGCCGTGCGCCGGGCCGAAGTGATGCTAACCGCTCCTCTCCTCGAAACGGGGATGGGTCAGGGGCGGGGTCGTCTGGCTGCCAAGTACGACCTGCTCGCGCTCGACCCGGGCCGCCGTGCGGTGATCGTGGATTGGAAGACCGAACGCAAGCGCCCCACGCGCGCAAAACTCGCCACGCGGATGCAGACGCGCGTCTATCGCTATGTGCTGGTCGAGGCCGGAGCTGCGTTCAACAGCGGGCGTCCCATCGAGCCGGACCAAGTCTCGCTCGTGTACTGGTTCGCCGAGTTCCCCGCCGAGCCGGAAGCGCTGCCCTACGATTCCGCACAGCACGCTGAGGACGCCGCCTACCTGACCAACCTCGTCAATGAAATCGCCGCGCTCACCGAAGCTGAATGGCCCAAGACGACCGACGAAAAACGATGCCGCTTTTGCAATTTTCGCTCGTTGTGCGAGCGTGGCGTCGCTGCCGGCACAGGCGACGAGACCGAAGTTGAGCTCAACCTGGACATTGACCTCGCCGAAATCGAAGAGATTGCGTACTAAGCTCTAGTCTGAGGTACGCGGCCCGTAGTCAATACCAGACCACAAAACATTGTTGAGAACGGAGCAAAGAATGATGGCCCATTACGAAATCAATCACAGTCCAGAACCGATCCGCTTGTTCAAGTCTGACGTGCTCGAGTTTTTCACGCACATCCATCCGGCCGTTATAGTGATTCTTTGGGCACCGATAGTGGTCTACTTTCTAGTCAGCGCAGTAACCGGGCGAGCGACGAGCGTCTCCCCTGTCTACATCCCGGCGGGCTTGATGGCCGGCCTGTTCTTGTGGACATTTGCCGAATACATGTTGCATCGGTTCGTGTTTCACTTTCGCGCACGCACGCCCTGGCAGGAGCGGGTGACCTTCCTCTTTCACGGCATCCACCACGTTCAACCTCATTGCAAGACCCGCCTAGTCATGCCGCCGGCGGTCAGCATTCCATTGGCCCTGGTGTTTTACGGGGCTTTGCATCTGATCGTGAGCACGGCGCTGGGCGCATCCCACTGGGTGGCTCCGATGTTTGCGGGCCTCGTAGCCGGTTATCTGATCTATGATCTGACGCACTATGCCACGCATCACCTACCCATGAATGGGAGGTATTTAAAACTCCTCAAAAAGCACCACATGTTGCACCACTTCAAGACGCCGGACCAGCGGTTTGGCGTTAGCTCACCACTGTGGGACTTGGTGTTTGGCACCTATCCGGCCTGAGCCTTGCGAAGGTTCGGAACCTCCGCAAGGGTTCCACCACTGACTATGTGGCTCGAACCCGCCCCCATCATTGTTAGCGAAGAACTGCGTGCAGCAGTGGGCGGACACCCGCTCGCCGCCGAGATTTTGGCGCGGCGCGGCCTCACCACGCCAAAAACCGCGCTGGCTTTTCTGGACCCGGATCGCTACACGCCCTCGCCGCCGGAAGAACTTGCCGACCTGGGGATCGCCGCGCAAAGATTGCGCCAAGCCACCGCCCGGGGCCAGCGCATCGCCGTGTGGGGCGACTTTGACGTGGACGGCCAGACCGCTACGACGATCTTGGTCTCGGCGCTGCGCGACCTGGGTGCGGATGTCGTCTACTATATTCCTAACCGCATAACCGAATCGCACGGCATTCGCGTCGAGTCATTGGCGCGCGTGCTGACCTCTGCGGGAGGTATCCAGGTACTGCTCACGTGCGACACTGGCATTGGCGCGCACGAAGCTATCGCCTACGCCAAACAGCGCGGTGTGTCTGTCCTCGTGACCGACCATCACAACCTCCCCGACGAGCTGCCCCAGGCCGATGCGCTGGTCAATCCGATGCGGCTGCCGCCCGGCCACCCGCTGCGCCAACTGCCCGGCGTCGGCGTGGCCTACAAGCTCATCCAACAACTCGGCCTCCCCCCTGCAAAAGCGGGGGAGACTGAGGGGGAGCAGGAGCGCTACCTTGACCTCGTGGCGCTGGGCATCGTGGCAGACGTGGCTGAGCAGATCGGGGACACGCGTTACCTTTTACAGCGCGGGCTGGAAAGGCTGCGCCGCTCGGAGCGCCTGGGGCTGCGCGCAATCTTCGAGACGGCACGCATGGATCCGGCGCGTCTTTCTGCCGAGCACATCGGCTTTGGGCTGGGGCCACGCCTCAACGCGCTGGGTCGCCTGGGCGATGCGAACCTGGCCGTCGAGCTGTTCACCACCGGCGATTGGGGCCGAGCGCGCATTCTGGCCGCGCAACTGGAGGGCCTGAACAACCAGCGGCGACTGCTCAGCGAGCAAGTTTACGCGGGAGCACAGGAACAGATCGCACGCAATCCAATGCTCTTGGATACTAGCGCGCTGGTGCTGGAGAATCCGCATTGGCACGGCGGCGTCATCGGGCCGGTCGCCGGGCGATTGGCCGAGCAGTACGAGCGGCCCGCCGTCCTCATCGTCACGCCGCCAGGCCAGGTGGGACGCGGCTCTATCCGCTCTGTCCCCGGCTGTGATATTAACGCCGCGCTGCGCGACCCGCATGTGAGCCAGTGGCTTGTCGGCTTTGGCGGGCACCCTGGCGCGGCAGGGCTGACCATCGCACCGGAAAACATCCCCGCGTTCCGACGCGCGCTCTCGCAGGCCGTGGACACGGTGTGGGATCGCGCCGCCGCGCCATCAGGTGTGCACATAGATGCCAATGTGCGGCTGGATGAACTGAGTGTTGACCTGGCCCAAGAGTTGGAACGGCTCGCGCCGTTCGGCCAGGGCAACCCGCCGGTTCACCTGGCGTGCCGCAACCTCACCATCGCGCACCAGCGGACCTTTGGGCGCAACGGCGAGCACCGTGAATTGACCGTTCAGGATGATTCCGGCGTGACGCGGAGGCTCACCTGGTGGCGCGGCGCGGAACAGGAACCACCCGCTGGAACATTCGACCTGGTATGCGCGCTCAAGAGCACCGACTATTTAGGGAGACCCGGCCTCGAGATCGAATGGATTGACGCGCGTCTGATCGAGGTTCCGGCCATCGAGATTGCAGCACCTGAAATTGAGGTGATGGATTGGCGGAGCGCTGCCGATGTAAAGCAGCGCGTGGCGGCGCTGGTCGCGCAGGGCAATGTGCAGATATGGGTCGAAGGCGGGGCTGTGGAAGGTCTGCCCGGGCAAGGGCGGCACGCGCTGGCTCCGGCGGGGACGCTCGTCATTTGGAGTGCACCGCCCGGCCCGCGTGAGCTGGATGCGGCGCTGGCGCAAGTGTCACCGCGCGCGGTGGTCTTGTGCGGTGTGACGAGCGTCGAGGACCGCCTCGAGCCGTTTTTGCGGCGATTGGCCGGGCTGCTCAAGCACGACCTGCGCCAGAAACAAGGGCAGGTCCACTTGCCTGCGCTGGCCTCGGCATGCAGCCAGCGATTGGCAACCGTTCGCAAAGGCATCGAGTGGCTGGCCGCGCGCGGACAAATCGTCATCCAGACGTGGGATGGCGATAACCTGGTAATCGCCTGGGGGAACGGCGAGAGCCAGGTGACACCTGACCTGGAAACCGGCCTGCGAGTGCTGCTTTCTGAGACCGCCGCGTACCGGGTCTACTTTCGCCGCGCCGGCGCAAGACAACTGATGGAGATGTAACTCTTGCAAAAGCTCAGAGCCCTTGCAACGGCGCATCCCGGGAGGTGTTGATCCTGCTGTAAACCTTCGCAAGGGTGTATAATTACGTCAGGAAACCACGGAGCAATCGTCGTGTCTCAGCTTCCAGATGAGAGCCTCATCGAGCGGGTCGCCACCGGGGAGCAGCAAGCCCTGCTTCACCTGTACGACCGCTATTCCGGTCGCGTGTACGCCCTGGCCTTGCGAATGCTGGGCGACTCGATGACGGCAGAAGAAGTCACCCAGGATGTTTTCCTCAAGCTCTGGTCACGCGCGCGCAGTTACCTTTCCAGTCGTGGCTCGTTCGCACCCTGGCTGCTCACGATTGCTCGCAACACCGCGCTCGACCGCCTGCGCCTGGAGCGCCGGCGTCCCACACTTGCGGATGACGACGAGCCGGAAGAAACCTGGCAGGATATCGCGGACGAACAGTCCACTCTAGAAGAAGCACGCTGGCGCAGCCTTCACTTTGCCGTGCAGGCGCTCCCTCTTGAACAGCGCCAGGTGATTGAGCTGGCTTACTACCAGGGCCTCAGCCACAGCCAGATTGCCGAGTACCTGGGCTGGCCAGTGGGGACGGTCAAAACCCGCCTCCGCTTGGGGATGGAGCAATTGCGCCAGCATTGGCTTGCAGATGAGAAACCGGCTAAAGAATCCAAAACGGCGCGGCCGGACGTATAGTGTTGTGGAGACAATAGAAACCAGTTTTTTTGTTCCCGCTCCGCGTTACTCTAAAGGCTGCGGGAAAACGGGCTTCTGAGCGCAGTTTTTCTTTGGATGTCCTATGATTACCGCAAGTTGTCAACCCTTTCGCGATCTACTCCCGGCCTATGCATTGGAAGCGCTCGACCCGGATGAAATCCGGGCAGTTGAAGCACATCTCAGGACTTGCCTCGACTGCCGGGCCTGCCTGGAAGAATACCGTGCTGTGAGCGAAGGCTTGTTGTTCGCTCTGCCGCCTGTGGCGCCGCCGCCGCGCGTCCGCGCTCATCTGATTGCCCAGATAGCCGCTTCCAAAAAGCCTGCCACCTCCGCTTGGCGCACCTGGCCGATCTGGCAACTCGCTGGGGGCCTAGCGCTGGCGGTCTTGCTCGTCTTGAATATCTCGACGATAGCGCAACTAGAAGGCCTGCAACGCCAGCAAATCACGCTCACCAGGCAACTGCAGGCGAGTCAAACGGCGCTCGCATTGGTAGCATACCCGGAGGGGCTCAAGCTCAATGTTACTGGTCAAGGGGCCGCCGGGACTTTGATCTTGAACCCCGAGCTAAAGAGCGGCGTCTTGTTTGCCTGGGGACTGGCAACGCTGGACGAGGCTCACACCTATCAAGTCTGGCTGATTCAACCGGATGGGCACCGAGTGAGTGGTGGGTTGTTCCGCCCTGAGCCAGGCCTGCCATTTGTTTCGGTTGTCATTCCCTCTTCGCGCCCCTTCTCCGATTTCACTGGTCTGGGTGTCACCATCGAGCCGGCCGGTGGCAGCCCAGCTCCTACCGGCATGCGCGTGCTGGGGACCTCTTTTTAGTTCTGAGCCAGGGTCCAAAATCCAAACGGCAGTGAGCCGACGTATAATCAGTGAGGCAGGTTATGCTGCCTGCCAACCTAGCCTTGCGAAAGGAGTAACGTATGAAAGGCAACTCACGTAGGCTCGCCGTTATGCTGGCTTCCGTCGTCGTCGCCGCTCTCATCAACGCTATGGTCGCCGCACCAGCCCTTGCAGACTATTCACCGCCCTATCAATCGGGGGCCGGCTCACCCTACGGCAATCAGTTCGGCTCACCCTACGGCAATCGGTTCGGCTCAGCCTACGGCAATCAGTCCGGCTGCTTCTATAGCGTCCATTCGGGCGAGACGCTCAGTAGAATCGCTGCGCGTTTCGGGACTTCGGTCTACGCCTTGATGGTGGCAAACGGCATACCGAACCCCAACCGGATCTTTGCTGGGACAAACCTGAATGTACCCTGCACGTCAAACGGCTATCCATCTTCAAACGGCTATCCATCCTCAAACGGCTATCCATCCTCATGTGTCCGTGCCGTCCACATCGTCCGACTGGGAGAAGATCTGTTCCGCATCGGCTTGCAGTTTGGCGTGAACCCCAGCACGCTTGCCGCCTTCAACGGCCTAGCCAACCCCAACATGATCTTTGCCGGTATGCGCCTGGCGATTCCATGCTATGGCTATGCTCCCGGATCTCTACCCGGGTACATGCCGACTAACCCGTATACCTCGCCAACTTACCCGTATGGTTCGCCAACACCCGCACCGACTCCAACCAGCGGACAGGCGCTTGTCGTCATGCAAAATCTCGCCTTCAACCCCGCCACGATCACTATCCATGTTGGGCAAACAGTTGTCTGGCGCAACCAAGATTCGGCCCCACACACAACGACGAGCGGCTCGTGTTCGGGTAATACCTGCACACCCATGCCTGGTTGGGATTCGGGCACACTCAACCCCGGCCAATCTTTCTCCCACGCCTTCGCTACTGCCGGGACCTTTACCTACTATTGCCGGATTCACGGCGCGATGATGCAGGGAACCGTCATGGTGATGCCCTAACAACTCGGATCGAGTGACAAGTTTCTCAACCCGCCATCGCCTGAGTGTGCAGGCGATGGCGGCTCTTTTATTAGTTCAATCCATCCCATTCTCAGAATCTAAAAACCATCCCACTGGCGTATATAGGTGTATATGCAGGAGTACAACTGCAAATCTTTTGCCAAGTAAAGGAGTACGAAAAAATGAAGGGCCGATACTTTGCCACGAGTTTACTGTTGGTCGCTATCACAGTTCTGACCTCTTGCGCCGCCCCGGCCGCACCGGTCCCGCCGACGACCGCCCCAACTGCCGTTCCCCCGACGGCTGCACCGACCGCCGCTCCTGCCTCTGCGCCTGCCGCAGCCACAGAGGCATCCGTTAAGGTTGTTAAGGATGCGACGCTCGGCATGTTCCTGGCCGACGAGCAAGGCCGCACGCTGTACCTGTTCACCAAAGACACTAAGGATACCAGCAACTGCTATGACAATTGCGCCAAGGCGTGGCCGCCTCTGTTGAGCGCAGGCAAGCCGAAGGGTATGGATGGTGTGGACGCCAGCCTGCTCGGCACGACGCAGCGCAAAGACGGGGCGATGCAGGTCACCTACAAAGGCTACCCTCTTTACTACTATACCCCCGATCAACAGCCGGGCGATGTTAAAGGCCAGGGTGTAGGGGACGTGTGGTACGTGATCTCGCCGGCTGGTGAGATGGTCAAAGCTGCCACTGTCAAGATCGTCGAAGATGCCAAGCTGGGCAAGTTCCTGGCCGACGAGCAAGGCCGCACGCTGTACCTGTTCACCAAAGACACTAAGGATACCAGCAACTGCTATGACAATTGCGCCAAGGCGTGGCCGCCTCTGTTGAGCGCAGGCAAGGCGAAGGGTATGGATGGCGTGGACGCCAGCTTACTCGGCACGACGCAGCGCAAAGACGGGACGATGCAGGTCACCTACAATGGCTATCCTCTTTACTACTATACCCCCGATCAACAGCCGGGCGACATCAAGGGCCAGGGTGTCGGGAGTGTGTGGTACGTGATCT
>Ga0315268_10001035_pt1 | contig 32454 bp, 29 predicted proteins | sample C1_top_MG_FD_204535 | JGI IMG/M metagenome (GOLD analysis project Ga0315268, IMG submission 204535) | Sediment microbial communities from Yellowstone Lake, YNP, Wyoming, USA - C1_top | ecosystem: Environmental > Aquatic > Freshwater > Lake > Sediment | place: USA: Wyoming | collected 2017-08-01
ACGACTGAACCACCGACCACGCAAAGTGCTGGGGGGAAGATCGCCACATGAAGTATTATTCGGGGTGGAGATGCGCTACACCAAGCCACCATTAGCTGTTGCACTTCGAACTTGAATCCGCCTTTTGTGAAATGCGACGGGGCATCTCAAGATGCGGGAGCGGCCGGAGTCGACTGTAACTCAAGGGTTACTGTAACTCAAGGGTTGGCGTCAGCCTGTGCTTCGCAGGCATACGCATCATGGCGCGGCGCGGGATGGGTCGCCGGATGGCAGGGTCTTGGCAAAAAAACCGCCATTTGCCGGCAGGGCAGCGGGGCGAAATACGTCTATTTTGCGGAAATATTGGTCCACCACGTAAACCCGTCCGTCGCCGTCAACCGCGATACCGGAAGGAAGCATGTACTTGGCGGGACCATCCTTGTCCGAGCGGCCGCCGACGGCCAGCAGCAACTGCCCCTGAGGGGAAAATATCTGGAAATTGCCGAACGCAGCGTCCACGACATAGACATTTCCGGCTGCGTCCACGGCCGCTTCCTTGGGACGGGAAAACTGTCCGCCTTGGCGTCCGACGGCGCCGAAAGTGCCGATCAGCGTGCCGTCGGGGTGAAACTTCTGCACCCGGAAATTGCCCCCGTCGACGACGTATACCGTGCCATCCGGGGCGATCGCCACGTCCCGCGGCAGGTTGAATTCGCCCGGCCCGGTTCCGCGTTTGCCGAAATCGAACAAATGCTTGCCGGTTTGCGCGTCAAACACCCGCACCCGATGCTCCTCGGTTTCGACTCCCCCGATGTCTACCACATAGAGGCGGTGCCCGTCGGCGTCGACGGCGATACCCACCGGGCGGTGAAACCATGCGGGGCCGCCAATCGCGCGCAGGAATTTGCCGTCCCGGTTGTACACCATGATCTTCTTGGTGGTACCATCGGACACATACAGGTCGCCTTGCCGATCCACGTCTAGACCGAGGGGGAGGGAAAGGGCGCCCGGATCGTCCTCACCGATCATGAAAAACCGTTTCTCCGGGATGTCGAACACCAGCACGGCGTGGCGCGCGGTATCGCCCACGTAGACACGTCCGTGGTGCACCGCGATGCCATAGGGTTTGGCAAGCCCCTCGCCCTCCACCTGTTCCCCGGTGACCAGCCGCTTGAACTTGCTGGCGGACTCGTCCGGCACCACGTCCGCGCTGCTGTACAGCGAGCGTTCGTAGATAAACCTGGGCTCGTCGGGAGGTGGCGGAAAGACGGGGGTTTCCTGCACTGTTTTGGGGGATTCTGGTACTGACACGCAGCCGCCCAAGGCAACGGCGAGAATCAGACTGCTCACCCACGGAAATAATACTGGTGCTCGCTTCGTCATCTTTGATTTCCTAAATTACGCTCTATACTTCTGAAACAACCGGAGTATAAAGCAAAATTCATGCAAGCATCGGCGTCGGATTTACCAATCGGGGTTTAACGTGGCACCGATTTTGCTTTTTTGATAAGGTGTGCATCGCAGCAATCCGCTAAAATAACCTGAGGTCTTAAATTCATGCATCCAACCGTCTCGCACCCCAATCGGATATCGACTGAAGAAAACAAAAAAGCAGGGCGGAGGTTGAGAGTTTGGTTGCTGATGCCTCTGCTGTTGTGCGGCTGGCACGAGGCAATGGCCGGTTTCCACGACGCAGAATCCGGCGGCATGATGCACCCCGCCGCCATCTACCACAATTACTGTTCGGTATGCCACGGCGACAAGGGGGATGGTCAAAGCCAGGCAAAGGAAAGTTTGGTGCCCCCGCCACGGGATTTCACGACATTCGAGGCGGCACAATTATCCCGGAACCGCATGATCGCATCGGTGCATAACGGACGCCCCGGCACCGCAATGGCCGCGTGGAAAACCCAGCTCACCGAGCCGGAGATCGAGTCGGTCGTGGATTACATTCGCGGAACTTTCATGCGGCTTGACAGCAAGACTACGGCGGGCCGCGGGCACCATGTTTATATAGAGTACTGCTCGGTGTGTCACGGTGACAGGGGTAATGGCGCGATGTGGGGGAAACTGCAACCACCGCCGCGGGATTTTACCTCACCCAAGGCTGCCGCCGAATTGACGCGCGAGCGCATGGTCGCCTCCGTCACCTACGGGCGTCCGGATACCGCAATGGCCGGCTTCGATACCCAGTTGAGCAAAAACGATATCGACGCCGTGGTGGAGTTTATCCGCGAGGCCTTCATACCTGCCACCAAGTTGGAGGGAATTTCCGGCGTGCGCGCCCATGGTGATAGCCAGCCACGAGTCCACGAAGCACCGGCGGGAGCAGCCCAGAAGAACGCGCCACGAAGCGCTTCGGTCAACGCCACGGTCAAGGACATGTCGCTGCCGATGCCAAAAGGATTGGCGGGCGACACCGTCAAGGGCGCTGCCTTTTACATGCAAAACTGCGCCACTTGCCATGGCGCCAGCGGCGACGGCCGCGGCCCGCGCGCTTATTTCATCAACCCGAAACCGCGCAATTTCCTGCACGAGGCATCCCGCCACGAACTGAATCGGCCGGCGCTGTTCCAAGCCATCGCCCAAGGGAGGCTCGGCACCGAAATGCCGGCATGGGACAAGGTGCTGAACGAGCAGGAAATCGCCAACGTCGCGGAGTTCGTCTTCCAACGCTTCATCCGTCCGCCGAAGGGAGCCGCGAAATCGGGAAGTGACGGCAAATGAAAGGACTCGCCCTGCTGGCGGCAGTGGCAGTGCTGGTTGGCGGCTGCTTCGACCGCGAGCAGCAAGGCGTTACGGGTGCAAAAGCGCCGCAACAAAATCTGCCGGCAGCGCAGGGCGTCGCGGCGGGTGAGAAACTCGAACTGGGCCGGCGCATCTACAATTTCCGCTGTTACTACTGTCACGGCTATTCCGGCGACGCCCGCACTTTGGTCGCCACCTTCACCAATCCCAAGCCGCTGGATTTCACCCACATCTCACCGGACCAGTTGAGCCGGGAGCGAATGCTGCAGTCCATCCAGTCCGGCAAGCCGGGCACAGCCATGAAAGGCTACGCCAGCATTCTGCAACCGCGCGAGATCGCTGCGGTAACAGATTTTGTGCGCCAGGAGTTTATGGTTGAGAAGGCGCAGAACACACGCTACCATACCGCAGCGAACGGCTGGCCGAACCATGAGCGCTACGCCGCCGCTTTCCCATTTGCCACCGGCAAGATACCGATGGATACTCCTTGGGAACAGCTCACCCCGCAACAGGCCGCTGGCAAACGCTTGTTCCTGTCCGCCTGCGTGAGTTGTCACGATCGCGCCCATGTGGGCAACGAAGGTTTGCCATGGGAGTCGCACCCCTTGTCTTATCCGCGCAACCAGTTTGCCCCGGGGGACTATCCATCGCCGGATACACCGCCACTGGACGCCATGACCAGCGCCACCCCCTATGTCCTGCACGACCGACCTCCCCACCTGAGCGGGCTGACGGCGGTGGAGCGCCGTGGCGAGAATTTATATCAGCATAACTGCGCTTTCTGCCACGCGGCCGACGGCACCGCGCGCAACTGGATCGGCAGCTTCATGGAACCTCATCCACGCGACCTGACAAGCCCCACGGCCATGTCAGGGATGACGAAGGCGCGCCTGGAAAGGGTTATTCTGGAGGGTTTGCCCGGCACCTCCATGCCGGCGTGGAAATCGGTGCTGCCGGAGAATGACGTGGAGGCGGTCGTCGCCTATGTGGTGCGAGCCTTCCATCCGTTGGAGAATGATAAATAACGCAGGGAAAACCATGACGCACCGCATCGAGCCGATGTTTGAAAACGGAGAACGCCTGCCTTGGTGGTGTTATCTGTCGGTCAGGCTGGGAGCCGGCGTGCTGGCCGTGATGTGTCTGGCGCTGTTCAGCGTCGCGTTATGGCTCAACCATGCCGAGGAAAACCGCTTCCGGAAGCAGCACACGAAGTACGCCGGACAGGCGGCCGCCATGGTGGCCCATGCTTTGTCGGAGCGCATGCTGGCGGGCGGCGGCGCGGCGGTGTGGCGGGATGTAACGGAATTGTCCGAGGATCTGCGCCGCGCCGTTGGCGCCGCCCGCATTCAGGTCTTGAGCCGCGACGGTCGGGTCAAGGCCGCTGCCGGAACGCTCGAATCGCCGCACCAGTATCGGTTGCAAGATGCGGAATGCGCTCGCTGTCATGCGGGCGCCATGCGTCCGTTTCCTTCCGCCACTGAATTTCGTGCCGCCGATGGTAGCCAGCTGCTGCGCGTCATCAGCCCGATTTCCAAGCAGCCCGCCTGTGTCCGCTGCCATAGCCAGCCCGAGGCGTTCCGCGGCATGATCGCAATCGATTTCGATCTCGCGCCGGCGGAACGGGCGGCGGCGCAGCGCAACTGGCTGGTGCTGGCAATCGCCGCCGCCTCCATCCTGGCGATGTTGGCGATGGTCGCGTTGCTGTTGCGATATCTGGTGCACAAACCGGTACGTGCCTTGACCGAAGCAGCATCCGCGATCACCCGCGGCGACATGGACACGCGGGTGCCGGTGCGGCGGCGCGACGAACTTGGGCTGCTGACCAAACGCTTCAACCAGATGGCGGCGCAGATCGGAGAGCAGTTGGCCGCGATGGAGCATACCACTAGGGAGCTCGGCCTGCTCTACGCCCTTATGGTGGAAGCCAGCCGCAGCCTGCGCATGGCGGATGTGCAATCCCTCGTGTTGATGATTCTGCGCGACCGGTTGCCGCTAAACCTGCTGGTGTTTTGCGTGGAAAGCGGCAAGGAAGGGTGGTGTTGCAGCGTGGCCGGAGCAGGCGACGATGAGCCCCACATCTGCGGGACCGGGCGCATGGAGGAATGCCCGGCGCTGTCGCGCATTCCCCAGACGCTGATGGACACGGCCTGTGCGCAACGGATGGAAATGCAATATTCGATCAAGGGGCAATGGTATTTCGTGATTCCCTTTTTCGACGGCGAGCGTTTGGTGGCTTTGCTGGCGGGCTGCGGCTTAGCGTCGGAAGCCCTCTCTATTCGGACAACAAACTGCTGCGTAACCTATCGGTGCATATCGGGCTCGCCCTGCAGAATGCCCGCCACTACACTGATGCCATCACTGATGGTCTGACCGGTTTGCACACCAAGAGCTACGGGTTCGCCCGCCTCAACGAAGCGATCTCCTACGCGGAACGCCACTCCGCTCCGCTCGGGGTATTGATGCTGGACCTGGATCACTTCAAGGCTGTCAACGACAACCATGGGCATCAAGCGGGGGACTCCGTGCTGCGGGAAATCAGCATGCGCCTGCTGAACCGGGCGCGCAAGTCGGACATCCTGGTGCGCTACGGCGGCGAGGAATTCATGATCATCCTGCCCGACGCCGATGCCGTTAGACTGGCGGAAGCGGCGGAAGCGTTCCGCATTTGTGTAGCCGCCTCTCCGGTCATGATCGATCAGGGGAGCACCCCGCTGAACATTACCATCAGCGTGGGTGGGGCCTTGCTGTGCTCTGGTGAAAGCCACGCCGAGGGCATCATCGGTCGGGCCGATAAGGCCTTGTACCGGGCCAAGGTGTCTGGGCGGAACCGAGTGGTCATTAGCGCCGATGAGAACGACGTTTCCCAGGCGGATGTTTCAGGAACGGCGTGACGCGGACGGCGTTAGTCGGGAAGGGCCAATCCCAGCGGCATCAATCCGACCGACAACCTTTGAACTCCATCGGCTGCCTATCCTGCCATAGTCCCGCAGGACCCGTGGCAGCAGCCAATTTTACCGTGTTCGCCACCGGCGCCGACCTGACCAATGACCATCCTGTGGGCGTCCGCTGTCTCCGACGGCTTTCGGGGTGGGGGTGGATTTCAAGCCGCCCACCGTAACCAGCGGCAACATAGCGTTCTCCGACAGCGCCGACAACGGCCGTGCCGATTCCAAGAATATCCGGCTATACAATAACGGGGACGGCTACGAAGTGGAGTGCGCTTCCTGCCACGACACGTACGGCGTGCCGTCGACCGGGTCGCGGGCAATAATCCCGGATGACGGTGCCGAAGTCATCCACCGAGAACCGTATGCCCAGATCTACCAGAGACTCCATGATGCAAATGCTGTTGTAGATTTCCTGCATGAACACGCTTAAAGAATTACCTTTTTTTCCCGATATCGGGAAGAGTGATCTCGATGACTTTCCCGGTTCCGAGAGCAGGTTGACAGGTGCGGCATGGCTGGTCATTGCTGGAAGTTGTGTAAAGGCGGAAGGGCCTATATATAAAATCAGTTCTGATCACACTTGGCACAAATCCTGCTGTCAACAAACGCGGGGTTGCTATGTCGACCCTAATGGGTGCGCTAATCCGGTGGACTAAGGATTCATCGCTAAACCGTTGTGTCAATCATCAATTAGGTACCACATCAGTACAAACGCTGCTTCTATTTTAAATTTTAAAGGATATGTTTATGAACAAGACCCCGACTGTTGTTGCCTCAATCGCCACCTTGTTGTTTGTCGCGCCTGTCTATGCGACCAGCGGCAAGGATGTTTTCAGCGCCACCTGTGCCGCATGTCATGCCAGCGGCGTGATGGGCGCACCGAAACTGGGGGACAAGGCTGCTTGGGCGCCTCGCATCAAGACCGGCAAGGATGCTCTGTATAACTCCGCACTCAAAGGTAAGGGTGTAATGCCTGCCAAAGGAGGCAACGCCAGCATTCCCGATGCGGATGTAAAGGCGGCGGTGGATTATATGGTGTCTCAAGCCAAATAAACATCAGTGCTGAAGCGACCGTTGCCGTGCTGACAGTTGACTGGAAAGCACGGCATAACCGCCAATCTTCAGCGTCCTGTGGCAGCAAGCCGCTTGACCATTTCCGGCACTGTCAGCCTTTCAACCTCATGCATGTGAACTGCCCGTGCGCGGAATTCCGGGGATACACATTTTCTGGCATCCGTTCCGTTTTTTCCAGCTTACCTCATTATCCTAAAAACCGTAGTTGAGTGATGCCAATCCTTCAATACGCCCGCTGTGCGGGCTACTCAGGGCGAACGGCTTCTCACCAAACTGGAGGCCACCCCCCCCCGTTCGTGCTGAGTGCCTTGCGCAGCAAGGCGTATCGAAGCATGAGCGGGGGCAACTGCGGTTTTTAGGATTACTCTAGTTCTGTTTAAGCGCGGTCAGTCGCGCCACGCCACCGAAGCTGCCGATCCACTGGGTGCCATCCGGAGCGGTCGCCATGGAAAACACGCTGTTGGAGAACAGGCCGTTGGCAGTGGTCATAACCGCAAACTTGTTGCCGTCGAAGCGGGCCAGCCCGTTATTGGTGCCGATCCACAATTTCCCGGCCTGATCCTGATGCAACATGAAAACATGGTTGCCCGGCAAGCCGTCGGCCATGCTGTAGTTGCGCCATGTTTTCCCGTCGAAGCGGGACAACCCGCCGCCCCATGTGCCGCACCACACCACACCGTCGCGGTCCACCAGCAAGGAGATGATGTAATTGGGGTTATAGGCCACGTTAATGCCTTGCAGCCCCATTTCTTCTTTTTGCCTGGCATGATGGCTGGAAACTTTGGCGGGATCGTTAGCGAACTGGGTGTCGTTCTTCACTTTCTCGAACGGCGCACCTAGCCCGTCGGCGTGGTTCCAGTGCTTCCACTTGCCGTCCTTGAAACGCGCCAGCCCTCCTTCAGTGCCAAACCAGATTTCGCCGTTTTTGCCTTGAGCAAGGCCGTAGACCCAGTCGTTGGGTAGGCCGTCCTTGGTGTTTTCCACCGTGAACACGTCCCACTTGGAGCGATCCTTCAGGTCGCCCCCCCGGATGCGGTTGGCGCCGGACCAGGTGGCGATCCAGACGTCCCCGTTAGACGCCTTTAACGCGTCGTAAACGAAGGCGTCCGCCAGCCCGTTGGTAATATTGAAGTTTTCCCATTTGTCCTGGGCTGCGTCGTACAAGGACATGCCGCCGCCGTAGGTGCCCACCAGGATACGCCCATCCAGTTTGCCCACGTAGAAGATACCGTTGGAAAGCAGCCCGTTGCGCGTATCGAACAGGCGGTATTCGTCGGTGCTGGTGTCGTAGCGGATCACTCCGCCCGAGGTTCCGACCCAGGCTATTTTTCCATCAATGTAGATGGATTTGACATTGCGGTTGCCTACGCGGAAATGGGTGAACTTGGCGTTCGGGTCCACATGGACTTTCCCTTCGCGTTGCGCCTCTTGGCTCATCGGGGGATGGTTGGCCGACACCGTTGCGTCGGGCTGGATTGGTCCTGCCGCCGGCGCCGGCGTGCCGGACTGGGAGGCGGATGTCGCTGGCGGTGGCGGGGACTTGGCTGCCTGCTTCACGCCCAAGGTGTACGCCCCGACCGCCACGCCGATCACGCCGACCACAATTGCCGTTACCGATTTAAGACTTAGCTGCTGCATTTAATGCTCTCCTTATTATTCTGTTTACCGGCCAATACGCGTCACACCGCGCTTGGTGCCGGCCCAGATGTCTCCGTTGGGCGCCACTGCCAGCGCGTAGACATTATTTTCCAGCAGGCCGATTTTTTTGTCATAGCTGCGCCAGGTTTTGCCGTCGTAGCGGGTAACCCCTTTGTTGGTGCCGAACCAGAGCACGCCACTGAGTTCTTGGGCGATGCTGTAGACGATATCCCCCGCCAGGCCGTCGCGGGTGGTAAAGTTGTGCCAGTGCTTGCCGTCGAAGTGGCTCACACCGCCGCCCCAGGTGCCGGCCCAGACGGACTGGTCCGCCGCCACGTGGATGGCGAACGTGTAGTTGGGATTATAGGTGGGCTTGCCCTCTTCCGAAAGCACGCCAAGATCATGGCGGGAGCGCGTACCGAGGCCGGTGTTGGCGCTCGCGGAAAGATTGTCCATGTTGGGTGCGCCCAGCCCGTCCTTGTGGTTCCAGGAGCGCCAGGTCTTGCCGTCAAACATGGAAACCCCGCCTTCAGTGCCGAACCACACGCGATCTCGTTGATCCACGTCGATGCCATAGACCCATTCGTTGATTAGTTCCTTCACATAAGTGGTGAACTTCATGGTGCGCAGGTCGACCCGGTTGGCTCCGGCCCAAGTGCCGATCCAGAGATCCCCCTTGCGGTCATTGGCGAAGGCGTAAATCCAGTAGTCCGCCAGCCCATGCATGGGGAAATAGGTCTTCCACTTGCCGTCGCGGTAGCGCGAGGCGCCGCCGGCGTTGGTGCCGAACCATTTGTAGCCTTCTTTGTCGATGCCGACGGCGAACACGTATTCGTTCGCCAGCCCGCTGGCGCGGGTGAAAGTGTTGCGTACTTTGTGCGTGGCGAGATCGATTTCATGCACGCCGGCGGAGGTGCCCACCCAGAGAGCATTTTCTTTGGTATCCACGGTGAGGGCGCGCGCATAAACGTTTTCGCCTACCTCGAACGTTTCGATCACGTGGGGGAGCGCGTCGGCAGCGGATTCAGTCTCGGCCTGTGCGGCGCCGGAACAGGCGAGGGAAAACGTGAAAAAGAAAAATAGGGAAAAGGTCGTGGCGCGCATTAGTTCAAAGTCCGTAGATGGGCAATTATATCCAGAATATCGCGGTCGCTCAATATCCCCTGAAAGGACGGCATGATGTTTTTCCCGGCCTTGATGGTGGCAAGCAGCGTCATATCGGGTTGCAACAGGCGTTCGTTGCGTGCAAAACTGGGGGCGCCGGGCATCACGCTGACACCGGACGCGCCATGACATGCGGCGCAATGGGCAGCATAGAGATTGCCGCCTTTAATGATGTCAGCGGCGTAAAGCGACCCGCTTGACCCGAGGGCGAATAAAAGGGGCACAAACAACCTTGAGCTGGTGCGCCGGATTTTGATCGTTGTCATTTTCGATATCATTTTACTTGTCCTTGTTCGATTTTTTCATCGGTTTTCCTGCACCTGCGCTGTTTTTCAGAGCACGTGCTTTACTTTCCCATAGTTGGGATTGCTGGATATCAATCGACAGGCCTAAATCGCCTATCCGGTAGGCTTGAATCAGCACCTCCATAGCCGGCAGATAATCTTTTTCCGCAGCGCGACGGATCCAGTAGACCGCTTTGCCGGTATCCTTTTCGACACCTTCGCCTGTGGCGTACATGCTGCCCAAATGGAATTCTCCGGCGGCATTGTCCTGATCTGCAGCTTTGCGAAACCAGCGCACCGCTTCCTCGTTCTGCTCTGCCACATCCAGCAATTCCCCAAGGCGAACCTGGGCGGGTGGATAGTTCTGATCCGCAGCCTGCCTAAAAAGCGCCATAGCCTTCTCCAACTCCCCCACCCGGAAAGCCTCTTCCGCACGAGCCGTATCCTGCACCGGATCAGCCAGCGCAACCGAAGAGAGTAAACCAAGCGCCAAAATAGCGGCACAAAACGACAGACCAAGTCTTATGTTTATGGTGTTTACCTCTGCCTGGCATTTTGTGGTCGCTTGTACAATGTGGATACCAGCAAAATTCGGGCCAGCCATGGTTTAATCCCGCCGGATTTCGTGACGGGAATAGTGACTTTCCGGCAGCAACTTTTGGCCCTCGAATTCTTCCAATTTCCGGTACAGACTGGACAAGCCGATATCGAGTTTCTGTGCGGCGGCGCGGCGATCGCCGTCGGCCTCTTCGATTGTCCGGAGAATAAGAAGCGCTTCATATCTTCGTATTTGCTCGCGCAATGTGCCGGAAGGCGGGAAGCCTTCGCCGGGGTAAGACGGCTGAGCGACTTTGGTGATTTGCGGTGGCAGGTCGGCAAGCGTGATGCGGTCTCCGTCCGCCAGGATCAGCGCGCGGTCGATGGCGCTTTCCAACTCGCGCACATTGCCCGGCCAGTCGTGGTTCACCAGAAGATCCTCCACAGCGGGATCGAACGAGATTCTCTGTCCGTTACCTAAGCGCCGTATACTACGCTTGAGCAGGAACCTTACGAGGGCAGGGAGGTCTTGGCGTCGCTCCCGTAGCGGTGGCACGTGGATGTGAAAGACACTGAGCCGGAAATAGAGGTCTTCGCGAAATTTTCCTTGGGCGACCATTTCGTCCAGATCGCGATTTGTGGCGGCGATGATCCGCACATCCACGCGTCGCGCCTGTTCGCTGCCCACGGGGCGCACCTCCTTGTGCTCGATCACGTGCAGCAGTTTCACTTGCAGCGCAAGGGGAAGTTCGCCGATTTCGTCCAGGAAAATAGTGCCCCGCTCCGCCTCCAGGAATAGCCCTTTTCTGGCCTTGTCCGCACCGGTGAATGCGTTCCGGGTGTGGCCGAAAAATTCGCTTTCCGCCAGGTTCTCGGGAATGGCGCCGCAGTTGACGGGGATAAAAGGCGCGTCGGCGCGCGGGCTTTGCTGGTGGATTAGACGCGCGACCACCCCCTTGCCGGTGCCGCTCTCGCCGGTAACGAGCACCGTGCTGTTGGTCGGTGATACCTTGGCCACCATGCGCTCAACCTCGCGCATGGCGGGGGAATTGAAACTGAATACTTCCTCGTTGGCGCCCATCACCAGCTTGCGCAGCACCTGGTTTTCCGCGCGCAGTCCGCGCAGATCGCCTACCTTGGACAGCCGGTGCAGCAGTTCTTCGTTGTTGAGGGGTTTGATCATGTAATCGACCGCCCCCGCCTTCATGGCCTCGATCGCCGTGTCCACGGAGGCGTAGGCGGTCATCATGATAAATGCCGTATCGATGCCGGCGGCACGTGCCTGCCGCAGCAACTCGATGCCGCTCAGATCCGGCATATTGATGTCGCACAAGGCAATATCCACGTCTCCCCGGGAAAGCCTTTCCAGGGCTGCGTTGCCGCCGCTCGCCTGCTCCACGGAATAGCCCGCCTTGCGCAAGCGGGCCGCCACCACTTGACGGATGGCCGGTTCGTCATCGACGACGAGCAGTTGCAGTGATGTCATTGCGTATCAACCTCGTCATCTACGGGCAGGGGAAGGAATATCCGTACCTGCGTCCCCATGCCGGGCGTGGAATCGATTTCAATCGTGCCGCCATGCCCGGTCACGATGGAGTAGCAGAGCGACAGGCCCAGTCCGGTGCCTCTGCTTTTGGTGGTAAAGAAGGCCTCGAACGCGCGGTTGAGCGTGTCGCGGTCCATGCCGCAACCGTTGTCCATCACGGTAAGGCGCACATTGCCGCCGGATACTTCGCTGTGCAAGGTGATCTCCCGCGGGCGGTCTTCCACGGACTCCAGCGAGTCGGCGGCGTTGATCAGCAGGTTCATGATCACTTGCGTGAGCTGGTCGGCCACGCCGTAAATCGCCGGCAACTGGCTGTCCAGATTGAGCCGCAGGTTCACCCGGCGCATCCTTTTGTCGTAACCCATCAGGCCAGCGGCCGTCCGCACCAGTCCGTTCAAGTCCAGCAACTGGCGCTCCACCGGCTGGGGCGCGGCGTATCCCGATATCTCGCGGGTGATCGCGGAAAGCCGCTGGATCTGGGCTTGCAACATGCCCGGATTGCAGGCTCTGCCCGTCACCGCACACTCGCGTGCATTCTGCTTGTCGACCATTTCCTGCACCACGCCGGACATGGCCGCAATGGGATTGCCGATTTCGTGGGCCACGCCGGCGGCCAGCGTGCCCACCGCCGCCATTTTCTCCTGGTGGAAATAACTCTGGCGCGCGATTACCAGTTCCTTTTCCCGTTCCTCCAGAGCGCCCGCCATAAAGTTCACCGCCTCCATCAATTCGCCCACCTCGTCGTTGCGGTCCACGGGGATTGGTTCGCTCCGCTCTCCCTTGATGATGTCCAGCGCCCGCGTCCGGAGGGTGTGCAGATCATGGGTGAGACGCGTGAAGAACAACCCGATGATTGCGCCCAGCAAGACGACGCCGAACAACCCAACCAGCAGCGAGGCAATCGCCGCCGCATCGGATTGCGCGCGGAAATGCTCCGCCAGTGCCTTTTGTTTTTGCCGGTATTGATCAACCAGCCGGGCGAGTTCGTCCCTGATCCTGAGCAATTCGGTACGCAGCGCGGTCAATTCGGTCTCGGAAGGGTTCGCGGCGGCTCGCGCCATCGCGCGCTCGGCCTCGGCGAAACTCACACTGGCAAAAGGGAAGCGTTTTGTCAGTTCATCGTTTTTATCCTTGAGCACCTTGAAATGCGCCTGGATGCGCTGCAACCCCGCTTTCCGGTCCGTTGCGTTCGCATCGACGTAAACCGCCATGATAGTGTGAAAGGCGGCTATATCTACTTCTCTGAACGGTTCGTCGATCTCGTAGATATCCTGCAACTGTCCGAACTCTTTTAGCAGCTCCGCTTTTTCGTACAGGATGAAAGTGGCGAGGAGCACCGCATAGGTCATGACTGAAGCGAACGCCAGGAATCCCTTGGTTCGAAGTGAAACTTTCGATACCATGTGCCTCACCCCAGAAAAGGGATTTCCCTCCCTTTCCTTCGGGGCGGAAGGCACTGCAACGCTTTTGGCCACAGAGGCAGTCATTGCGGCTTTCTCAAAAAGAAGACATTCATATTTTTAATCATACTCCATAACCGGTCTCCGAATCATCGTTTACCGCTATGAGCGCCGCCAAATGCCCAGCCCCCGGCCTGGCTGCGCCTGCCCTGATAGGCATCTTCCAGTACTTGGAGCATGGCGGGACTGTTCCAGTCCCGCCCGCCAGTGATCTTGCTCACCAATTTCCCGTCGGGGGCGATGAGGAAGGTTTCCGGATAGATCCGGACGTCCAGCGCACCCGCGATTTTCTTCTCCGGATCGGTGAAATTACGGAAGGTGATGCCTTTTTCGGTCAGGAATTCCCGCGCCCCGTCTACGTCTCGGTCGATAGACATGCCCACCACGGCGATGCGCCCGCCGTCTGCGGTTTTGCTGAGCCGCTCCAGGCTGGGCATTTCCTTGCGGCAGGGCGGACACCAGGAAGCCCATACATTGAGCACCAGCAACTTGCCGCGGAATGCCCGGGTGGACGCCTGGGCGCCGTCCAAACCGGTTAAGACAAGTTCCGGGAAGAGTTTATCCTCCGCCACTGCGAGGGAGGCTGCGGGTTTGCCGCAGGCGCCGAGCAGGGCGAGCAAGGCTATTGCTCCCGCCAGACGGCACGTCTGGTGTGCGATTCGGTTAATTCTCAAATTCAAAGCTGCTCTCCTGCATGATGAAAATTCAAACTACTTGAGCGCCGCCGATTTGGCTGCCAACAATTTGGCGCTATAGCCAGGCACAAGCTGGGCAGTGAGTTCCGGGTAGTTGCGGAAGGCTCAGATGCCGAATACCTTGCGCTCCTTGACCCGCACTTCAGGGCACTCCTAAAAATTCAAAGTTCTGATGAAACAACCAGTCATTCTACCAGCCGCGATAAAACATGCGCCAAGTGGCTGGTTATCAGCAAGACAGGGCGCGGGCAAAAGATTGCGGCGCGGCACAGGTTTGATATGTAAAGGAGCAATTTATTGTGAGCAACGCCGTATTGCGACACAACGAAGCTGCTGTGCAGGCTAACCTTAAGGTTACGCCGCAGCTAAAATCCGGATTTTTAGAAGCGCCCATGAGTATGGTTGCCGCCTTTTATAAAATACCGCTATCCAAGTTGCCCGTAGGAATGCAGGCCTGACAAATACAGGTTGACCCCGAGGAAACAGAACAGGGTCACGCCGAAGCCAAGTATTGCCCACCATGCCATGCGCGCCCCTTCCCATCCCTTGACATAGCGCAGGTGAAAATAGGTGGCGTAGACGAGCCACACAATCAGCGCCCAGTTTTCCTTGGGATCCCATGACCAGTAGCCGCCCCAGGCTTCGTATGCCCAGGCTGCGCCCAGGATTGTGGCCAGGGTGAACACAGGGAATCCGACGGCGATGGCCTTGAATATCAGATCGTCGATCTGCTGCAGATCCGGCAAGGCGCGCAGGGAGAAGGCGTCCGGGTGGCCGCGTGCTTCCGCCCGTGCGCGGAACAGGTACATCACGCCCGCCGCCGCCGCCACGGCGAATGCGCCGTAGCCGATAAAGTTGGCCAGTACGTGGGCGTGCATCCAGTAGCTTTTGAGTGCCGGCATCAGGTTGGACGGGTCGGCCTGGCCGTTGGCGGCAAGCCAGATCTCGAACAACACCGCGCTCAACACGATCGGCATGACGAACGCCCCTGCCGAGCGGGTACGGTAGACCGATTCCATTGCCAGGTAGATGAACACCGTGATGGCGCTGAACAGCGCAGTCACTTCGTACAGATTGGTGATGGGCGCATGGCTTTCCTGCAACACGTAGCAGGTCTCGAACCAGCGCACCAACAGCGCCGCCGACACGCCGATGGCGCCTGCGGCAGCCAGGCCGGTAGCCCATTTGCCCATGGCTTCAGTGGTAAACCACAGATGGGCCAGATACAGCAGGCTCGAACAGGCCAACAGCAGGTTGGCATAGGTGATCAGCTTGCGGGAGAGTAATTGATCGAACAGCATGCGCATGCCGGGGACCAGCTTGCCGGCTTCGAAAAAAACCGCCAGACCGGCGATGCCCAACGTGATGAGCAACAGGCTAAACCAATAAGCCAACGGCGAAGACACCCCTTCGGAGCGTCCGGTATAAGACAGCAATTCATGGTTCATGGTTTCACATCCTCCGCTCGGTTGGATTGTGCGCGCGACCGCATCTCGGGCGGCGCGCCGGGATTCCGCGCCACCTGCAGCCCGGTGTACATTTTGGGCGTGAAGGCGATCAGCATGGGCAGGCGGTGGTGTTGCAGAACCGCTGCAGCGTTGGCGATGATGGGGGCCGAGCGCGCGGCGACCTGGCCGGGTGGCAGGCGGCGTTCGCGTAGCGTTGCCCAGTGTAGTGAACTGCGCATCCACCGCAGCCGGGTTGGTCACCGCCTGTAACTGCTTGAACATAATCAGCAAGTTTAATGCCATCATTTTTGCCGCAGCGAGGCCGAAAAAACCGATGCAGCATAAATCGCACAAGTCGGGGAAATGAAATTTGAGTGCGGACAACCTTCAGGTTTGGTGGGCTGCGAGAGACCGGTTATCCATGGAGCGCTACCCGCTTATTCAATTTCTAATTTAGAACAACGCGAATTCGTCGATGTGGGAGGCCGCTGCCACCGCGATGTCATTGCCCCAAGGCGGCGGGATATTCCCTGTCATTCCGAGCATGGCGAGGAATCTTAAGATCCCTCACTTCGTTCGGGATGACAACAAGCGCCGCAAGCGGCGGGGAATTCGACCCAGAGAGATTGAAATTGGAATTACCCTGTGCGGAGAATTCTGCGGGGGCCAAGAGAAATTTACGAATCCAGTTCCGTTACTTGGGATTTTCAACTGCCAATTCTATTAATCTAATCGTGAAATTCTTATTTATGAGAATCACATTGATTACTTCTCTTTAATTTTAGAAAAATCATTGTCCGGCTTACGCTCCAGCGCCGTTTCCCATTCCCATAACGCGGCGCGTGCCTTGTTCAAGTAGGGATCGTCCGGAGGGGACCGGTGAATGTAGCTGCGCATCGCGCCCAGGGCGCCCCTCAGGTCGTTCAGCCCCTCCAGCGCCTCGGCCAGGCCGTAATAAGCGTTGACCTGCGCGGGGCGAATGGTGGTGGCGGACTCGAAGAAATCGCGCGCGACGTCATATTGTTTCAGCCCGATCATGGCATAGCCCATGTTGACCTGAGCCTCCGGCATTGCGGGGGCGAGTTCGAGCACGCGGTGAAACGAACTTGCGGCGGCGGCGTACCGCTTCGCGTTCAGCAGTGCCACCCCCTCGGCGAACCGCCGGTCGATTTCTTCCCGGCTCTTTTGCGCCACATGGGTCGCCGCATCCTGGGCTGCCGCGGCTTGCCCCGCACCCGCCATCCCGACGCGTTGCGGCCAATCCGCAAAGATCAGCCCGCTGGCCAGCGCCACGCCGACCGTCGCTATCAAGATCCAGCGCCAAGGCTGCGGCGGCTCTGCGCGAAATACCGCCGGACGTTCGGCGCGCAGGATGCGTGCGATATTGACGACGTACAGGGCGGCGCCGGTCACCGCCAGCAATCCACCCAGCCCGGCCAGCCCCATCGCGGCAAAATAGGCTGGGTATTGGACGATCACATCGACAGCCAGAGTCTTGCGCGGCACGCCCAGCCAACCCGACCAGGCCAGTGCGACGGCCAAGGTCGCCAGGCCAACCCCGTACAGCGTCGATTGCCAACGCACCAGCCTCACGGCAACATTCCGGAATCCGAAGGCCGGCAGCAACCGGTAGCCGAGCGCCATATACGCCAGCGTCACGGCGCCGACGGTGCCGTGATAATGCGCCGGCACCATGGTCGAGTCATCCCGGATCAAAGCGCCGAACACACAGCCCAATACGAACAGCAGAATCGACAGCAGCAGCGGCAGCGTCAGCGGCGCCTTCCAGGCGCTCCGCCCGGCCCGCGCCAAGCGCAGCAGCAATTGGCCTGCCAGCAGCGCCGCAGCCGGCCAACTGCCCCACGCCATCAGGGTCGTGAAGGCGTGGCGAAAGTCCGCACTGTCAATCGGATAGACGACGTAAATGACTGGCGCCGCCAAAACCGGGACGGCCGCCAGCAAAAGCAGCCCGGTCAGCCAGCGGCGCGGTGCGACCGCCCCGCCCAGCGCGTGCTCTCCCAACACCGTCCAGACGCTCATCAGCAACAGCACGTGAACAAACTGCAGCACATGGCCCGGTGCCCACGCCAGCACTTCGAAACCGGCACGATCGGCGGGCAAGCCTGCCAACCAGACGGATGCCACCAACGAACCCAGCGCGACGGTCATGGCGCCGATCGACAGCGCCGCCCCGATTCGCCAAGCTTCGGCCTGCGCTGTCCTCAGCCGCGACGCCAGATCGCCAATCGAAGTCGCAGCGCATAACGCGACACCGCCCAAAAACCAGGCGAGCCCAAGCAGGAATACCGGGCTGTTGAGTACCGGCACGTAATTGGCCAGCACCGGCGCTGTTGCGCCGAAAAACAGCGGAACCATCATCGTCAGCACGCCTGCATACGCGAGCGCCAATGCCGTCCAGCGCCAGCGGCTGGCCGCGCCGGCAGCGGCCAGCGTCCACAGTCCGGCCGCGCAGGCGAGGAACCATACCACCACGGCGAGTCCGACATGCAATACCAGCGCGCTACGGAATAGTTCGCCTGATGCGAAAAAGCGGCCGAGCAGCGGCGTGCGCGCGGCCACCACCAGCACCGCATACGTCGTCGACAAGGCCAGCGCTGTCAGCGCCAGCAACAGCCATCCGGCAGCCAAGCGGCGCACATCGTGGCGTTCGCGCAATACAGTTTCCATGCTAGACCGCTCCCTTGTGTGCGGAGGTGGAAATAAACGGGACGCCGAAAAAGGTCAGGAAGGCGACGACGAATACCGCCAACACCAGCAACGACCAGGCACGCGGCGACAGCTTGAGGGTAAAACGGGCGTGCAGCGAAAAGGCCAGCACCAGCCAGGTCAGGAAAGCCCAGGTTTCCAGCGGGTCCCAGGCCCAATAGCGACCCCACGCGTCCTGCGCCCAGATCGCGCCGGCGACCAGCATCAGCGTCTCGAAAATGAAACCGATCGCCATGCAGCGGAAGGCCAGTTCGCTCAACTGGTTATCGGCCGGCAGGCGCTCGAAGCGGCCGGCGCCGAAAGCCGTGCCGCGCGCCAGAATCACGCCGGCAATGCCGACCGCCACCAGCACCGCGCCAAAAAATACTTTGCCGAAGCCGATATGGATGTACAGCCATATCGTATGGTAGGTCGCCGGCAAGTGTAGTTCACCGGGGTTGGTCATCAACAGCCAGCCCATCACCATGAACAGGATCGGCATCACCACCGCGGCGATGGGCCGGATCGACGGCAAGCGCCAGTAGGCAAGCGCGAAAGCCAGCATCATGCTCCAGACATTGCTTGACAGGATTTCGAACATCGTGATGAACGGCCCGTGACCGAGACGCTCCCAACGCAGGCCGATCGACCAGGTGTGCAGCGCCAGGCCCAGAACGATCAACGCCAGCACGGTGCGCTCGGGGCGCCGCCGCAGCACCACCGCCACAATGCCGATGCTGCCGGCCGCCACATAGGCCAGCAGCGCCGCCCACAACAATCTCAATTCATCCATAGCGCCTCAAGTGTTCCAGGGTTGCGCCGCGAACTTGCGCCAAAAATGCCAGCCCAGCGCGCCCACCGCAATCACGCAGGCGGCGAGCAGCCAATGGATGGTCCAATCGTAGAACACCGTATAGCCCATCCAGGTGCGCAGGCCATCGTAGACCAGCCGCCCGCCACCGGGCAAATCGATTGCCTGTCCCGGCTGCAGTTCGTGCCGCTGGTCGCCGATGCGCACGATGACCTCGTGCCGGTGCGGAAGCCTGAATTCCGATGCCGCGTTCGGGTCGAGAATGATCTCATCAAACTTCAACATCGTCCATAGATGAATATCGGTTCCCGGCAGTTGCCACGCGCGCGCCTGCCAGTCTTCGTTCGCCGGATAAGAAGGAAGATGGACGGTTCCCAGTATCGGATCGCGGCCTTTGGCCGGATACCACAGGAACGCGGGCGCAAAACCCTTGTTCGAAGTGGTGTAGAAGCGATAGCCCGCCAGCACCAGCGGCGTCTGGTCGCCGATTTCGGTGCGCCGTTCCTTGCCGCCGGCGTCGATATAGCGCACCGCATTGCGGGTTTTTCCGCGCTGGATGCCCGGGGCGTATTCGATGCTGAAGCCGTCGTTGGTGAAATGCACCCGCTCCAACCCCGATGGGTGCCAGGGCCCGGCCTCGATTTCCGTCAACCGTCCGTCGAAAGCCTCCCCCTCGGTCAACTCGACATGCCCTTTCAGGTAAGTGAGGCGGCCCGCCGCCACCAGCAGAACGATCGCGATCAAAGCCAGATGGAACGACAGCAGCGCGCCCGAGCGGCGAAAGGCGGGATTGGTCAGCACGGCGGCGAGCAGGTTCACCGACAGCAGCAGCAACGGCAGCACCAGCGCCGGCGTCGCGTACTCGTCGCCGAGATAGGCGACCAGGATGCCGGCGGCAAAAAAAACCAGCGCCGCCAGCGTGAGCCTGGGCGAAGCCAGCGCGCGGCATGCGCGCATCAGGGCGGGTTGCTGCACGTGGCGAACATCCAGCCACCGCCACCGCCACCGCCACCGCCACCGCCACAGCCCCCGGTGTTGGTGTTGTTGGAAGTGCCGCCCAGGCTGTTGGGGATGGTACCCGTTGTAAGCCCGGTGCCGCTTTTGCCCGCCGAACCGCAATTGGACGACGACCAGGTGCCGCTGGCCACAAAACTGGCGATCTTGAGTTTTGCCTTGTAATAGTAGGGTTGCTGGGTGTAATAATCCGCGCTGCCCGCGATGTCCACTTCCTTGCTGCTGCCAGCGCCTTGCCCCGCCTCCGCGCCGACGTCGTTCAGGTTGACCAGCAGCGACCTGTTTTTCCAGCCGTGCGGCACCGCCACGTGGCACCAGGTGCAGCGCAGCTCCTTGCCTACCCTGCCCACATGGTAGTTGTGCAGGTTGCCCTGGGTGGCGTTGTAGAAGCCGCTCCTCTTGCCGCTATTGGTAGTGGTTGAATAGACCGCTTTCACGTGGCACTTGAAGCACAGCATATTGGCGGTGGCGCCCGTCGCATCGGTCCACGCCCCCTTGAGCAGGAAATCGTTGTTCGATCCATGCGGCCCCCACGGGTTGCCGTTGTCGCCGCCGTCCGGAATCACCGACGTGAGTGACGTGGTATTCGAGCCATGGCAGTCGGAGCAATACATGGTTTGCGTGCCGGTCGCGTTGCTCCACGGCGGCAGCCACGGATTGGCGCCGGTGATGTTGCGCTTCGCCAGGGTGCGCCCGGTGTTGTTCATCACCGGGTGCCAGGAGCGATGGTTATAGTTGTTGTAATTGGCGTCGGACGAGCCTGCATCCGTGCCCAGGTTCAACGGCTCGCCTTGGTGCGTCGTCGGCGACTGGAACTCCTTGGCCTGGTTGCTGTAGATCGTCAGCCCGTTGGTCCCGGACGGGGTGCCCGGCGAGCCGAGCGGCGGTCGGTTGCCGTTTGGATAGGCATTGTTGTCCGAATAGCCGTAGTCGGAATGGCATTTCAGGCAGATCTGGTATTCCCGCGTCACATAGGTTGCGCTGGCGGAGGTATCGGTATTGGCGCCCGGATCGCCCCGTTTGACCGTATAACTGGAGGGCATGACGTGGAAGGAATTCGAGGGGTAGGCCGGTTCGACGCCCCAGCTGCCGCGCAGCACGCCCGACGCGATATTGGTGTGGTTCATCGCGGTATCGGTGTGCAGATGCGTCCCCACCCCATCCGGCGTGCCGGTGATCGAGCCGACCGGATTGCCGCGGAAATCGCGGAAATTCACCACCCGGTGCGGGTTGTGGCAATCGGTGCATTCGGCATGGCGGTTGCTCAGGGCCGCCACCCCGAGCTTGGCGCGCGATTCGAGCATGTCCTTGCCGCACTGGCCGGTCGGCGTGGGCGTATTGGCGCAATTGGCCAGCGCGCTGTCGTTGAAATTGCCGCCGATGTCGTGCATCTCGGCGCCTGCCGCCTGCTCGGTCGACTTGATCGGCATGTGCCGCAACAGACTGAAGTCGGTCTTGATGTCGGGGACGGCGTTGGACGAACCGGCGGTATAGGTCACCGCCGAGGCGGCGCTGGTGGTGTGGCAGGTGTAGCAGGTCTCCTCCAGCGCCGGATTGCCGCCGGTTTTGGGCGAGGCGGTGCTGTCCGTGCCCTCGCGCAGCAAACGCCGCGCGCCCTGCACGGTATGCGTGTCGTGGCAGTTCAGGCAAGCCGCCTGCCAGACCTGCGTACCGGCCGCGAACTGGCGCTGTGCGGCGGCCGCCGCAGTATAGGCTTGCGTCGCCGCCTGGCTGTTGGCGTGCGTCGAGTAGGCCCAGGACAAGCCCCCCTTGTTGTGGCAGGCCAGGCAGACGATGTCGGTGGACTGGCTGAATGAGGCGCCACCGGGTTGCGCCGTCTGCAGCCGGTTCATGCGCAGGAACTTGGCGTTCGCGTCCGCGGTGTCGCGCAGATGCGGGTCATGGCAGGTCGCGCATTGCACCTGGTTGTTTTCCAGCGGCATCTTCGGCTTCGGGCTGACACCCGCCAGGCGGTTGCCGACGACGGCGCCGTCGGGCGTGTTCAGCTCGCCGTCATTGGCGGCCAGCGTGCTGTCGTAGGTGAACGAAATGGGATGGTCGTTGGTCAGGTTGGTGCCCAGGTTGCGCGTATAGCCGGTGGTCGTGCCGCTGCCGGGCGGCATATAGGCCGGCGACGTGGCCACGCCGCCTACCGTCATCGCGATGGTGGGATTGCTCGCGCCGTTGAGCACGTTGACCGTGTTGATCGCCATCGTGCCGTCGTGGCACGACAGGCACAGCTTGGAGCTGCCGCCGGGCGCGGCCGCCATTTCCGTCGCGTTGGCCTCGATGGAGCTGGATGTATAGGGGGTATAGGTGGCCGTCGATAATTTGCGGTTCCAGAGCGGGGACGGCACGGTGATGTCCGCGTTGTGCGGCGTATGGCAGAACACGCAAACCTGCGTTTCGGTAGCCGCCTTGAGGGTGCCGGTTCCGGTCACGGACAGGTTGTGCGGGGTGTTGCGCACATCCGATATCTTGGCGGCCTGCACCATGCCCACCGCCAGCAGCACGGCAAGGCCGGCCGGAACCGCCCGGAAACGTTTATGCCACGGCATCAGTCGCCCCCCAGGAATTGAAAAATGACGACACGACCGTTAAACATGTCAGCCACATAGATACGCCCCTGCCGGTCGCTCCAGACGCCCGCCGGCAGGTAGAACTGGCCGACGCCCCTGCCGGTGCCGCCGAGGGGCATGAGGAAGCTTCCCTGGGCATTGAATACCAGCACACGATCATAATAAGATTCCACCACATACAGGTTGCCGGAAGGATCGACCGTGATGCCCTTGGGCCGCACGAAATCACCCACCTTCAGCCCGCGCCGTCCCAGTGCGCGAACGAACTTTCCCTGCGCGTCGAATATCTGCACCCGCGCGTTCATGGTGTCGGCCACGTACAGCTTGTCGGCGGCGAAGGCGAGGTGGGTGGGATAGTTGAACTCTCCGTCCGCCTCGCCGCGTTGGCCGATGACTTTCACCAGATGGCCGTCGTCGCCGAACACCTTGATGTCATGGGCGTAGGTGTCCGCCACATAGACCAGCCCCCGTTGCGCATCCCGCGCCAGCCCCGTGGGCCGTTTCAGCACGTCCTGGCCGAACTCGCCCACGGGTTTGCCCTCGCGGTTCAACCGGAACACGCCGTGCAGTCCGGCATCCGTCACCAGTATCTCGTCCCCCGCACCCAGCGCAATTCCGATCGGGATCTTGAACCGGGTGTTTTTCCGCGCCATGTCCCAGACTTGCAGCGCCCCTGCCGGTTTGTCGAACACGTACACCGCCCGGCGGCTGACATCCGTGACGTAAACGCGGCCTTCTTCATCCACCGTGCCGCTCTGCGGCCGCTGCAGTACGACCGGTTCGGTATCGCCTTCGACCAGTCCGACCAGCCAGTCGAACACTTTCAACGCGGTGCTGCGGGCTTCTCCGTTTTCCGGGCTGAAGTTCTCCTCCCCGGTCAGTTGCCCCAGATAGCGGTAACGGGGCTTTTCGGGCGGCTCCGGCCACACCTTGGGCGCGCCCTGGCTATCTTCGCTGAGGCGCAGCGTCAGGTGCGTTTCCGCACAGCCTGATACCAGCAAAAAAGAGGCCAGGCCAACAAGCGCGATCAGCCGCCGTATACGCAATTCATTTCCCTTTCCCGGTATCCGGCGCCTGGGGGGTGATCAGCATGATCTGCACCCTTGCGTTCAGGCTGTCCGCCACGTAAAGCATGCCCCCGTCCACAGCCAGCCCCGCGACGCCGTTGAAGCGGCCCGGCGCCACGCCGACGCCGCCAACCCGGGCCACCAGCCGACCGCTGCGGTAGACCTTGACAGTCTGGTCGAAATTATCGCCCACGAATACAAAATTGTCACGGTTTACGGCGATGGCGCCGGGATCGGCCAGGCTGTCCGCACCGAAAGCATAACGGAATGCTCCGTCCTGCCCCAGCACAACCACCTGCCGGGCGAGACGATCCACCACGTAGATCCCGTCCGGCCCTTGCGCCATGGCGGCAAGGGCGCGCACCCGCTGCGGCTTGATCACGGACAGCGGCCTGCCCAGGCTGTTGAACGCGATGATCTGAGCATACAAGCCGTCGGCCACCAGCAACTGTCCTCTGCCTTCATCCATTATGACGGAAATCGGGCGCCCCAGGTTGCCGGGTGAGTTCAGCGGCGGGAGCGGGGCGCCGTCCCAGGCGAAATGCAGCACCTGATTGCGGGCGGGATCGGCCACGTAGACGGACAGGTCGGGCGCGGCGTAAACACTCATTCCGGCGTCGGCAGCCAAGCTCGTGAACGGCGCCAGGGTTTGCCGGGCGCGGTCGTAGCGGAAAATGCGGTGCAGCCCCGCATCCACCAGGTAGACGTCGTTGCCGCGAGCGCTGATGGCGGTAGGCTGGCGCAACGCGACGTAGCCGGCAGCGCCGCTTCCGGCGAAGCCCGGCAGCCCCAACGGCGCGCCCAAGCTGGCGCCGGTCAACTCGATCCACGGCTGCAGCAATTCCCGCTGCGCCGCCGCGTCACCTGCCGTGCCGGCGCCGGTCATGGCGCAGCCGGCCAGCGCCAGCGTGGCGACGGAGGCGACCAGGTTGACGCAAAAGCGCCGCTTCCGGTTGAAACATGAAATGCTCACCATTTGCCGGGGCCCCCAGTGGAATGGCCGCCGTAGATGCCGCTTTTCAGGCCGGGCTTACCGGAATGGCACAGATCGCAGCGATCCGGCCCCCAGGCGATCCTGTCATTGTGGCACATGCCGCAGAATTTGCCGTCGATGATTTCCGACATGAGCACGTCGTTGGCGCCGGCGCGCATCTTGAAGCCGAGCTCGAAGTGGCATACCTTGCAGCGGAAGCGGATGCGATGAAACCAGTGCGGGAAAATTACCGGTCGCATCCCTTCCTTCTCTGCGCGCTTGTTGAGCACCACGTCGCCGTATTCGGCCCGGAGGGGCAATGGAGCAAGCAGCATGAGCAAGATCATTGCGTTTCCCAGCAGGCAGCGGCGCAGGCGGTATCGGTGCAAATGGGCTCCCAATGCGGTTCTTCCGTTATGGTATTTTGACCGGCGCGCCGGTGGCGGTGCGCGGCACGCTGTGGCAGCGGTTGCATTCGGTCAAGGGGAAGGACACGGCGCCATGGCAGCGGCCGCAGAATTCCCCCTGAAGAATGGCAAACATATTGAGTCCCGGGGTGGCGCCGTCCTTGGACTTGAACAGCTCTTCGTGGCAGTTGCTGCAATCCAGCCATTTGGTATGCTGCTTGTGGGGAAAAAGCACCATGGGCATCTCCCCGGTTTTCTGCATTAATACGTCCTTATCGAGCACCCTGATCTTGGTCTCCGGATAGATGTTGGTGCGCGGATTGATGTAGCCTTGTTCCAGTGCTTTGACCCAGTTGACCTGATTGCCCACGGCATCGGGGGGGAGTTTCGAGAGCGCTTCGGCAGGGTTCTGCAGCAACCGGATATCAGGATTAGCGGGATCGTGCAGGTCGTCCTGATTCAGCGAGAGCCAGTGGCTAACCGTTACCGCGGACGCAGCGACGCCGAGCGTCAGCAAGACCACCCCGAGCCATTTACGCAGCCGGTGTGCGTGAAGAAATCGGATCAGGAAGCTGCGCATCTCGTCATCCCGGAATATATATCCCCCCGCTACGAATGGCGTGCACCAATTCATCAGTGGATTCTTCCAGCCGCTTGATGCCGGATTCATAATCGCCCTTGCCCGCCAGTTCCTCCGCCATGGCGCGCAACCGGGCCGATTGATCGAGATGCTTCTGCACCATGCTTTCCAGCGCGGGGTTGCTTGCCCGCTTTTCTTCCAGCAGGACCTTGATCAACAACTTGTGGGCATCGTTACGGTCGAGCTCGTAGCGATACTCTTCTTCCTTGGTGGCGAAATGCAGCGATCGCACCAGAGTGTCTCCTTCACGCAGCCCCTCTATCGCTATTTTCGCCGTAGCATAGGCCTGGTCCAGCACGGCACGGCCCTGGTCGATTTTGTTGGCGGCGACCAGCGCATTCGCCTGTTGCATCAGATCTTCGATCTTGCGGCTTATCACCGCTTCCTTGGTGTCCAGGTGCTTTTCGGTGCCGATGCGCTCTTGCGCGGCCAGCAATGCTTTCACGCTTTCCATGCGGGCATCGAAGTCGCGCTGCTTTTTTTGGCTGTCGACCTGATCGGGCGCGGCCAGACGCACCCCCTCGAACATGGTTTTCACCGCTTCATTAAGCAAGCGCGAGGCCTTGGCGGAATCGCCGGCCTGGTTGGCCTGCTCCGCCTGCAGCCGCAGTGCGCGCGCCTTGTCGCGGCGCGCCAGGGCATCCGGATTAGCGCTGGTTTCGATCCGCTTCGCCGCCGACGACTTCTCGATCAAGATCTCGACCGATTCCAGACGCCGCGCCAGTTGCGCAGAATCTTCCACCGGGGTGCCGTTGCCTGCCGGTGCGGCGGCAGGCAACGGCTCGACGGCCAGGGCGACCTGGGCAATGCACAGCCCGAAACACACGGCGAGCACCCGTCCAACAATACATCGTTTCATGGTTTTTCCGTTCCGACAAAAAAAGCGTTTTTCCGGCGCCACCAGCCCGAGCGCCAGGAGCGGAAGCCAAGATGTGCGATCGCCCGTCCCCTCACGGCTTCTCCTCCTCATTCCTGGCTACAACTTTTTTGTTTTGGGAATGGCAGCGGCGGCATTCGGAAACCGGGAAGGCCACCTTGCCATGGCACACCCCACATTTCTGTCCCAACAAAATCGCGGCCATGCTGATCTGGTTGGCGCCCTTTTGCGGGACAAAGATCGCGGGGTGGCAGTTGGAGCAATCCAGCCACTGCGTATGCTGCTTGTGCGGATAAACCACGTTCGGCATGGAACCCTTCACTTCGCGCACGATATTGAGATCCATGACCACCGGCTGGGAGTTCGGGTCGTTGCGGTCCCATCGTGGCTGGATTTTCTTTTCATTCAGCGACTTAACCCAGTCCACATAATTCCCGGCGCTATCCTTGGGCAGATCGGCGAAGGCCTGCGCCGGAGGCTGCAGCATCTGGGTGCCGTCGTTGGCCGGATCATGAATGCCGTCCTCGGTAGGGGGCAGATTATGCTTGCTCGGCGGCTTCATCAGGCGGTTGAACGGGTTGGCCGCCGAACCCGCGATGGCGGGCTGCGTTTGAGGCGCCGGTGCTGCGGTGATTGCGGCTTTGGCATCTGTCGGTTTGTCCTTGACGGGTTCCGCTATGGCCGGAGTGGTCGCTGCGACACCGGACAGGAAAACGAGCAGGATATAGAGTAACGTATTTTCTAAGCGATTCATGGTCGTCTCCTATTTTTTTACCGGCGTGGTCTTGACCGCCGGCGCAATCAGTTCCTGCACTGTGCTTTCATGCACCTGGGTCGGCGTGCCCGGCTTGCCGGAGTGGCACAGGTTGCAGTTTTCCACCGACCATGCGATGTTGCCGTTGTGACAGGCGCCGCAATATTCGCCGTCCATGATCTTGAGCATATTGATGTTGTCGCCGCCCGCCTTGAACTTGAAGCCGAGATCGGCGTGGCATACCTTGCAACGGAAGCGGATGCGATGGAACCAGTGCGGGAATACCGCCGGGCGCATGCCCGCAGCGTCCGAGTTGTTGTTAATGACCACGTCGCCGTACTCGGCCATGGCGGGCATGGTATTGACGAAGACTGTGGCCAGGACGAGCGTCCCTGCGAACAGCATCCGGCCGATGAGGGTGCGTCTAATCAGTGATGGCATTCTTGTTTTCCTCCCTTTCGTTGATAAAAAGTTTCCTGGCGCATTATTGGGCTCCGAATGGCCTGTTCAGGCTGAACATGAGCAAGGATTGCCTGGTGGTGTTGGCGTTATTGCTGTTGATGCTGTTGTTGCTGTTGACTTCCGAGACGCGTGCGCTGAGCCGCAACTGGAGGCGCCCGATGGAGTAGTCCATGCGGTTTTCCCAGGAGCGGGTTTCCTGCAGCCGTGGGCCCGCAAATACCGGCATGGGCATGTCGCCGTAAATTCGCAGTTCGGAGACAAATCTAAGGCGCGGTACGCCGAAGACGCGCTGATGGCGATAGCTCAAGTCGGCGCTGGAGGTGGTGGTAGTGACTGGCGTATCGGACGTGGTGGTGGCGACTGGCGTGTTGTAGTAAGCGGCTGGCATGATGCCGGATTTCTGGCGCACCGCCTGGATGGTCAGGTTGCCGGCCCACGATGCGTTGCGGCTCAAGCCCTCGTTGCGGGACGCCTGCAGGTTGAGGAGCTGAAAAAAATCATTGGCGCCGCTCACGGCACGGGAATCGCTGGCACTCAATCGCAAGAAGGTGCTCTTCTGGCCTTCCGCATGGCTCCATGTCAGCGAGCCGCTGTGAGACAGGCGCACAATGGTTGGAATGCTGGTGTCGAAATCCGAAGAAGCCGTCTGGTTCAGGTTCAGCCCCAGGGCGCCGGCGCCGAGGCCCATGCCGTGGTTCAGGCTATGTCCCAGTTGCAGCGCCAGGTGTTGTCCACCGTCGGTAGGATCGATCCGGTTGGTCACGGCGCCGGAGGCGAATCCGTTATAATTGAAGGTGGCGAAGTTGACCGTGTCCGACTGGTAGCTAATCCCGGCGGATTGATTGCCGGCTACGGTCTGGGCGCCGTTGTTCTCGGTTACGTTGACGTTTGCGCTGCCGTTCAGCCGGATGTATTTGGACAGTTCGTAGTATGCCCCCAGGTTGGCGCTGGCGCTCTGTTGCACGGAAGAGGGTGAGCCGCTGCTGGCGCTGTTCATGCCGGATAGCCGCGCGCTGCCGGTCACGGTAAGGGGTTTCTCGGAGGGCCGCCAGAACGCGGAACTGCTCAACTGCAGGTAGCGGGTGTCGCTTTCCCCCAGCGTCAAGTGGTAGTTCGTCCGGCTCAGGTTGGCAAGATTTTCCACCGAGAAGGTGGGGTCCGGTATATAGCTATGACGTGCCACCAAGGTGTTGACCGAAGTGCTTTCACCGGTTTGCTGGCGATCGTCGTTGGTGATATCGCAGTTTATCTGGAGGGTTTGCTTGGCAAAAATCTGCATCATATCGAGGTGCAACAAATCCTGCTGGTCCGTGCCGACAACTGCGCTTTCCCACAGGTTGCGGTCATAACTCGCCAGGAATTGGGTGCCGCCGGTCAGAGTGCGGTAGCGTTGAGCCAGACCGTAACGGGTGCTTCGATAGGATGAGTCGATTGCGCTGAGGCCGGTGTCCAGCCGGTTGTCGCTCTTGTCATAGTGCGCCTCGAACGGAAAGCGGCTGTAGGGCAACAGGTTCAGGGCGGCATTGCCGGTGATGATATTGCTCGTCACTTTGTCCTCAGCCGTATTGGAACTGGAACTGGAACCGGTGCGGGTGCTGCTGAGACCCAGACCGCCGCTCATCTGGGCGAACCAGGGCTGCCAGATGAAGGAGTTGATGCCGGCGTTCACCTGGGTGGTGATCGACTGCGACAGGTATGTGATTTCCCCGTAGGTTTCCTTTCGCCAGTCATAGCCGATGTTTCCCCAGGTCTTGATGGGGGGAAATTGTAGCGAGAAGCGGCTTTCGTCGGCGGGAGCTGCGGCAACCGTTTCTTTGGCAGGAGTTTCGGGAGCCATTTCATTGGCACGGACGGCGGTTTTCTCGTTCGGCCCGCCGGCAGCCTTGGCGACTGGGGATGTGTCGGCCGTTTGGGAGAGCTTGAGATGCAGCGGCAGGGCGTCGCTGTCTGCGGAATTCGCCGCGTGGTCCGGCGCTACGGGAGCCGCCCCTTTCGCACGGCCGGAGGCTTTGTTGCCGGATCCGCCGGCAAGCATGGCGACCGGCGACACAGCCAAGGTTCGGGAAAGCTTCAGGCGCAGCGGATGGGGGTTCTTGCCGCTGTCTTCGGAATTCGCCGCCGAGTCCGGATCGTCCGTTAATGCACCCCTGGCGCCCCTGTCCGTCGCGCCATCCGGTGGACTATCGCCGTTTCCAATGCCCGCGATGTTGGGTCGAGCAGAAAGCGGTGGCGTCATCGGGACTCCCGGGGCGATCTGGCTAGCGGGGAACGCCGGGCGCAGCCAACCGAAAGCCAGCCATGCCGCCAGCATGATGCAGATGTCCGGCCCGTAATTGCCGTTCCATTTTCCACCCACTTTTCCACCCACTTCGCTCCTCGCGTCCCGTTGCAGTGTGCGAACTCTTTTCAATCATTTCTTTACGGCGTGCTCTCCGGCAGTTGCGGAAAGGGGTAAGTAGCGCGATTCATCCACACGAACGGGAGTTTCTTTCCTGAGCCGCGCAATGAGCGACTTCCAGGCGCGCTCGCCCTGTTCCCGCAGCCACAGGCCGCTGGCGCGCTCCCTGACTGCCTCGAAGCCGTTCAGTTTCGGCGGTTTGCGATCGCTCAGGCGGAATACGGCAACGCCTTCCAGCAGCTTGACCGGCTCGGAGATGTCGCCCGGTTTGAGTTTGTCCACGGCTTGCTGGGCCGCTTCGGGCAGCATGCCGTGGTGCAGGTAGCCCAGATCGCCGCCTTTTTCTGCGGAGGCGTCGCCGGATTGAACGCGCGCTACTGCAGCAAAATCGGCGCCGCCGCGCAACTGTTTGACCAGCGCTTGCGCCTCTTCGTGCGCTTTCTGCCATACGATCGCAGGCGAGGACGGATCTACCTTGAGCAGGATGACCGAGAGCAGCAATTGCTCTGGCTCGGTGAATTTGTCCGGGTGGGCGGCGTAATATTCATGAATCTGTTTCACATCCGGGGGCGGCACGTTGCGGACCAGATTTTCCAGTTGGCTCAGCAGGCTTTCCTCCTGCAGCCGCTTGGTGAGCGATGGCACCAATTGGGCGCGGGTCTGCTGCCATTGTTTGCTGTCGCGGTAGCGCTGCTCGTATTGCTGGAGCGTCTGCCGGATCGCGGCGTCGTCCGGCTTCAGCCCGCGTCGCCCGGCCTCGCGCAGCAGCAGCGCGTCGGTGACCAGCGCGTCGCCAACTTCCCGCTGCAAAGCGGCGATCCCGTCCTCGGGCACCTTGCCGTGGTAGAACTTTTTGCGCATCGCGGCGGCCAACGCGGTGTCGTAGTCCTGCCGGGTGATGACAATGTCACCCACCCTGGCGAAGGCCGATGCCGGGTTGGCGGCGGGCGGCGGCGCATCGGTGGCAAAGGCGCCCCCCGCGCCGAGCAGCGCCCCGGCGAGCAGCGCCATCGGCGCCAGCTTGATGTTGCAGGTTTGTTTCGGCTTCACGGGTGAATACCTCGCATGTTTCGCATATTGAACAATGATTGCGTGCGGCAAGGGTCGCTTCGGGCGAAAAAAAGGGCCAGACGTGATGCGCTGTCTGGCCCGCCCATGATGACCGGTTGCCTAAAAGCTGGTCACTTGTTATGGCAAGCCAGGCATACCGCGCTGCCGGTGTTGGCGATGCGCAGGAAAGTCGGATTGGCGCTGGTGTGCGGATCGTGGCAGGAGGCACACTCGACGAAGGCTTGCGCACCGGTGAGGGCTGCAGGGGTTACTACTCCAGTTGGAGAGACCGAATCGGCGTTGGTACGCGTGTAGAGCATCATGTCGCCCTTGTCGCGCGTCCCCGCTACCGTACCCGAGTCCACCCACCATACCGGCTGACCATTCAAACTTGCGTATTGCAGGGCGTTGAAATCGGCATTTTTCAGTGCGCCGGCGGCAATCGTGCCTGCCGTATAGGCGCCACCAGACGGCATGCCGCCGCCGTACTGGACGCCGACCGGATGGTCGTTGCGCAGATCGATGCCGATGTCGACGATGCTGGCGTAGCCGAGCGAGCCGGTCGGTGTGGTGCCCGACGCCGGTCCGGTCCAGGTTCCAGACAGGGTGAAGCCGGCGGCGTTGTAGTTGCCCGACCCCGGCGCATTGATCATGACGTTCATGGCCTGGGTGCCGTCATGGCAGGACAGGCAGGCGATGGATACCGAGCCTACCGGTGCGGTGGCGCTGTCCAGGCTGGTGGTGCCGAGGGTGTTATAGGTGGTGTAGGTGGCAGGGACCGGCAACACGCGGTTCCACAGCGGTACCGCAGCGCTGGTATCGGCCCCGTGCGGGGTATGGCAGAACACGCAGATTTCGTCGGTGCCGCTAAACTTGTTGGTGCCGGTGCCGGTGCTGCCGAGATTGTGTTTGGTGATGGCAATGCCGGCGGTCGCTTCTTGCGGAAGCATGCCGACCATCACGAGCACCAGCACCGCCACCAGGGTGGCGCCGATGTTGCGCATCTTCTGACATTTACTAAATAAAGTTTTCATGGTACAAATCCTTTCGCGGGTTCAAGACTTGTTAATATTACTCATAAGTCAGAAATATAGGCGACACTTGGATGTCCAAAGAATGACCGTACCAAGCTCGGATTATTTCTGATTGTATTCAATTGTGAATCAACCTTTTCAGCCAATTTCTCCCCCGTTCT
>Ga0315268_10001036_pt1 | contig 32448 bp, 24 predicted proteins | sample C1_top_MG_FD_204535 | JGI IMG/M metagenome (GOLD analysis project Ga0315268, IMG submission 204535) | Sediment microbial communities from Yellowstone Lake, YNP, Wyoming, USA - C1_top | ecosystem: Environmental > Aquatic > Freshwater > Lake > Sediment | place: USA: Wyoming | collected 2017-08-01
CGTGCCCTCGCTGCAACCGGCCGCCACGCCAAATCCGAAGCGGTCGCGCGCCGCCGCGAAAAAAGCGTAGCGCTCCTGCGGCAGGTCGACCAGCAAGGGCTTCGGCGCCGGCAGGACCGGGACCGCCACCTCGGTGTGCTGGGCCACCACGCATTCGCCGTCGTCGACGCGGCTGCTACCTGCGAGCAGCTGGTCGCAACCGATCGTGGCGCCGCTGCGCGTGAGCAGACCCACAGCGTAGACGTCGATCGCCGCGGTCTCGATTCGGGCGCTGGCGTCGTCGAAGCGCAGTGTCAGCCGGTCGTTGCCACTGCAGGCCGCCAGGCAGACCAGCGCGCTCGCTGCGCTGCGATGCCAGGACCGGTTCCGGCCGAAGGTTCGCATGACACGATGATAGCACCGACCAGCACTTGTCCGCGCCCCGGATACGACACACAATCGGGCGATCGCCACCCCGGGGAGAGGTCATGCACCGCTCGTGCGTGCGCTGGTCAGCGGCAGCTGCGCTGGCACTGGCCCTGCCCCTGGCCCTGCCCCTGGCCAGCACCGGCCGCGCCGACGACGCCCACTACCAGGATTTTGCAGTGGGCGCGCGCGGCGCCATGCTGGGCGGCGCTTACACCGCCATCGCCGACGACTCGTCCGCGCTCTACTTCAACCCGGCTGGCCTGGTCGACGTCGACCGGGCCAACGTCTCGATCGCCACCAGCCTGTACGGCTTTGACCGCCAGCTCACTTACGCCAAGAACGTCGACCCGCCGCGGCTGCTGCGCGAGCTGGACAAGTACCCGCTCAGCGCCGGCGAGATCAACATCATCCCGGCCTCGACCGGGGCCGCGCTTGCACTCGGGCCAGCGATCGATGGCAAGTACCGGCACGCCGTGGCCGCCGGTCTGGTGGTACCGACCTTTCGCACCAGCGTCCACTACGTCAACCGCGACCTGGATTCGCTGCAACTGCGCAACACCAGCCGCATCAACGACCGCACCATGATCTGGGGCGCCGGCTACGCCTACCGCTGGACCCGCGCGCTGAGCGTTGGCATCGCGGGCCAGGCCACGGTGCGCCTGGTGGACATGGTCGACGAGTTCGACATCCGCAGCCCGGCGGCGAGCGCGACCGGCCGTGACGCCTATCTGCTGACGACGTCGTCACTCAATATAGCGCACACCGACGTCATGGTCGCCTGCGGGCTCAAGTGGCGCCTCGGCCGGCGGCTGCTGTTCGGTGCCAGCCTCACCACGCCCGGGCTGTCGCTCTTCCAGAGCGGCGAGTTTCGCGTGCGCAGTGCCAGCGGCAACCTGGAGACGGGTGGCAACGACGCCACCACGCTCGACGAGACCTCGAGCCAGGTGCGCTGGTCGGGGCTGGTCTGGCCGCTGACGTCGCGCATTGGCCTCGCCTATTCCAAACCGCGCGACTTCACTGTCAGCATCGACGCCAGCCTGCATGCGCCGACCCGGTACCAGCTGGTGGCCGACCACTGCAGCGTGCCGTCGAGCGTGCTGCCCGATCTGGCGGCCAGCTGCGAACTGCTGGGTGGACAGTGGCATGAAGCCGCATTGCCCGACGAGGTGCAGCGCCGCAGCCTGCTCCCATTGCAGGTCGACCGCATCGCCAACGTCAACTTCAACGTCGGCATCGAAAAGACCTTTTCGCGCCAGATCTCGGTCGGCGCCGGCGCCTTTACCAATTTTTCCAGCGCCCGGCCGTTCGACGTCGACGCGCACGGCCAGCTGACGTCGCTGTCGACCCAGCTCTCCTCGGTCGACCACTATGGCGTCACCCTGTCGCTCGGCTTCTTTGGCGCGTACTCGTTGTCGCGACTGGGGGTGATGGCGATGTACGGCTCGGGCGAGACCGCGCGGCCGGTCAGCCCGACCGAACGCCTGTCCGACATCGCCAAGCTGGGGATGGAACCGGTGCCCACCCACGAATACCTGGTCTATTTGTTCTGGTCGAGCACGTTGCGCTTCACCGAGGAGAGCACGCCCGCGCCGTGACGACGGCGAATGGTGCGGCACCGACTTGTGTTCGGGCGCGAACGTGCGCATGATCCGCCATCCTGTTTTCGGAGGCTGCCATGTCCTGTCGTTGTACACCTTGCGTCGTGATCATCCTGGTAACCGGCCTGATCGCCGCCGTTGCCGTGGCCAAGCCCGAGAAGGTGGTCTTCAGCAACGCCGGCAACAATGTCAACCAGCCGTGCAAGGGCGGCGACATCGACATCAACGGTGCCAGCGGCAGCTACGTGCTGACCGGCGACTGCGGAACGGTCGCGGTCAACGGCGCCACCAACACTGTCTACCTTGAGGCGCCAGCCAAGATCCGGGTCACCGGCGCCGGCAACAAGGTGGTCTGGGTGCGCGGCGCGGGCAAGGCCAAGAAGCCCAACATCAAGAACACCGGCGTCGGCAACCAGCTGGCGCAGGGCGCGCTGCCCGGCGACACCGTGACCACGGGCAGCGGCAGCGGCGCCGTCGTCACCGGCACTGGCAGCGGCACAGCGATCCAGGTCGGCGGCGTGGGCATCAACGTGCCGGGCATCGGGTCGGGCACGACCGGTGGCGGACCGGCGGTGGCGGCCGCGGGCAGCGCCGCCGCTGCGACCGAGGCAATCTCGCTGGTCGACAACGGTCAGCAGATCACCCGTGCCTGCAGCGGCCAGGACGTCAGCGTGACCGGCAACGAGAACCAGGTGACGCTCACCGGCGACTGCGGCAACCTCAGCGTGACCGGCAACGAGAACCAGATCACGATCGAAGCCACGTACGAGATCTCGCTCACCGGCAACGACAACACCGTCGTCTACCGCCGCGGCGTCAAGGCCAAGAAGCCGCGACTGTCCAACCTGGGCAACGACAACAGCGTGCGGCAGAGCGAGTAGCCCCACATGCGCCGATGCCTTGTCAGCGTGCTCGCGCTTGCGCTGCTTTCCAGCTGCGGCCGCGCTGACGGTGCGCCGCCCGGTGCAAAGCCGCAGGGCGGGCCGGGCGGCGGCGTCCCGGTGCCGGTGGTCGTGACGCAGGCAGTGCAGCGTGCGATCCCGATCCAGCTGCGCGCGGTGGGCGCGGTCGAGGCGCTGGCCAGGGTCGCAGTGCGGGCGCGTGTCAGCGGCGAGATCAAGCAGGTCCACTTCAAGGAGGGCAGCGAGGTCAAGCAGGGCGCCCCGCTGTTCACCATCGATCCGCGACCGTTTCAGGTGGCGCTGGCCGAGGCCGCGGCGCGGCTGGCGCGCGACCAGGTCCTGCTCGAGCAGGCCAAGAGCGAACTGCAGCGCAACGCCGACCTGGTCAAGCAGGAGTACGTCACCCGCCAGCAGTACGATCAGACGGCGGCCAACGTAGCGGCGCTGACCGCGTCGGTACAGGTCGATGCGGCGGCCGTCGACAACGCCCAGCTGCAGCTCGACTACGCCTCGATCAAGGCGCCGATCAGTGGCCGCACCGGCAGCCTGCTGGTCAACGCCGGTAACATCGTCGGCCCCAACGATCCGCAGCCGCTGGTCGTCATCCTGCAGACGCGGCCGGTGTACGTGCAGTTCACGGTGCCCGGCCGCCAGCTGGGCGACCTGCGCGCCGCGGTCGCGCAGCAGAAGCTGAAGGTGATGGTGACGCCGTCGGGCCAGGCCGGCGCGACGCCGCTGGTCGGCCAGCTCGAGTTCGTCGACAACGCGGTCGACCGTGCCTCGGGCTCGATCGCGCTCAAGGCACAGTTCGACAATGCCGATGGCGCCCTCTGGCCCGGGCAGTTCGTCGACGTGGTGGTAGCGCTCGGCGAGCAGGCGGACGCGATCGTGGTGCCGACATCGGCTCTCCAGACCGGTCAGCAGGGCACCTTTGTCTACCTGGTCAGCGCCGAGCAGACCGCGGTCGTGCGGCCGGTCACCGCGGGCCGCGATTTCGGCAACCAGACCGTGATCGAGCGCGGCATCGAGCCGGGCGAGACCGTGGTCGTCGACGGCCAGCTGCGGCTGGTGCCCAACGCCAAGGTCGCGTTCAAGACCGCGAGCAGCCGGCCGTGAATCTGTCGGCGCCCTTCATCAAGCGGCCGGTCGCCACCACGCTGGTGATGCTGGGCCTGCTGTTCTTTGGCCTGATGGCCTACCGGCTGTTGCCGGTCAGCGATCTGCCCAACGTCGACTTTCCGACCATCTCGGTCAGCGCCAGCTTGCCCGGCGCCAGCCCCGAGACCATGGCCGCCTCGATCGCCACCCAGCTCGAAAAGGAGTTTTCCAACATCGCCGGCGTCAGCTCGATGAGCTCGACCAGCGTGCAGGGCTCGACTCAGATCACGCTTCAATTCGAACTCAGCCGCGACCTGGACGCGGCCGCCCAGGACGTGCAGGCTGCCATCGCGCACGCAGCCCGGCGGCTGCCAGCCGACATGCCGGCGCCGCCGATGTATCAGAAGGTCAATCCGGCCGATCAGCCGATCCTGTACTTTGCACTCACCTCACCGACGCTGCCGCCCTACGAGCTGGATCGCTATGGGCAGACCGTCATCGCGCAGCGCATCTCGACCGTCGCGGGCGTGGCGCAGGTGCAGGTCTTTGGCGCCCAGAAGTACGCCGTGCGCATCCAGCTCGACCCCAAGGAGCTGCAGAACCGCGGCCTCGGCATCGACGAGGTGACGCGCGCCATCAAGAGCGCCAATGCCAACCTGCCGACCGGCATGCTGTATGGCGCCAACAAGGCGTTCACGGTCGAGGCCGACGGCCAGCTGACCCGCGCCGCCGATTACGCGCAGGTGATCGTCAGCTATCGCAATGGCAAGCCGGTGCGACTCAACGAGCTGGGGCGCGCGATCGACAGCGTCGAGAACGACAAGGTGGCGGCCTGGCTGGTCGACCAGCGCGCCATGATGCTGGCCGTCAATCGCCAGCCCGGCACCAACACGGTGGCGGTGGCGGACGCGGTCAAGGCCCTGCTGCCCGCGTTCAAGGCACAGCTGCCAGCGGCGGTCGAGCTGCAGCTCATCTACGACCGCTCCGAATCGATCCGCGCCTCGGTCGACGACGTGCAGCTGACGCTGCTGATCACGCTGTGCCTGGTGGTGCTAGTGATCTTCTTGTTCCTGCGCAGTCTGTCGTCGACGTTGATCCCGAGCCTGGCGCTGCCGCTGGCGGTGGTCGGCACCTTTGCCGCAATGTACCTGCTCGGCTACAGCCTGGACAACCTGTCGCTGATGGCGCTGACGCTGTCGGTCGGGTTTGTCGTCGACGACGCCATCGTCGTGCTCGAAAACATCCACCGCCACATGGAGCTGGGCAAGTCGCGCTGGCAGGCCGCGCTCGACGGCAGCGCCGAGGTCGGCTTCACCGTGGTGTCGATGACGCTGTCGCTGGTGGCGGTCTTTATCCCGGTGCTGTTCATGGGCGGCATCATCGGCCGGCTGTTCGAGGAGTTCGCGGTCACCATCGCCATCGCAGTGCTGGTCTCGGGCGTGGTCTCGCTGACGCTGACGCCGATGCTGGCCAGCCGCTTCTTGCGGCAGCAACACACCGAGCAGCATGGCGCGGGCTACCGATTTTCTGAGCGGATATTCGAAACGGCGGTCGACGGCTACAGCGCGGCCCTGCGCTGGTCGCTGCGCCACCGGCTGTTCATCGTCGTCGTCACGCTGGCGGTGATGGCCGGGACCGTGGCGCTGTTCAGGGTGGTGCCCAAAGGCTTCATCCCGAGCGAGGACACCGGCCAGCTCAACGCGTCGACCGAGGCGGTCGAGGGCATCTCGTTCACGGCCATGGTCGAGAAGCAAAAGATGGTCGCCGCGATCACGGCGCAGGATCCCAACATCGAGCGTTTCATGTCCAACGTCGGCCGCGGTGGCGCCACCTCGGGCAATACCGGCGGCATGTTCATCCGGCTCAAGCCGCGCCGCGAGCGCCAGCTGTCGGCCGACCAGGTGATCGCCCAGCTGCGGCCCAAGCTGGCCCAGGTGCCGGGCATGCGCGTCTACCTGACCAACCCGCCGCCGATTCGGTTCGGCGGCCGCATGACCAAGAGCCAGTACCAGCTGACGCTGCAGGGGCCAGACACCGGAGAGCTCTACCGGGTCGCTCCGCTTCTCGAGGCCAGGCTGCGCGAGCTGCCCGGCCTGCGCGACATCTCGACCGACTTGCTGCTCAAGAACCCGCAGGTGCAGCTGCGCATCGACCGCGAACAGGCGGCCGCGCTCGGCATCACGGTTGAGCAGATCCAGGATGCGCTGTTCAGCGCCTATGGCTCGCGCCAGGTCTCGACCATCTACAGCAGCGACGACACCTACCGGGTCATCCTCGAGCTGCTGCCGCAGTACCAGGCCGACCCGTCGGCGTTGTCGTTGCTCTATGTGCGGGCGCCAAGCGGCGAGCTGGTGCCGCTGGAGACGCTGGGCCGGCTGGAGCAGGACGTCGGTCCGTATGCGGTCAGCCACTCGGGCCAGCTGCCGGCGGTGACCATCTCGTTCGATCTGGTGCCGGGCACCGCGCTCGGCGACGCGGTCGACCAGGTGGAGCGCGTCGCAACCGAGGTGCTGCCGCCGACCATCAGCAAGAACTTTCAGGGCGCGGCGCAGGTCTTTCAGTCGTCGCTGCAGGGGCTCGGGCTGCTGCTGCTGCTGGCAGTGCTGGTGATCTACCTGGTGCTTGGAATTCTCTACGAGAGCTTTTTGCACCCGTTCACCATCCTGTCGGCGCTGCCGTTTGCCGGTTTCGGCGCGCTGCTCACGCTGTGGCTCTTTGACGTCGAGCTCAGCATCTACGCCTACGTCGGCGTCATCATGCTGGTCGGTCTGGTCAAGAAGAACGGCATCATGATGGTCGACTTCGCGATCGAGGAGCAGCGCCACGGCAAAAACCGCGTCGACGCCATCCACGACGCCAGCGTGGTGCGCTTTCGGCCGATCATGATGACGACGCTGGCCGCGCTGTTCGGGACGTTGCCGATCGCGCTCGGGCTTGGCGCGGGAGCCGAGGCGCGGCAACCGCTGGGCCTCGCTGTCGTCGGGGGACTGCTGTTCTCGCAGCTGCTGACGCTGTTCGTGACGCCGGTGATCTTCACCTACATGGATCAGCTGCAGAGCTGGATCGGGCGCCAGCGGGCGTAGTGGCGCTGGGACGATGTTATTGGCGGACCACCGCAACCGCCCCGGGCCATGGCTCGTCGGCGGCGCCCCTCAGCCGAGAAGGCCCTCTCGCCCGCGGCGTTCGTGTTCCGCTCTTTCTGCATTCGCATCGCGTCTGCGCCCGTCCTACTTGAACCTTGGCGTTCGGCTTCGGGCTTGCCTCCGCTCTCCTCGCCACGCCCCGGGGCGGCTGCTGTTGAGCAAGATTGGGGTCGAACGGGATCAAAAATACGCGTGCCTCCACCAGCGCCGGCGCACACGAATCCGCCGAACCGTTTCAACGCGAAGCGCCAGGCGTCACTTCTGCTTGCGCACCCACTCGAGAAACGCCTTCTCGTCGACGGTCGCCGCAAGCAGCGCCGTCTGCGCGTCGACAGTGTGTGCGTCGTCGCGCATTGCGCGGTAGAACGCGCTCAGCTTGTTCTGCTGGTCGAGATAGAGCAGCAGGTGCCGCGCCAGCCCGTAGTAGACCATGGCGCGCGGCCCATATACGTCCTGCTCGTTCGATCGCGCCAGCTGCGCTAGCGTCGGCAGCGTTCCGGCCGCGAGCGCGGCCTTGACGTCGCGCATCCGGTAGTTGACGGCGAAGCCAAAACTTTTGCCGTCGAACTTCGCTGTGCCATAGAGCGCGCCGATCCCCTCGTTGAGCCAGGCCGGAATTCCGGGAAAGTCGTCACCGATCAGTGCGTGTGCCAGCTCGTGCCGCAGGTTGCCGATGCTGCGGCCCAGGTTGGCCACGATCAAACGGCGGCCAGGTTGATAGAAGCCGAGCGGCGAGCAGTCGGGAATCGGCCCGCACACGCGCGTTGTGAACGCGACGTAAGCCGGTTCGGTCTCGAACAGGCAAAGGTCGACCGGCGGATGGGCAGCGGCCGCGACCGGTTGCAGAAAACGGCGCCCGACGTCGGCGACCACGCGCGAGGTTTCGCGCTGCGCCCGGCTGGTTTCAGCCTGGCCGAGCGCGCCGCGCAGGCGCACCGGCGTCGGCGACCCCTCGACGCGAGCGACCACTGACAACGCCTCGACCTCGGGCAGCGGCGCGCCAAGCGCTAGCGTCCACCACACCAGCAGCGTCGCGGCCACCATGGTTCAGCGGTTTGGCAGGATCGGTTTGAGCTGCCGGTTGAGCTTGAGCGGCTTGCCCGCCTCGATCGTGATCGGCAGCTCCTCGTCGATGGCCAGCGCGCCGTTGCGCAGCTGCAGCTTGTGCGAGCCCGGCTTGAGCGGCAGCTCGACCAGCGGTGTCCACAGTCCAAATTCCTGGTCGTCGATCAGCACCCGCGCGAACGGCGTGGTCTCCAGCGTCAGCAGGCCGGCGCTGGCGTCGTCGGCCGCGGCCAGCGGGCTTTTGCCGGTCAGCTCCTCGGCATCCGGCCGCAGCAACAGTCGCAGCGCGTGTTCCTCGCGCGCACTCGCGACCGCGTCCTGCTGCTCGCGCGCGATCGCGAGCAGCGCCGCGTGCACCTCGGGGTGGAACGGGTGGACCCGGTTGGCCAGCTCGTAGGCACGGCGCGCGTCGTCCAGCCGCTTTTGCGCCAGCGCCACCCGGCCGAGCAGGATCTGCAGCTGCGGGTCGTCGGGGGTCGGCGCCAGGGCGCTCTCGAGCGTGGCGCGCGCGCTCTCGACGTCGCCCGCTTCAAGATAAGTTGCGGCCAGACGCGTGGCCAGGTGAGGCGCGAGCGCACCCGCCGTTCGCATCGCGCGCTCGTACTCAACGGCTGCCGCCTTGGGTCGACCGGCCGAGCGCAGGATGCCGCCCAGCCGCACGCGGTTGCTGGTGGCGCGATCGAGCGGCGCGGACAACGCGGTCATCTCGCCATCGTCGCGCTCGCCCTTTTGCTTGAACACCAGCTGCCGCGGCTCGGCGCCAGGCACCAGCTGGTAGCGGCGCTCGGTCAGATAACGTCGCCAGTCGGCGACGAAGCGATCGGCCGGGATGCCGAGCGCGCCAGCCAGCGCCACGTCCTCGCGTTCGCCGTCGCGCAGCCGCTTGAGCAGCGCGGGGATGGCGTTCGCGCCGAAGCGCGCCTGGATGAACTCGATCGCGCTGTAGACCTCGCCAAACGCCAGTGCCGCATCGCGCTGTGTCGGCAGCAACGCCATCGACGGGTGCATCTGGGCAAAGGTGATCAGCTTGTTGCGCTTGACCGCGCTGGCCAGCAGCTGTTCGACGCCCGGCTCGAGCGGGTCGCTCTGGTCGCTGCGCCAGCGCGCCTCGTAATACTTGGCCAGCCCCTCCTGCAACCAGACCGGTACGCTGTTGTGCGACGCCTCGGCGATGAGCAGGTGGATGTACTCGTGCGCCAGCGTGTCCAGCCAGGGGTAGCCGAAGAACAGCGCCTTGGGGCTGGTGATCATCAAGCGGCCGTACTTGGAGAGCGCGATCGTGCCCGTCGCCTTGATCGCGGCTCCGCTCAGCGGCGACACCTGTGCCAGCGCCTGCGCATCGGGCAACACGTCGACCACCACCTTGCGCGACGGCCGGTAGTCGAACAGCGCCCCCAGCACCTGCTGGCCGTGCTCAAGCGCGTCCAGCGCGTAGGGCGCCAGCAGCTCGTCCTTGCCAGCCGGCGTGCGCAACACGAAATGCTGCGACTCGAAGGCGCGACTCTGTGCCGCCAGCTCGGCCGCGCCGCGCGCCATGGTCAGCAGCTCGGGCTCGACCGGCTGGCTCGAACCGTAGGCGGCCACCGCGCGCTCGAGCAGGGTCAGCGCCCCCTGAAAGTCGCCCTGGTAGAACTTGAGCCGGCCGGCCAGCAGCTGCACCGGCGCCACGTCGGGAAACTCGCGATACAGCAGCTCGGTCTGCTGGCGGGCCTGATCGATCTGCTCGCGCTCGAGCAGCCGCTCGACCTGGCCGATGCGGTCGGCCACGTTGTCGGCAGCGCGCGCAACGCCGCTCGCGCCGAGCAACAGCAGCACGCACAGCTGAAGCCGCGGCCACTTCATTTGACCAGCTCCTCGTAGTAGCGGCGCACCGCATCGCGAAAACCGCTTGGCGCCGGTTCCTTCATGGCGTCGAGGATGTCGCGCCTGAACGCGGCCGGCGCGCGCGAATCCTGCGGCTTGGGGATCTCGACCCGCTCCCGGGTCGAGTCGCCCCACAGCCCCTCGCCGCCGCCGCCGCCGGGCAGCGGCATCGGCATGCCTTGTCCCTGCCCTTGCCCCTGCCCCTGCCCCAGCTGGTCGAGCGCGCGCCGCAGCTCGCCCAGCTTGCCGGCGGCCTCGCGCTGATCGCTGGCGGCACCGGCCAGCTCGCGCCCGTCGAGCTGCTGCCCGGCCATGCCCATCTCGTCGCCGGCGCGGCGCAGCAGCTCCTGGTGGCGCGGCCCGAACAGCGGCACCTCGTCGCTGATGCTCTTCATCTCCGCGCTGGCGCGTTCGGCGCGGCGCTGCAGACTGCGCTGCGCACGCGCCTGCTCGCGCAGTGCGCGCTGCGTCTGCGGATCGTTCAGGCTGGCCGGGCTGGGGAACATCCGATCCAGCTCGCCGAGCAACCGCGCCGTGCGCGACGCCGCCTCGTTGCCCAGCTCATAGGCGCGCGTCGACGGATCGCGGCGGCCGCGCCGCGCATGGCGCTCGAGGTTGGCGTTGAGGCTGTTGAGCGCGGCCAGCCCGTGCTGCGCGCTCTCGCGCGCGCCCTCGAGGTCGGCGTTCTGCAGAGCGCGCGCGGTGGCATCGATGTGCTCGCGCGATTCGATGTGCGACTGCGCCTCGTAGCTCTCCAGCACGCCGGGCTCGATCTTGTCGACCAGGTCGCGGATCTGGCGCGCCTCGCGCTCGAGCCGCGCCGCCAGCGCCTTCACGCTCTCGCGCGCCTTGCGCCGGTGTGCCTCGACCGCGCTGCGGTAGCGCTGCTCGCTCTGTTCGGCCAGCGTGCGCTGCGACTGCTCCAGGTCCTCGATCTCGCTGCGCAGCTCGCCGACCCGCTTGCGCAGCGCCGCATACGCCTCGTTGCCGAACTGACCGAGCGAGCGCTCCATCTGGTCGCGCCAGGCGGTCAACCCGCTGCGCATGCCGTCGAGCATGCGCATCGCCTCTTCGATCCGCCCCTCGGCGATCAGCTGCCGCAGCTGGTCGAGGTCGCCCAGGTCGCGCTCGGCCAGCGCCTCGGGATTGACGTAGCCATCCGGCAGGTCGCGCCGCAGCTTGGCCAGCCGTTCGCCCAGCTCGGCCTGCTTGGCCTTGAGGCGGTCGATCTCCTCCAGGATCTGCGCCCGCGTGGCGTCGTCGCCAGCCTTGGCGTAGGCCGCCAGCAGTTCGGCCAGCCGCTCCTGAGTGCGCGCCAGCTCGTTGGCCACCAGCTGCGCCGCCGCCATCCCCTCGCGGTTGATCAGGTCATCGAGGTAGATGAGGTGGCGCTCGAGCACCGCAATCAGCTCGCCCTGGCCACTGCGCAACCGTTCGGCGTAACCCGGCGCATAGCGGTTGGCCGCCTCGAAGTAGCTCTGCAGCGCCGCTGCCATTGCATTGCGTTCCTCGACCCGGGGCGCCAGCTCGGAGATACAGTTGCGCAGCGCGCGCTCGATCTCGCGCGGTGCCAGCTCGTCGTCGGCAAAAGCGCGGATCAGCGTGGTCAACGCGGCCACGGTCTCGCGGCCGCTGTTGGCGCTGGCGCGCTGCCGTTGCAGCTGGCTGCGGCCGGCCAGCTCGTCGGCCGGCACCGCCACGAACGGATTTTCCAGCTCGTCGGCCAGCATGGTCACCAGCTGGCCGAACAATTTTCGCAGCTGCTCGAGCAGTTCCTCGTGATGCTCGGTCGCGCTGAAGATCTTGATCACGCGCGTGGCCGAGGTACCGATCTTGGGGCCGGCTACGGTGTCGTCGTCCAGCGCCTCGACGCTGACCGCAATGCGGTCGCCCGGCGCCAGTCCGAGCGGCGCCAGGTCGAGCTGGGCGGTGCCGCCGAGCGAGGCGACGCCGGCCAGCGGTTGATCGAGCAGCCGCCGCGTCGGTTCGCCGCCGCGCACGTTGGCGATCACCAGCCGCACCTCTTGCAGGCCGAAGTCATCCTTGACCTGGTAGGCGATCGGCAAGCTGTCGCGCTCGTGCAGAACCTGATCGGCGGCCGGCTCGACCAGCTGCACCTCGGGCGGTGCATCGACCTCGATCCGGATCGCGTGGCCGTCGCGCTCGACCTGCTCGCCCAGGCCGCTGCCCAGCGCGAACCGGTAGCGGCTCTCGTCGCTGACCAACAGCGTGCCGCTCAGCTGACGCGGCGGGGTGACGGTCAGCGCCAGCCGCTGGTCGCCAATGATCAGCGCCGCGCTGTCGATGGCGCGATCGGCCAGCCCGGCGATGGTCACCTCGGTGCCGCGCGGGGCAAAGACGTCACCGGTGGTGCCCTCGACCGTGCGCGGCTCGCGCCGCAGGTAGGCCGGGTAGCGATAGGTCAGCGCGATGTCAGTCACCAGCGGCGGCAGCACCTCGGGCGGCGTCGCCACGGCGGGTGCCGTTCGCAGGCTGGCCAACCCCTGGCGCAGGGTCGCGCCCCAGCGCCAGCCAAGCCCCAGCGCGACCAGAGCGCCGACCAGACCGACCAAGAGCGTGGGCCAGGTGCGGCGCCACAGTTGACGGGTGGTGAGCGCCAGCGCGGATGTGCCATCGACCAGGGTGGCACTTCGCACCAGGTGCTCACGCGCGAGCTCGGCGCTGGCGCCTGGCGGCAGTGCGACCGCCAACGCCACGCTCGTCGTCACCCGGTCGGTCAATCCCGGTACCGCGCGTTCGAGCAGACGCGCCAGCGGCGCCGGCCGGCCCAGCTTGAACAGCAACCACAGCTCGCGGCCGATCGCGGCGCCAATGCCCAGCACCAGCAGTGAGGCCACGAGCAGCCGCAACCCGTGCGGCAGCGGCCGCGCCCCGAACAACAGCAGCAGTGGGATCCCTAGCCAGCCCCCAGCCGCCAGCAGCAGTCCGAGTGCGTGCAGGGAGCCAAGCAGCCACAGGCGCCGCCGCAACCGCTGCAGCGCCAGCGCCAGCGGCGGCGGCAGCGCACTCGCCAGCGCCGGCAGCTCGGGAGAATCGCGATCGCGATCGTACACGCACCGCCTCGCTGCGCCGCGGTCGACGCCCGGCCATCATAGTACGGCGCACCGGTTCGGTCTGCACGCGTGCACCCGCAAAAGGTAGCGCCGACCGCGCCAGGCGCGTTACACTGCTCGTTGCATCATGAACACGACCGACCAGCGCATCGCCCGTATCCTGCAGGGCGCCGGACTGCTCAACGACGGCCAGCTGCGCGCGATCGACAAGTGGCAGCAGCAATGGGGCGGCAAGGTCCACCAGATCGCGGTCGACCAGGGTTTTGCCGACGAGGCGCAGGTGGCCGCGGCGCTGGCGCGCGGCCTCAGCATGCCGCGGGTCGAGCTGGCGACAACCACCATCGAGGCTGACGCGCTGGCGACGCTCGACCGCAACTTCTGTGAGGAGAACGCCGTGATCCCGGTGGCGCTGCGCGACAACGGTGCCTCGCTGTGGGCAGCGGTGTCGGACCCGACCGACGTGGGGCTGCTCGATCGCGTGCGAACGCGGGCGCGGGTGGCGCGGGTGATGCCCGGCGTCGCCGGCTTCCACGAGATCATCGCTGCCGTGCGCCAGCACTACGGTGGCGTGGCACTCGGCGTCGACAGCAACTACGGCATCGAGTTGAACAGCGCTGACGACGAGGAATTCAAGGTCACCAACATTGCCGGCGGCACCATGGTCAAGCACGTGGCGGGCGTCGAGCAGCTGCGCAACGATCTGCGCGCGGCGCCGGCGGACGATCCGGCCGCGGTGTATACGGCGGCGGCAGCCGGCGCGAGCCAGTCGTCGCCGCAGCTGATGGCCGTGGATCGGGCTCGGCTCGACGCGATCAAAAATGACCTGCAGCAGAGCAACCGCGCCCTGGCCGCGATCGTCGAGCTGTGCGCGCGCCACGGCGTCTTCAGCGACGACGAGCTGGCCATGTACAACAAACCCTGACGATCGCGTTCAGTTGATCGCGCTGGCGATCAGCGACAGCTGCGGCGGGCGCGGCGGAAGTTGCTGCGCCTGGATGCCGTGCGCCGCCAGCCACCAGTGCAACCGCTCGAAGATCGCCTGCTCCTCGAAGCGGGTGAACCGGTCGAACAGCCGCGCGCTCTCGGCCAGGATCTCGAGGCAGCGCTTGAGCCCACCCGGCGCCTGGCAATGAAATTCGAGGCGGCGCCGCAACTCGCTGCTCGGCAGCTGCGCGACAAACTCGCGCAGCACCTCGATCCCCTCGCTGGTCGAGAAGGCCGGGATCGGCAGAAACCGGTCGGGGCAGCGCGCCACGTGCTCGGCATCCAGGTCGTGTTCGTCGATGATCACCACCACCTCGCCGCTGCCAAGGTCGAGGTAGCTTTGCACTCCGGAGATGGCGTCGCGGAAGGCGATCTCGAGATCGGCCCAGTCGACGTCGAGCATTTTGAGCAGGATGGCTTCGGCCATGGTCCCAGGTTAAGGCCGGCATTCGATGCGGTCAAAAAAACGGCCCGCTGGACGCCCGGATATCGCGGTTTGACAGTGTCGACGCGGCTTTCTAATCTCTCTCCTTTCGAACTCGCGGCAGCGAGACGAGCGAGGCGATCATGACATCGGGGCAACGACGGGATGAGCTGGGGTGGAGTCGGAGCTGCATGCTGGGCAGCGCGCTGGTCGCGCTGCTGATCAGCGCCTGCCCGCCGACTTCCCAGGACAAGGACGCTGGCAACGGCTCGCAGCAGCGCTCGTGCGGCACCGATACCGACTGCTTCACCGGTGAGAGCTGCGTGCTCGGCCTGTGCATGCGCCGCTGCTCGGTCGACGACGTCTGCGATACCGGCCAGTTTTGCGCCGAAAGCGGCTTCTGCGAGGCCGGCTGTCGCAACAGCAGCGAGTGCCCCTCGGAAAAGGTCTGCGCTGCGGGCAGCTGCGTGACGGGCGGCAATTGCGGCACCAAGGTGGACTGTGCGCTCGGGCTGGTCTGCCGCGGAGGCTTTTGCAGCGACCCACCCGAGCTGTGCGCCACGGCTGACGACTGTCCGGGCGAACAGCTGTGCAACGGCTTCACCCAGGTCTGCTTCGATCCGACGCCGACCACCTGCAACAACGCGCAGGATTGCAATGGCCACACCGGCTGCAGCAACAACTGCGTGTGCACTGGCCAGGCGTGCGTGGCCGGTGCCGCCTGCACCGTCGCCACCGAGAGCACGGCCTGTGGCATCGGCGGCTACTGCAACGCCAGCAACGTCTGCATGCCGCAGCCCGGCTGCACTACCCAGTCGCAATGCGACCCCTATGGCCTGTACTGCAACGTCGGCAACCGCATCTGCGAGCGCGCCTATGCTTGCAACGACAGCAACGCCTGCACGTCGCACGCCCCGGCCACCTACTGCAACCTCAACGCGCACCGCTGCGAGGTACCGACCTGCCTCAACGGCGGCGTGACCTGCCAGGCCCCCAACACCCAGTGCAACACCGAGGGGCGCTGCGTGGCCCCGGGCGCCACCACCTGCTCGTCCAATCTCAACTGCTGCCCGGACGACAGCGACCACAACCAGACCTGCACCAGCGCCAAGGAGTATTGCGACATCCCGGCCGGCCAGATCCAGGGCGTGTGCCGCGCCGGCTGCCGCACCAACGACGACTGCACGCCGACCCAGACCTGCAGTTCGACCCACCAGTGCACCACCGCGCAGGGTGGCGGCCAGGGCGATCCCTGCCAGGCGCAGGAGGAGTGCCGCGCCAACTACTTCTGCGGCCCACTGACTCACACCTGCTACGAGACCTGCACCACCGACGGCGCGACCTACCCACAGGAGTGCGCCGAGTCGCAGGGCACCTGCACCACCATCCTGTTCGTCACGCTGTGCATGAGCGGTGGGGGACTGCCCAGCATGGACGGCGGCGGGTTCCCGACCGACTTCTAGGCTGCGGTCGACGCAGTCACACCCGGGGAGGCACCGATGATCAACCTCATCCTCAGTCTGCTGATCCTGGCGGGCGTGGTGTTTGGCGTCTCGTACCTGTTGCCCGGCGTCAAGTGCAAGAGCTTTACCACCGCGATCGTCGTCGCCATCGTGATGAGTCTGCTCAACTGGCTCATCTACCAGGTGTTCTTCATCCTGGCCGTGCCACTGATCATCCTCACCGGCGGCATCGGCTTCTTCATCATCGCGGTCTTCGTGCTGTGGCTGACCGACAAGCTGGTCGAGGGCTTCGAGATCCAGGGCACCGTCACGTTGCTGCTGGCCGCGCTGGTGATCGCGGTCGCCAACTTCCTGCTCCGGCTGGCGCTGGTCCACTGATCGTGCCGCCGCGATGTCGCGACCACCCGTGACCGAGCCACCGACCAACCGCCGCGAGCTGACGACCGAGCAGGTCGACGGCTTTTACATCGAGCAGAAGATCGGCGAGGGCGGCATGGGCGTGGTCTACCTGGCGCGCGATCAGGCGCTCGATCGCCCGGTCGCGCTCAAGGTGCTGTTCGACCTGACCGACGACGAGAACAGCGAACGCTTCAGCCGCGAGGCGCGCGCGCTGGCCCGGCTGTCGCACCCCAACGTGGTGCACGTCTATGCCCAGGGCACCGTGCAGGGCTGCCCCTACTTCGCGATGGAGTACATCGACGGCGTCGGCCTCGACCAGCTGCTGGACGAGCGCGGCGCACTGATCGTCGACGAGGCGATCAGCTACACGCTGCAAGCGGCGCGCGGTCTGGCCGCAGCCGCGCAGGCGGGCGTGGTCCACCGCGACGTCAAGCCGCACAACCTGCTGCTCACTGCCGACGGCGTGGTCAAGCTGGTCGACTTCGGGCTGGCTCGTATTGGTGGCCAGCCCAGCCGTTACACCACGCGCAGCGCGGCCATGGGCACGCCGCACTACATGGCGCCCGAACAGGCGCGCGGCGAGGCGATCGACGAGCGCAGCGACCAGTACGCGCTGGGTGCCACGCTCTACCACCTGCTGTGCGGCCGGCCGCCGTTTGAGGCCAACAGCGACGTGGCGCTGCTGCTCAAGCACCAGCAAGAGCCGCCGCCGCCGCTGCCGGAGCGCGCGCCGCAGGTGCCGCTGCCGGTGTGGCAGGTGATCGAGCGCATGCTGGCCAAGCAGCCGAAGCAGCGCTTTGCCAGTCACGACGAGGTGATCGAAGCACTGCTCGACGCGCTCGAGCCGGCGGACGAACCGGCGCTGGCGCCGACCGCAACCGCACGACCGACGCGCAACCTGCTCATCGGCGCTGGCGTGGCCGCCGTCGCAACGCTCGCGCTGCTCGGCGTGCTCAAGCTGACGCTGATGACCGGACAGCCGATCGCGGCCACGGCGCGACCGGGCGCCAGTCGTACGGCGGCCGCTGGCACCCTCGAGTGCGCCGGCGAGAACAGCGCAGCGCCGCCCGGCGAGCCGTCGCTGTGCGAGGTGGTGCCAGCCAGCAGGCCAGCGTCGCGCCCGGTGGGTACGGCCAGCCTGATCGAGCACTTGCAGCGCGGCACCCACCAGCAGCGACTGGCCGCGATGGCCGAGCTGGCCAGCAGCAAGGACTCGGCGGCGATCGATGCGCTGGTCGTGATGCTGAGCTGCAACGTACCCGAGGAGTGCCAGCAGGCAGCGCAGCTGCTGGGCGAGATCGGCGACCAGCGCGCGACCGAGCCACTGATCGAAGCGCTGCGCTCACCCGAGCGGGGGGTGGTGCTGGCGTCGATCGCGGCGCTCAAGCAACTGCGCGATGTGCGTGCGATCGAGCCGCTGGCCGAGCTGGCGCGCACGCATCGCGATCGCACAGTGCGCGGCGCTGCGGCCAAGGCGCGCAGCGCGCTGTTCGCGGTCGATGAGAACGCGCCGCCCCCGCGCTGAGGCGCCAGGCCTGCCCGCTCGTCCTCTGGTTGCGCGCGACAACGCCCTTCGTTACGTGGGCCTGTTAATCTGGGACAGCGGGTCAGGGGGGAGACCACGATGCGGCCACGCACCGCCATGCTTGCGATCGTTCTGTGCGCCAGCGCGCACTGCCGCTGCACCGGCATCACCGATCGCCCGGTCGAGCTCAGCGCGCCACCGCTCACCACGCCGGCCAGCCGGCCAGCGCCGGCCGACCGCTACGTCAGCTTTCGCCAGGCCGCCGAGCAGATCGCGGAGCTGCCGCCCGCGGAACAACAGCAACGGGCCACGATCCTCTATCAGCGCTACTGTCAAAATTGCCACGGCCCGGTCGACCAGAGCCAGGCCGCCGCCGGCAAGACCTTCGATCTGAAGGCGCTCGAGGCGCGCAGCCGCAGCGCGGGCCGGCGCGCGGACGAACAGCTGTACGAACTTGTCTCCAACGGCAGCGGCGCCATGCTCGCGCTCGAGGGGACGATGACGCCGGTCGAACGCGTGCTGGTGATCCGCCACCTGCGCGCGCTGGCTGAACATCGCGCGCAGAGTCTGCCCTAAGCGGCAAACGCTCTATACACAATCACGTTGACGGTGGATCAAACAGCGTCGCAACGGCGCGAGCCGCCTGCCAGGCAAGGCGCGAGCGAGGAGCCGGCGCAGCAGACTTCTGGTCTGTGAGCAGGCGCCGCAGCGAGCAACGCAGCATGGCGGGATGGATCGCGCATGATGCGACGCTGTTTAGTCCCGGCAGCACAGGACCCCGCCCTTGTCCGAGTTGCCGATCGGGCTGCCGTCGTAGCTGCACGACGTCGACGGGCAGCCGTTCTTCTTGACCAGCATGCCCTCCATCAGATGACTGCTGCTGTCGCCGCTGCAGGTCCACGGCCCGAGCGGCGGCTCGGCCTCGTTGAAGCCGCAGCTGCCCGCGCTCATGCTGGCCAGCACGCGTGTCAGCGGGCCGCAGTTCTTGTCGCCGGTCAGCAGCGTGCCCAGGTTGCCGCAGCCGAACACGTCATTGCCGTTGCTGCTGCTGTCGCAGACGCTGTTCTGGGTGCTGTTCTGCTGCACCGCAAAGAACAGCGACTTGTCCGGCGCGCTGGCCGGCGCAGCGTCGGTGCAACCGCCGGGCGCCTTGGCCGCGACCTCACTCTTGCCGCGGCAGACATGCCAGCCGCTGGCGCACAGGTCGGCCGCACTGCAACCGCTGCCCTCGACGTTGCTGCCGCTGTTGCCGGCCGCACGGTTGCAGGTCGGCGCCAGGTCGCTGCGGGTGACTCCGCCCACGCTCCAGCCACCGTTGCAGCCGGCGATGTTGCTGTACATGGTCAGCGAGACGAACCCCTCGCGGTTACCATCGGCACAGCCGACGTCGGGCGCGGTCGGCACACACTGACCGTCGCGGCACTCGAGGTTGCTGCCGCAGGGCGTACCGTCGCTGGCGATGACCAGGCTGGGCGCGCCCGACTGACAGCTGGCAATGGTCTGGCACAAGCCGGCGGTCAGCACGACGCTGGTGCTGATCGGGCAGAACTCGCTACTCGCAGTCGCGCACTGGCCGATGGCGACGCAGCGGCCGCTGCTGATGTCGGCGCTGGCGCCGTGCACGCACTGCGATTCGCCGGACGGCGAATTGTCGCCGCGCAGGTCCCACCAGGCGTAGGCGCTGCAGCTGATGGTGCCGCAACGCGGGTCGTCGAGCAACGGCGACAGCTGGTTGGCCACGCACTCGGCACACAGCGGCAGATCGGTGTCGCTGGGCTCGCAGGCGCGGTCGATCGGCAGGCAGGCGCCGGCGCGGCACTCGAGGTCGCTGCCGCACGGCGTGGCGTCGGCAAACGTCTCGACCACCGGCACGCCGCTCTCGCAGTCGCGCAGCCAGTGGCAAGGCGTGGCTGTGGCCAGCGTGGACTCGTTGACCAGGCAGCCGCTGCTGTCGGCGGCCACGCACTGGCCGCTGGCGAGACAGCGATCGGCCGTGATGTCGGCAGCGTCGCCCTGCACACAGGTCGAGGTACCGGCCGCGCTGTTGTCGCCGCGCAGCCGCCAGTAGTCAAAGGCGGCGCAGCTGATCGCGCCGCAGCGCTCGTCGTCGGCCGCGACCACCACGTCGCCGTCCAGGCAGTGGGTGCACAGCGGAAAGACCTCGCCGCTGTTGGGGTCGCACGGCAGCGGGACCACCACCGCGTAAGCCAGGTCGATCACCAGCTCGGTGGTCTCTTTGTCGCGGATGGCGACATCGGTGATGTTGACCATGTTGATCTGCGCGCCGTCGATGTCGCGCGTGGTCACTTCCAGCTGGTAAAGGCCAGTCGCGATCTCGGCGATGTCGACCACGGTCTCGGGCAACGCGATGGTCGCGTTGGCGCTGTAGGTGCCGAGTGTGCTCTGCAGCGTGGAGCGTGCGTACAGCGCCGTCGGGCCGGCGTTGACCACCCGCACCCGCAGCTTGCCCTCGAGCCGCACCATCTGGTCGGTGTCGCACTGCACCGCGGCCAGCGCAGCCAGCAGCGCTGCTGCCGTCGACCACATCCGCATGCCCTTGGCTGTCATAGTGTCTCCGTTTTGAGTTAACACGCCGGAGGGATGCTTTTAGCGCGATTGAGGACGCGAGGGAAGCGTGTACACGCAGGGCGTGGGGATGTGCACGTTGGCCGCTGCGGCTTCGGTTCCCGTAGATCGGCTTTCTCACAGCAACTGAGACAAGAAAGTGCGCGCCGGCACGACAACGGGGCCGCGCTCCTCGAAGCAGTCTCTGTTCATGAAGGGCGCGTCGACGACGACCTGCAAGGCGTGCGGGCACGTGAGCTGCCGGTAAAAATATTCCAGGTCGGGGGAGAGTTGCTGCTCGCGCTGCTTGGCCTCGACCAGCAACCACGGCTTGTTGTCGCGCACCACCAAAAAGTCGACCTCGTGCTGCTGCTTGTCGCGCACGTAGTGCAGCGCAAAGTGGCCGAGGCCCAACTCGGTCCAGCCCTCCACCGCCTTGAGCAGGTGGCAGGCGCAAAAGGTCTCGGCGCGCGCGCCGCCGTCGTCGCTGGTCGACCAGTCGCGCAAGAACCATTTGGGCTCCTTGCGCAGACTGCGCTGCACGTTCTTGAACCAGGGTCGGACCAGGAAACCGAAGTGGAGCGAGCACAGGGTCTCGACCCAGCTACGCACGGTGTTCTCGCTCACCCGGACCGCGCGCGCCAGGTTGGCGTAGACGAGCTGCTCGCCCGAGCTCGCGGCCAGGATGCGTCCCAGCGTCTCGATCTGCCCCAGCTCCTGCACCCGGGTGAGGTCGCGGATCTCCTCGCGGAACAGCAGGCCGAGCCGCAGCGCCTGCCAGCGCCGTGAAAAGCGCACCGATCGCTTCACGAACGGCTCGGGATAGCCGCCGTGTTCCCAGAGCGCCTGCCATTCGGTCTCGGGAATCCTGGCTGGCGCGCGAGTGATCTGCTCGCTCACTCGCGGACGTGCGATCTCGGCGACGCTGAACGGGTGCATGTGAAAGAGGAAGTAGCGCCCCATGAGGCTGTCGCCGCCGCGCCGGTAGACATCGAGGGGCGAGGAGCCGGTCACGACAATGCGCGCGCGATCGCCATAAGTATCGAACAGGCCCTTGAGAAAGTTTTTCCATTGTCGGTACTTGTGCAGTTCGTCGAAGACCAGGATGACCGGCCGCTCGTGCAGCCGGTCGAGACCGGCGTACTCAGCGACGGCCTTGGGTCCGGCGAGGATGATCGCGCGGTGATCCTGGTTGTCCCAATCCAGGTAGCATTGTCCCAGCGCCCGACAGGTCGTGGTCTTGCCGACTTGACGCGGGCCGGCGACCAGGGCCATCTGGCGTTGTTGCGCAAGGTGCTCGGCCAGCATCGCGCTGTAGAGTCTGCGGCGCTCGGGCATCTTTGACCATTATTCATAATAATGCAGAATGGTCAAGACCAAAACTCAGTATGATGCGGATTAGTCATAGCGGGATTACGACAGCCAGACCAGCGGTGTCGTCGCGCTACAACTCCTCCACCTGCTCCACGGGCAACCGCAACGTGATCAGATGCGCGACGCGCTCGCCGGTGTACGTGCGAAACTCCTCGCGCACGACCACGCCAGCGCGCCGGATGTGCTGCACCTGACCCGAGTGCTTGCCGACCAGCGTGCCAATGCGCACGATGTGACCGACGCCCGCCGGGTCCTCGATCATGGCGCGCGGCGCTGCGGTGCCGACGACGACCGCCACCAGCTTGAGCTGATCGAGATCATATCGCTCGAGCGGTTGACGTTTTTGTCGTCGGTCATCCGGGTCGAGCTCACGGAACATGTCTCTAAACGGGTCGCGCTTGCCGATCGCGTTGTACGTGTAGACCGCATCGCTGGCTTGCGGTTCGACCATAGACGGTTCGGCCAATGCTGTGGCGGCCACCGGCGCCGCGGCAACGGCGAGCGGATCGGACGACTCGGTGGTGGCGCATGCACCAAGCCCGCAGGGGACCGATAAAAGAACCAAACAATACAAACATTTACGCTTCATCTAGGGCTCCTTTCGGTGGTGTGAAAGAGACTTTTATCTTTGTTAATTTGACAGTTGGCAAATTTGTTATAATAATTTGATGCTAAATTTATATATAAATTTAATGTAACAGATATAACACCAGGTCGTCAACCCGACGTGAGGTTGCTGATCGGGCCTGTAAACCGACCGGTCGGATGTCTTAAATACTATTTAAATACGATGTGTTATATATATGGTCAAGACACCTTCCGAGACCGCTTTTGCGCGTTGACAGGGACCGCGGCGCCGACGTATAACTTTGCGATATTTTATGGCCTTTTGTGAGTTCTGAGGGGAGAACTGGGACTGTCGATGGCCGAGACCCCCGAACAGAACCTGCGCATCGCGCAACCGGTCAACATCGAAGACGAGATGCGCACCGCGTATCTCGACTACTCGATGAGCGTGATCGTCGGCCGCGCCCTGCCCGACGTGCGCGACGGTCTCAAGCCGGTCATCCGCCGCATCCTCTACGCGATGTACGACGAAGGGCTGGTCCACAACAAAAAGCACTCCAAATGCGCCGGTGTCGTCGGCGAAGTTCTCAAGAAGTACCACCCGCACGGCGATGCCTCGGTCTACGACGCGCTGGTGCGGCTGGCTCAAGAGTGGAACCTGCGCTACCCGCTGATCGACGGCCAGGGCAACTTTGGCTCGGTCGACGGCGACCCGGCCGCGGCCTACCGCTACACCGAGGCGCGGCTGGCCGCGCTGGCCGAGGAGATGCTCGTCGACATCGACGAGGAGACCGTCGACTTCAGCCCCAACTATGACGAGTCGACCTACGAGCCGATGGTGCTGCCGGCCAAGGTGCCCAACCTGCTGATCAACGGCAGCGAGGGCATCGCGGTCGGCATGGCCACCAAGATGCCGCCGCACAACCTGGGCGAGGTGGTCGACGCCTGCGTCATGCTGCTCGACAAGCCAGGCGCCACGCTCGATGACGTGATGCGCGTGCTGCCGGGCCCCGACTTCCCGACCGCCGGCTTCATCTGCGGCCGCGACGGCATCCGCGCGGCCTACGAGACCGGCCGCGGCACCCTGCGCATGCGCGGCCGCTGCCGGGTCGAGCCGACCAAGAGCGGCAAAGAACAGATCATCATCAACGAGATCCCGTACCAGGTGAACAAGGCGCGGCTGGTCGAGCGCATCGCCGAGCTGGTGCGCGAGCACCGGATCGAGGGCGTGTCCGACGTGCGCGACGAGTCGGACCGCGACGGCATGCGCGTCGTCATCGAGCTCAAGCGCGACGCCATGGCCGAGGTCCTGCTCAACCAGCTGTACAAGCACACCCCGCTGCAGACGACCTTTGGCGTGATCAACCTGGCCATCGTCGGCGGCCAGCCGCGCATCATGCCGCTGCGCGAGCTGATCAGCCTGTTCCTCGACCACCGGCGCGAGGTGGTGACCCGGCGCAGCCGGTTCCGCTTGCGCAAGGCGCTCGAGCGGTTTCATCTGCTGGCCGGCCTGCTGGTCGCGGTCGACCACATCGACCGGGTGATCGAGATCATCCGCGGGTCGCAGACCCCCGACATCGCGCAGGAGCGGTTGTGCGCCGAGAAGTTCGAGGGCGTCGGCAACATCCCGCTGTTCGGCGTGGCGTCGACCTCGCAGATCCAGCAGTGGCTGACGCAGGGCTATGCCCAGCTCGACGCCGAGCAGGCCAAGGCGATCCTCGAGATGCGGCTGGCGCGGCTGACCGGCCTCGAGCGCGACCGGCTGACCGCCGAGGGCAAGGAGCTGCAGGCGCAGATCGCCCTGCTGACCGAGATCCTCGAGAACCCGGACCGGCTGCGCGCGGTGATCCGGGCCGAGCTGCTCGAGCTGCGCGACAAGTACGCCGACGAGCGCCGCACCGAACTGATCGGCGACGTCGAGGACTTTTCGGCCGAGGACCTGATCGTCGACGAGGAGATGGTGGTCACCATCACCCACGCCGGCTACCTCAAGCGCACTGCGCTGTCGCACTACCGGGCGCAGCGCCGTGGCGGCAAGGGGCGCGGCGCGGCCACCATGCGCGAGGAGGATTTCGTCGACCACCTGTTCGTGGCCTCGACCCACGCCTACCTGCTGGTCTTCACCGACGTCGGCAAGGTGTACTGGGTCAAGGTGCACGAGCTGCCAGACTCCGGTCCGGCTGCGCGCGGCAAGGCGATCGTCAACCTGATCGCGCTGAGCGAGGGTGAAAACGTGCGCGCCGTGCTGCCGGTACGGCAGTTCGAGGGCGGCAAGTTCGTGCTGACCTGCACCCGCGGCGGCACGGTCAAGAAGTCGCCGCTGATGGAGTACAGCAACCCGCGCTCGAGCGGCCTGATCGCCTGCGGCATCGCCGAGGGCGACGCACTGGTCAACGCCCACATCACGTCCGACAAAGACGACGTGCTGCTGGCCACCCGCAACGGCCTGGCCATCCGTTTCCACGAGAGCGACGTGCGCGCCATGGGCCGACCATCGGTGGGCGTGCGCGGCATCTCGCTCGACACCGCCGACAGCGTGGTCGACAGCATCGTGATATCCGAGTCCAAGGGGATCCTCACCGTCACCGAGCGCGGCTTTGGCAAGCGCACCTCGTCCGACGAGTACCGCTGCCAGAACCGCGGCGGCCGTGGCCTGATCACGATCAAGACCACCGATCGCAACGGACCGGTGGCGGGCGTGGTGCTGGTCGGTAGTGGCGACGAGGTGATGGTGGTCACCGACGGTGGCCGGCTGATCCGCACCAGCGCCGACAACATCAGCATCATCGGCCGCAACACCCAGGGCGTGCGCATCATCCAGGTCGACGAGGCCGAGCGCGTGGTCAACGTGACCCGCATCGCCGAGCGCGATCAGGACGAGGACAAGGCGACCCCCGCGATTGGCACCGTCGGCGCAGGCACGGCCGGCTCGACCGGCGCGCCACCGCCGCCCACGCCCGACGACGGCGGCAATGGCCACGCCAGTGAAAACGAATTCGACGACGTGCCGGGCACGGAGCCGGGCGGTACCGATCCCGAGGAGAGCTAGCCGCTGTGCTAGAATGACCTCCTGCGCGGCTGCTGGATCGGCACGCGGCCGCCGGTGGAGCGTCGCGTGAACCGTCCCGGGTGCCTCGCGGTTGCAACGGCCCTGTCGCTGCTCACAACGCTCGCTCCAGGCTGCGCTGGCTGCGGACCGGCCGCGCTCTGCCACAGCACCGACGAGTGTGGCGAACAGCAACGCTGCGTCGAGATGCGCTGTCGCCAAAGCTGCGCCAGCGACGACACCTGCGCCGCCGACGAGCGCTGCACCTACGGCGCATGCCTGCCGGTCGGCGCCAGCTGTGGCGCGGCCAGCGACTGCCTCGGCATCGAGGTGTGCGTCGCGGGCAGCTGTCGCCTGACCTGCCACGCCAGCACCGACTGCCTGGCCGACCAGGACTGCGTCGGCGGCATCTGCACGCCGCGCGACCAACCGGGACTTGATGCCGCGGGTCGCGATGGTGCGGTCATCGACACGCAGACTCTCGACGACACCTACCGGTCCGACACGCAGCATCTGACCGACGCCTCGAGCCAACCAGACTCGGCGCCGCCTTTCGACGCCGCGCAAACCGACCTCGGTGCAGTGACCACGGACAGCGCGCAACCGGACACGATCGTGGCGCCGCTGGACGGCGGTGACTCTGACCTGTTCACGCCTGGGTCCGACGCCGCTGTCGCTGACGCCTGGACGTGCTCGACCGTGCCGTGCAGCAGCACGGACCGCTGCTGCAACAATGGTTGCGCACTGCCCGGTGGCACCGTCTGCGGCGACGGGTACTGCAACGGCGGCGGCACCTGCATCCGCTGCTTCGAGAACGTGCACTGCAGCGACGACGATCCATGCACCAATGACTTCTGCCTGACCGACAACAGCTGCGACCACAGCAGCGCCCTGGCGTCGATCACCCGCAACACCGTATGGGGCACCGATGGATTTTGCGAGAACGGCGCGACGCTGGGCTTCCAGCGAGTCGAGGCAATCTGCTCCAACCAGAACGGCGAGCTGATGAACTCGCGCGGCTTTCTGTCGTTCGACTCGAGTGTTGTTCCCACCGACGCCACGGTCGTCAGCGCCGCGCTGACGATCTGCCGCACCGGCGGGCCAGGCGCCCAGCTGGCCGAGCTGTACACGACCTCGTTCGCGCTCAACCTGAGCTGCGACGCCTACAACAGCCAGGCGTTCTATCTGCAGATCCTGCCCGACGGCAGCGGGCCCTTCACGGTCAACGTGATCGCCGACGCAGTCACGCACGGCGGCAACACCCAGTTTCAGATCCGCTACCCGGTCACGGACTGCGCCGTCGGGACCTGGTACGGCAAGCGCTGGCGCAGCGCCACGGGCCCGATCGATGGCACCTGCGACGAGGATGACGCCCCGCGCCTGGACGTGAGTTACTGCACAGCGCCTTACTGATGACCCTCGGAAGCCGATGCCGCGGGACCGCGCATCTCGAACGTGCGCGACACCGGCGTAAACTTTTCGTTGTCGCGCGCAAACACCACGCGTTCGACGCCGAGCAGGTGGTAGAACAGCACCACCGGCCGCTCCAGGTCGCGCTCGTCCACGTCGACCACCAGCCGCGCCAGCCCGCCCTCGCGCGCTGCCATGTCGCGGGTTAGCAGATCGACAGCCGGATTGTGCTGCGTGTCGCTGGTCGCCCGCTGGTCCGACGCCACCGGCGCGGTCGCGGCCTGCGACCAGGCGCGCCAGAGCACGGTGCACGGCAGCTCGCCAAACGCCTGGCGCTGGTCGTCGCGACCGACCACGAGCAGCGGCTTGCCGGCCACGCACGCCTTGCTGGTCGACACCGCCTGCTGCACCAGCTGTGCAGCGCGCAATGTTGGCTCGGTGTAACGCGGCGTGTCCGGCACCAGCGGATTGGGATCGCTCTTGTCGTCGAGGCCATCGGCATCGCTGTCGGCCTGATCGATGCGGGTTTGAAACAGCCGCTCGGTGGCGTTGGTCAGGCCGTCGCTGTCGTCGTCATTGATGACCTCGGCGTAGGGCACGCTGATGCTGGCGCTCCAGTCGCCACCCAGCCGCAGGTCGAACAACAGTGCGCCGCCCTGTGCCCAGAAGCGGCGCAGATAGCAGGCGCCCTCGCGTTGGTCGCTGCCGCGGCTGGCGATCCAGCGCTCGCGGCCGTAGCACGAGGGCACCAGGCCGGTGAACAGCGGCGGGCCAAATGGCGCATCGGGCTCGGCGCGCTGCACCCACAGGTCGACCGAGTCGCCCACCTGCGCAAAGACCCGGCGCTCGACCACCTGCCAGCGCACGCGCTGCTCGTCGACCACCACGGACGCCAATCCCTCGGGTACGAACGCCGGTTGCTCGACCCGGTGGACGTCGAGCACGTCGCTGTGGGGCCCGGCGCAGCTGCCTAGAGCAAGCGCAGACAGCAAGCAGCAGCCGGCCGCAGAAATGTTGCGGGCAGCGGGCGTCTTCACAGATCGACCGTCTCGAAGTGCACGATCGGCTGGCCGAAAAAGCGGCTGCACAGTTCGGCCGTGCGCTCGTGCGCGTCGGTGAAAAAGAAGCGATGCGCTGGCACGTCCCTCGTCAGGGACTTCCCGGGGTCGTCGCCAATGGCGCTCGCGTTGCGCTTGACCAGCAGGTCGGCCAGCACGCTGGCCGTGGCGTGCGCGCTGTCGACCACGCGCACGCTCGGACCGAGCGCGCGGCCGATCGGGTCGGCGATCAGCGGGTAGTGGGTGCAGCCCAGGATGGCGGTGTCGACGTCGGCGGCCAGCCCGGCCAGGTAGCGCTGGCAGGCCAGATCGACGATCGGACCGGCGCAGAGCCCCTCCTCGACCAGCGGCACGAACAGCGGGCAGGCGCGCGGCACGATGCGCGCGTCCGGCGCCAGTTCGGTCAGCGCGCGTTCGTAGGCGCGCGAGCGCACCGTGCCCTCGGTCGCCAGCACGGCGATACGCTTGCCGCTGCTCACCGCGATCGCGGCCTGCGCACCCGGCTCGACCACGCCGATCACCGGGATCGCGAGTTGCTCGCGCAGCGCGGGCAGCGCCACTGCGCTGGCCGTGTTGCACGCCACCACCAGCGCCTTGAGCGGATATTGCGACAGGTACTCGGCGATGCGCAGCGCGTAGCGGGTGACCACGGCCGCGCTCTTGGTGCCGTACGGCACGCGCGCGGTGTCGCCCAGGTAGACCGTGGCCTCAGCCGGCAAAAGATCGACGATCGCCCGCAAAACGGTCAGCCCGCCCAAACCCGAGTCAAAGACGCCAATGATTCCGTCGCGTTCGCTCATCGGTCGAGGGGCCGATCCTTTTATCGCCCGTTTCGGATACTATAATATGGGACGAGGAGAATAACATGCACGTCGGCGCAGTGGGCTACGGCTATGGCACCAGTCGCCTGTGGCATGACCCCGACTACAGCTACGACAAGCCACTCTATCCGACCCGCGTCGAAAAACCGATCGACACCCAGCTCCCCTACCAGGAGCACGTGCTACCGCCCGAGCTGCCGCGCGATCCCTACGTGGCGCAGGAAAAGAGCTACGACGTGGCGTTTGCCCAGATGACGCGCGGCATCGAGGGGCGGGACTTCTTGCACGGCGTCAAAAAGGATGCTGCGTTCGACCTGGTGGTCCAGGCGCAACAGCAACAGCTGCAACAGCTGCAGCCGGCGCGCAACGAACTGGTCGATCCGATGGCCATGGTCAACGCCGTCCTCGACAAGCGAATGGAGGGGCTGCCGATCGCCGGCCAGGTCAGACCGAGCAACTCCACCACCACCGAGGCCGACATCGAGCAGAAAAAAGCGGCCGAGGCCATGCGCGATCACAACCAGGTGACCGAGGCGCTCGCTGCCACTGCCGGCATGGTGTCCACTGCGGTCGGCGCCGGCATGCAGGCGCAGCTGATCGACGTGATGCACGCTCCGGCCGCGCAGGCGGCGGCGGCCATGCCCAGCGTGGTCACGACCAGTGCGTCGTCGGTCAGCCATGCGCAGGCGGCCGAGGAAGGTTTTGCGCTCGACAACCCGACGCGCACCAGCAGCCAGCCACGGCAGCAGCTGCAGAGCGGCCTCGACCCGACGCTGGTGGCGCCGATCGATCCGAGCACGCAGACGCCCGAGAAGTAGCGACCACGCGCTCGGGCGCGGAAGCTCTCACGCCCGCGATCTAGGGCAAGTCGACACGGACCGGTGCAGTCGCATCCTCGAAATCGATGTTCTGCGCTGCCGAGCGCGTGACGATCTGGCCAGCGCGCAACCCCAGCACCACGAGACTCAACCGGTTGGGCGTGTGCGTCCCCGGCACCAGCGTGACCACGGCCGGCGGCGCGTCGTCGGGCACCTCGAAGCTGCGCTCGACCAGCAGCCCGTCCGCGTCGTAGAGCTGAAAGTGCAGCTGCTCGAGCTGCGTCGGCGCTTGAAAGCCGTCCCAGCTCACCTCGACCTGAAGCTGCACTGCCGAATCGCAGCTGACGCCCAGCAGCACCAGCGCGATCGCGACCAGCGTGCGCTGCGCGCACCTCATGGCAACTCCCAGCGACCGAGATTGCCGTCCGCGGTCGCCGTCCACGGCTGCCAGATCAGCAGCGCCAGTGCGCCGGCCGCAGCGACCGCAACCACCCCGCCGGCAACCGCCGCGCCGAGGAACCAGCCAGAGCCAGCGGCGTCGTCTGGCTTGCGGCGCTGCCGGGTCTGGTCGGTCGCGTCAGGTGTGGTGGTTGCGGTCATGGGTCGGGTCTCAGGCGCGACAACGGACGCCCGCGCAGGTTCGACCGAATGGCCAGAGGGCGCATTGATCGAGATCGCGCGCCGCTTGCGCGCCTGGTTCAGGGCGGCGCGAAAAAGCGGCGACTCGGTCGTGTTCAGCTCGAACGCGGGATCGAGCTCGAGCAGGCGCACAAAGGCGTCGATCGCTGCCGGCTCGTTGCGCAGGGCGGCCCGCGTGCGGCCGAGATAGGCCAGCGCCAGCTGGCGATCGGCATCGGCCAGACCGGGCTTGGCCAGGACCGCCTCGAGCAGCGGCGCCGCCGCCCGGTACTCGAGCGCACGGTAACGCGCGAGCGCCGCCCCGAGGTCGGGATCGGCGGCGCTGTCAGGCGCCAGCGCCAGCATGACGACGAGGTGGGCCAGGGCGAACCACGGCATGGCGTCGATATTAGGGGAGGCGGTCGATCGGCACAATCGCAGGACGCCAGATCCCGGTTTCGACGGCACCTCGGCTGGCGCTACAATCGCAATGCATGGCCGCCCCGTCGCACGAGGTTCTGTTCGGCCGCTACCAGATCGAGCGCGAGCTCGCGGTCGGCGGCATGGGCGAGCTCTACCTGACGCGCGACCGGCGGCTCGACCGCTGGGTCGTGATCAAGCACCTGCGCCACGAGAAGCAGCGCGAGGAACGCTACATCAACATGTTCCTCGAGGAAGCGCGCGCGCTGGCGCGCATCGACCACCCGCACATCACGCGCATCTTCGACGTCGGTGTGGCCGACGGTCGCCACTTCATGGCGCTCGAATGGATCCGTGGCTGGGACCTGACCCACGTCCAGCGCCGGCTGTCCGAGGGGCGCGCGCAGCTGCCGCTGCCGATCGCGCTGCAGCTGATGCTCGATGCCTGCGCCGGGCTGCATGCCGCGCACCAGGCCACCACCACCGACGGCACGCCACTCAACCTGGTGCACCGCGACATCAATCCCAACAACCTGATGGTCACCGACGACGGCGTGCTCAAGGTGGTCGACTTTGGGGTGGCCAAGACCTCGGTGCAGGCCGAGCTCACGGCGGCCGGCCAGATCAAGGGCACGCCCCAGTACTTCTCGCCCGAGCAGTGCCGCGGCCAGCCGCTCGACCGGCGCTCTGACCTGTTCTCGCTGGGCGTGGTGCTGCACGAGCTGTTGACGGGCGAGATGCTGTTCGATCGCCCAGAGCCGGCAGCGTCGGCGCTGGCGATTATCGACCTGCCAATCCAATCGCCGGTGCGACCAGGCGCGCCGCTGCCTGAGCGGTTGGTCGCGATCACCATGCGCGCGCTGCAGCGCGATCGCGAGCAGCGCTTTGCCGACGCCGAGGCGCTCGCCAGCGAGCTGCGAGCCGTGCTGACGGCGTTCGGTGCGCCGACCCGTGGCGATATCGCACGCTACGTCGCCACGCTCTTTCCGCAAGGACCAGCCACGCCGGTGAAAGATGTTGCGACCGCGTACAGCGAGCAGCCGACCGTGCGCCTGAACGTGGCCGTGGACGAGCAGACCGTGCCGGCCAAGCGGTCCGCTGACCGCAGCGACGAGGCTACTGCGCTCGACCGGCCAGCAGCTCCGAGCACCCCCCAGTTCGAGGTCCCGGCGCGCCCGCGCTGGCGAGCCGGGCACGTCGTCGCCGGCGTGCTGCTGTTGGCGGTCGTCGGTGCGGCCGTCGCGTACTGGTCGCACCAGCCGCAGTCGGTGTCCCCCCGAGCGGGCCCTGCCGTGCTCGCAGCGATAACGATCCTCGACGCCAGCGCGGCAGTTGCGCGGGCTGCAGCCGACGCGACGGTCGCAGCGCCAACCGGCGCGGTCGCGGTGACGTCGGTCGACGCCGCGCGCGTCGCCCCGGTCGCCGACGCTGGTAGCAAGCGACCGACCAGTGCCGGCCGGCGCCGCACCGTCGACGCCATTCATCGACCAGCCGCCACGACCGCCACGGCCAAGCCGGGCTGGCTCACACTGGAATCGGAGCCTTGGGCTTACGTCGAGATCGACGGCAAGCGCGTCGGTCCGACGCCGCTGCTCGAGCTGCCGCTGCCGGCGGGACGGGTTCGGCTGCGGCTGGTCAATGACGAGCTCGGTCTGCAGCGCGAGCTTGAGCTGGTGATCCCGGCTGGCCGCATCCTGCGCAAGGCAGTCCGGCTCGAACGCTGACGCGCGGCAGTTGTGTTTTGTCAGCCAAGCGCCGCGGTATAGACTGCTGGCGATGGGCAATCTGAAACGCGCGGCCGGTCT
>Ga0315268_10001037_pt1 | contig 32415 bp, 30 predicted proteins | sample C1_top_MG_FD_204535 | JGI IMG/M metagenome (GOLD analysis project Ga0315268, IMG submission 204535) | Sediment microbial communities from Yellowstone Lake, YNP, Wyoming, USA - C1_top | ecosystem: Environmental > Aquatic > Freshwater > Lake > Sediment | place: USA: Wyoming | collected 2017-08-01
GTGCGCAGCACCGAGTAGTACGAGGGAGCCGCGGGCTGGCGGGCGAAGCAGCCAGCCCATAGCGGCGTACAGCCATCGTGGCGTTTCTCAGCCGCGGGGCGGCCGAGGCCCGGGCAAGCGAAGCGAGACCCGGGATAGTTGCGCCGGTTCCAACCGAGTGCGCGAGAGAGACTTGGAGTCCTGTCGCGCTTCACGAGGGGCCGGCGCACGCTGTCGGCTACAAGCCCTTTATTGGAGTTTCCCGTGTGTGTGAGAAGTATCGGAAAAGTGCCCACCATCGGGCTATTCTCGGTCTCCTGGATAAATCGATATTTGATCCCAAACTCGGTATCGCCGATGCCTCTTTCAGTTGTGCCGCTGGTGGGGTTGTTGAAAGCATAGGGGATAGTCATGTGCAGTTGCACATCGGGTGCCGCGCCGTAGTTGTATTCAATGTGGGGAAAAGTGCCGTTCCTGCCACCTGTCGATTTCGTTTGCTGCGCTCCGATGTAAAACTCGGAGCGATGGTAATCCACCGGTTCCGGATCATCTGTCACAAACGGCGGACTAGCCAGGATTGAAGGGCTTGTGCAAGTCAAACAACACGAAATCATGATTACTGACAAACCGCCCCTTCGCCTACCGACGAGCGAGGCGTTGCTCTTTGGTTCCATGTCCGCATCTCCTATTTCAGGATTACACAAATTGGCAATCCGAGTGGCTTAGGAAAGGCAGCCCTGGTTTTCGGCCGCGTCCACATAGCGACTATGCCTGGTGCTCAGATAACTGAAAGTTAGGAGTATGACAACAGTTTTCGATAAACCAGAGCCCATATATGCGGGCAGAGAGGCTGAAGCGCTGGCCGGCTTTGCGATACGCAGTCAGGTAAATGGAGTCTATTCTCCCCAAAAAACAGCCTGGTTTGAGATAGATTGAGATAGAGGTCAATCCGAGTCAGTAATGGGGCCAGACCATTTTCCTGTCGATCAGGATAGCCGCCCGGAGTCACGTCATCAGTGCGTAGTTTGGATGCCTTAGCGCCTCGTTCCACGTGTCGCGCACTGAAACTCGGTAGCCAATTTTATGGATTTTCCATTCAACCGTAGCATGCGGGATTTGGCAGGTTCCTGGCGTAGTGGGGTATTACGGAGATGCTGATTTTGGAATGCGTGGCGCCTTGCTGACGTGGTACAGGGTAACCAGTGTCATGAGCAGCAGCGCTGCCCCCGCGGTATGCGCTACCGCAATGACAAGTGGTAGATGCGCCAGCACTTCCACGACGCCAAGGATAACTTGCAGTGACAGGGCAGCAAGCAACAGCAGACCATAAAGACCCAGCATGTCCTGGGAGCCGGTTCGCATCAGATATAGCGAAAACCACCCAAGATATGTCAGTACCATGAGTGCCACGATACGGTGTCCGACATGGATAGCCGTCGCGGCTTGCAGATTGAGCAGACGCCCTTCGTAGCTGAGCCCAACATTGTTCCAAAGCGTGAAGGCGTCCACGAAATCCATGGATGGCCACCACGCTTCCTGGCAGGTCGGAAAGTCCGGGCAGGCGAGGCCGGCGTAGTTGACCATGGACCAGCCGCCGAGCAGGATTTCTAGGCTTACCAATGCGATTGCGAACAGCACACGCAGGCGAATCCGGCGTGTAAACGGAGTAGCGGTGGCGGATTGAAAGAACCGTTGCTCGCGCAGTACGATCCACCAAAGCAGCGCCAGTATTGTCATGCCGCCGACGATTTGCAGCATTTGCGCGATCGGTCGGTAGCGATACTCGAAGGTCATGAAACTGGCGACGGACAGGCTGAACGTTACCAGCAGGGTGGCCAGCGGAATCAGCACCTGCTGGCTACGTTTACGTTTTTTGAGATTCCAGCCAAGTCGGCACAGGCGTATCAAGACCAGGGACAACGTCGCTGAGATGAATCGTTGCGTGGTCTCCTGGCCAGCACGGGCCTTGTCCAGTTGCATTTGTTCCTCGGCGCTACGCTGTGTGTCGAATTCCTGCTCGGTAATGGGTGCGAACAGCATGCCATAACAGCCAGGCCAGTCGGTACAACCGAAGCCGGCCTCGGACAGGCGGGCATAGGCATTGAATATGACCGATACCAATGCCAGGGTGGCGGCCCACAGCGCCATGCGAAAAAACTTCGAGGATTTGGAATTTCCGAGCATGTTAGTTTGGCAGTCGATCCATCAGGTTGAATGTGATGCACAGCAAAGGAGGCGAGAAAACGATAACTACAGAGACACGGTGAAGCGTGCCGCCCGATTCAGTAAATGCCAACGTCAAGATAGGTACGGGATATTTTTTGTATGGCAATGACAAAAGCGGCGGTGCGGTAGTTATCGACCTTTTCATGTTTGTTCAGTATCTCGCGTAACTCCTGATAGGCAAGCCGCATGGTGTCGTCCAGACCCGAGCGCACCAGGTCCACTTCGTCGGCCCCACGGGCAATCCGGCTTTTGACATCGTCGGCGATCTTCAAGCCGGAAACTTCTTCCAGCATTTCCATGTGTTGGTTACTGCGATTCTCCTCAAAGCGGCGCTGCATGCGGCCGAAGCGGATATGTGAAATGTTGCGTATCCATTCAAAGTACGAAACAGTGACGCCGCCGGCATTGATGTACACGTCCGGCAGAATGGTGATGCCGCGACGATTCAGGATTTCATCGGCTTCAAAGGTAATGGGCCCATTGGCGGCCTCGGCAATCAGCGGTGCGCGGATGCGTTTGGCGTTTTCCTCGGTAATCTGACCTTCGAGCGCGGCGGGAATCAGGATGTCGCATTCCATTTCCAGTGCCGCGTGTCCATTTTCACTGAAGGTGGCATCCGAGAAATCGCGTATGGACTTGTGTTCGGCAATGTGGCGATAAACCTGTTCCACGGGCAATCCCTGCTCATTTATCAGAACGCCATCGCGTTCGATGATGGCGATGATCTTGGCACCATCTTCCTCGGAAAGGAATTTCGCCGCGTGATAGCCGACATTGCCCAATCCTTGGATCACCACGCGTTTCCCGCCAAGGCCACCAGCCAGCTTGGCTTGCTTGACGGCGTCGGAATGGCGAAAGAATTCCTGTAATGCGAACTGTACGCCACGACCGGTGGCTTCGACACGTCCGCGAATGCCGCCGTGATGCACGGGTTTCCCCGTGACACAGGCGAGATAGTTGATATCCTCCGGGTGCAAGTGTTTATAGGTGTCTGCCATCCACGCCATTTCGCGCTGGCCGGTGCCGACATCGGGCGCGGGCACATTGATCGCTGGTCCCATGAATCCCTTGCGTACGAGTTCCACGGTATAGCGCTGTGTGATGAGCTGCATCTCCTCGCGGCTGTACAGGTTGGGATCGATTAGTAGTGCGCCCTTCGAGCCCCCGAAAGGAACGTCGATCAAGGCACACTTGTAACTCATGAGCGCGGCCAGGGCCTCGACCTCATCCTGGTTTGCGTAGGGAGCGTAGCGGATGCCGCCTTTTGCCGGCAAGCGGTGGGTGCTGTGCACGGCGCGCCAGCCGGTGAACACCTCGATGCGGCCACGGATCTGGACCGGGAATCGGACCTGTAATACTGACTCGCAGGTTTTAATGGCTTGGGCGAGACCCGGCTCGATATTGAGCGCCGCCATCGCCCGATCCACCATGCAGTCAACGCTTTGTCGAAAGCTGATTTTCAAAGTTTTATCGACCTGATATTGCCGCGTTGGCGCCACGTGGGCGCCCCTTGTACAAGTGTAGTTTATTTCGGCAATTTACGAAGTTTCATGAGTCTGAGACGACAGACGGTGAAATCGGACAGGAATGCGTGCAGTGGCTGATGGCCGTGCAGGGGACTAAAGACTGTTCCACGCAGGTCGATAAACCAGGTAAGCGCATGGATTTACCGGATTATTTACAGGACATCATGAGAGAAACATTGTCATCTGCCGGTGAGCCAGAACGAATCCCACGGGACCTGGGATGGAGAGAACGACAAGGACAAGGACAAGGACTACGCTAGGCGACTATGCCATGAAGCGGCTTATCAACGAGATTATCAAGAATGGCGGACGCCATGAAAATCTTGAGGTCAAGATCATCGGCGGCGGACGCATCTTGGCCCAAATGACCGATGTCGGTAGCCGCAATATCGAGTTTGCGCACAAATTTATCAGCGACGCCGGATTGCGGCTGGCGAACGAGGATACCGAAGGAATCTATCCACGCAAGGTGTATTACTTCCCGCAGGAAGGCAAGGTGCGGGTGAAGAAACTGCGCACACTGCACAACAACACCATCATTGAGCGTGAGACCGAATACATGCAGGATTTGGTGGAGACGGCCGCGAAAATTGCCTAACCCGGAAAACGGGGCAGCTAGCCCATGGGCAATAAAAATACGCGTGATGATCGATCGCTTCAAGGCCGTAAACGACACCTATGGTCACATGTTGGTGACGAGGTGATCCGCGAGTCCGCCCGCTGCGTGAATGACAAAATCCGCACCACGGACATTCTTTCCCGATATGATGGAGATGAATTTGTCGCCATACTGCCGAACACGACCATGAAGGGGGGAACAGTTCGCTGGCCGTATCCGTGAAGCGGTGATTAATTCACTAAGATCGGACAGGGTTTAGCGGCCACCACCAGCATTGGCATTGCCAGCCTGGAAGGCGATAAGTCGGCGCAGCAGTTGCTGGACCGCGCCGATAGATCCCTGAGACTGTCCAAGCACGAAGGGCGTGACTGCATACACTATCTCTGCTAAGTCCGGATTTTCGCGCATTTTCCCCGACAAACCTGCCGGCGGGCAGGTTAAAATATAATTTTTTGAGGCAAATGAGATCGGCTTGGCCCATAATCGGCTGTCGGTGAGCCGCCGATATAATATTTTTCCCTCATCGAAGTTAACCCCCGGACACCAACGCCCCCGCCGGCCATAGAGCCTATGGCGAGGCGCTTTTACAGCGGGTGCGTCGAGCAGGCATCCGGTGGCCATAATTTGCATCCACCGTGGCACGGTTTATGATCTGTTCATGTCTATAACCACACGGTCCTTCTGCCGAGCGTCTGGAACATGGGTCAGTCAGTTAGCGGTGGATTCTAGAGGCGTGGCATGAAAGTTGACGCAGTCAGCGGTATGGTTCAGGGGGTAAGGTTTGTTCCTTCACCCAATTGCGATCTGCGGCCGGACGGGGTGGCGGTGGAGGTGTTGGTGATCCACTCAATCAGTCTACCGCCGGGCCAGTTTGGTGGTCCGGCGATTGAGCAATTGTTCTGCAATACCTTGAACACCGACGAGCACCTTTATTACCGTGAGATCGAGGGGCTGAAGGTTTCCTCTCATGTTCTGATTCGACGGAATGGCGAAATAATTCAGTTTGTCCCCTTTAACCGACGCGCCTGGCATGCCGGTCAGTCTTATTGCGAGGGGCGTACACGGGTGAATGACTTTTCCATTGGCATTGAACTTGAAGGAGCGGACGATGTTCCGTTTGAGGGAGCCCAATACCAGGCGCTGGCAGAGTTAACGCGGGCAGTCCAGCAAGCATACCCCGGTATTACGCGGGGCCGTATCTACGGTCATGGCGATATTGCGCCAGGGCGTAAAACCGATCCAGGGCCGAGTTTCGACTGGGGGCGGTACTTGAAATTATGTACCTAGACCTTGCGTTACAGTCGTTTGAATCGGTACAGTTACCCATGATCCCAACCTTAGAAAGAGCCATATGAGTGAGATATTAATTGCCGTCCTTCTCGCGGTTTTTCTGGACCACTTGATACCTGATCGGCAGGGCTTCAAGCCCTTTGCCTGGTATCGCGATTGGGCCGAATCCATCGAGGAACGGTTTAATGGCGGCCGGCGTGCGCATGGCGTGGGTGCGGTCATGTTGGCGACCATACCCGTGGTCGGGGGCGTGTTGTTGTTGCACTACATTCTTGGACAGGTCAGCGGAATCTTCCGTTTCGCTTTCGATGTGTTCGTTCTTTACCTGTGTCTGGATGTTTATCGTCTGGGAAAGACTGCGAGCGCGGTTTCCGAGGCGCTGGAGGCGGGTGAACTCGATGAGGCAAATGAAAAGTTGCGTGAACTGACAGGGAAGGGCGTGCCGGAAAAAACCGATGTCAGTATTGCTCGTGCAACCATTGAAGGCGTGCTCAAGCAGGGAAATTCGCTGATCATCTCGCCGATATTCTGGTTTATAGTGCTCGGCCCATTCGGTGTCGTGTTGCAGCGCCTGAGCTGTATTCTCGACATGTTGTGGGGTCATCGGTACGAGCGTTTCGCCGAGTTTGGATGGGCCGCCGCCCGTTTCGACGATCTACTGGAATGGATACCGGCACGCATCACGGCGCTTTCATATGCTCTGATGGGCAGCTTTGAAGACGCACTGCACTGTTGGCGCCGGCGTGTGGGAGTCTGGTCCGATATCAACAGCGGACCGCTGTTGGCGTCCGGTTTTGGAGCCATGCACCTGCAAATCGGCGAGCCATCGTTGGAAGAGGGCGAATACGAAGAACGGTCAGTCGATTTTACCGCCGTGCCGGATGCCGGACATGTTCAGCGTGTTGTGGCCTTGGTATGGCGCGTGTTGTTATTGTGGTTGGTGGTCGGAATACTCATGACTGCCGCCCACCTTGTCGGCATTCTGTCCGTCTGATCGGCTACTCCGCATGTGGGCGGGTTGCTCCGTGTGCGTAAAGATTTCCTTTTGAGATTATGGGTAAATCATGTACCACGCTGGATTTTATGCGCCATGGCGAGCCCGTCGGTGGAAACAAGTATCGCGGACGCACGGACGATTCCCTGAGCGACAAAGGATGGGATCAGATGCGCCGGGCGGTCGCCGATCATTCACCCTGGAACGTTATCATCAGTTCACCGCTGACCCGCTGTGCCGATTTCGCACGCGAGCTGGCGCAGCGCCATGGGTTGCCACTTGAAATAGATCCGCGGTTGATGGAACTTGGTTTCGGTGCTTGGGAAGGCAAGACATCCGCGGAACTGACTCGATCCGATCCGGATATACTGGCGCGTTTCTGGAACGATCTACTCGCTCATGCCCCGCCCGGGAGCGAATCGCTGACGGTATTTTACGAACGTGTCGTAGCCGCGTGGCACACCATTCTGGGGTTGCACAGCGGCGAGCATGTACTGATCGTGGCGCATGCCGGGGTTATCCGCATGGCGATCAGTTATGTGCTAGGTACCCCGCTGAAGAACCTTTTCCGTATGCAGGTTCCGAATGCTGGAATCACCCGCATTCGCGTCGAGAAAGATGGCGAATCTGATTTTCCGCAGTTGTTGTTTCACGCCGGTAGTCTGTGATGCCTGCTTTGGCCCCGCGCGACCACTGCCGATTGAGTTCTTTTCGGGCGGTAATCCGGGCAGCCATCCTGTTTCTTTGTTTTTGCGCCGTGTTTTCAGTCGCTCATGCGGAAGTCTCTGTACGAGACGATTCAGGAAAAACAGTGGTACTCAAAAACCCGGCGCGTCGCATCATCAGTTTGGCGCCGCACGCGACCGAGTTGCTGTTCGCGGTAGGTGCCGGGAAGTATGTAGTAGGAGCGGTGGAGTATAGCGATTATCCCGAGGCCGCGAAGAAAATTCCCCGGGTGGGTGGCGTGAGTCTGGATCTTGAAGCGATCGTTGCCTTGCATCCGGATTTAATTGTTGCCTGGCAAAGTGGTAATCCTGCCGGGCAGATAGAACGATTGCATGAGCTAGGGTTGCCTGTTTTTGTGACAGAACCGCGACGGATCGGCGATGTACCCGATTTGATGGAACGTATTGGACGGCTTGTCGGAACCGAGAAGGTGGCCATGAAGGCCAGCCAGGAATTCAACCGTCATTATGCGCTATTGCGTAATCGCTACGGCAAACACCCGGCAGCTAGCGTGTTCTACCAGATTCTCGATGTGTCCTCGTTGACAATAAACGGTGAGCACCTTATTAGCGATGTCATCCGCCTGTGCGGGGGACAAAACGTGTTTGCGGATCTCCCGGTCCTGGCCCCGCAAATCAGTATCGAGGCGGTGTTGCAGAAAAACCCGGAAGTCATTCTTGCCAGTGGCATGGAATCGCTATGGCCCGAATGGCAGACGCGCTGGCGTGCCTGGCCTGAGCTGGCTGCGGTCAAAGCCGATAATCTCTTTTTTATTCCACCCGACCTGATTGACCGCAACGGCCCAAGAATACTGGAGGGCGCTGAGAGGGTGTGTACGGCGCTGGAGCAGGCGCGAATGAAATCGCACCATTGAGGTGATTAACGGTTTTTCCCCGGCTGCCACAGTACATCCGGGCGACCGGCCTGTGCATTGAGATGGCGTGCGATCACGAACAACAGATCGGAAAGGCGGTTTAAATATTTTACTCCCGCGGAGCTGATTTTTTCAGTCGCACCAAGGTGGACCACGTGCCGCTCGGCGCGGCGGCAGACGGTGCGCGCCAAATGACACATGGCGGCTGCCTGTGTGCCGCCGGGAAGAACAAATTCCTTGAGCGGTTTGAGTTCCGCATTCAATTTATCCAGCGTGGTTTCCAGAAAGTCGACCTGGCTTTCCGCGATCGCTGTGCGGCCCGGGATGCACAACTCGCCACCGAAATCGAAGAGATCGTGCTGAATATTTGTCAGGGTGATCCGGGTTTCCTCCGGCAGGTCATGGGACAGCAGCAAGCCGATCAGGCTGTTCAATTCATCAACGGCGCCCATGGCCTCAATCCGGGGGCTGTCTTTTCTGGCGCGCGTGCCATCGCCCAATCCGGTGGTGCCGTCATCGCCGGTACGGGTGTATATCTTCGAGAGTCGGTGACCCATGTTCAGTTCTCAATCAGCTGGTAGCTAATAGGGAGTTGCATGTCCATGCTGCGGCCGCTTCGACAAGATGGCCGAAACGATTTAAGGAGTCTAACGCCGAATAGCTCTGAATGGCATAGCCGGAACTGCGTGCAATGTGGATTTTTTCCAGACGCCCGTCGGATTCGACCCGCAACCCCGGGAGAACCGTGCCTTCCCAGCCGCGGCTCTGTATTAGCATGCGATTGCCGCAAAATGGGCAGGGTATCATTCGAGTGGTCAGAATGAATATATGCAGTGTGGCAGGAGTACCGCTGTCATGAGCGCCGTTACCTCCGTCAGCGTAACAACCGCACCGGCAGTGTCGCCCGTCATGCCGCCGATGCGCTGAATCATCAGTGATCTCAACAGCAGGATTGTACTGGCCACGGCAAGCGTCATCCAGAATCCTTGCGAGCCCGTGACGAGAGGGATGGTGATCAACGATGTGAGCAGAACGATGGCGCATCCACGGCGCGGAAAGTGTTGTGCCAGATCCGCCCCCAGACCCCCGGGGCGCACATAGGGCGTGGTCAGGAATAAGGCGACCAATGCGATGCGGCCGAAAACGGGGGCCAACACCAAGGCCACCGAGTTACCGGCGGAGGCGAGTTGTTCCAGCGCGGCAAATTTGGTCAGCAACACCACCATGAGCGTGACCACAGCGGCCGGGCCGCAATAAGGGTCCTTCATGATGGCGAGTGTGCGTTCACGGTCGCCCAGACCTCCGACCCAGGCGTCGGCGCTGTCGGCGAGCCCATCCAGGTGCAGCGCACCAGTGAGCAGAACCCAAGTTGCGAGCAGGAGAGCTGCGCGCAACAAGCCGGACGCATCGCCCAGTATCCAGTTTAATGCGGCGAGCAACGAGCCCAGGATCAGTCCCACGAGTGGGTAATAAAGGAGTGAACGGCCGACCAGATGTGCGTCGGGAGTTCCCGGCAGGCGAACAGGAAGCCGCGTGAGGAATTGCAGGGCAATGAGAAAGGGGTGGAACAGACGCATCACCCGGCCATCTCCACGCGGACTTGGTTTTTGCTGACGCGCAGGTTGAACAGGGCGGCATGCGGGACGTCTGTCTCCATCAGTCGTTCAAGCGGTTTGTCGAGCACATGGTTGAGGATGACGCGGATCGGGCCGCCGTGCGTGACGACGAGTACCGGGCCTTGCCGGTCAACGATCTCGTTCCACGCCGCCAGTACCCGTTCCCTAAGTGACAACAGCGATTCTCCCCGCGGCGGACTGCAATGCAGCGGGTCCTGCCAGAAGTGAGCAAGGTCATCGGGCGCCGTTGCCATCAATTCGGTGGCGGTGCGGCCTTCCCAATCGCCGAAATCCATTTCACGCAAACGTTCATCGATCTGTAATGGAATGGTATGACGCTCGGACAGAGCATTAGCGAAGGCTGCACAGCGCCTGAGTGGCGAACTCACGATACCCAGCCAGAGTGCAGCGCCATCCACGGCGCCCCACATTTGTTGCCAGCCGGTTGTCGTGAGTTGATCGTCCATCCGTCCGCGATAACAGGGACCGCCCTCGGTTTCTCCATGGCGCAAAAGGCTGATTTGGGTAAGTTCGCCGTTCACGTCAGGTGACTTTTTCTGGCGCATGGGGATGCACAGGTATTGTTGGAGCCTCGTCCGCGGAGGCGCAATCCGCACGCGAGGCATCCGTAGCTTCCGAAACAGCGGCTTCGGCAAACGTCGCCATCTCGTTGTGCAGCGCACACGCCATCCGCAGGATAGGCACGGCCGTGGCGGCGCCGCTGCCTTCACCGAGACGCATGCCGAGGTTGAGCAGTGGTTGTGCGTCAAGGGCTTCGAGGATCAGGCGATGACCCGGTTCAGCGGAGGCGTGGGAGAACAGCAGCCAGTTCTCGGTGCCCGGCCGCAACCGTACCGCGGCAAGCGCCGCGCTGCTCGAAATGAATCCATCAATGAGCACCGGAGTACCCATCTGGGCGCAGGCGATGTAAGCGCCGGCAAGCGCGGCAATTTCGAATCCGCCGACGCGGCGCAGCGCCGCGATGGGCGAGCCCAGGTGGGCGTAGTGCAGGTCAAGCGCGCGCTGAATGACTTTCGACTTGCGCGCGACGCCCGCGGCATCGAGTCCGGTGCCGGGACCGGCGAGGCAATCCGGCGCGTGACCCAGCAGGGCGCAGGCAAGCGCCGTGGCCGCCGTGGTGTTGGCGATGCCCATTTCACCGCCGATGAAGAGTTGCGCGCCGGCGAGTTGCGCGCGTTCCGCGGCATGCCGGCCGGCGGCCAGTGCGCAGGCGAGCTGATGCTCATCCATGGCCGGCGCTTGCGTGAAGTTGGCCGTGCCGGGTCCGAGGCGGTAATCCTTCACACCTTCGAGCGGCCCGGGATTATTCACCGTGCCGAGATTGATGACTTCCAGCGTCGCGTTCAGCGCGCGTGCCAGCACACAGATGGCCGCGCCGCCGTGGGCAAAGTTGCGCACCATCTCGCCGGTTACGGCTTGCGGGAAGGCCGAGACACCTTCCGCCGCGACGCCGTGGTCACCCGCAAACACGGTAATGTGCACGTGCTCGACACGTGGTTGGGCTGTATCCTGCAACGCGGCGAGCCGGATCGCCATCGCCTCCAGCCGGCCCAGTGCACCGGGTGGTTTGGTGAGAATTTGTTGGCGCGCCTCAGCCTCAAGGCGCCTGGCTTCATTGGGGACGGCGGCTGGCACATTCAGCCAGTCTATGGTGATGGTCATGGTGATTCTCCTTTCAGGTAAATGGGCAGGCCGGCCACCGTCAGTACCACACGGTCGCAGGCCTGTGCGAGTGTCTGATGCAAGTAGCCGGCCTCATCCACGAAGCGGCGCGTGAGCTCGCCCAGCGGCATGACACCAAGACCGGTTTCATTGCTGACTAGAATGATCGTGCCCGGCAGGGTTGGCAGTGTTTGCGCCAGCGCCTCACGTTCGTGCGTGAATTGTGACGCATTGCTTGCCGTCAGCAGGTTGGTGAGCCAGAGCGTGAGGCAATCCACGACGAGGCAACGGTCACGAGCGGAATTTTTTTGCAGCGCGGCGGCCAGCGCCAGCGGTTCCTCAATCACGGTCCAATCGACCGGGCGGCGCGTGCGATGCGATTCGATGCGCCGGCGCATTTCGTCATCATCGCCCACCGTAGCAGTCGCGATATAACATACCGGCAGACCGCTTTGCTGCGCCAGCGATTCCGCGAGTCGGCTCTTGCCGGAACGGACACCACCGAGGATCAATGTTTTCATGCGATGATTTTCATGTCGAGCAGGCGAATGATTCCCGGGATGTCGAGGTGGCTCTCCACGGCATCGGCCAGTTGATTTATCGAGGCTTCGCGCAGCGCGTGATAATCCGGTGATTGCGCTGCTTCGAGCCCGGCCCAGGCGAGCAGGGTATCGCAGGCATTGCGCGATTCGAACAGCCCGTGTACGTAGGTGCCGAGAATCTGGTTGTCGTTGCTTATGGCGCCATCATTATGGGATTCGAGGCGCATAGCCGGGCGCGCGAGCGCTGGTCCGCGTGTCACGCCTACGTGGATTTCGTATCCCGTCACGGCCGCACCATCGGATGCCAGTTTTCCGCGCACATTGCGCAATTGCTTTTCACGTTCAAGGGTTGTTTCCACGTCAAGCAGTGACAGGCCCCTGCTGCTGTCGGGTTTGCTTTCGATACCATGCGGGTCGTGTATGGCGCTGCCCAGCATCTGGAAACCGCCACACAGGCCGATGAGTTTTCCGCCGTAACGCAGGTGACGGTGGATTGCGTTTTCCCAGCCATGCGTGTGCAACCAGTCAAGATCGGCACGCACGGATTTCGAACCGGGGAGGATAATGAGATCGGCCGGCGGAATTTCTTCATCCGGACCGACAAAGCGGAAATCCACCTGTGGATGCAGGCGCAGCGGATCGAAATCGGTGTGGTTGCTGATCCGGGGAAGTGCCGGCACGATGACACGCAATTTTCCGTTCCGTGGATGAGTAGCGGCTTTGTCTGCGCGAGGTAGCGCATCTTCCGCTTCGATATGCAGTCCGTGCAAATATGGCAAAACACCCAAGACCGGCTTGCCGGTACGTTCTTCCAGCCAGTCAAGACCGGATTGCAACAATGCGATATCTCCGCGAAAACGGTTGATGACAAATCCGGCCACCCGCGCCTGTTCGGATTCGCTCAGCAGCGCCAGCGTGCCAATGAGGTGCGCAAATATGCCACCGCGGTCGATGTCGGCGATCAGGATTACCGGGCAATCCACCGCTTCGGCGAAGCCCATGTTGGCGATGTCGTTCGCGCGCAGATTGATTTCGGCCGGTGAGCCGGCGCCTTCGACGATGATAGCTTCGTAGGCAGATGCAAGCCGCGTGTGCGATTCAATCACCGCCGTCCGCGCACGCTGCTTGTAGCCATGATAGGCGGTCGCATCCATGTTCCCGATCGCGCGCCCATGAACAATAACTTGGGCGCCGACATCGCTGTTGGGTTTGAGCAGGACCGGGTTCATGTCGGTGTGAGGCGCGAGTCCGCAGGCTTGGGCCTGTACCGCCTGGGCGCGGCCAATCTCGCCCCCATCATGCGTGACGGCGCTGTTGAGCGCCATGTTCTGCGGTTTGAAGGGCGCCACGCGAATGCCCCGTCGCACTAGCACGCGGCACAGCCCTGCCACCAGCGTACTCTTGCCAGCATCGGAGGTTGTTCCTTGTATCATCAAGGTACGTGCGCTCATCGTGCGGCCCGATGTAATATTGGTTGGCAGACAGTGACCAGCGTGGCCGCGAGCCTTGCCCAGTCGCTATCGTTGCCAGGCAGGCCGAGGCGCAGACTTGCCGGTGTGTCAAAAAGCCGCGTGAGAATGCCATGTCGCGCAAGTTGTTCGTGAAGTGCGGCGGCTTGCGGTGTGCATACCCATTGGAACAGTGCACAACCGCCGTTGGGCGCGAGTCCGTATTGGGTCAGCAGTGCTGCTAGCCGTTCGCTGTGATGGACAAGCCGGCAGCGCGCTGTTTCTTGCCAGTCGTGGTCGGCGAGTGCCTGTATGGCGATGTGGCGCGATGGTGCAGCAACGGTCCAAGGACCGAGCAGTGCACGTAATGCTTCGATTAGGCTCGATTCGGCGCAGACAAATCCGACCCGTGCGCCCGCGAGACCGAAGAATTTTCCGAGTGAACGCAGCACGATGAGTCCTAGCCGTGGGCAATGCGGTGTGAGACTGTGTTCCGGCATGGCGTCAATGAATGCTTCGTCCACTACCAGCCAGCCCCCGCGCGCGGCAAGTTGAGCATGCCAATGGAACATGGTTTCAACTGAGAACCATGTACCCGTGGGGTTGTTCGGATGAATGATTACCAGCACATCCACATCGGCGGCCGCAGAATCCAGGCCATTGGCCGATACTGGGATCACGTTGTGTCCGGCCCGCTGCCAGGCGTGGGCATGTTCGTTATACCCGGGCGCGATCACGCCCACGCGGCAGCGTGGGCGCAGCCGGGGCAATGCCTGGATGGCGGCCTGTGAGCCAGCGACGGCCAGCAAAGCGTCGGTACCATAATATGTGCGCGCTGCTTGCTGCAAACCGTCATCGTCTTCAGGCAGCCGCTCCCAGGTTGTGGAGGGTATTGCCGGAACGGGCCAGCCATGGGGGTTGATGCCGGTGGAGAGGTCAAGCCAGTCGGCGACAGGAATACCATAGTGCGCGGCGGCGGCACGTAGCCGCCCACCGTGCAGCAGCTGGTTCGCAGAGTCAGCGTGAAGCGAAAAATTCGACAAGCGTCGTTCCTCCGGCCAGCGCCACGACCCAGATCATCAGGCTGTGGCGAATTAATTGCAGTGCACTATCGATATCTTCAGCGTTAGGTATACGCCCTTCGCCAAGTAATGGGCGATGCTGCATGACGCCGTGGTAACTGGCTGGCCCGCCCAGCTGTACACCGAGACTGCCGGCGCCGGCAGCCATCACCGGACCGGCATTCGGACTCTTCCAATACAGGCCTTGCTGACGCCAGCAACGCAGCGCTGCCTGAGTATGTCCGGCCAGGGCATAACTCAGGGCAGTGAGCCGTGCCGGGATGAAATTGAGCGCATCGTCGAGACGCGCCGCCGCCCAGCCGAATCGGCGGTAGCGTTTATTGCGGTAACCCCACATGGCATCTAGCGTGTTGGCGAGGCGATAGAGCACGGCGCCCGGCGCGCCCGCCACCACGAACCAGAAAATTGCACTAAAGATGGCGTCGTTGCCGTTTTCCAGTACCGATTCAACCGTTGCCTTCGACACGTTGACCGGATCAAGCCGCGCAGTGTCGCGGCTGACCATGAGACCGACACAGCGGCGCGCTTCGGGAAGATTCTTGGCGAGCAACGCATCGCGCACCCGCCGCGCATGCGTGCCAAGACTCTGCCAGCCGAGCGCCAGGTAAAGGAGCAGAGTATCGAGCAGTATGCCGTGCGGCACGAGGCGAGTGAGCGCTGCCAGTAATGTAAACGGGATGAGCAACACCAGCACGGCAATCAGACCGCGCCAGACCGCATCGCCATGCCACCGCCGTTCCAGCGCGAGCGCGAGACGCCCAAAGCCAACCAGCGGATGAAGGCGCTGTGGTTCGCCGAGGAGCGCATCGAGGACGAGGGCCGCTAGGATTGCGAGCGTGACGATCATACGCGCGCCTCCGCCCAGTGTTGTACTATCGTATGAATCTGTTTCACGCCGTCCGTCAGCGGAGCCGGTCCGGGCTGGAGGATGTCCGGCGATTTAATTTCAAATACCTGGCCGTGACGCACGGCGGGGATGGCTTCCCAACCCGGACGCGTACGCAACTGCTCGGGGCGAAAACGTTTGCCGCACCATGAACCGAGAATGATGTCCGGTGCGCGGCGGATCACTTCGGTGGGGTCGGCGATGATGCGTTGCTTGGCGGAAGATTCCTTGCCGAGTTCCGGGAAACAATCTTCGCCGCCAGCAACGCGAATCAGTTCCGAGACCCAGCCGATGCCGGAGATGAGCGGCTCATCCCATTCTTCGAAGTAAATTTTCGGTTTACGCGGTAATCGGGCGGCAGCCTCCTCGATGTGCGCAAGACCGTCGAGTAATTGCGCGCGCAAGGCTTCCGCTTTTCCGGGTTCGCCGATCATCGCGCCGAGCAACGTAATCATGTCGAAAATGCCTTCGATACCGCGTTGATTGAAGATGTGCACCTGGATGCCGACACGCACCAGTTCGGCGGCGATATCGGCCTGCAGATTGGAGAAGCCCAGAACGAGATCGGGTTGCAACGCGAGGATCTTGTCGATTTTGGCGCTGGTGAAGGCTGATACTTTGGGCTTCTCCTTGCGTGCCTGCGGCGGGCGCACGGTGAAGCCCGAAATGCCGACGATGCGATCCTGTTCGCCAAGAAGATAGAGCGTCTCGGTGGTTTCTTCCGTCAGGCAGACAATGCGCCGCGGATAGCGGGATGAATTGAGGGTCATCGCGGATCCTTCGTGTTGCCCCATGTGTTGGCGAACATCAATTCATCCAGAGGGTGCGCCCGTGCCCATTTCTCCGTCTCCAGCATTGGTTCTGGATAAAACGCCTCCACGTGTCCCAGGCAAAGAATTGCCACGGGCTTGCTGCCCGGCGGCATATCCAGTAACCGGGCCAGGGCCTCGGGGTCGAACAACGAAACCCAGCCCAAGCCCAGTCCTTCGGCGCGCGCGGCAAGCCACAGGTTCTGAATAGCGCAGGCCACGGATGCGAGATCCATCTCCGGCAGGGTGCGCCGGCCGAACACGTGGCGTTCGCGTCCGTCGGCGAGCGCTGCTACTAGCACCTCGCCGCAATTCAGGACGCCTTCGACCTTGAGCCGCATGAATTCCTCGCCGCGCTCGCCGAGCGCCGCCGCCGTGAGTTTTCGTTCCTGTTCCACCAGCGCATGGATTTTCTGCCGCAAGGAATGCTCCGTGATGCGAATGAAGCGCCATGGTTGCATCAGCCCAACGCTGGGCGCGCGATGCGCGGCTTCGAGCAGACGCCGCAGCGTATCGGGATCGACAGGGTCAGGCAGGAAGTGACGCATGTCGCGGCGTTCACGAATGGCGCGATAGACGGCGGCGCGCTCGCTGTCGTTGTAGCGGTGGGGCTTGTCGCTCATGGCTGAAACAGCCTCGCGCAGGCGACCGGATTGGACGGAAAGTACCAGTGGATGTAGGACGCCGCGAGGCGATGCTGGCGATACACCGCCTCCGCGGTTGGCCCGCTGTTCGGACAGACGCCGCGCGCACTAGGCGCCATGTCCATCTCCAGCCGTGAGTGATGAAAGGTGTGGCCGCGAAGACCGCCCTCGGGAATCTCAACCGATTGCAGGGCCAGCGCTGTCAGGCGTTTCTGCATGGTTGCCTCGCCAGGCAGGAGGCCCACCATCGCACCACGTTTGCCTTCCGCGTCGGTGAGCGACTGGCAGAGATACAGCATGCCGCCACATTCGGCGACGAGGGGCTTGCCGGCGTCGTGATGGACGCGAATGGCATCCGCCAGCGCGCGGTTGTTGCTGAGTACGTCAATATAAAGTTCCGGATAGCCGCCCGGCAGATAGAGGCTATCCGCCAATGGCAGGGCGGTATCCTTGAGCGGTGAGAAAAACACCAGCTCAGCGCCGAGTTCGTGCAGCAGATCGAGGTTGGCGCGATAGACAAACGAAAACGCATGATCCCGCGCCACGGCGACCCGCACCCCCGCCAGCAGGTGCGGAAGAGGAGCGGTCGTGGCCGTGAGCGGAGCAAACGCTACCGCTTCGGGCAAGTTGTCATCGGCCATGTTGATGGCCGACGCGGCGCGTTCAAGCCGTGCCTCCAGATCGCCGATCTCACCCGCCTGCATCAGGCCCAGATGCCGATTGGGCAGGGCGATGTCAGGCGTGCGCGGCAGCCAGCCAAAAGATGGCATCCCCTGCGACAGGCTTTCGGCGAGCATCTTGTAATGCCGCTCACCGGCGACGCGATTGGCGAACACACCGGTAACGCGCACATCGTCGCGGTAACGGGCGAGTCCCAGCGCCACGGCGCCGAAGGTTTGGGCCATGGCCGAGGCGTCGATCACGGCGAGTACGGGAATGTCGAATAAAGCGGCAAGGTCGGCGCTCGACGGTTTGCCGTCGAAAAGACCCATCACGCCTTCGATTAAAATCAGGTCGGCTTCACCGGCCGCTTCATATAAGAGATGGCGACAGTGTTCTTCGCCGCCCATCCATAAATCCAGTTGATACACTGGAGTTCCCGAGGCTCGCTCCAGGATCATCGGATCGAGAAAATCCGGACCGGTCTTAAACACGCACACGTGCCGGCCGCGGTTGCGGTGATAACGCGCAAGCGCAGCGGTGACCGTGGTTTTGCCCTGACCCGAGGCGGGCGCGGTAATAAACAGCGCAGGACAATGACGTACTGCACTCACAGTTCGATGCCTTTTTGCGCGCGGATCCCGGCTGCGAAAGCGTGCTTGATCACGTTCATCTCGGTGACGGTATCCGCAATCTCAATGAGTTCTGGCGGCGCGGCGCGTCCGGTGACCACGACATGTTGTGACGCGGGCCGTGCGCGCAGCGCCTCCAGTACTTCGCCCAGCGGGATGTAGCAATACTTGAGGACGATATTGAGCTCGTCGAGCACCACGAGCTGGAAACAGGCATCGGTGAGAAGCTGTTTCGACAGATCCCAGGCGGCAAGCGCCGCACGCGTGTCGCGTTCGTGGTCCTGGGTTTCCCAGGTGAAGCCTTCGCCCATGACGTGATACGCGACTTCCGGGAAGCGGCGGAAGAAGGCTTCCTCGCCGGTGGAGAACGATCCCTTGATGAATTGCACGATGCCAACGCGCATGCCGTGGCCGAGCGCGCGTGCCACCATGCCGAAGGCCGACGAACTCTTGCCCTTGCCATTGCCGGTGTTCACCACCAGTACGCCGCGTTCAACGGTGGCGGTGGCGATCTTCGCGTCCACCACCGCTTTCTTGCGCTGCATTCGCGCGCGGTGACGCTCGTTGCCCGCACTATCGCCCACGCGATCAGCCTCGCAGGTGGATGATCATTATCCGGCCCGGCCGCTGCGTAGCGTGCGCATCTGGCTGATAGTTGCCACCACCCAATGTGTGAAGGCGGCAAAAGCGACATAGCCGAGAGCGGCGGTCACATACGGCAGATAGTAACTGGCGACACGTTCGCTGTACTGCACCCAGCTCAGGTCCGGGAAGCGGCCAGACAACATATAGAACGCACCGTTCGAAATCAGGAAGGCGATGCCCGATGCCACGAACAGCGAGCCGAAGAGCGGAAGCAGCGATTGCCAGCGCATCTGAACTTTGCTGGCGGACCAGCGACCGGCGAACCACATTACGCCATAGGCCGGGATCAGAAACCAGTAGGCCGGTGTGACGCAAAAGTCGCTTACGCCGCCGACGGTGATGGCGAAGTAGTCGATGAGGCCTGCCGCAACAAGTAGCACCGAGAAGGCCAGCATGCCGGTAAGATAGAAACCCGCTATGAAAAATACGGCAAGCGAAGCATCCGGCAAATGCAGAGCCGAACCGAAGTGATGGAAGCGTGTCGCCACCATGGTGGCGGCCAGCAGCAGGGTAATGACGAAACGCGGTGGTGTAATGGATAATACGTTCATAAGCGATTTCTCCTTTAACAAAGTCTGCAGCGTGAGCAACACATTCATTTCAACAAGATACTCCAAAAACCCTGGTGTTCTTCAGTGCAACCGGTAGACGATGGGTATTTGCATGGCCAGTTTTCCGCCCCGGAGCCAAGTGGTTGCTTCGGTGAGGCGCTCCACCTGACGAAGTGAGTTGAGCGCAGAGTCGTCCAGTATGGCAAAACCCGAGCTTTGGGCAACACGGATATTTTCCAGTCGTCCACTGGTTTCGATGTTGAAGACCAGCATGACTCTGCCTTCCCAGCCGCGCAGTCGGGCGACATAGGGATAATCGAAATAGCGCGCAAGATCGGTGTTCAGGCGCGCACGAATCTGGGCCATGGCTGGGTCGTGCGCAGTTCCCTCACCGGTTGTCAGCACTGAAGACGTCGTGGGGATTTGCGCAACCTCTGAGTCGTCTTGCGAGTTCTCTTTGGTCGGGGCCAGCCTGTCATCCCATCGGTGTGAGTCCCCGGTTTGAGGCGATGCAATTTCTACCGGTGTCGTCTCCGTCGCCAGTGGCGGCACATGTGTGCCGCCGGTCCCTGATGGTCCTATCGTTTGTTCGTCGGCGGCATGATGTCCGGCGTGGTGCGAGGTTTGTGCAGATGGCCTGGTTCCAGCCGGTGCTACCTGTATATGACTGGGTTCCAGAATGACAGAGAGCACACTTGCGGCCTGGCCTGACATTCGTGGCGATGTCTGCCACCCAGCCAGAATCAGGCTGTGCAGGATCACGGAACCGAGTACAAACGCGTTCAGACGCGTTTGTGACGGCTCAGCAGGTGCGTCGCTGTTCATCGTTTATTGCATCTGATAGTTGAGGGACACGAAGAGACTCCGGCCTGGTGAGTTATAGTTGTGGGCGGTTTCGTATTGTTTGTCGAAGACATTGTCGAGGTGCGCGCGCATCTGCCAGTCTTTCGACAGGTCATATTGCGCTCGCAGATTCAACAGTCCATAGCCGCCCATGGGGATAGGGGTGGGGTTACTGGGGTCGGTGTAATCATATTCGTAGCGTTTACCCTGGGCGAGCCACGTCATGCCGAAGTGGACTCTTCCGAAGGCGCGATCCGCGTCGAGCTTCAGCGTCTGTTTCGATCGCCGGGGAAGTATCTGGTTTGTGCCGACGTCGCGAGGGTCGGTGATAGTGAAATTTAACCTGGATTGCCAACCGGCGAAAACTGTGGAGAGTTGCGTCTCCAGGCCGCGGATCCTTGCCTTGTTGATGTTTTCCGGTACGGAGGTAAATGTGGTGGGGTCAGTAACCCAAATAATGAGATCATCGATACTGGTTTGATAGGCGCTTACACTCCAGTTACCCCAGTCATGTTTTCCATGCAACCCAGCTTCGAGGTTTCTCGATTTTTCAGGACGCAGGTTCGGATTGCCATGGTCGCCAAAGATGTCAGTAAAGTAGAGGTCGTTGATTGTAGGCGCCTTGAATGCCGTACCGTAGCTTGCGGTCAGGCGCAGGGGTTTGGAAAGGGCATAACCCCAGGCGGCGCTGCCGGTGCTGTATTTACCGAAGGTATCGGTATCGTCCTGGCGCAACGAAAGCAGGAAATCCTGGCTGTCGAACTTGTTCTGGATTTGTCCAAAGACACCCTTGTCGTTGCGCCGGTCGGTGGTGTAGCTGGTCGAACTGATTACATGGTCTTCCTGTCGATCCACACCCAGCGTCAGCAACTGGTTTTTCCCGAGGGTCACGTCGTTTTGCCATGAGGCAGTGTCACGCTGTGTATCGAAATTGGACACGAAAGTCCTGTCCTTGAAGTTGTCGGTATTGTCCTGGCTTTGTCCAGCACGTAATTTGACTTGCCAGTTGTTAACCGGTGCAAAATTCAAATCGGTGCCCACAGCTTGTTGAATAAAGTTAGTCTGGTTCTGATAGTTTCCGTCGAAGTCGGTATGTCCCTGAGCACGGAACAGATGAGCATCGATTTCCGTGTTGCCGTCGAAACGGTGGCTGAGGCGCGCCGTAACAGAATCGTTTGAATACCCGTCATTGTCGGGTTCATTGACGCCATAGGGGCCTGGGGTGGGTTTTTGTGCATTGAATCCACCTGTCTTGAAGCGCGCTGCCGTCATGCTGAGGCCGGTGTCATCCTTGACGGATGACATGCCAGCCGAGATTGCGCGCGTGTTGTAGGAGCCCGCGCCCATTTCGGCGTGAGTGTCGGTTTTATCCAGACCCTTGCGAGTGAAAATCTGGATCACGCCGCCGACAGCCTCGGAACCATAGAGACTGGATCGAGGCCCGCGCACGACCTCGATACGTTCAATCTGCGATAATGGCAGAAACTCAAAGGAGGCGCTTCCAAGCGTGGCTGAACCGATTTTAACGCCGTCAATCAGGACCAGTACGTGGTCGGAGTTGGTGCCACGTATAAACAGGCTGGTTGTCTTTCCATAGCCACCGGTGTTTGCACTGTCGATACCGGTTAATCCCGTCAGTAATTCGCTGACACTTGTTGCTTGGCTGCGCTCAATATCCTCTCGTGTGATTACGCTAACAGAGGCCAGTGACTCGTCGGCAGTTTGTGTGGTGCGCGTCGCGGTAACAACAACGGCATCGGATTCATTGACATTTGATGCAGCGTTGGATGAAGCGGCTGAAGAAGCCAACACGATAGCCAGAAGTGACGATAGAAATCTCATTTTTTCTCCGTAAGCCACGCGCACCCGCGCAGGCATTGGTTGTGGCAGACGGAGGTAGAGAAAAGCGGAATGTGAAAAGGCCATTACCGCCCGCATCGCCCTCCGCGATACCGTTTGGGTTGCATCAGGCCGGTCTCCGGGCTCACGAGTTGTAATGCTGACAAATCGCCTTCCCACGTTAATCAACACGCAGTGGCTGATGATTCGCCGTTACTCGCTTACCGTTGCGGGGGCAGCGCCGGCATTGCGCATCCAGATGGATGGGCGCACCGGCTTCCCGTTTCATTCCCGTGGATGACAATCCTTAGGAACACCTGAAGCTGTTGAGCTATGTGCTCACGGGCAATATATGTGTGTGAGGTTACTGTGTCAACGGCGACTACAAAAACTATTCGAAGTAACGAGGGCGTACTGAGAAGTGTGTATTGGAGTACTGGTGTACTTCGAATGGATTGCGCAATAAAAAAGCCGGCCCTTTCGGACCGGCTTTGTGACTGCCAACAGACAGAATCTTGTCTGTCTTACTTCTTTTCCGGGGCGGCGGGAGCGGCCGGGGCAGCAGGAGCGGCGCCAGGAGCGGCCGGGGCAGCGGCATCAGCCGGAGCGGTCGGGGCAGCAGGAGCGGCGGCGGGGGCAGGAGCCGGTTCTTTTTTCTGGCAGGCAGTAACGGCAGCCAAGGTCAAGAGTGCAGCGAGGAGGATCGAGTACTTTTTCATGTGTTGAAGCTTCCTTTTGTTAAAAGTGGAAAAACCGTGAACGGGAACTGGCAGTTAAAAAAGTTTGCTAGCCGGGCGCATATTGTTCTTAAAATGAGAAAAATTTCCATCGCTTTTATTGTACATGAAGATTCATTATTTTAATTGATCTCTGCGGCAGAAGCCAATAGGAGATAGTTGCTGTTGGCCTTTTTCTGGAGCATCAGGAGCTAAGGCGCGGGGCCCCGTAGAACAACCCTTGGGCATTGATGATACCGATATCCTGTAGCGCCTTTTCCGTCTCGGCATTCTCCACGCATTCTGCGATGGTTTTCATCCCGAAGGAGGTGGCGAGGTCGTGGATGTGGGTGACGATCTTGCGGTCGGACTCATTTTTCAACATCCCAAGCACGAACGACCCCTCAATCTTGAGGTAATCGGGGCGGAACTGGTTCAGGAAGTTATAGGTCGAATACCCGCTGCCGAAATCATCGAGCGCCAGTTTACAGCCCAGGGCGCGCAGGCCCTTGATGTCCTGGTGCAGGCTTTCGCTGAGTGGAATGGTTTCACGTTCGGTGATCTCGATGGTGATCGAGCGGCCACTGGCACAGGCCGGGCCGAGCAACCCCCGAAGTTTCTGCACGAATTCCTTGTCGTTAAATGAGGATAAGTCCACGTTAAGGAACAGGGCATATTCTGGAGGAGTGAGGATGAGCGCCTGGCTGATGATGTGCAGATCGACATCGCGTGTCAGCCCTAGCTCTTCCGCCACGGTAATGAAGTCCTTGGCCTGAATGACCAGACCGTTAATCCGCATGCGCGCCAATACTTCGTAAGCCACCGGCTCACCGCTCTTCAGGTTGCAAATCGGCTGGAAGGCCGGATGGATATGCCCTTCTTCGAGGGCCGTCCGCAACTGGAACCCCTGGTTGAAGATCGACATGACCGCTTTGCTGATGTCCGGCGACAGCACTTCGATGCGATTGCGTCCGCGCCGTTTGCTGTGATAGAGCGCGACGTCGGCGGCGCTCACCAGATCCTGGGCGTTGCGGCCATGCGTGGGCGCTTCGGCGACGCCGATGGATGACTGCAGCTGCATGTGACCGACCGGCAGCGGAACGCGTGTTTCATTGATGCGGGCATGGAGTTTCTGGGCGATGCGCGTGGCGTTTTCAATATCGGTGTTCTTGAGCACCATTGCAAATTCATCGCCGGCCATGCGCGCGATGTAATCGTTGCGCCGCACTTGCTGCTTGAGCAATTGCGCCGTGGTGCGCAGCACTTCGTCGCCGAACGGGTGTCCGTAGGTGTCGTTGATGAACTTGAAACCATCAAGGTCGATCAACATGAGACAAACGGGTATGTTTCTGGCTAGGTGGTCTGACAGGATCACCTCCAGTTGTGCATCAAAGTGACGCCGGTTGTAAATCCCGGTCAGCGGATCGGTCACGGAGAGCTGGTAGAGTTCGTCCTGGTATTTACTAAGCTGGTGGTTCAGTTCCACGCTCTTGGTGACATCGCTCAACGTTCCGATGATGCCGGTAAAATTTCCTCCCGAGTCGGTTTGGGCGGAGGCGGCCAGGTTCATCCATAGGCGTTTTCCATCGGTAGCGCGCAGCGAAATCTCGCGATTCTTCTCGTGCAGGTGATTAAGGTGCTTCGTATCGAAGCTGTGTATGACTTCTTCCTCCACGAGGAAATCGCTGAACATCTTCCCGATTGAATCTTCGCTTGAAAAACCGGTGAGTGCCTGCCAAGCCGGATTAAGAAAGGTGATGTGGCCATCCGGGTCGAGTTCGAATAGGATCTCGTGCATCCCGTTAACGAGTTTGCGCAGGCGCGTGTCGCTGTATTCGAGCAGTTCGCGCGTTTCTTCCAGGCTCTGGATGTAGTGACGCATGGTCGCCGAACCGTCGGTGAAGGCCTGGTTGAGTTCTTGGATCTCGCGGCTGCCAGAGTCGATTAGTTTTGTCTGTGGATGCCAGTTGCCGTGGGCAAATTCGCGCGCCCATTCCATCAACGGCCTAAGCGGCGCGGTGAAGCGGGTTAACAGCAGGTAGGTGAGTGCCAGCGCCAGTGCAAGCGAGGTCAGTGCCAACAGACCGCCGATGACTACGGCTTTGCGCACGTTCCGGTTCAGGGGTTGGTAGGATAAGGTCGCCTCGATTTTTCCCGCCCTGAGACCGTTGATCGTGATGTCGGAGCTGAGTGGTCCTGCCGAGCTGTTGCTTTCGGTAAGGAGTTGAGTCAACCAATTCGCTGTTTCCTGATTACTCTCGTGCCGGTAGAGGACGGAGCCATTTGCGTTGGTGATTTGCAGGGAGGCGATTTCCGGATCGGAAGCGATTTTCGCCATATAGGTTTCAAGCCCGGCGATATCGTGGTTTGCCGTCATTCCGCGGACGGCGGGTTCTATGAACACGATCAGGTTTTGCCCAAGCTGTTGTTGTGCCTCCATGTGTGCATGGGCGGCGTTACGAACCAGAACGACGGTGACGAGGGTGGAGGTCAGGAGCAGCAGCGCCGAAAAGGCCAGTGCCATGCGCGCGCGTAAGGAGGTTCGGGGAAAAATCCGGAGGCGGATCATGGGTATACCGCCAGAAAAACAGGGAGAAGCAGCCTGATGAGGGGCGTTTGCCCCTGCGCGGTTTGATGCTGGCTTAACACCGGTGCGTCAGTGCCATCGTTAGATTTACCGCCGAAAAGTGGCCGGAAGTATAACACGGCAGCGCGAAATTTAACCCTCTCTCCGGCCGTTTTCTCCCCCAATCAATTGGGCAGATACCAGACGCCTTCGTGGTCGCGCACTTCGCGCAAGCGGCACTGATACAGTTTTTCCAGCGTGTCGTGTTTGACGATATCCCCCATCGGCCCATGCAGGTGTGCACCTTCGCCGAATAGGAGAATAACGTGAGTGCCGAAACGGGTTGCCAGGTTGACATCGTGCAAAACAAAAATGTTCGCATGCGCTGGCCGGCGCGCGCGCGCGGACAGCAGACCCAGGATTTCTGTCTGATGGCGCAGATCGAGATGATTGGTCGGCTCATCCATGAGACAAAGTGGCGCATCCTGCGTCAGCAGGGTAGCGATCTCGACTCGGCGGCGTTCGCCGCCGGAAAGGGTATTGAGGAGTCGTGATGCCATGTCTCCCATGCCTATGGAAATCAGAGCCTTCTCGGCCAGCTCCTGATCTTCGGAGCTTTCCCATTGCCAGGGATTCAGGTGGGGATGCCGCCCGGTGAGTGCGGTTTCGAGCACTGTTGCCGGGAATGTGGTTTCAGAATCCTGAAGCAGGATGCCGAGGCGTTTGGCACGCGCACGGTGTGATAGGGAATGGATGGGTTGTCCTTCCAGATCGACATGGCCGGTATCGGGCACCCGCAAACCAGCGAGTGTATGCAGCAAGGTGGTTTTGCCGCTGCCGTTGGCGCCGAGAATCACCCAGTTTTCGCCGGCCCGAAACTTAACATTCAGACTCGCGCACAGCACCCGGCCGGCGACGTGGAGAGACAGGTTTCTAGCTTCGAGCAAGGGCATGTCAGCGAGCGCGGGCGAGAAGATAAAGGAAAACTGGTACACCGAGTAACGCCGTCAGCACGCCGACCGGCAGTGTCATGGGCGCAACCCAGCTGCGGGCCAACGTGTCGGCCATGACGAGAAAACTGCCGCCGAGCAGGACACAGTTGGGCAGGAGAAAGCGGTGATCGGAGCCACCGGTCAACCTTAATATATGCGGGATGATGAGACCGACGAAGCCCACACTTCCTGCCAAGGTAACTGCCACGGCCGTGAGCAGCGAAGACAGGATGTAAACCACAAAACGCAGCCGTGCCGGATTTTCACCGAGCGAGGCCGCGACGGTTTCCCCACGTGCGAGGAGATTGAGTGGTCGGGCAAACCACAAAGAGATCACAAGTCCGATCAATAGCAACGCCAGACCTAGCGCCGGTTTTGTGGCGTAACTCAAGTCGCCGAGCAGCCAGAAAAGCATGCCCTGCACCTGAGCGCCGGGAGCCATGGCAAGAATCAGGCTGATGATGGCACCCCAGCCGGCCGCGATGACGACCCCGGTGAGGAGCAGCCGGCTCTGGGTCCAGGCGTTGCCCGTGCGGCTTAGTCCAAAAACGAGAACCATCGAAAGCAATGCACCAAAAAAGGCATTGCCACGCAGCCAGACCGTGCTCAGCCCCGCTAGCATAGAAAGCAGCACGGCCACCGATGCTCCGCCCGAGATCCCGAGAACATAGGGATCGGCTAGGGGGTTGCGCAGCAACACCTGGAGCAAAGCCCCGGAAAGGGCGAGCAGGCCGCCAACGGCGAAGGCCGAGGCCGCACGCGGCAGGCGCAATTCAAGGATGACCGACTGGGCCATACCGGTATCCGTTCCGTGAATTGCCTGCCATAGTTCCGCTGGGCTGATGGTCAGGCTTCCGTGGGAAAGTGCGTAGAGCAGGCTTAATGGCGCCGCAAGCAGCAATGCCAATGTCAGCAGCAGGCGACGGCTCATGGGGATCTGAAGTCAGCGAAGGTATATGACAGGCCAGCCACGTGCTTGTGCTTCATGCAGAAGAACGGCGTCGGGGTTGACCGCGACGGGGTGAGGCGCGAGCTGCAACAGTGGCAGATCGTTGTGTGAGTCGCTGTAGAACCAACCGTCCTTCAGCGACTGGTTGTGTTCAGCCATCCAGTTTTTCAGGCACACAACCTTGCCTTCCCGATAGCAAGGCGTGCCTACGACCTTCCCGGTGAAGCGGCCATCTCGCTCTTCCGGCTCGGTGGCGATCAGGTAAGGGATGTTGAATTCGCGCGCAATGGGGCCGGTGACGAAGCGATTCGTGGCCGTGATGATCAGCAGCGTGTCGCCACGTAGGCGGTGTTCCTCCACGAGCGTGCGTGCCTCGGGAGTGATCATGGGCAGCACCTTGGTTTTCATGTACTGCCGGTGCCAGCTGTCCAGTGTGGCACGGTCGTGCAGGGATAGGGGGCGCAGGGCGAAAGCGAGAAACTCCATGATGTCGAGCGTGCCGGCCTGATATTGCGCGTAGTAACGCTCGTTCTCATGTTCGTATTCCGGCCCATCGACCACATGGTTTTCAATCAGGAACTGACCCCAAGCATGATCGCTGTCACCGCGCAGCAGCGTGTTGTCGAGATCGAAAATAGCCAAGCTCATGGGGAAGGCAGTGTAAGACGGATCGGATAACTTTTCACTTTTTACTCCGGTAGTCCGTGCGTTCTGGCAGATAAGTGATGCAGGTCCCAGAAGCGTACGCTGCCGTCAATTGACGAGGGCTAGATCCGCCAGACGCCAGTGTGTATATGCCCGTTGGCGCGGCCAGTGATGACCAGTCCATCCGCTTCATTCATGGCCATGCTGGTGCAGGGTGCGGCGGCGGTCTGTTTGGCAAGTACTTTTCCATCATGGGTCCAGAGAGCAAGAACACCATCATAGCCTGCTGAAATCTGCTCTTTATCCCAGTTCAGGAACAGTAGCCCCCTCTCTGGAGCCGGTGTGTGCTTTCAGTCAGACAGCGGGCCATTCGGTAGCTGCCACAGGCGTATGTGACCCTCCGAACCACCCGAGACCAGTGGCTCGGATCGGCTGTCATAAGGTGAGGACAAAACCGTTATTGTGTGCCGCCTCGAGGGTGACATTGGCCGGCGTTATGGGGGTGGTGGCACAGCCGTTCAGGGACAGAACGGACACCATAATAGTAAGGTCAGCCATAGAATCCGGCCCACGGTGAATACGTTGGCCGCTCCTGTGCATCCCTGCACATTGCTGTTCTGGCAGCTTCGTGGAAAAATCATCATAACTTTGTGTTTTGTGTCCGATACCGGCTTGGCAGGTTGTTATGATAGACGAACATGGCTACCGGCCCAACGTGGGCATCATCTTATGCAACCGTGCAAACCAGGTTTTCTGGGCGCGGCGTTGCGGGCAGGATGGCTGGCAGTTTCCTCAGGGAGGCGTGCGGCAGCAAGAGGCCCCGGAGGCCGCTATGTTTCGTGAGTTGCACGAGGAAGTGGGGCTCCATCCATCGCATGTCGATATTCTTGGCAGGACGCGCGACTGGTTGCATTACGATATTCCCGAGGATTTCCGCCGGCGTGCGCCTACCACTGGTTTTCGGGGGCAAAAGCAGATCTGGTTTTTGCTGCGCCTGACCGGCTGTGATGAAGACGTGTGTCTCGACGCCTGCGATAAACCTGAGTTCGACGAGTGGCGCTGGATCGAATACTGGAGCGCGCTGGAGCGTATCATCGTCTTCAAGCGCCAGGTCTATCAGCAGGCGCTGACTGAACTCGAACCACTACTGTCGTCATTACGCGTGCCGGATTGATGGAAACGCGGCGCTCGCCCAGGGGCGCTTCTTCATCTTGGCCTATCCGCCACCGCACAAGCCTGAACGTTGTTGCGCTCGGCATTATATTGCTTGGCGTGGTTGCGCTCGGTTCCCTGAAAACCGAGTTCCTTCCACACCGCGATGTCCCGCTATGGCGGGTGCAGGTGGCGGCTCCGGGTTTGCCGGCTTCTGTCCTTGAAGAAAAGATAACGCAACGACTAGAAGAAGATCTGGCAAAGATCGACGGTGTGGTCTCCGTGGAATCGGCCACTACGACCGGAAATACCAAAATCGATCTGCGTTTCACGTCCAGCGCGGATACCGAAGAAAGGTTGCGTGACATCAGCAATCGTCTGGATCGCATGAAGTCATCATTACCGGATATCGATCCCCCAGTCATCCTTCAGCCCGATAACTCCTCGAAAGCGACGCAGTTTGTCATCACGTCCACGACCCTCGAGTTGTCGGCATTGCGTGACTGGATCGATGCCGCACTCACAAAACAGTTTCTCGATCTTCCGGGCGTGTCGACCGTGGAGATGGAAGGTGGCGTTATCCATGAGGTTTTGGTGCAGCCAGACCAGCGACGGCTCGCGGGATTCGGTCTGTCCTTTGGTGATCTGGTCCGGGCAATCAAGAAGGGCAACCGCACAGAGCATGCGCCCATTGCCATGCAACCGATGGTGCGCAAGCCAGCCGCACGTACGTCACTGCGCCCGGGTAGCGCGTCGGCCATTGGTGCGTTGCCGGTTTCTCTGCCCGGCGGAGAAAGCATCTCGCTTTCGGAAGTTGCCAGAATCGTACCCGACGAGGAGAGCGCGCGCACACGGGTTCGTTTCAACGGCGCCGAAGGCATCAAGGTATTAGTCGGCGCGCAACGTGGCGTGGATTCTTCGGAAATCGCCAGTCGTGTCCGAGCGCATGTCGATTGGATGCGGGCGAATAGCCTGATCCCCGAAGGTGTGGAGATTCATTCCGTTTCGGACCGGTCGCCCTATACCGGCAAATTGTTGAGACGATCGGGACTCGCGCTGGCAATTGGAGCGCTGCTGGTCGTGTTGGTGATCTACCTGTTGTCGGGGAGTTCGCGCCGTGCCTTGACAGCCCTCCTAGTCACCCTAGTTTCCGTGCAGGCCGCATTCGCGATACTGGCCGTGACCGGGCATTCGCTGAATCACATGACCCTTGGCGGTCTGGTTTTGGGGGTAGGTCTATTTAGTATTAATACAATCTATCTTTTTGAGGAAAGGGGCCTTGCCCTCGCGAATCCTGACGTGGTCTCGACGAGAAGCTATTCGCCAGCCATTGTTGGCAGTTTCTGTGTGGCAGCGCCGCTGTTGCCGCTGTTTCTTGCCGCGGGGGAGGCAGCTTCATCCACGCGGCCATTGTTTTTTTCTTTCTTTACCGCTTTTTTGGTGTCGCTCTTGGCAGCGTTGGCGCTGGTACCGGTGCTGGCCCCGCGTTCGCGGCGCACGGACAGGGAACCGTGGCATGAACGGGCAAGGCGTATCTTGGCCAGCGTGCGCCATGCCTACGGCAGTCTGGTTAGCAGAGTCCTCCGGCATCCGATTTGGATCGCGGCGACGAGCTTTCTTCTGTTTGTCATGGTGGCGGCAGTTTTGACAGCCAAGCAGGAGAATGTGCCACCCGGCATAGATGACGGGCGCATCATGGTTGAGGTTACTTCAGCCGCTCCGCTTTCTGCTGAGACCTTTGACGGAAAATTGCACCAACTGGAAGAGGTCATCCGGCAACAGGGGGGTGTTGACAGTTTCGTGACCACGGTCGAAAACGAGTCGCTGCATGTGTTCATTGCCGTGCAGCTTACGCCATCGGCGCAGCATGCCGGCCACAGCCGGGTCTGGGCTGGGAAATTCCAGATCATGGCCGAGAAAACGATGTTGCCCGGAATGGAGGTGAGTACCCATACGACGAACATTCTTCCTGAGAGCTCAGGTATCCGCCTGATTGTCGATGGAGCGGATCAGGATCAATTAGCCACCATCGGTGATGCGTTGGTGAAGCGGATAAAATCTGTCCCTGGCGTGCGCCACTTGCGTCATTCCGCCAAGATCATGCGCGAAGAATTTTCTGTCCGGATGGAGGAGGAACGCGCGCGCGAACTGGGTATCGACATGACGGACATCGGAAGGGCCATGGGCATTGCGACTTCCGGAATTATCGTGGGAAATTTTCGCGACAGTGACCGTCGTTACGAAATCCGCCTGCGTCTCCCGGCGGAAGAGACCGATAGCGAAACATTGGGTCGTCTCCTGCTGCTCGGCGAACTCAAGGAGCGCCCGGCGGTACATTTGCGCGACGTGGCGAGCCTGGTGCCTGTGCATGTGCCGGCTGAAATCCGGCGCATCGATCAGCGGCCCATCGTGGAGGTGTTGGTGGGACTCGATCCCGCAGCGCCTCCCGGCGAGGTGAAGCGGCGGATACAAAATATTCTGACCGATTACAAGTTGCCCACCGGGTATAACATTTATTTCCGTGGTGCGGGAAATACGCTGAAGATCATCCGGGCCAACAGTCTGACAAATCTTGGGCTGGCGCTTTTCCTCGTCTTCGCCGTACTGGCGGCGCATTATCGGTCCTGGCGTAATCCGGTTCTAATTTTGCTGAATACACTCACGGCACTCATGGGAGCGGGCCTTGGTTTCCTGGCTTCCGGTTTGCCATTGTCCTTGCCGGTGTGGTTGGGACTCATCCTGCTGACGGGATTTGCCAGCTACGTCGGTTTTGTCTTTGTGGAGTATGCAGAGACGCGGCACCCTTCGGGGCAACCGGTCAATGAGGCGATCATGGAGGTCGCGAAACGACGGTTCCGCCTGTTAATGACCATGATTTTGGCTCCCGTGGCGGGGATGCTGCCGCTCGCATTCGGATTCGTTGCTGGCGCGGAGTTTTTGCAGCAGATGGCCATGGTGGTTGTCATCGGTCTTGTGGCGTTGCTGCCGGTGACATTGCTGTGTTTGCCAGCGTTATATCATCTAATGCGTCAGCGCCCGGCTTCTGCTTGAGACGCTGGTAAATTCCCTCGGGAGGGACGTGACAATATTTCATACCTTAAGAAGAGGCGTAAACAGTTTGCTATACTAAAACCGGTTTATATCTGGAGATTGTCGTGACCCAAACCCCCCGCCGTACCTTCCTGAAAGGCACCCTGGCCGGAGGCGCCCTAGTACTGGCCGCCGCCTCGGGGTGGCTGGTCCCCCGCCGGGTGGAAGCCGCCGAATGGAACAAGGATGCC
>Ga0315268_10001038_pt1 | contig 32401 bp, 27 predicted proteins | sample C1_top_MG_FD_204535 | JGI IMG/M metagenome (GOLD analysis project Ga0315268, IMG submission 204535) | Sediment microbial communities from Yellowstone Lake, YNP, Wyoming, USA - C1_top | ecosystem: Environmental > Aquatic > Freshwater > Lake > Sediment | place: USA: Wyoming | collected 2017-08-01
GCTGCCCGATCTGCACTCCGCCCTACCGCCTCTTGCCCGCCGACACATACGCTATCTCGACCGGCATCGGGATGATGCTCGGCGAGCACTTCATGGTGTTCGGCTCGGCGGCCGGCACCTACACGAGAATCGCCGAGGGCTCCGAGGCGCTCATCGGCAGCATGATGTGGCCGGTCGTCGGCACGCTCTTCATTCCCCTCTCCGAGTTCGCGCTGCCGATAACACCGCTGTTCACCGGCCCCACACAAATCATCGGCGGCCGCAGCACGGCCAACATGTTGAGCTACGTCGCGGGCGGCAGTGCGTCGTTCTACGGCATGAGCCTGACGGCCGGCCTCATCGGCAGCGGCAAGGGCGCGGGCCTCTACACCAACGTCACGCAAGAGCGCCTGCGCCTGCTCGTCTCGACCGCGCTCACCAACGAGTTCGGCGATCTGTCGTACCTCAAGTTTGGACTCGACAAGCTGCCGGACGGAATGCTCGGCCATCTCGACTCACTCTTCGATTTTTCGGGACGCGATGAATCGCAGCAAGGCGACGCCTCGACCTCGTTCTACGGCCGAAAGCTGCAGTTCCTCATCCCACGCCAAAGCGGCCCGTCGGTCGCGTTCGAGGTCTCGCGCTTGAGCTTTTGGTCGATGCACGCCGGGCGCACCAATATGCTCGACGGCTGGCTCGACGCTGACCTCGCCGCCGGCGTCAAGCCGTCGGTGATGCTGCACGAGGCGCGCGTTGCTGTGCACAACCCGCAGTTCGAGAGTGAAGGGACCGGTCTGTCGATCGCCTTGGGCGTGGTGCGGCTGCCCGAGCTTTACATGCTCGCGCAGCAGCCCGGGCAGCACTTCTCCGTGCACATCGAGCTGCGCATCTTCGATGTGCTTCGCTTCTCGGTCCTGCGCAACGAGCCCGAGATCTTGACCTCGTTCCCCTATGCCTACGACGCGTGGTCCGTGTCGCTGGCCATGGATGTCACGAGGATGTGGATGGAGAACGCCCGCTAGCGGGGGACAACCATGAACACCATGACCAAAGAATCGCTGAATCGACGCCCGCCCACGCGGTCGATCGCCCTCGGGTGCGCCGCCCTCATCACGTTCGCGGCGTGCGATGCGCCGCTGCCCGGCGACGAGGTATGCCGCGACATTGGCTACTCGATCGCCAACCGCGTCTTCGAGTGCAACGGCGACCCCATCGACGCCAACGCGCAGTACAGCAAGTTCATCGATAGCCATCCGTGCCTGCTCAACGCCGGCTCGATGCCGAGCGCCGATCACTACAAGTGCTCGCAGGGCATCATGGCGTTTTCGTGCGACCAAGCGAAGCGCTACGGCACCGACTACGACACGTGGCTCGCCAACGCCGGCCCCGGCTGCGCCTTAGTGTATGCCGCGGTCGGCGGGGGCGCGCTTCCCGCGGCCGAGCCGCCGCCGGGCACGCCACCGCCGCCTTCGACGATTACGCCGGCGTACACGTTGACCATGCACGGGCAGATCGAGGGCCGCCCCCTCGAAGCGACCTGCAACGCCGGACCCAACTACGCCGAGATGTCATTCATGTGCCGCGACGCGACCGACAACACCATCGTGAGCATCACCTGGAAGGTGCTCGAGGCCGGAACCTTCTCGGCCAGCGCTGACGTGCTCACGCACATCGCCGTCGCCATCACCTACACGCCGGCCGGGAGCGGCGAGCTGCAATCTATCGCGTGGGCGGGCTGGACCATGAGCCTCACCACGTCCAACGTGACGCGCGAAGTCGGCACAGGGGCCGGCGTCAGCTTTGACGCCACGCTCGAGGCCTCGCACGCCTCACTCGTGGCCGTGCAACTCTCGGCGACATTGCACGCCGTCAATGTTCCGTGCGCGGCAGCCTGCCCCGGCATCTAATCTCGCGCACGAGCGCCGCGGGCCTCGCGCCAGCCGACGAGCCGGATGCTTCTTTGCCGATGACGACTGCACCGTGCCACGGCTCGAACGCGAGGCGCGCGGCGCTCGACCCTTTGATTTGTGTGTTCCCGCCAGGCAAAATAGCCGTAGGCAAGATAAATGGGCGAGCCGCGCATAGATCTGTCGCGACCGAACAGCGACGACGACGGCTTGCTCGGCGAGGCCGACTCCGAGCTCGGCGCACTCGGCGAGACGCTCGACGCGGACTTGATAGCGGGCGGTGCAGCTGCCCCGGCGCCATTCTCGCTCGTCGAGCTCGCGCCTAGCTCGCGCGTACCACTCTTCAAGCCATCCTTGCGACTCGACCACGGCGACAGGCCGGGGATCATGCACGTCCAAGATCCCGCCATCGGCAAGCGCGCTACGCTCTACGATTTCGAGATCTCGATCGCGCGCATGCTCGACGGCAAGCGCCGCGCTGCCGAGGTCGTCAAGGCGAGCGGCAAGCTCGGCATTCCGGTGGACCTCGCCGGTCTCAATAAGTTTCTGCGACAACTCGATGCTTACGGCTTTCTGAGTGGGGGCACGGCCGACGACCCGAAAGTGCACGGCGGCGAGGGCCTATGGCCGCAACGCCGCGTTTGGGACGAGGAGACGCGCACGCTTTATCAGACCGGCCTGCGTCTGATGCGTCACGGCCGCAGGGACGAGGCCGCAAGCTACTTCGAGGCGGTGCTCGACGCCGATCCAGGCAATCCCGATGCCACAACCGCGCTCGCCCGCTTGCGATCAGGCGAGAATCTACGACCGGGTAAGATTGGCGCGCGCGCCGCCTTCTCACTCAGCCCGAATGGCGAACCCGCCGCGCACGACTCGGGCGCCAGCGCGAAGACCCGGGGTCGCACGGCGCTCGCCGTGCTCGCACTCGTGCTCACGCTGGCGGCGACCGCCTTTGTCGTCGGCCGCCGCGGCGCCTCACCGCCGACGCTTGCCGCGCCAGACAGCACCGCGCCGGTTGCGGTGAAACTTGCGACCCCACCTCCGACGCTGGCGGCCCTGCCCGCCCTGCCCGCGGCACCGGACGCATCGGTGCCGCCCGCGGCGCCACAACCCACCGAAGCGACCCCGACATCCGAAGCGCCACTCAACGCGCCTGCTCCCACGCGAGCCGCCCTCGCACGGCGGCGCTGGCACCCCACGCTGGCCAAGGTGATAGCGACGGGGCCCGGAATTTTGCAGTGGCAGCGCCGCACGACGACGCCGGTAGTTCGTGGTGAAGATGTGGGCCGAATCAACGCCGTCAAGAAGGCAGCCGGGCCGACTGCGGCGGCGGCGAACAAGAAGGTCGCGGACCTCGAACAGCTCGCCAAGACCGACCCGGTGTACAACGATTTTCTCGAGAGCGCCCGCCGGGACCTGCGCGCCCTGTCGATCGACACGGCGAGCGCCACCGCCATCACTGCGCCGGCGGCCGGCTTGCTCGAGCTCGTCGCCAAGATGGGGGCCGCGGTCCAGAAGGGCGACGTGCTCGCGCATATCGTCGACGACGGCAAGTGGCAAGTCGAGGCTGTACTCGACGGCTCGCTGCCAGCGCGCCACAGCGGCTGCGAAATCATCGGCGACACGCGCTCTGACAGCGTTGCCTGTGAGCTGGTTGACACTCGCCTCGAGGCCGCGCGGCCGGTGGTCATCGTAAATGCGAGCGGCAAGGCGCCGTGGCTGCTATGGGCAAAGAACGTGTACGTGAGGCTCGGCGCGGCGCGCGATCGTTGACGGAGGAAGCGATGTCCTGGTGGCGCACTGTTGCGATCCTGCTGCTCGTCGGCGCGAGCACGCGCGCCCTGTGTGCATCCACGACCGGGGTGGCGGTGTTGAGCCTGCGCCCGAGCGCCGATGCCACGTTCGGTGCGACCGTGCTCGAAGAGCTACCCCAAGCGCAGCGGCTACGCACCGTACTCGAGAACGTCGTGGAGATGGTCTCCGGCAACGAGGTCGTACGCCACGACTCGCTGCGCCGCCAGCTCGCCAAGAGCTATCTCGTCGATGCCTTCGATTGTCGCAGCGACCCGGCCTGCGTCGCCAAGATTGCGCTACCACTCGTACGCGGCGGCGTCGCCGCAGTTCTCGTCGGCGACTACTTTCGTGCCGACGATGCGTATCACGTGCGCGTGCGGCTCATCGAGATCGATGGGGCACGCCAACGGGCCGAGGTGACACTGCTCGTGCCGCTCGCGCGTGCCGACGAGGTCGAACCCTGGCGCGAAGGCCTCGCCTCGCTGTTCGCCGACACGGGCGGCATCGACATCGTCACCAACGTGACCGACTTCAGCTGCACGATCGACGGCGCAGCGTGTGTGTTCCCTCGCCCGGGTGCTCTCGATGCGCAGAAAGAGGGAGAGCACGTGCTCGAGCTCAGCCGCGACGGCTACTTGCCCGCGAGTCGCGTCGCCGTCGTCAAGCGGGGCGAGCGCCTGCGCCTGGCCATGGCGCTGCAACGCGCCCCCGTGCAGCTGCCCGCCGCCCCCGACCCGACGGCACGCGCGCCCGTGTTCGAGGCCGCCGGCCGGGAGATGGTCACGAGGCCCTTCGGCACGCTACGCGTCCTCGGACTCATCGATGACCACAACAACGGTGAGCGTGAGGATCCCTTGGTCGCGCCCGCCGCGAACGGGACGGCGCAGCTCTCGACGGTCTTCTTGACCATGCCGGCGATTCTCGGCGTGACCGTGCAGGGTCCGGCCGCTCCCGACGGCTGGCAGTGGCGCGCCGCGCTCTCGGGCGGCTTCATCAAGTCGACGACGGCCGAGCTCGACAGTGCCTACATCGAGATCACCAGCGCCAAGCTGGGCATGCGGGTCGCCCTTGGGCTCTCGCCACACATCGTCAGCAGCCTGACCCCCGGCACCCTCAACCTCGCGGACGGCTTCGGCAACCTGACAACCGCGCTCGCCGGAGCCCGCGTGAGCCAGTCCATTGGCCCGCTGCTGCTCGAGGCTACGGTCGGCAAGCACAAGAGCCAAGTGCATGACCTCGCGCAAAGCGGCGGCGCGAGCCCATGGCCACTCGTCGGCGGTCGCGTGGCGTACGTCAACGAGGGGCTGATGGGAACCTTCTACCGCCAAGACTTCCCGCTCACCCTCTCGGCAAGCGGCCTGTACGGAAAAGAGCGCGTCGGTGTCGAAGACGCCGCGTGGGTCGCCGCCAATCCCGGCGCCTCAGAGCCGCCGGCGCTCGACGATTTGCGGGTGTATGTGGTGAGCGTCGAGCTCTTCGTGCCCATCGGCAAGGCGGTGAGCATCAGCGGCGAGGCTTACCTCGGAGAGGGTACGCGCTGGTTCGAAGGCTCGATCTGGCAAGGCGCTCGGTTCGACCCAACCACCGGACACCATCACGGCCTACGCTCGCGCGGCGGTTGGGCGCAACTCTGCGTCGCCTTCGCCGAGCGCTTCGAAGCCCGCCTCATCGCCGGCCTCGACGAAGTCACGGCTGGCCTCGACACGGGCCTCGCGACAGCGGGGGGCGACGCCGCCCAAAGCGACCGCCTCATCGCCATCAACCTCACCTGGTTCATCTTCGATGAGGTCGGCCTCGGCATCCAGGCCCAACAGATCGCGACGCGCTATCTCGACCCGAGCCTCGGGGCGCCCTCGTCGCTCGGCGCACTCGTGAGTGCGCAACTGCAGTTCTGACTTCGAAAAGGTCACCCGGTGCGCTCGAAAGTACTGCTCTTCAATCTGCCGCCCTTGGGCGGTGATCTATTTCCGGTGTCGCTCGGATATATCGCCGCGAGCTTGGCTCGGCGGAACATCGACTCGATGATCTGTGAGATCGACGCCGATAGCTCCCTTTCGCCGGACGACATTCGAGAGTTCATCCTCGACTACCAACCTACTGTGGTCGGACTAGCGATCTATCAGATCAACGTTCGCCTGGCCGTGAAGTTGGCGCGTCTCGTCAAGAGCTGCGACCCCGCCATCGTCGTGGCCGTCGGTGGGCCGCAGGCGACCTTCATGCCGAAAGACGCTCTCGCGCAGATGCCGTGCGTCGACGTCATCGTTCGCGGCGAAGGGGAGACCGTGCTGCCCGATCTCGTGACCTGTGTCGCCCGTCGGCGCAACGCCGTCCGTCGACACGACGTCTGTCGTCGAGGCGGCGTCACTCGTCAGCATACCCTCGCCCGCGTCAGAGGCATTGCCTTTCGCGACGCAGCCGGGATCCACGAGACCGCGCCGCCGATGCTGGTGCGCAACCTCGACCGCTTCCCCTCGCCCTATCAGACCGGCGTGTTTCGCTGGAGCGATCACTCGGGCGCAGCGATGCTCACGTCGCGCGGCTGCACCTACGCCTGCGGCTTTTGCTACACGCCGCGCGCCTTCGGGCGAACGATCCGCACCCACTCGGTGCGACGCGTGCTCGCCGATATGAGCGCCTGTGTGCGCCACGGCAAGCGGCGGTTCTTCTTCGCCGACCCCTCGTTTACGTTCGACAAGAAGCGCGTGCAGAGCATCATGCGCGGCATTATCAAGCGGCGCTGGAAGATCGAGATCTGGTGTGAGACGCGCACGGATCTCGTGGATGCGCCCCTGCTCGCCCTGATGGCCGCGGCGGGCGTCAAGCGCATCGCCTACGGCCTCGAGTCGGTGGACCCCGTCGTCAACAAGGCCCTGCACAAACCCATCGAGCCGCGACACTTTGCCGCGACGATTCGTATGACCCAACGAGCAGGTATCGAAGCCGAGATCTTCACGCTCTACGGACTGCCGCAGCAAACCCGAGAGTCGGCGCTGCACACGCTGCGCTTCGTGCAGAGCCTCGGCGTCGAGATAGCGCACAACTCGAGCGGCCAGCAGTTGCACCTGTTCTTCGGCACGAACGTGCTCGCGCATCCACGCGAGTATGGCATCCGAATGCAGCACAAGCGCCGGCCGGCCTATGTTTCACCGGGGACGGATTTCGAGACCGAGTGGATGAGCAAGAAGGATATCGCGTTCGTGGCGAGGAAGTATCGCGCGGCTCACTTCCCGTCGAACAAGTGACGCATGATAGCGGCGATCGAGAGCGCATTGCCGACGCCATCATCGAACAGCGGCCGCAACGCGTCGGCAAGCCCGCGTGCGCTCGCAAAGCGTGCTGGCGCGCCGGCCGGCGCCGAGGCACGGCGACGCTCCGACGAGCTCATGCCCTCGACGAGCGGCGAGAGCCCCCGCATCACGACGGCATCGACCGCTGACGGCAGGTCGGGCCGCAGGCGAGACGGCGGCTCGAGCGCCCCGGCCCCGATCATCGCCTTGATCTCATCGGGATCCTTGCCAGCAAAGGCAACGCGATTCGTGAGCAGCTCGTAGAAGACGGCCGTAAGGGCGAACACATCGGTCGCCGGTGTCGCCGGCTCGCCACGGCGTAGCTCGGGCGCGATGTAGTGATTCTTGCCGACGATGAGCCGGCGCTGCTCGGCGGCGGCGGTCCTAATCTGCGCGACGCCGAAGTCGCCGAGCTTGATCTCCCCCTGGCGCGAAATAAAGACGTTCGAAGGCGACACGTCACGATGCACGAAGCCATACGGCACCCCAGCCGGATCGACGGCGCAGTGCGCGAAGTCGAGGGCTTCGGCTACGGCGTGGGCGAGAAAGCAGGCGAAGTCGACGGGTAGCAACACGCCCCGCGCGTTGCATGCGCACAGCACGTCGCGCAAGTCGTGACCCTCGACGAGCTCCATCGCCAGAAAACAACTCTCGCCGATAGCGCCAGCCTCGTAGAGCTCGACGATGTTCGGATGCGACAAGAGACGCCCGATCTCGCATTCGCGGCGAAACAGCTCAACGACCTCGGCGCTCGTCACGAGCTCGGGCAGGATGCGCTTGAGCGCTACGGTGGTGCCGGCATAGGGCCCGCGGATAGCCTTGGCGCGATAGACCTCGGCCATGCCACCGCAACCGATGAGCCGCTCCAAGTGGTAGCCGCTAAGCGCCCGTTGATCGGCGAGCAAACGGTCGATGAGAACTTGGGCCTCGAAGGAAACGTCCACGAACCGAACCCCGATACCAACCGGCGGCACGAACTGCTGGCGCACGACCTCGACGCTCGCGTGCAACACGAGCGCCTCGGCCTTGCCGACCGTGATCTCGACATCGATGCCCGACCCGACAGCGAGTGGCGTCGGCATGGCGAGGAACATGCCGCTACGCGAGATATTGACCGCCTCGCTCGCGACGGCGTCGTCGACCGAGTCGAGCCGAAGGCGCAAAGGAACGCGAACGGGCGCACGCGCGTGCTCGCGCTCGTTGAGATTGAGTCGCGCCAAACTCACCTGCGTGCGAGAGGATGCTTCGCTCATGGGCCCTTCGCCGCCGCGGGTGCAGAGAAGACATACCCGCCCGCCTCCATACGGACCACGAGCGGGTTGGCGCTAGTGTTGAAGACGTCGTAGCCCTGCTCCAGGTTCGCCCAGAAGCGCAAGAGCGCGGTGGAGGCGAACGCCGCGTGGTGCACGTACTGCACGGCGAGCGCTGCCCGCTCGGCCGCCGCTACTTCACCGAAGCGAAACGGAAAGAGGTGCAGCTGCAGCCTGCCGAACGTGCGCGCATCGTGGTGCCGCGCCAGGGCGTAGACGGGCAGAAAGTCCCGATTCTCGAGCGACGCGCAACCGATGGAGACACAGTTGCCGTGCACGCAGATGGCGCCGCCGGGGTCTTTATGATGCGCAGCGCGTGAGCGTTCGCGGTCGAGCGCGTTCGGGTAATCGATGCACATGCGAAACGCCGAGCCCTTGCCGACCACGCCTGGGGCGCTGACTTGGGCGAGGTCGATCCACATCCACCAGTTCGCGCTCTCGTACATGAAGCTCGGCGAGTAGAAGCCCTCCGGCGTCTTGCTATCGCCCTGCACGAGCTTTGGGCCGGGCGAGAAGTCCATCGCGCACAGGGGCGAGCGGTGCAGAAGCTGCATGGCCTTGTGATCGCGATTCTTGGCCCAGATCTCGAGCTCGCGCTCGCGCTTAAAGACGCGCAGCAGCACTGCCTCGGGCGGATAGACGATGCCCTTGTCACGACACCACGCCTCGACCTCGGGCTTGACGATGGCATCGACAGCCGCGAGGATCGCGCCCGGATCGCGCGGGTCCTTGGCGAGCGCCGCGCCGGTCGACAGCAGCACCGCGGCGAGCAGGGCCACGACTGCCGACCGGCGCACGGCCGCCGCTGAGCACCAGCGTCGAATCGGGCCAAGAGGACGTGACATCAGCATGGTGCTCCGTTCGCGGCGCAACGTCATCGGCGAACGCCGAAATCCTGATCGATCCTGGCGCGCACGAGTCGCCGCACAGCGACGACAACCTGCGTGGTGTCGAGCCGCGTCAGGAGAACCCGTCTATCGATCATCCCGCGGCGCGCAAGCTCGCACGTGTAGCGCCGGTCTTTATCACGGCCCGCAACATATTTGGCGATGGCTAGGTCATGCACCTCCAGGCACAGGCCCTCGACTCCGCGCGTTGCAGCCGTCTTGACGCTGCGGATAGACATCGGCTTCCGTTGAGGCGAGCAGCGTCAGCGGGGCGTCGGGAAATTCGCCAAGAATCGCCTGGCTGCCGATGACCACAATCCGCTGCGCGTGAGCCACGTCGCCGGCGGCGCGGATGATGTGCTCAAGCTCTGAACGCGTCAAAGATCCGACTCCTCTCGGCGACCGTGAGTACGCCGACAAAGGGGGACGATTGCCGCAGGCGTGTAGAGCGCTCGTCCATGGCCGTCAGCAAACTCAGGATCTCGGGCAGCGGCCGCGCGAGGACGCGCAACCATTCGTCGAGACACGCCGGTGGGTTGCTGCTTAGCTTCTTCCACCGCGCGATATTTCTCTTGGCCATCGCGAGCAGAGCCGGACGCGCTGCGAGCTTTTCGGCGACGACGGCGTGCATCGCTAAACTGCGAATGTCGTGCAGCCGGTGGTGCGAGTATACAGCGCCCTGCACGGATCCGGGTACCGTCCACCGTCGTGTCTCCTTGTGCCCGAGTGCCTTGTGCCGCGCGCGAAAACGGCGCATGCGCTCAGCAGCAGCGCTGGGTGACGGCCTCGCTCGAGCCTTCTTGAGCATTCTGGGACCCATGCTGACAACGTAACGCGTTACGAATTCGTCAGCAAGGATCCGTCAGATCACCTTGCCGCCCTGGCCGACGGGCCCACCCTGCGGCGGCCCGGGGCGGTACGCGGAGTAGGCCGGATACCACTGCGCCCTGCGCACCAAGCGCTCGAGGCCCTCATCGTCGACGAGCCGGCCGAGCCCTTGCTCTTTCGCCTCGAGCGCCACCGCGGTCGCGACGCGCGCCGAGACTTCACGAATCTGTGACATCTCGGGCAAGAGCAGGCCGCGCTCCTCTTGCTCGCGATCGACCATCGCCGAGATCGCCCGGCTCGCGGCGAGGAACATTCCCGCGGTAACGCGCTGCGTGCGCGAGACGAGCGCACCCAAGCCCATGCCCGGAAAGATGTAGAGGTTGTTGCACTGCGAGGCGACGAGCCGCTTGCCCGCGAACTGCTCGGGCGGGAAAGGGCTGCCAACGGCCATCAAGCCGCGGCCTTGCGTGGCCTTGGCGACGTCGAGAATGCTGCACTCGCAGCGCGAGGTAGGATTCGAGAGCGCCATGATGACGGGGCGCTCGGCGTTCTTCGCCATCGCGGCCAGGATCTCGTCGCCAAAGAGCTTCGGCTGGGCGGTGACGCCGATGAGCACGGTCGGCTTTGCGTTGCGCACGACGTCAGCGAGCGTGATCGCGCCGGGACTGTCGAGACGCCAGCCGGCGACGGCGGCGCGCGACTGCGCGAAGAGCTTCTGCGGCTCGTCGAGATTCGACATGTCGTCGACGAGGAGCCCTGGTTGATCGACGCAGAAGAGGCGCTGCCGGGCTTCTTCGGGGCCGAGGCCTTCATGTATGAGCGCCTCACGGATGTTCGCGGCGATGCCCGAGCCTGCCTGGCCCATGCCGATGATGAGGAAGCGCTGCTCCTGAAAACTCGAGCGCTTGATGCGCATCGCGGTCATCAGCGCCGAGAGCGCCACGGCGCCGGTGCCCTGAATGTCATCGTTGAACGAGGGCAGGCGATCACGATAGCGGTGCAGGATCGGGAAGGCCTTGTGCTTGGCGAAGTCCTCCCACTGCAACAGCGCGTTCGGGAAGGCCTCTTTGACCCCGAGCACGAAACGCTCGATGAACTCGAAGTAGGCGTCGCCCTCGAGGCGTGGGCGCGGGTCGCCGAGGTAGAGCGGGTCGTTCTGCAGCCGCGCATTGTTCGTGCCGATATCGAGGCAGATGGGCAACGCGCAAGCAGGGTGCAAGCCGCCCGCCGCGACATACAGGTTCACCTTGCCGACCGGTATCCCCATGCCATCCGAGCCGAGGTCACCAAGCCCGAGGATGCGCTCGCCGTCGGTCACCACGATGAGGTTGATGTGCGGCCGCGAGATGTTTTGGAAGATGCGGTCGATGTGCGCGATGTTGTCGCGCGTCAACGTGATGCCGCGATAGCGCCGCATGATGTGTGACATCTGCAAGCACGCCTGACCGACGGTCGGCGTGTAGACGATGGGTACCATCTCCTCGAGATTCTCGACGAGGGTGCGGTAAAAGAGCACCTCGCTGCGATCGAGCAAGGACTGCAAGAAGATGTAGCGGTCGAGGTCGTCTTGTTTGCGCCGAAACATCTCGAGGCTGCGCTCCATCTGGCTCTCGATGGTCGAGACGCTCGAGCGCAAGAGGCCGTCGAGCTCGAGCGACAGACGCTCCTCGCGAGTGAAAGCCGAGAGCTTGTTGAGCAGCGGGTCGTTCATCAACTGCCGACCGCGCACATAGACCTCGTAGTACTGCTCGCCGGTGAGCGGGTCGACCTGGAAGGAGAAGGTCTTCATGATGATGTGCCTAGCACATCTGCGGCGTCGAGGAGAGCTGGGTGGGCGACCACAGTGATCGCAAAGAGGTAGGTCGCAAGACGAACGGACTCGAACATCCCGGTCGCAAGGGCTATACTACAAGCATGAGCGATGGGCCCTTTGCTTCGGGCCAGTGCTCTGGCCCTGGCTCCGACTGCGTCTGCGATGAATGCCAGGCGCTGCGTACGGCCGCGTTGGCCGGCGCTCGGCCGCGAGGAGTGCCGCAGGTGGTCTACAACGCCTACCTCGACGCCCGGGCCGCGCTGCGCGCGGATGCGCCTACCGAGGCCAACCGGCTGCTCGAGCGGTTGCTCGGCTACCTCGCCGAAGAACGCGGCGCGCGCCCCGAGCAGAACCTTGCGGCGAAGCTCGATCTACTGCGTGCCGCGGGCGTGCTCTCGCCACGCCTGCGCCAATCCCTATTCGACGAGGCCGCGTCGACAGACGACACCGTGCCGAGGGCGTGGGCGATGATGTCGATCGCCGAGCATGCGTTCTATCGCTTGTACTTGTGAGGCCGCGACGGCTGAGTTGACCGCGGCCAGCGCGCGCATGCTCTCACAAAGCAGCGACAAGACAATCCGGGTGCCCGGCAGCGTGACGCCGCCCGAAACGGGATTGGTCGCCGCGCTCAGACGTCCGGCAACTGCGCGATGGCCTCAGCGAGGGCCTGCCACTCGGCCATGCCGAGGCCCGAGAGCTCGACGCCGACGCCGCGGCGCCCGTCCCAGCCAGGCTCGCCGGCATCCGCGCTCGACCAAGCGATGCGCCCCTTGCACGAGATCGAGCCGGTCGGCAGATGTACGCACAGCGCAACCTCAGGCCCAACGGGCCACGGCGGCGCCATCTCGAGGAACAAGCCGCCCATGCTGATATTGCGCGCCACCGTGAGCACTTGGGTCCGTCCGTCCGCGCGGATTTCAACGCGGAACTCGACGCGCTTGCGTGCGTGCGTGCGCCGCTGCGTACGAGACGAAGTGCTCATGGCCGCGAGCCTAGCAGAGGAGTTGCCGCATAGGAACCACGCGACGCAACCGCGCCGGCGCGATCAACGACGGGCACAAATCATTGACGGTACCGGACGCAGAGGCTCTCCGCGCGAGCGCTGCCAACTGGGCGGTCGCTCACGCTTCGACTCCATGCTAACGTGGAGGCGTCGTTGGCGCAGATGCTCACCTGCGCGGGAGGTCGCACACCGTGGACGTCAAAGGCACAGCCGTCATCACCACTCCGAAGTTCGTCGAGCAAGTCCACGGGCCGCAGGCGCACGCGCGCTGGCTCGCGGCCTTGTCGCCCGCGTCGCACGACATCTTCAAAGGCATAATCCTGCCTAGCACCTGGTACCCCGCGAGCGCCGCCATCTCGGACCCGACCCGACTGCTCTGCGACATGTTCTACGGCGGCAAGCACGACGGCGCCTGGAAGCTCGGACGCTTCAGCGCCGAGTTCGCCCTACACGGCATCTACAAGCTGCTCGTGCGCATGGCGTCGCCGAGGTTCGTCGTCGAGAAGGGCTCGAGCCTCATCGCCAACTACTACCGGCCGATGCAGCTCGCGACGCGCGACCTCGACGCGACCCACCTCAGCGTCACCTTCAGCGGCATGGACGAGCCAACCGAGTTCGTAGCCCCGCGCATCGGCGGTTGGGTGGAGCGGGCCTTCGAGATCTGCGGCGCCAAGGGCGTCGCGGTCAGCGTCGAGAAGAACACCGGCAGCGCCATCGAGATGCTGGCCGGCTGGACTGACTGACTGACTGACCGACTGACTGACGAACTGACCGCTCGCCCGGCCGTCGTAGCGGCGGCGCATCCTGAGCATTCTCTCGCCGGGGCCGCCACCCGCGCGGCGGAAGGTCACGCTCAGCGCCCGAAAGCGCGCTCGGGGCGCTGCGGGCGAGCGCGCGCCGCGGGCTCGTCGAGGTCGAGCGTCTTCGAGAGGAAGCGCAGCTCCTCGGCTTGGCTCTGCATGGCGTAGAGAACACCGTTGATGCCGACGAAGTAGTGCGGCGCCCGCTTGAGCACGTCGTCGGTCGTATAGGAATAGTAGTAGACGCCTTCGTCATTGATGCGCAGCAGCACGATGCCGTCGTTCGGCAGGCGCGGGTCGGCGTTGCGGATGACCGCGTAGGTGATGATCCCACCAAAGGTCTTCTGCACGCTCTGTTGGTACAGGGCGTCGAGCATGGCATTCGGCTGTACGGTGGCGCTCTCGCCGCGCTCGGGGCGAGCGAAGAGAAAGCTGCCGTCTGGTTGCGTGGCGATAGTAACCGCACCGCCGTCGGGCAGCGTGAAGCTGACGCCCTTGTCGAGCTCGGTCTCGAGCCACGACACGGCCTTCTCGGGCGCGCCCGGCAGCCAGACGAGGACACGCGTGTCCCAGTTCTGCGGGTCGACCGAGTAGGTGCAGAGGATCTCAGTGGAACCGAGATGCACGGGCACGGCGGCCACGGCGCGCTTGGCGAGGATCTCGGACAAGGGCGTGCGATCGATCTCGACGACGGGTTCGGCGGCGTCGGGGCGGGCGACCATGCCCGGCGCCGGCAGCGTGACGCCGGTGACGCCGCGCGAGGGCTTGCGATCGCGCAGCGGCGAACGCTCTTGGCCCGCGGGCTCGAGCTGGTCAGCGGTCGTCGTCGCGGCGGGCGGCCGGGCGAGGTCGGCTTGCGGCGCCGGCGCGGTGCCTTGCGACACGGTCGAGGGAGGGATCGCGGTGACGGTGGGCGTCGCGCGGGGAGTGGTCGTTTCTATTGCCATCGGTTGCTCCTTGCGCTCGGGCTAGAACTCGATCGAGCCCGAGGCCGTAAAGGTAACAAGACGGCCCGAGTGGGTCAACGCGCGGCGAAGGGTCAGCTTGCCCGATGCACCACGCTGTCGTGACCGCGCGTACCCACGGCGATGAGCGCTGCGGCGAGCAGGAGCATCCCGGCCACGAGCCCGACCCCACCCGCGAACGAGCCCGTACGCTCCTTGACGAAGCCGACGAGCCAGGGGCTGACGAAGCCACCGAGGTTCCCGAGCGAGTTGATGACGGCGATGCCGCCGGCCGCCGCCGTGCCGCGCAGAAAGGCGCTCGGCAAGGCCCAAAAGACACCGAACGCCGCGAAGAGCCCCATCACGCCGACACTGAGGGCGACGACGGTGAGCCACGGCGAAACATCGAGCAAGCACGCGGTAGCCGCGAGCGCCGCCCCCGCCACCGCCGTCGCGATGCCCAGCGTGCGCCGATAGTTACCCGTCCGATCGGTGTACTTCGCACACGGCACCATGAACAGAACCGCGGCGAGATAAGGCACGGCGGCGAGCAGCCCGACCTCGAACGTCGAGCCGCCCGAAAGGTCGCGTAGGAGCTGCGGCACCCACAGCGTCAGGCCATAGAGGCCCATAGCGAAGATGAAGTAGATGCTCGCGAGCAGCCACACCCGCCCGTCGGCCAGCGCGTGGCGCAGCGTGTGGCGTTCGCGGGCGCCCTGCCCGTCTGGCGGCGCTCGCAGGGCCACGGCGAGCGCGCCCTTCTCGTCCGCCGAAAGCCACGACACGTCGTCCGGCCGGTCGGGCAGAAACGCGAGCACGACGAAACCGAGCACGACGGCGGGCAGGCCTTCGAGCAGAAAGAGCCATTGCCACCCGGCGAAGCCAGCGACGCGGTCGAGCCCAGTCATGATCGCGCCCGACAGCGGCCCGCCGATGACGAGTGAGACACCGATGGCGGTCATAAAGCGCGCGAAGGCGGCGGCCCGCTGCTGTGGCGGGAACCAGTACGTCAGGTACAGGATCATGCCCGGAAAGAAGCCGGCCTCGGCGAGCCCGAGCGCGAGGCGCAAGGCATAGAAGCTCTTCGTACCGGTGGCGAACATCATCGCCGCCGAGACAATCCCCCAGGTCACCATGATGCGCGCCATCCAGCGCCGGGGGCCGAAGCGCACGAGGAGCAAATTACTCGGCACCTCGAAGAGAAAATAGGGGATGAAGAACAAGCCCGCCCCAAGGCCGTACGCGGCGTCCGAGAGCGACAGCGCCGTCTTCATCTGTAGTTGCGCGAAGCCGACGTTCACCCGGTCGAGATAGGCGACGACGTAGAGCACGAACATGAACGGCACGAGACGCCGCGTGACCTTGGCGAGAGCTGAGGCGAGAGGCGTCACGACAGGAATCATCCGCCGCCTACTGAACCCGAATCCGCACGTCCACCGCCACCGGCGCTTGGCCGCGCGGGTAGGCGAAGACGGGGTTGATGTCCAGCTCGAGAATCTCGGGGAAGTCGGCGGCGAGGCGCGAGACGCGCAGGAGCAGATCCTGCACGGCCTCGAGATCGACGCCCTGGCTGCCGCGCACGCCCTCGAGGATGGGATAGCCCTTGATGCCACGCATCAGCTCGTCGGCCTCGGGGCGCGAGAGCGGCGCTACCGCCACCTGCACGTCCTTCATCACTTCGACGAAGACGCCGCCGAGCCCGAACATGACGAGGCTGCCGAGGCCGGGCGACGCCGTGGCGCCGACGATGACCTCGCGTCCGGGCGCCCTCTGCTCCTGCACGACGAAGCTCGCGTCTTTGCCTCTCCACTTCGCGCTCATGTCGCCGTACGCCGCAGCGAGGGCCTTCTTGTCATTGAGATTGAGCGCCACGCCGCCCTCGTCGCTCTTGTGCACGACCGCGGTCGAGTCGACCTTGAGCACGCACGGGAAGCCGACCGCCTTGGCCGCGGCGTCGAGTCCGGCGCTGCTCCTGACAGCCGCGAGCTTGGGCGTCGCGATACCGTAAGCATCCAAGAGGGCGAAGGCGTCCACCTGCGACAGATAGGCGCCCTTGCCGCCCGTGCGCTCGAGGATCGCCGCCGCCGCTTCTCGATCGACGCTCAGAGCTGGCGCGTCTTCGCGCTTGCGTCCGCGCAGCTCGGCGTGCCGGGCGAGCGCGGCCAAGGCACGTGCGCCGTCCTCGGGGAACTCGTAGACGGGCAGGCCGCTCTCGCGCAGCGTGTTGATGAGCCCGTACCACTTGGCGATGGTCTCGATGACGACCACGACCGGCTTCTTCGAGGCGCGCGTCGCCTCCTCGAGCCGCTTGGCGATGGCATCGAGATCGACGAAGGGGGCGGTGACGAAGAAGACGAGCACCATATCGGTCGCGTCTTCTTTGAGCAGCGTATCGACGGCGGCGAAGTAGTGCTCGGCGCCAGCGGTCGCAACCACGTCGACCGGATTGCCGAGGCTCGCTTCGGCGAAGAGGCTCGCCCCGAGGCGCGCGCGACCGGCCTCCGACCAACACGCGAGTGTCAGACCCTGCGCGACGGCCTCGTCGACCGCCGCGATGCCGGGCCCGCCGGTGTTGGTCACGATGCCGAGGCGCTTGCCGGCTGGCGGCTCGACGAGCGACGCCGCGACGCCGGCCTTGATCATCTCCTCGGCGTTATGGAACTCGACGACGCCCGCCTTCTTGTACATAGCGCTCGCCATCGCCGCCTGATCGACGAGCGTGCCGGTGTGGGAGCTCACGGCGAGCGAGCCCTCGCGGGTGCGGCCGGACTTCAGGGCGAAGATGGGCTTGTGCGGCGTGATGCTGCGCGCGACCTCGAGGAACGCCTTCGGGTCCTTGAAGCTCTCGGTCTGCATGAGGATGGCGCGCGTGCCCGCATCTTTGCCGTAGTACTCGAGGATCTCGGGCATGGAGAGATCGCACTCGTTGCCGTACGAGCAGTACATGCGGTGCCCGAGGCCGACGTTGTGCAGGTGCAGCTTGAGCAGCTCGCCCATGCCGCCGCCTTGCGCGATGAGCGAGAGGTTGCCGGGCTTCATCGGCACGAAGGTGAAGTTGGCGTAGACCGAGACCTCGGGGTCGGAGTTCTGGATGCCTTGCGAGTTCGGCCCGAAGACGCGCATGCCGTACTTGTGGGCGAGCGCCACCATCTCACGCTCGCGCAGGACGCCTTCGGGGCCGACCTCCTTGAAGCCGGCCGAGTGCACGATGCAGAACTTGACGCCCTTTTGGCCGCACTCTTCGATGACTTGCGGGATGAGCGTCGCCTTGACCGAGATGTTCACGAGGTCGACCGGGTCCGGCACCTCGAGGATCGAGGTGTAGGCCTTGAACGACAGGATGGGCGTGCCCTTCGGGTTGATGGGGAAGATGGGCCCGTTGAAAGCGTAGGCCGCCAAGTTCTTGACGACGATGTGGCCGATCGAGAACGGGTTCGTCGACGCGCCGATAACGGCGACGGCGCGCGGCCTAAAGAGTCCGTCGAGCATGACTGCCTCCCTGACGCATAAAAGGGGACATTCTACTTTGTTTTACCGTTTGGGCAACACCTCGAGCCAGTACCCATCCGGATCGTTGACAAAGTAGATACCCATGGCCGGGTTCTCATAACAGATGCAGCCCATGCGCGCGTGCTGCGCGTGCGCCGCGGCGTAGTCATCGGCGACGAAGGCGAGGTGAAACTCGTTGTCGCCGAGGTTGTAGGGCTCTTTGCGCTCGCGCATCCACGTGAGCTCGAGCAGGTGCGGGACGCGGCCGTCGGAGAGAAAGACGATCACGAAGCTGCCGTCTGGCGCTTCGATGCGCCGCTTCTCGGTCACCCCGAACGCCTCGCGATAGAAGGCTAGACTTCGTTCGAGATCGAAGACGTTGAGATTGTTGTGGGCGAAGGTGAAGGACATGCCGCGATGCTAGCCCGGTTGCGAAACGCTGGCCAGCGACGTTGACCAAACAAAGTAGAATGTCCCCTTTTATTGGACCCCCCGCTTGACTGCCCCCACGATTGTGCTTGTCTTCGCCTCGCCATGCAGATCCCATCCCTCACCGCGACCCTGATGACCAAAGACAGCATGGCCACCCTGCCCGCTTGTCTTGCGGCGCTCGATTTCTGCGCCGCCATCATCGTAGTCGACGACTTCTCGACCGACGGCACCTGGGAGCTTCTCGGCCAACAAGGCCCGCGCGTGCAGACGTTCCAGCGCCGCCTCGACTCTTTCGCCGCGCAGCGCCAGGCCCTGCACGAGCGCGTGCAAACCGACTGGATGCTCGTCGTCGACGCCGACGAAGAGGCCATGCCCGGGCTCGCCGAGGACATCGCCGCGGTCATCGCTGCCCCGCGCCACGTCGTCTATCGCGTGCCGATGAAGAACCTGCTGCCGGCGCGCTGGCCGCGCCAGGCCTACTACTGGAACACGCAGCGCCGCTTGTTGCGCACGCGCGAGGTGAGCTGGCCCTCGACGAGCTTCGTGCACGCCCCGGCGCGCTTCGTCGGCACGGTCGGGCGCCTGCGCCACGGGCTGCTGCATCACAGCTACGACTCGACCTATCAGCTTTGGCGCAAGCAGCTCGCCTATGGCCGCAGCAGTGGCGGCGCCATGCACGCGGCCGGCAAGCGCGTCGGGCCGGTGCGCATGATGGCGCATGCGGCCGTCACGTTCTTCAAGTACTACGTCTGGAAAGGCATGGCGCGCTTCGGCATGGGCGGGCTCGTCGCCGCACTCGCCTTCGCCTGCGAGAACATCATCAAGAACGCGACCGCCTGGGAGCTCGCTCATACCCGTGGGGATCCCGAGGAGTACAAGGAACGGCTGGCTGTGCCACTCGAATAACGAAACCGGCCGCGGCGCCGAGCTCATGCGGCGAGCTCATGCGCCGAGCTCACACGACAAGCTCACACGACAAGCTCACACGACAAGCTCACACGACAAGCTCACACGACAAGCTCACGCGACAAGCTCACACGACAAGCGCACGCAGCTACGGGTGCGCGCCCCCCACACACACGCACGTGCCGGCACCCGACGCACGGTCACTCGTGCTTCGCGCCGCCGCCCCAAGCCAACCTGAAGGTGAAGCTGACGGCGTTCTTGGCGAAGGGGACCACGCTCACGAGGTCGGCGGCGTTGAGGGCGAGCCCGACGGTGCCGATCATCCCGCCCTTGTCATCGCACGCCGTGAAGCCTCCTAGCTCAGCGGCGAGCCGCGGCGCGAACCCGCCCGCCGAGCCGTGCGAGTAGAGCACGGGGAGCTTGACGACGCCGACGGTGATCTTCCCCCCGCCCGAGCCAGCGCCGCAGCCGCGCGAGAAGCCTTGCGCCTCGGGGACCATCCCGTCACCGTGCAGCGCGATGCTGGCATCGTAGAAGTCGCGCGTCGGCGCGAGGCTCATCGAGGCCAACACGTCCACGACGCCGCCTATGGCGTACTGCTCGAAGTGGACCGTGCGAAACGCATATGCACCGGTCGTTGCCGCGCCGAGGTCCTTCTTGGCGAGGCCGCCCATCGGCGCAGCCGCGTACTCGAGTTGGCGCACGTAGAGGCTGGTCGAGCCGACGATGTCGCGCAGGTCGCCGATGAGCCAATCGAAGTTGGTGATCCCGACCGTGGCGACCGGAGCGCTCGTGAAGCTCGTGCCGAACACCGCCGAGCCGAAGATGCCGAGGAAGGGGGACGTGACGTTGGCGTAGATGCCGTTCGACGCCACGTACCCGGCGCTGCCGGTGAGCCAGCGGTTGCCAAGCTCGGCGCCGACGATGAAGTCCCAGCCCATGGTCAAGGCGTCGCCGTCGTAGCGGTGGAACAGGCCACCAATCGGCGATGCCCAGGACGCCATGAACGGCAGGCCGAAGGTCAACGCCCAGCGGTTGAAGATGCGGTCCGCGCGCACCGAGCGGTAGCTCGAGCTGCCAGAGTAGAACAGCGCGAGGGGCCCGATCTTGTACCCGCCACCGACGCCGCCCGAGCCGAGATCGACCGCGCCCATGTTCATGGGATCGGTCGGTAGCTCCCCGCACACGGGGATGTGCGTCACGGACAGGATGCCCGTGTCTTCCCAGGCGAAGACGAACTCGGAGCCCTGCAAACGCAAGAGCGGCAGGATGCGCTTTTCGAGCATGTTCGCAGCGCCATAGGTCTGCGCGACTTTATCGAAGGCGCCATAGGCGACGTTGTAGCCGGCAGTGCCAGGCAGGGGGACGCGGCCGACGCCTTCGCGCGCCTCGATGCAGCGTTGGGCCACGACCGTCCTCGCGCTTAGGCCTAGCAGGAGGCCGACGGCGACGCCGAGGCAAAGGTGGTTAGGGCGCATTGGGGGCCACTCCTATCGCGCTGCCGTCAGCGTGGGTGAGGATCGTCGCGCAGCTCGCCGAACGACTGAGCCACAGATCGATGTCGTCGGCGTACATCGCCACGTCCTCGCACGTCGCCTCATTGACACTAATCGCACACTCGAAGTCCACCTCGCTCGCTTGCGTCACGATGCAGGTGGTGCTGCCGCGAAAGCTCTCGTAGCGCGCGTTGGCACGCACGGGGTCGCTCGTACAATCGAGGGTGCGGCTCGCTATCGAGTAGCCCACGTTTTTGCACGGCTCGTCGTTCGACAGATCGGCGACGCCGGAACAGCCGCCGCTCGCGGCAGCGACGACGGCGCCCGCGAGGGCTAGAGCATCGTGTAGTTTCATCGGTCGATCCTAACACATGGGCGCCGCCGACGAACGCGTTGCTCCTCTGGCCAGCGTGCGCGTTTGTGACGTAACGGCGGCGCCCTGCACGCGGCGGCCGAGCGCGTGCGGTCGGTCGGCATCGCGGTGCTTGCGGCGCCAACCAGACCGTGGCATAGAGCTGTACATCCGTTCAGCTTACACCACACCCTGCCACGTGAGGAGCAACCCGATGGCCGCCAAGCCCAACCAAGACCCAATCGCCGCCCCGCTGCGCGAGCTCGTGACGCTCTTCGACGAGCACCTAGCCGAGGTGCAATTCCCGAGCGTCGATGGCAATGTCCTGCGCGCACTGACCGAGCGAGCCCACGAAGGCGCGAGCGCGCTCGAGCAAGCCCGCGTTGAGCTCGCCCGGCTCGAACGCGAGCTCGACGACACGCGGGCCGAGCTACTCGTCAAGGCCGAGCAGGCCCTCGCCTACGCCAAGGTGTACGCGCTTACCGACAGCAGCCTGCTCGGCCGGCTCAACGCCATTGCGTTGCCAGGCACAGGCAAGAAGGCGAGGCAACCCGCGAAAGCCAAGAGCAAGACCCGGGCCAAGGGCAAGGTGGCGAGCGCATCTGACGGCGTCGGCGACAGCAAGCCGACCACGACCGGCGAGGTCGAGACCACGCGCGCGTCCACCGCCGAGCACGGGGCGTCGCGGGTCGAGAGCGCTGCTTAGACGAAGCCCTGTGACGCCGCCGCGCCATTGAGCGGCGGCGCGCCCTTCGACGCACAGGTGCGGTTCGACAGGCCTTCAAATCGAAGGCTGGCGCGTCGCTTCGTCGACGATGAGCCGGCGGGGCGCGACAGACGGCGGTGCCAGGGCCACGGGTCGTTGACGGCCTTGGCGGCTGCAGGCTACGCTCGCGGCTGGCCGACGCCGTCCGCCGCGGCCTTACGAAATGGATGCCCGCCATGCATGTGAAACTCGAAGTCGCCCTGATGCGGTACCAAGGCCGTGGCCGATGACCAGGACTTGCCAATCGACGCCAACGCCTGCACCGACGACGTGTGCACGAGTGGCGTCGCGAGCAACCCGCCGCTCGCGGCCGGCAGCGCCTGCGCCGCGGGCCTCGTGTGTGACGGCGCCGGCGTATGCTGGGGCTGTGTGGCGGCGACCGACTGTCCGGGCCTCGACTCGACGTGCCGGACGCGCACCTGTGGCGCGGGGGTCTGCGGCTTCGCGAGCGCCCCGGACACGACCGGCTGCGACGACGGCGACGCCAACACAGTCGATGACCAATGTACGAGCGGCGTGTGTGTGGGCGTTGACCATTGCGTGGGCGTCACCTGCGCCGCGCTCGATGCGTGCCATAACGTCGGTACGTGCGACCACGCAACGGGCGTCTGCTCGAGCCCGAGTAAGCTCGAGGGGGACGGGTGCGACGACGACGACGCCAATACGGTCGGTGATCAATGCACGGGCGGCGTGTGCGCAGGGGTCGACTACTGCATCGGCGTCACGTGCCTGGCGCTCGATCAATGCCACGAGGTCGGCGCCTGCGATCATGCCACCGGCGTTTGCTCGGACCCGAACAGCACGAACGGTACGACGTGCAACGACGGCAACGCCAACACCACGGGTGACGCCTGCACCGGGGGCGTCTGCGCAGGCATCGACCACTGCATCGGCGTCACCTGCGCCGCCCTCGATGACTGCCACGACATCGGCAGCTGCGATCACGCGAGCGGCACGTGCTCGGACCCCATCAAGACCGACGGCTACGGCTGCGACGACGCCAACGCCAACACGGTCGGCGACCTCTGCACGAACGGCATCTGCGCCGGCATCGACTACTGCGTCGGCATCACCTGCGCCGCCCTCGACGACTGCCACGAGGTCGGCACCTGTGACCATGCCACCGGCACGTGCTCAAACCCCATCAAGACCGACGGCTCCGGCTGCGACGACGCCGACGCCAACACGGTCGGCGATCAATGCACGGGCGGCATCTGCGCCGGCATCGACCACTGCATCGGCGTCACCTGCGCCGCCCTCGATGACTGCCACGATATCGGCAGCTGCGATCACGCGGCCGGCATGTGCTCGAACCCCATCAAGACCGACGGCTTCGGCTGCGACGACGCCAATGCCAACACGGTCGGCGATCAATGCACGGGCGGCGTCTGCGCCGGCACCGACCACTGCATCGGCGTCACGTGCGCCGCTCTCGATGACTGCCACGATATCGGCAGCTGCGATCACGCGACTGGCATCTGCTCGGACCCCATCAAGATAGACGGCTCCGGGTGCAGCGACGCTAACGCGTGCACGAGCGACTCGTGCCAGGGCGGCAGCTGCAACGGGGTCGCGCTACCTGCCGGCACGAGTTGCGGCGGCGGCGACCTGTGCGATGGCTTCGGCGTGTGCCTCACGGCGCCGAGCGTGGTCGCCACGACGCCGGCCGACGGCGGCTCGGCCGTAGCCTCGAGCGCGATCACGGTGACGTTCAGCGAAGCCATAACTCCGGCCACGCTCACCGCACAGACCGCGGTCGGGGTCTGCTCGGGGTCGATTCAGGTCTCGCTCAACGACTTCGCCACCTGCACCGGGTTTGCGCTGAGCACGCCGACGCTGAGCGGCGGCAACACGGTGGCGAGGCTCACACCGGCGCCGGGGCTGCTCATCAATCGCACGTACAAGGTCCGCGTGACGACCGCGGCGACGGCCGCCAACACCGTACCGCTCGCCGCGACCTACACGGGTGCGCTCGGCTTTGCGACGAGTGATCCCTTGCAGTCGGTCGTGCTTAGCCAAGTCTACGGCGGTGGCGGAAACGCGAGCGCGCCGTACAGCAACGACTTCATCGAGCTGCACAACCGCGGCACAGCGGCGGTGAGTCTTGCGGGCTGGTCGGTGCAATATGCGTCCGCCGCGAGCGCAACCTGGGCGGCGACGGCCCTAAGCGGCTCGCTCCTGCCGGGCGCCTACTACCTCGTGCAAGAGAGTAGCGGTGGCGCCGTGGGCGCCCCCCTGCCGACGCCCGATGCGACAGACGCGCTCGTTCTTGCGGCCACAGCTGGGAAGGTCGCGCTCGTCACGAGCACCACCCTGCTCGTCGGCACCTGCCCGAGCGGCGCCACGATTCTCGACTTGGTCGGCTACGGCACGACCGCGAACTGCTTCGAGACGGCGCGGGCGACCGCACCAAGCAACACAACGGCCGTCGTGCGCAGCTCAGCGGGTTGCTCCGACACCGACAACAACGCTACGGACTTTGCGGCAGCCACGCCGGTGGCGCGCAACAGCGGCTCGCCGGAAGTTCAATGCGGCGCGGCGCAGAACGAATCCAACAACCCAAGCGAGGTGAAGTACTGCGTGACGCAGTACCCGCTGAGCATCACCGGCATCACGGCCGGCACGAGCCTGCAAATCTTTGGTCAGATGTGGGACGGTCGTTATGGCCACAACGACAGCGCCATCACGGCGCAGCTCGGCTTCGGCCCGCCCGCGGTCAACCCCGAATACCAAAGCGGCTGGACCTGGGTAAGCGCCCCCTACGACAGCCTGCAAGGCGCCAACGACCAGTATCTGGCCACGTTCAACGCCCCGCTGGCGGGCACGTACGCCTACGCCTATCGGATCAGCCTCGACGGCGGAGCGACCTGGACGTACTGCGACAATGCGCAGGGAGACTTCGGCGCCGGCGCCAACCCCGGGCTCTCGTTCGACTTCGAGAACGAGGGCATCCTCATCCCGCTGTAAAGTGGGTCGCGTTGACGACGCTTCCCGGGGTGGCTAGCTTCGCTTGGGGGTTCGCGCTGAGGAACTCGAGACGAAGATCAGGTACCACGCCGGTTCGGTGCTCGCACTGGCTGCGGGCTTTCTCATGGTCGCCTGTCGGGCTGCTACGCCGAGCGCGGCCTGTCCTGCCGGCCAAGTGTCCCGAGCGGGCGCCTGCTCGGCGCTCTTCCGGCGCCCGGGACGGGCTACTCCTTGGTGGTCATGAATCAAAGTGGCAGCAGCACGCAAAGCCTGACCCTTCTGCAAGGCCCGCAGGGTCCCGAGGGGCCTAGCGGGCCAACCGGGCCAACCGGGCCAACTGGGCTCGATGGGTCCGGCGGGTGGCTCGGGCGGGGCGACCTGCACTCTCGGCTCCCTCATGCTGAGTGCGGCGGTTGTCTATCCGACCAACTACCTTCCCGCAGACGGTCGCTCGCTGCTCATTAGCGACAACACGGCCTTGTTCTCACTCATGGGCGTCAACTATGGCGGAAACGGCAGCACGACCTTCGCTCTGCCCAATCTGACGGCGGCGGCCCCGAACGACACGCAATATCTCATTTGCGTCTCTGGCGTGTTTCCCTAAGGCGCCACGCGAATCGCGGCGCGCGGCGAGATTGTTTCGCCGCTGCCAAGCGAGCGCTATGGTGGCGACCGGCATGCCGTCGCCCCCACGCCTCACCTTCGACCGCGGGACCTTGCTGCTCTTCGACTCGAGCAGCGAGGCGGCCCGCGCCCTGTTGCCCACCGATTGGCAATGGGACGACCGCGTCTCGGCCTGGCGCTGCGCGGCCTTGCACTACCCACGCATCAAGGCCGCGCTCGCGCCCAACCGCCACGAGGTCGTCGACGAGGTCATCGCGCCGCTGCGCGTCGGCTGGCCGCAGGTCGATCTGCCGACGCTGCGCCCCGAGCAGCAGGCAGCGGTCGCCGCTTGGAGCGGCGCTGGCGGTCGCGGGGTCGTGGTCATGCCGACCGGCACCGGCAAGACCGAGGTCGCGCTCGCGGCCATGCAACAGGCTTCGGTCGCGACGCTCATTGTCGCCCCGGTGCGCGACCTGATGTACCAGTGGCACCGGCGCATTTTGCGCGGCCTCGGCTACGACGCCGGCATCTTGGGCGACGCGACGCGCAACGTGCGCCCGGTGACCGTGACCACCTACGACAGCGCCTACATTCACATGGCTGAGCTCGGAGCGCGCTTCGGGATGATCATCTTCGACGAGGTGCACCACCTGCCGGGTAGGATTCGGCGCGAGGCGGCGCTGCTCTGCGCCGCGCCGCTGCGGCTCGGCCTGACCGCCACGCCCGAGCGCGCGGACGGCCTGCACGAGGACCTCGCGTGGCTCGTCGGCCCGACCGTTTACAGCATGGCGGTCTCGGAGGCGAAGGGGCGCTCGCTCGCCGACTACTCGGTCGTGCGCGTGCCGGTGGCGCTCAGCGAGCGCGAGCGCGCCCTCTATGAAGAGGCCGGACTTACAGTGCGCACTTACATCGCAAAGCAGCGCGAGACCGATCGCGGGTACGGCTGGAAGGAGCTGTGCGCCGACATGGGCAAGGATCCCGAGGCGCGCCTGGCGCAAAAGGCGTTTCGGCTGCGCAAGGCCATCGAAGACCGCGCCGCCGAGAAGCTGCGCGTACTCGAGGATGTCTTTCGCCTGCATGAGAGCGAGCGGGTGATCGTCTTCGCGGGCTCGAATGCGATGGCGCTCGAGGCCTCGCGGCGGTTTCTGCTGCCGACCATCTTGAGCCACACCGGCAAGCGCGAGCGCATGGAGGTGCTCGAGGGCTTCGCCAAGGGCACCTTCCCGGCGCTCATCGCCAATCAGGTGCTCGACGAGGGCGTCGACGTGCCGGCCGCCAAGGTGGCGGTGGTCATCGGTGGCCAGGCGTCGACGCGGCAGGCGAAGCAGCGCCTGGGCAGAATCCTGCGCCGCTCGGGGAACGCGCGCGCGACGCTCTACGAGGTCGTGTGCGAAGACACCGGCGAAATCGAGCGGTCTCGCAGCCGCAGGCGAAGCGATGCTTACGAGCGACCAGTCCATCGTCGTCTATGAGAAGGGCCGGGCGGTTCCCGACCGCCTGACCGTTCGCGCGCACGGTCACTACCGACGCCACGCCGAGCGCATGCTCGAGGTCTACCGCGCCGGGGCTGGGCGCACGCGCCGCGAGCTACACCACGCGATCGAAGGTATCCTCGCTGCTGAGCCCGACTGCCCGACCCGCCGCGTGGCCTCGTTCTGCAAGCTGCTCGACGAGGCCTCGGACTACACGAGCAATCCGCAAGGCGCTGCGGCGCTGCGGCTACGGGTCTTCGCGCTCGCCGCGCCGCTGCACCCGCTCGTTGATGAGCGCAGCCGCCTCTTCGAGCACTGCGAGGCCGAGGTCAAAACGCAAATCGCCCTCGCGCTCGGGCGGCCGTGGGACGACATCGAGCGCGACCTGTACGCCGACGTCATCGACGAGCACAGGCTCACGAGCTTTTCGGGCTATGCTGACGGCGCCGCGCTCTTGTCGCGCTACAACGTGGCGCAAGCGCAGGCGTGCCTCTATCGCGCCGAGCGGGTCACGATCCACGCGCGTGACGACCTCAAGACCATCCTGCGCCACGCCAAGCTCGCTCGGCTCTTGCACGAGATCGTGCGCATCGGCCCGCGCCACTACCTGCTCGAGTTGAGTGGTCCCGCGTCGGTGCTCATGCAAACGCGCCGCTACGGCGTAGACTTCGCAAAGTTCTTGACGGCCCTGTTGGCCTGCCGCGACTGGCAGATGGTCGCCCATCTCAAGGCGCCCTGGGGGCAGCCGGTGCACCTCGAGCTCTCTTCCGAGGACGGCCTCAAGAGCCACCTGCCGGCACCAGAAGAATTCGACTCGGCGGTAGAGGCCGGCTTCGCCAAGAAGTTTGGGGCAGAGCGCGACGGCTGGCGGCTCGAGCGCGAGAGCGAGGTCGTCTTCGAAGGGCAATGCGTCTTTGTGCCCGACTTCGTCTTTCGCCACGCGGACGGCACCGAGGTGCTGCTCGAGATCGTCGGCTTTTGGACCCCCGAGTACTTAGCCGCCAAGCGCGAGACGCTGCGGCGCTTTCGCGAGCATCGCATCGTCGTCGCCGTAGCTGAGGCGTGTTTGCGGGAGGGGGCGGTCATTCCCGAAGGGTTCATCACCTACAAGACCATGATCAAGCTCGAGCCGGTGCTCGCGCTGCTCGAGCGGTTGCGTCGGGGCAGCGCGTTGCGACACTGACGCCTGGACGCTCGGCCCCGACGCTGCGTACAGTGCAGCGAGGAGAACGTCATGCGTTGGTATCACTATCTTGCCTACTTCTTCGGCGGCGCGTTCCTCGCGAACGCAATCCCCCACTTCGTCAACGGGGTCTCGGGCAACGCATTCCAGAGCCCCTTCGCGAGCCCGCCTGGCCAAGGGCTTTCATCTTCAACGGTGAACGTGCTGTGGGGCGCTTTGAACTTCGCGGTGGCGTATCTGCTGCTCGGGCGGGTCGGGACCTTCGAACTCAGAAAGACCCGCCACGTCCTCGTCGTCGCGGCGGGCGCGCTGCTCATGGCGCTGCAACTCGCGCGAGCGTTGGGTCGGCTGCACGGCGGGCTTTGAGCCGATGGAACGGGGAGAAATCGGGCGACGAGCAAGGTTGATGGTCGCGCGCCTGTCGAGCGAACGATCTGTTCGATAACAAAGCCATCCCATGAGGCCCCGAGCCTCGGATGCGACTCGAGCTGCACATTGGCGTGGACCGAGAAGCACGGTGATAGGAGAGCTGCGCACGGCCGCCTTCACCTTGGCTGTGACCATGTCACGGGCGATCCGCAGGCCAGTTGCCATCATCGTATTTTGTGCTGCTGATGCTCAATCTTCGGGAATCCTGGGGTCTTGTCTTTTACCTGCGTGCCCGCGCAAGAGTGTTCGACATGAACGCCGGAGCATGCCATCAATAGCACCGCTACGGACTCGTCTTTCAGGCAGGCCTGCTTCATGGATGGAGGGCAACATGCTGGCACAACGACGCTACTGGGCGGCGGTCTCGCTATTCGGCACGCTCGTCGGTGCATGCGGAGGCAATAGCGGCGCCAATGGCGGCGGCGACGCGGCGGACGATCCGGTCGAGCACGACGCGTCGTTGTCGGGGCTATCGGTGTCGACAGGTGACCTCGCGCCCGTCTTCAGCGCGCCCCAGTTGGCCTACGCGGTGCGCGTCGCCCATGTCGTCGAGTCTCTGACCGTCACGGCGACGGCGGCCGCAAGCCACACTACGATCGTGGTCAACGACGTAATCGTACCATCCGGAACGGCCTCGAGTCCCATACCGCTCGCCGACGGAGACACGGCCATCGCGCTGCGCGTGACCGCCGAGGACGCGACGACGCAAGTCTATTCGATCACCGTCACGCGCGAGGCCGCGCTCAACGTCGGGCCGCTTGCTGACGCAGGTGCGGACATAGACGTCAATCGCAGTGAGACGGTCACGCTCGATGGCAGCGCCAGCAGCGACCCGGAGGGACAGACGCTCGCTTACACCTGGACCCAAGCTGCCAACGATTGCCCGGACGTTACGCAGGGGCTTGGCACTTTGAGCGGAGCGCATCCGACGTTCACGGCGCCGGCGGTCGTGTGCACGGTCGTCCTCGACCTGCGCGTCAGTGACGGCCTCGCAGATAGTCTTGCCGATCGCGTCATCGTCTTCGTGCTCGAGGACAAGACCAAAGCGCTCTTCGTGAGCCCGAACGGACAGGATGCTCTTACGGCCGGTCCACGCTCGAATCCGCTGCGCTCGCTCGGCGCGGCCATCGACGCCGCGACCGTTCTCGGTGGAGCGGATGTCTACGTGGCCGCAGGAACGTACGCCGAGTCGGTGACCCTCGCGACCGGCGTGTCGCTCTATGGTGGATATGACCCGGCAACCTGGGAGCGCCAGCGCTCCACGAACTCGACGACGCTGAGCGGCGGCTCGCCGGCCATCACCATCAATGGCGCATCGAGCCTGACCGTCGATGGCTTCTCGGTAACCAGCGCCAACGCCATGCTTCCTGGAACGAGTTCCTACGGCATAGTCATCCACCAGAGTCTGGCGGTCGTGATAGCCAACGACCTGGTCACAGCGGGACGGGGGGCAGACGGCGCCAACGGATTCGACGGCCAGGCGGGCCCTCTCGCAAACAATGGCATCGACGGCCAGGACGGTACGAGCGGCGCAGCCAGCGGTGGGGCCGGCGGTCTCGAAAGCGCGAGTGACACCGCCGCGGGCGGCAGTGGCGGCCTCGGCGGCTACAACACCTCGAACAAAGGGGGGGACGGGCAGGCCAGCGTCGCCGGCGTCGCGGGTGGTGCTGGCGGAGCCGGCGGTACAGCATGCAGCGGCGGTTGCAGCGTGACCTGCAGCAGCTTCGCCCCAGCTGCGGTGGGTACGATTGGTACTGCCGGTGCGGTCGGCGGTGAAGGGGGGAATGGCGGCATGGGCGGCTTGGGCGCGATAGGTGGCCTCGAATGGGTTCCCGGTACCGGAGGTGACGGCACACGTGGAACCGCCGGCCATGGGGGTGGCGGCGGCGGCGGGGGTGGCGGCGGCTCCGACAGGTGCTACACGACCACGGTGTGTAGCTACATTACGAACACTTGCAGCGCCGACCGGGGTGGGGGCGGCGGCAGCGGCGGTTGGGGCGGCGCGGGTGGAAACGAGGGAACGGGCGGGGGTGGCGCTGGAGGGTCGATCGCCATCCTGGCATCTTCGTCCGCAGTGCTGATCACGAACAGCGTTCTATCTACGGGCCAGGGCGGCACCGGCGGTACGGGCGGCGCAGGTACTCTCGGCAGCTCCGGAGGCGTGGGCGGCGCGGGTGGAGCCGGCGCCGACGATGCGGCGGCAGGAGGGGCAGGCGGGGCAGGCGGCGGCGGCGGCGACGGCGGCTGTGGCGCTGGAGGCGCTGGAGGGATCAGCGTCGGTATCCTCTCGGATCCATTGTCGAGTTTGACGTTGGTGACGAACACCTACAACACGGGTCTTCCCGGCGCTGGCGGTGATGGTGGAACGAGCGGTATCGGAACGTGCACTACGGGAATACCTGGGTCGTCGGGACAGACCGTCGTCATGCCGTGATTGGCTCCCTGATCGGTCGTGACGGGAGTCAATTCCCTCGCCACGGTCAGGCGGCGGCGCTAAGCCTCAGTCCACGCAAACGAATGCAGGGCGGTCGGATCGAGCGTATGCTAGGCTTCCGCGCAGGCAGACTCGTGGTCATCGCAAGGGGGCAGCCATATGACGCGCAGCGTGTGGAACATGATCTCAGCCATGGGCGTGGTGGCCTCGCTCGTCGGCTGTAGCCCGAGTCTCGACCTGCCGAAAGAGGCGATGGTCTCGTGTGCCACCGACCACGACTGCCCGCCCGGCTGGCGCTGTCAAACCGGCGCGCAACGCTGCCTGGCCGTCGGCGACGCCAGCCTCGATCAAATCCCGCCCGTCATCCAAGAGGTCGTCTTCGACAAAGTGCCGCCGGTGTTTCGCGCCTCCGAGACCGTCGGCCTGCGCTTCACGGTCAATGAGCCGTTGGCAAAACTGCCGAGCGTCACGCTCGACGCCGAGCCGCCGCATACACTCGCCTGCGCGGAGACCGCCGAGCTGACGTTTCATTGCGCGGGCGAAGCGCCACTTGCGGCTGGCAGTGATGCCGAGGGCGAGCACGTGGTCACCATCACCGTTAGTGACCGAGCCGCCAACGTTGGCACCGCGCACGCCGCGCTCGTCGTCGACTTTACACCGCCAGGCATCACCGCGCTCGGGTCGACGATCTTGTCGGTCTCGCCCGGTGGCCTATGGAGCCGCCTCGTGCCCGGCGCGGCCCCCCCCCCTCGCGACGCTCGGCACGCACATCGAAGCCGCGCTCATCTTCGATGAGGCGCTCGCCACGCCACCGACGCTCAGCGCCAACTGGCGCCGTGCCCTCAGTACAGAAGAGGAGATGGGCCAAGTTCCCCCCGCCTGCTGCGGCGAGCCGGCCGGCCCGGGCGCGCCGAGCTTCGCTCTCATGGCCGAGCCCCCAAGCGGGCTGGCCTACGACTTCGTGCTGACGCTCGGCAGCGAGGTGAGCACGTCTGGCTGCTACTGCATGCGCGCCGACGCCACCGACCTCGCCGGCAACGTCGGTACGCGCGACGTGTCGAGCCTGGGCTTGGACCTCAGCCCCCCGGCGCCGCTCGACGTCACCGTGCCCAAGCGAGTTCGCTACCTGCGCGTCCCCTACGGCAGCGCCGACTCGGTTGCGCGTGCCCCCTCCTTTGCGGTGGTGGGCGAAGGCGTGGAACCGGGCTCCCGCGTGGCCATCTTCAGCGCCGTCGATCCCGCCGCAGCGCTCCTGCTTGGACATGGCGTGGCGGACGCGAGCGGCGCGTTCGTCGCCTCGCTCGAGGCCGTGGACCGGCC
>Ga0315268_10001039_pt1 | contig 32389 bp, 35 predicted proteins | sample C1_top_MG_FD_204535 | JGI IMG/M metagenome (GOLD analysis project Ga0315268, IMG submission 204535) | Sediment microbial communities from Yellowstone Lake, YNP, Wyoming, USA - C1_top | ecosystem: Environmental > Aquatic > Freshwater > Lake > Sediment | place: USA: Wyoming | collected 2017-08-01
AAGTCTTCCGGTGCCGTTGAATGAGCTTCCGCCCGCTGGCGCCGAAACGCTGTACACAACTTTTCCTGGGACTGTTGAGTCTGGGCCGGCGACAAGCGGGCCTTGAGGCGCAAAAACGTGGTCAGACGGATAAGCCATACTAACAAATTCAAGCAAGGTCGGATCCCATTGGATTCCAACCTGCCAAGAGAACAAGTTAGCAATGTTAGAAATCGTTACGTTGGCTATGAACGTGTCGCTAACGCCCTTCGGTGGGCTTGTGAAAACAAAGTCGCTGGAGCCATTTGACGCGTTGACTAGTGCCAATGTTGTATTGGCTGCATGAACCGGGACTGCAAAGTAGACTGTGCCCAATAGAAGCATTGCAATCAATGCATAGATGCACGTCTTTGTAAGTTTGGTTTTCATGTTGCTTTTTCTCTCCCTTCTCCCCATGTTGAGGAGAGTATCTTTGATGAATTATTGATTTAAACTTTCTGGAATTAAATTACTGTGCCGCATTCTCCTGACTTCGCGATTTCTCTGGATCGGCAAACTCAATTATTTATCATTTTCAACTTTTCAAATTCCGTCGCCACTAGGTTTTGCTCATAAGCTGTGCGACCCGGATACTGTCCACTTATTCGGGATGGACTGATAAGCGAAAATGAAAACAGCTTGGTTCCAAACCAAAAAGGTATGATGATTGAATAGATATTATTTGCATCTTCCAAAACTGATATAGGACTTCTTCTTCCTGTAGAGCATAGGACAGGTCTCAATTGAAACAGGAACTGCAAAGAATAACTTCGGCAACGACCAAAGTCAGGAGATTGGGTTATTTTGTCTTATTCTCAAGAATCATAGAAAACACGCCTCTTACGCCGCCATCACTCCAAAATCGCATCCTTGAAGAAGAATACCAGAACCATTCATACTTGGAAGAAGCCTGTAGAAAATTACATGTTAACCGAAAAAGCTCAGAACGTGTTACTGGAGAAATCCGTTCCCAGGGCGTATCAAAAGGAGAAGACGCTTTCGACAGGTACCTAGGAACCGCAATCGAATTGGGGCTATTACAAGAAATGTCGGGAAGACTCTATAACACTAAGCGTGGCGAAGTATTGTCCGCCTTAAGCGAAAAAGACCAAAACCCGTTTATATTGTCGCTCGCTCAAAAGTATTGGTTCCTGAAAGTCATTTTGGAGAAAGACTATGATTATTTTCGGACTGTTTTATTCTGTTCAATTGAGTGGGGACCAAATGAAGAACTGAGATTTGTTGACATGGTTCAAGAATTATGGCGAAGTAAACTAGCATCTGGAAGTTTCAGAAGCCCAGAAACCTATGACGCAATTAAGAAGGCCATCGATACAAAGTGGAAATCAGCGAAGAGATACTATTTAGAAAATATCAAGGCACCTAGGTTAGAATGGTTCGTAGATTTGGGCTTGATTGATTACTGGAATATTAGACAGAATAAGGTGACTGTTCACGATAGCCTGAAAGTATTGCTTGACAGCGAAGAAAAAAGTTTTTCATCATTGTTCGTCTTCCATATGAAACCGTTTGTGAATGGGTCTATTACTTACTGGAGAGAATTACGTGACAGAGAAAGAGATAGATGGTTGGAGAAATTTGTAGTAAAGAGCTTTGACCTGTTTGCAAGCGACACTCTTCCAAGAATATCGGTAAATCAAGTCACAGAATATGGTCTATCAGTTTTGGCCCAATCGGGAGTAATCTGCGAAAATGATGAATTTGAAAGTGCATTGAAGAAATCTATAGAAGAAAGGAGCGAGAATTACAGGTATATACGAACAATCTCAGAAGCCGACCGAGGATATATATCTAAGCTTTAAGATGAGATCACTAGTTGAATCTGGTCTCTGACTCTCTCCAAGTATTTGGCATCTATCGGAACAATACCGTCGCGCAATGCACTTTCCAGCAGAGAAGAAAGAACCCTATTAATGGTTCTAGGCTGGAGAGGTTCTTTTCCTTTGGTGACCATGTCGAAAACATCGATTAGACATTTTTCTTCAAAAGGAAAGTACTTAGATATGGTTTTACCTTTTAATGGCTTGCGATAATAGCTTAGAATTTCCTCAACATAATCAAAAAATTCTTCACGAGTTACGTAATCAACCGCTATGACTTTTGAAATTCTTTGTTGAACAGCAGGACCCAAGTATTTCATACGTTCACTTAACTCTTCCCCTGGGAACTTGGTGAAACTTGTCACGAAAGTTAGTTTTTCGGGCACCAATTCCAACGTGTCACGCAAAAAATGCTGAAATTCAAACATGTCTTTCCCTGGCACTTCTTCAATCCTTTCACAGTCATCTATCCAAATGAATATTCTTGAATAGAGTGTTCTTGTAAAGGTATTAAGCAAGTCCCCAAGTACCAAGAACTTTTCGCTATCGGTCTCTATTCCTTTGGCTACCCCAAGTGCGCTCAAATCATTCCTTGAGGCAGTCATGCTAAGGTATCTGCGAACCATCATTGATCCGTTTTTGTCAAGAAAATGCGGAAGAACTCTTGCAAGGTCTTCATAAATTCCCAAATCTAGGAGTTTTATTTCAAGGCCGCCTTCCCTTTCAAGAGGAGTTGTTTGTTTGCTGACAAAAGAGAGTACTTCTTTCAATCTTGGAATCAAATTCCTGTAGACTATTTCGAGATATATCGAAGCAAGAACATCTTTTGGAGGGAATATAATTGGAATTGGCAAAAGTAGTCGGCCAGAAGGAATTTGCGCTTCCTCAGCAATACGTTTGAGAACCTGTTCGTTTGAAAAATAGTTTATTGCATGAGTCTTGCCACAACCCCAATCTCCCCAAATGCATGCTATTATCTGACTTTGGGAACCTCGCAACGTAAATTTCAAGCTTTCTTCGAGGTCTCTTTTGAATTTCTTCCTGTCCGCCCATATTTCCGTCGTTCTCGAAGGCACAACTGAAAACGGGTTACTTTTCAATGCGTAGGGATCGAGCGCCATAACTAAACATTTAAGCATAGCTTTTATTTAAGAATGTAGTTGGTCAGCGTGACAGCCATAACCAGAAGCAACAGAAATATCTGTGTTCCTGATACGTGCTCGTTGCTCTTTTCTGGGCAGATCGAGCTTCATGGCAAGGAAGTTTTCGAGTGGTTGCTTGAACGCTATGATATTTACATAGGTCCACAAGTGAAAGAAGAATGTTTTCGAATAATCGACAGAGAAAAAGTCGATCTGATTAACGCTCAAAAATTCAAGAACCACGTTTCACAAAGGACGATTTCAGAAATTGACCATGGACACTGTTTGGAGTACCTCACGGATTATTGCGACAAAAATGATGTGTCTGAGTTTTCCAAACAGCACCCTGGCGAAATGGAATGCCTTGCGTTGAGTTTATACCTAAATGCGCGGCTTTCAAAACCAATTGTATTACTCACCGATGATTTCCCAGCCATGAAAGCTTTTACGAAAATCATTGAAGACCAGAAATTCGCAATCCAAATGTGCGTTCCAGACATCATAATCAGTATCTTCAAGACGGAATCAGACATAGACGAAAATAAAACCAGAGCTTCACTCCTAACCTACTACAGTATTATGAAACAAGCTATGCGGAAAGAGATTTACAAAAGGCGATTCAGAGAGTCTTGTAGGAATGTTTGGTTTCAAAAGTGTGCCGCTTTGTGCATTGCCCAACCTATCTGACCTGTAGATTTTGGGTAACTATCACTTGATTTTTCATTTTCCTATTGCGCATTGCACTTCGTGCAATGTATCCAAGTATTCAGAAACCACTGGATGAAGAGGCTTTAAGCTACACAAGAAATCGAAAAGTTTCGGGTGCGTTTTTCCAAGTCTTTTGTAGTGGCTAGGTCCGTTCAATGGACAACACCAACAGCCTATTCTTCTATACCCCATATCGTAAAGTGAATTGTGTGGCAGGTTATTCTCTTTGATGTATCTCCATACTTCCCATTCGTTCCAATCGTATATCGGATTAACACGCAGTATGAATGGTTCCTTTCTTGGGGTTTTAATAGGGCTTAGGCTTCTTCGATAAATCGATTCAGTTCTTGTCGTTCCAGTGATTTCGGCTTTGTAACCGTTCGATAGCATATGCTGAAATGTAGGTTCCTCTTTGTACGGTTTACAACACCATCTATCTTCGTGACCTGCCCAACCTCTCTCTTTTACAGCATTGAAAAAAGAGACTTTGCAATTAGTCATGCTCAAGTCAAAGCCCCATTCTTTCTGAAGATCTTTCACGTACTGAAGCGTTTCAGGAAACTCCACTGTCGTGTTATTATAGATGACTGGAATATTCGGATTTACATCTAGTGCGATATGTAAAACCGCTAGGCTATCTTTTCCACCACTGAAGGCCAGAGGGAGATTACCAGAAAACATCTTGTTAGCTTTCACTATTATTTCTCTTGCTTGTCTGACTTTAAAATTATAAAAGCATTCACTGTTACATTGTTCCACTTTTTTCGTCAATAGATCATTGTCTACTTTTCTTATTAGGGGTTCCAATTGCTTTTTCCGTATTGCTCTCTCTTCTTTAGTCAAAGTGCAAGGCATTTGGCTGTCTCCAGGAGCGCCCTGGAATATAGGACTGTTGCGATTTAAACTTTTTGCAGGAAACTCCTCAATTCTTCAACTTGGCTCTCATTAAGACCGCCAATTTCGATAGCATATCGGAGTAATTCAATCGCCTGATCTATTTTTCTTATCGCACTTTCTAGGGCATAATACGCAGTGGATGGTGGTATCCCTATGAGCTTGTGTATCTGAGCTGGTGTTCTCCCTTGACGAGCTAGTCTCAGCGCGGTAATCTGGTTTCTTGTGAAGTATTCCATAGATCCTAATAACCGTCTCACTCAGATAATTTTTTCCGATAATCATGCAGAAACAATCTTTCTGACTAACGAAACATTCACCGCATACTGACGCAAAAGAAACCGAAACCGCAAGCACAAGCTTCTGGATTAGCCGTTAAGGATGATTGGCATGTGCTAGTTAAAGATGCTATTAGAGAACAAGCGTTAAATGGAAATATGCAGAAAGAAGAAAAACCAATAGAGGTTATGGTCAAATGAAAAGAATCCTATTGAGCCTCCCAGACGAAATCAAGAAAACTGTGGATAATCTGAAGGGTGTTTTTGGTGAAAGCGAATCGGAAGTGGTGAGAACGATAGTCATAGCATTCTTGTCTGAAAAAGGCTACTTGTCAAGGAAGGCGAAGCAATGAGCAAGAAAAAGAACCTGACCCGCGAACTTGCGGAAGAACTTGACACCCTAGATCTGATGCTTTCCAGTCTTGTTGAAGTTCTTGAACGGAAGGGAATATTGACAGAGAACGAATGGGAAAAGCAGATCAAAACTAATATTGAAAAAAAGGCCAAGAAGTTTAAGTATCGAGATATTCAGTTCACAGAATAGAAAGCTGGCTATTTGAAATTATTGTTAATCTTGCCAAGCAAGACATACCTTTGAATGAAGCCTATGTATTCAATTGTTGCTTCTTTGAGAGCATCAACAACTTTCTCCAGACCTGTGCGTGTAAATTCATATTCGATTGATACCTCTGATCCACTATGAACTGCTTCGTATCCAATCGTGATACGACCAGATTTACCACCAACAGAGATTCTACGTTCTAGGTCTCTTTCAAAGGCCAGTCCAATCTTGAAAGGTTTGATTTCACCAGATACAAGATTATCAAATGTGTCGTCATTCTTAACAAGTTCTAGGACTTTTATCATTCGGGCAATGTCCCCCAGTTCTAAATTTGGAATGAAATCATGATAGCCTTTGGTGTAATCTTCAGGTTTGTAGAAATCAATTCCTATCCTTGGCGGAAAAAAATAACTATACAGTCCCTTGTTCTTGCGCTTCTCAACCTTCGTGATATGAACTAACGCGATAGTATGCTTGTCTTTGATCTTTCTATACCAAGCTTTGTCAGCCATAGACATAGTTTAGAATGTAATAAAAAAGTCATATTTAAGGGAAATCAGAACTTATATGACCAAGCTTATCCCGATTAAGTGGACAGTATCTGCGACCCGAAAGCTTTTAAAGTCCAAAACTTACTTTGGCAATACTCTTGAAAGATGATGCTCATGAGTCTGCAAAAAACCGACTTCATACTGGTAGATTACGTTGCTAAAGTGAAGGAAACGAACGAAGTTTTTGATACGACAAGTGAAGAAACAGCCAAAAAGGAACATATTTACAAGGAAGGCGACATCTTCGAGTCCAAACTTGTCGTGATCGGCGAAGGATGGGTTATGAAAGCACTGGACGAGAGTCTCACAACGATGGAAGTTGGCAAGCCTGCTGTGGTGGAAATTTCCCCGGACAAAGCTTTCGGGCAAAGAGACCCAGAAAAAATCAAGCGAGTTCCCCTGAAGCAGCTGTTAGCCAAAGACATCACCCCAAGTCTCGGTATGCGCCTTGAATTTGGCGGAAAGGCGGCAACCGTGCGAGCTATGGGTGCCGGAAGAGTTCTGCTTGATTTCAACCCGCCGCTGGCAGGGAAGACCTTAGTCTATGAGGTTACTGTCAAGAAGAAGCTCGAGACAGCGGAAGAAAAGATAGTAGCATTGATTCACCGCAGGATACCTGCGGTTGAAGGAACCAAGTTTGAGTTTTCAGCCAAGGGGAAAACCGTCAACATAGAGATGCCTGAAGAGACTTTTTACCTAGAAGGAATCCAACTGGCGAAAAGAGGCATAGCCATGGACATACAGAGATTCTTTGAAGAAATGACAGCCGTCAATTTCACTGAAACCTTCAAGATTGAACCTAAGAAAACTGAAACTAAGCCTGAGAAAGAAGTGAAGCCAGAAGCTGAGGAAAAGCCGGCAAAACAAGAAAAGGAAGCTGAAACAAAAGCCTAGAAGTCCTTCGCCAAAACCGTTTCTTCCCTATCATTCTCTTCTGGATCTTGACACATTCATTAAATTGCACGCACGTTTGACAGTTTCTCAACTATTGTCCATCAATTTCGTATCAACACCAACCGCTCGAGCAATGTTAGTTAACCTCACCAATCCTACCAACTTATCTTCTTTAGTTATCGGAAGTTTCTTGATTTTTCTCTTGAACATCAGATTTGCGGCTTCGTGAATCTCCCTTTTAGGACTTCCGAATACAATCCGTTTCGTCATAATGTCCGAGACTCTCGTTTGCTTGGGGTCTTTTGATTTTTCCAAGACTTTTGCGAGCAGATCTCCAGAACCGATTTTTAGATGACCTCTGTGGCTTTTGCCAAATGCGCATAACCTTCGTGATTTAGACCAAGCTTGTTCAGAATCGTATATCTTTCAGGTCTCAAATTCGCAGCCATTTCCAGAGCCTTTACCACATCTTCCTTCTCGACACCAAGCTCTCTTGCATTCGTAGGTGCGCCCAGCTTCTTCAAAACGTCTCTTATTCGCTTCCAGTCTGCTCCATGCAGGTAAGCCATCATTATTGTTCCGACTCCACATTGCTCTCCATGCATGGCGTGATTGGGTTTTATCATGTCAAGCGCATGGCTGAACAAATGCTCTGAACCGCTGCATGGGCGGCTGCTTCCAGCAATGCTCATTGAGACTCCACAGCTTATCAGGGCCTCTATGAGAATTCGCAAGCCTTCTTCGTTTTCTTTCATCATCAATTGGACGTTTTGCATAACATGTTTGGCGCTCATCAAGGCAAGACTTGCCGCGTATCCACCATAATATTCGTTGTTGTCTTCGTGTGCCAGCTTCCAATCCTTGACTGCTGTCAATTTGGAGATGACGTCTTCGTAGCCGCTTATGGCAAACCGCCATGGTGACTGCATTATGATGTTTGTGTCTGCTATGATTGCAAGCGGTGCTTGAGCGACCACAGAATAAGGTTTCTCAAAGCCTTTAATCGAGGAAAGCGGGCTTGCAATCCCATCGTGCGATGCTGTCGTTGGGACACTGATGAACGGGATTTCCTGCCGGGCCGAACTGCATTTTGCGATGTCAATCTTTGTGCCTCCGCCTACTCCAAAAACGATCTGCGGCTTCAGGATCTCAATTCTTTCTTCAACCTTTTCGACGTCTTTGACTGTAGCGGTCTCAACAAGGAGAATGTCAACCTTCATTCCTGCTTTCTTTTCAAGGAGCTCCTTGACCCTTTTCCCAGCAACCTCGTAGGTTTTCGAGCCTGCAATTATCAGTGCAGATTGCGCGAACCCCAGTCTGCGCGAGACTTCAGCAACTCGTTCTATAGTTCCGTTTCCAACGATGACTTCCCTTGGAAGCTGCATGCGATGGTGTTTTAAAGGCACATAAATCACTGTTCAGGCTTCTCTACGTCTCTACTTTTCCTAGTTAGCTATGCTTGAACCTTATTAAATTGAGCGGTCGTACGTCGTAGATTGTATTTTCTATCCAAAGATTTTGGAGCGTAATGTTAATAAATCCCTTGGCATGAATACATCATGCTACTTCCTTGCGAAGTAATTACGTAACGCGTTTAGGTTTTAGGAGAAAACTGAAAATGGCAAACAATAATGATATGGCAAACCGATTAGCCTTGAAAGGAACAACCACCATAGGCGTTGTCTGCAGAGACGGAGTAATCCTCGCCTCAGACACTCGTGTGACTATGGGTTTCTACGTGGCCCACAAGCATGGAAAGAAGGTGTACCAGATAGACGATCATCTAGCCATGACTATTGCAGGAAGCGTGGCAGACGCTCAGAGAGCCGTGGACATATTGGCGACGAATGCGCGACTTTATAAGATCAACATGGGCAGACCGTTACCTGTAAACTCCGCTGCAAGATTTCTGGCAAACCTGCTGTTCTCGGCAAGGTACATTCCACTCCTCGCCCAAGTTTTAGTAGGCGGAGTTGACGACACTGGACCGCATGTGTTTTCGATAGATCCATTCGGCAGTATGACCGAGGAAAAGTATGTTTCAACAGGCTCAGGTTCGCCGGTGGCGTATGGCATACTGGAAGACAAGTACAAGGAAGGGGCCACAGTGAAAGAAATGCTGCCGGTGATTGTCAAGGCCGTTAATGCTTCCATGAAACGTGACGCGGCTAGCGGCGACAATTTTAACGTTGCAGTTATCGATGATAAGGGCTATCGGGATTTGACTGATAAGGAGAAGAAGCAGCTTCTAGCGGATTGAGGAAGTCAAAACAGTGCCGCAGAACTCTGATAGGGACAAGCTCGAAATTAGCCAGTACATTCTAGAGCACGTCCCAAAGGAAGCTGAAGTGACCAGAATTGAATATGAAGGCTCCACGCTGGCAGTCTACACCAAGAGACCCGAAGTGCTGATTGAGCAGGGTAATGTCATAGCTAACATAGTTAACGTCATAAGAAAACGGATAGTCATCCGTTCAGACCCTTCAGTAAGGCTTCAGGAAACCGAAGCTGAGAAGATAGCCAAAGACATCATTTCACCGGAAGCTGAAGTCACAGACATAAACTTCGACCCCAGCTTGGGTGAAATCATAATCGACGCCAAGAAACCTGGACTTGTGATTGGCAAGAATGGCACGATTCTGCAGGAAATAATCAAACGAACCAAATGGCGTCCACACGTTTTAAGAAGTCCGCCCTTGAAGTCCAAGATAGTCACTCACATGCGACACTATCTTCATTCAGAGAGCAAGGAAAGAGAAAGGATACTTCGCACCGTGGGCGAAAGAATCTTCAGACCCAAAGCCTTTGATGTCGGAGACCTCCGAATTACGGCTTTGGGCGGAGTTCAAGAGGTTGGACGATCGGCTTTGCTCATCCAAACCCGCGAAAGCAGTGTGCTATTGGACTGCGGTGTCAATCCGGGTTCACAGAGGCCTTTTGAGGCTTTTCCGAGGCTTGACAACCCAGCGTTTGAGCTTGAGTCTCTGGACGCAGTTGTCATAAGTCACGCTCACCTTGATCACTGTGGTCTAGCGCCTTTTCTCTACAAGTATGGTTATGATGGCCCAGTTTATTGTTCTGATCCGACTTCAAACTTGATGACATTGCTTCAGTTGGACTATTTGGACGTGGCCAATAAGCAGGGCACAACGCCCTATTATGATCAGAAGGACGTTAGAGAATGCGTTTTGCACACGCTTCCTTTGCGGTATGGTGTAGTCACTGACATCGCCCCTGATGTTCGTTTGACCTTGCATAACGCGGGGCACATTCTAGGTTCCTCAATGGTGCATCTACATATCGGTGAAGGACTGCACAATATCGTTTACACTGGCGACTACAAATATTCTCGCACAATGCTTCTGGAAGCCGCGACAACCGAGTTTCCTAGAGTTGAAACAGTGATAACCGAAAGCACGTACGGCGGGGCAGATGATATCATGCCTTCACGAGTTGAAGCCGAAGAAAAACTAACGGCGATCGTGAATCAGACTCTGGAACGCAAAGGAAAGGTTTTGATACCGGTGCCAGCCGTGGGCCGAGCTCAGGAGATAATGCTTGTTCTTGACGGTTACATGCGACGTGGCTTGATGAAAGAGGCGCCTGTGTTCATTGAAGGCATGATTTCAGAAGCTACAGCCATCCACACAGCCTATCCTGAGTACTTGGGCAGAGAAGTTCGCAACAGCATACTTCATGACGGTGTCAACCCCTTCCAGTCGGATTATTTCACAATAGTGGAGCATCCGAGCGTTAGGCAGGAAGTGATTGACGGTGAACCATGCATCATCATGGCGACTTCCGGAATGCTTGAAGGCGGGCCTGTGATAGAATATTTCAAGAGCCTAGCAGACAACGAGAATAACACGATAGTTTTCGTGAGCTACCAGATTGAAGGTACCATGGGAAGAAGAGTACAGAAGGGCATGAATGAGGTCGCTGTAATGACGCCTGAGGGTAAAATGGACGTCGTGAAGGTCCAGTTGCGTACGGAATCAATTGAAGGGTTCTCAGGTCATTCTGATAGGCGTCAGATATTTAATTACATCACTCACTTGCAGCCTAAACCCGAAAGAGTTGTGGTGTGCCATGGTGAGCGGGTCAAGTGCCTTAGCATGGCCAACTTCATTGAGAGAAGATGTGAAGTTCAGACTCTTGTGCCGGCGGTTATGGAGACTTTCAGGCTGCTGTAGGTATAGGCTCGCTAGAAACAGAGGTTTTTTCACGCCAGATCTTCACGTTGGGTGGGCAGATGACTACCCGTTCCTCGCCTAGTCTTGCGATGTCTCCGCCAACAGATTCAGCGAACTCGGACAGCTCATTCACGGCACGTTTGACGTCGTCAACGCTTTTGTTCGCTAGAGGAGTTATTCTCAATATTAGGATGTTGCCTGATTTGACGTCGGTTTTCACGTTTTCCAAGTCTGATAAATCGCGGAGAGGCATAGCTTTCAAATACGTCTTGCCAGAAGCACCTTTCACTTCGATTTCCTTCTGATCCTTCTTGGATTTTCGAAGCAGTCCACTTATTCCTGGCAAACTTCTCCTCTCATGATTATTTTGCTCTTCAAGAGTTTAAGCGTTTCTTAATTCCGCATCTGAATTCTTAATACGAATTGAACTATTAAAGTGTTTTATGAATTCCAGATCAGGATTTGACCTTCATTGGGTTGGAGCGGCAATTTCTTTGATGAAGTTCCAGGTTCTGTCTCCGACAAAATGGACATTTTTGATCACCATGCCCTGCTTGACGTTTCTCGCTTCTTCTGCACTATAGGCGACTTCGCCGACTGCCAATGGTTTGCCATGTTTCTCGTCTACGACGAAGATAATGTCGCCCTTCTTGAATTCCCCTTCATAGCGTCTGATACCTGGCGCCATGATATTTGCGCCTTTGCACACGTATGGGACGGCTCCCATGTCAACGATGGCTTTTGGCGCTGAACTGAAGAATTCCTTGAAAAGTAATGTTGGATAGATGTTGTCGTCAGTTTTGGCGAATACAGGTTTAGCGTTTACAAGGTAGATCTCGGCGAACTCGGTTTCAACTACTTCAACGTTGACTTTGCCTTCAAAAAGCTGTTCTAAGTTGGTTTTGAGTTTTTCTGAGGCTTTGTCAAGGAGTTCCTTGGATTCTTTGGCTTTCAAGAAGTACCGTCTGTGCTTTTCAGGCATTCTGGTTCTCTCTTAGACAAGGTTTAAATGTATAAGTTTAAGTATAAAAGGCATAACAGTTAAGGTTGAGGGTGCAAAAATGAGCGAAATGACGACCGAAATCCTTGAGCAAAACCTCGGAAAGATTGTGCTTGTGAGGTTGAAGGGTGGAAAGAGCTTACGGGGACGGCTGAAGGGGTTCGATCAGCATCTGAACTTGGTTCTAGAGGAGACAGAGGACACCACTACCTCGGAAAACGTGAGGAAACTGGGCGCGATAATTGTCCGGGGAGATAACGTGGTTCTCATCTCACCGCCGCCAAGGTGACGCTATTGGGAAAGGGAACACCCTCTTTTGGCAAACGTGCTGGCAAAAGGGTTCATATTCGTTGCAGGCGTTGTGGAAGAAGATCATATCACGTGACAAAGAAGCGATGTGCTGCCTGCGGTTATGGAGAAACACCTGTGACCAAATCTTATTCGTGGCGAGTCAAGACCCTGAACCGAGACAGAATCCGCTGAGAAACGTCTTTCAGCTTATTGTGTTGATTGATAATAGCCTTTATCGACTTTGACGAAGATCAGTGGACCTTTGCTCTGAGTCAGTTCTCTTGCCTTTCTTAAAGTGTTGTTGACAACGTTTACTATCTGTTCTTCGTCGCTAGAGTACTCTCTTTTTTCCTCGCCAAGTTCCATCTTGAGAAGGTTTTCTGCCAGAATTGATGTGCCGCAGATTTCGCCGTTCTTGATGAGCGTGGACACCACCATGTCGGCCATTTCCTGACGGTTCGAAAGGCTTCCCCATGCTGGTTCGGCGTTGTTAAGAATTTTGGTAACGTGGTTCCATTTTTTGGAGTTTTCGTTGCCTATGAGCAGCTTTACTCGTTCTTCCCATTTTCTGAGCCAGATTCCTGTCCAGACAGCCAGAAATTCTTCAAGCTCGTTGGGTGATTCGTTGAAGAGTTTTTCCAGTTTCTCCACGGTCGCGCATTCATTTGCTTCTTTTCCAACGAGGTCCCAGTGGACTTTGAGGTAGTTTGTGAGGTCTTGGCATGCTATTTGGAGTACCTTGCGGTCGGAACCCAGCACATCCAGCATTGGGTTCTTGTCCTTGAGCTTTTCTGACAGCAATATTTCTACGAAGTTCATAGGTACTCCCGTCTCGAAGCCTTCTCCAACCTAAACTAGACCTTTGGGCTTTTAATAAGCTTTATTCGTAGTTGCTTCTATAACTGTTTTCAGTAATTTCTAGCTATATTCCCTTTCCAGAAATATTCTTGAAGCTCATTTCTGCAGCTATTCCAGAAAATAGGGCAACTTGTTGACGCTTTCAAGAATCAGATCAGGATTCTCCATCTGCAGCTCCTCGCAGGAGAAAATTCCAGACAGAACTGCAATTGTCTTGGTTCCAGCGTTCTTTCCGGCTTTGATGTCCACGACAGAATCGCCTACGACTGCGCAATCAGAGATTTTCACGCCGAGGTATTGCGAGCATTTGATGAGAGCTTCTGGGGAAGGTTTCGGTTTGAAAGTGTCCCGCGATGTCACGACGCTCTGGAAGTACTTTGCCAAGCCGAATTTTTCCAGTTGCTCTACCACTTCCTTTTTGGTGACGTTGCGTCTGGTCGTCAGTGCTAGTTTTGCCTTTTTTGAGAGCGTTTCAAGCGCGTCTGCAATGTTTGGCAGTGGCTTTGTTCTTGCTGTGGTTGCTTGATAGTAGGCTTTGAGGTAGATTTCTCGGAACTTTTTTGCGTCCATTCCTGCTATTAGATCGTTGATAGGTAGGTCTTGCTCCATTCTCTTGGGGATTTCTGTGACTGTTTTGATGTTTACTGCCTTTTGTCCCATTTCTGCAAATGCAGTCCTTGCGGCTTCTCGATAGGCGTCTTTTGAGTCTACTATGGTGCCGTCTAGGTCGAAGAGTATGGCTTTGACCTTCAGTTTCGGTTTTTCCATGTTTTATCCCCGCTTGTTTTGTGGTTGTTGGTGTTCTTGTTTCGATAAGTTTTTATTTGCGGTTAATTGTCTAAGGTTACTACCCAATAAATCTGTTGAGGCAGAAGCGTTAGGACTGATAGGCTTTGGTTAGGAAAGCGCGTATCCGCTTGACGAGCACGGACTACACGAAGCTGGAAGAGGTATGTGAGGAACTGAAGGTCATCGCTCAGAAGACTGGAGTGAAGATTAATGGTCCGGTTCCGTTGCCGACGAAGCGGTTGAAGGTGCCGGTTTTGAAGTCGCCGTGTGGTGAAGGCACAGCTACGTGGGATCGGTGGGAGATGCGTATTCATAAGCGTCTTATTGACATTGACGCTGAAGAGCGCGTCATGCGCCGTATTATGCGTATTCGTGTGCCTGAAGAAGTTCACGTGACCATAGAGCTTCTTTAGACTCTACAGTTTAGAATGTTGGAACGTCTTTTCCTTTGTCCCATTTGAACAGTGGGCACTGATGGCATTTTTCCAAAAACTCTGAGCCTTTCTTTGTGGTTTTGAAATTGTGTTTGTCATCAATCTCCAGAAGTCCCTGCTCCACCATTTCGCCAAGGTATTGTTTTGCCTGCAAGTAAGATAATCCTACGTCTCTCATGAGTTCGGTCTTTTTCTTTCTCGGAGTTGACTTTTTCAAAATCTCAATCGTAATGTCATGCCTATCTCTATTGACCATACAATACCAACTGAAAAGCTGTCTCTGCTGCGTCTAATCTTTTCATTCGATAAAATATATATGTTTTCCCATTTTGCGTTTCACCAGAAACCGTTAAAGAAGGCTGCCGTGAGAACTATGGTGAGGGCCACGCTTGTTGCGAAAGTCAGGGCCCAGATTTTCTTGTCCCATAGGTAGACTTTGAAGCCGTCAAAGATTCCGAAGGGGATGAGGTTGATGAGGGCTATCCACGCGTTGAAGGCTGCGATGGGCGCGAATATTGGGGCATATTCTGGAAGGAGAAATGTGGCCGGTGTGAGTAAGATCGCCAGTATGATGTTGGTGGTTGGGCCTGCGATGGCTGTTTTTCCGAGTGTTTTCTTGTCTGCGTAGCCTGATACCATGACTGCGCCGGGGGATATGAACTTGAAGGGTGATATGATGGACAGTGCGGTGAGGATTGCGCCCATTAGTGTGAGTCTGAATTCTGCCCAGAGTCCGTGTTTTTGGGCTGTTATTTTGTGAGCGATTTCATGCATGAGGAAGGAGGCTGTGAATGCTGCTATTGACAGGGCCAGAATGAGGCAGCCGCCGTAAGTAGCATCTGTGAATCCTCCTAGTGAAAGTCCCACGCCTGTGACGAGCAGCGTTGCCAAGGCGAGGTGTGTGATTTCTTTTTGACTGAAGTAGAAGTGGCTTTGTGGTGGTTTGAGGGTTGGGTAGGTGAGGGTGTATTCGTAGGATTTCTGTTTTTGCACGGTGGTTGGTTGCGGTTCTTCTTTGGGCAGGCGAGCTTGTTGTATTTGTGGGCATTCGTGGTTTTCTGGCAGGCGGTGTTCTGAGCAGAAGTAGCCTCCGCAGTATTGGCATCTGAAGGGCAGGAATGTTTCCTGTCCACATTTTTGGCATTTCATGGCTAGATGTTTTCCGTTTTTCTGTTGCCTTAAGTGAAGGTTCCAAACTGTTTATACGTTTCTGTTCACGAACAGCTGCAATTTTCAATATAAAATGTCACTTTCGGGAATGGCTGTATGCAAACCCTGTTTGGAGCAGTTGACCTCCTTTAGCTTTTTTGTCTCACAAACATGTATGTTCCAAGGCAACTGCTGGGTCGATGAATCCTATGCCCACGTACGAGTAGTAAGGATCAAGGTCAGGACGACAATTGGTTATCTGTTCGTTTTCTCAATACCTCAAACGAGGATAATGCGCATGGAAGTAGATTTGCACCAGTTGCACAATCTCGGGAAAGCAAAAATAACAAGTAAAACTAACTCCAATAACAATAGAGACAGCTAAGTCAGTAAGTCAAATACATGTCGATTCAAATGATCTACGGGTGAAAAAATTGAAGGCTTTCAGCTTCATTCACGTAGCAGATCTGCACCTAGGCTATTCACAGTACGGCTTAGAAGCCCGACGAGAGGATTTCGACAAGGCCTTTCAAGAACTCGTCGACAAGACCATCGAACTGAAACCAGACTTCTTGATCATAGCTGGCGACCTCTTTCACCAAGCACGCCCATCAAATGTCACGTTGGAGAATACCATCAGAAACTTCAGCAGACTCCGCGATGCGGGAATTACAGTACTAGCCGTGGATGGCTCTCACGATTCTGCGCCAAACGCTATCACGGGCACAATCCTAAACCCCTTAGACAGTGCAGGACTAATCTACTACTTGCCCAGACACGAAGGAGCATCTTGGCAAAAGCCTGATTGTTGCTACGTGTACGGCGTGCCCAACTACCGAACCCGACACAAAACCGAAGAAGCACTTCCAACTTTCATGCAACAAAACCCGCCTACGCCTGACCCATCCCTGTTCAACATTTTCGTTTTCCACATGGCCCTAGACCTTCCCAGCATCAAACCCCCATACATCGAAGCAGAAGCCCCACCAGAACTGCTACCAGAAGGCTTCGACTACTACGCAGCAGGCCACGTGCACGAGCCCTACGTGCAGAAGTTCAAATCCGGCCTTCTCGTTTATAGCGGGTGCACTGAAACCACAGACTACCTTGAAGCAAAAATCCAGAAAGGCTTCTACCACGTTAAAGTGGACGAAAAGAAAACAGTCCAAACAGAGTTCATTCAGTTTCAATCGTCCCGCCGATTCGTTGTTCTAGACCAAGACTTCACGGGCATCATTCCGTCCAAAATCACTGAACAAGTCATCCAACTGGTAAAGAGTGCGGATGAGGAAGGAGTGCTCATCATCCCAATCTTGAGAGGCACCTTGCCCGCCGCAGCAAGCCGCTCTGAAGTTGACGTGGCACGAATCAGGACCCTTGCTGAAAAAGCTTTGCTGGTGCACCCAGTTGTTTTGCTGCGTGAAAGTGAAGTCTCAGAAGAGATTGTTCGATCGATCTTCGAAAGCGAAATCAAAGACTTGAAAACGAAGGCCTTCGAATACTTCCTACAGATTTTCTCAGAACGTCACAATCACGAAGAAGCCGAAAGAATTGCTCGCATCGCCATCAGCCTAATTGAACCCTTAACCAAGAAACAAGAGGAAAAAGTGAAACAGACCATCGAGGAGCTGCTGCAATGAGAATCGAAATCGTTCAGCTTGAAAACATCCGCTCACACGTGAAGTCAACCGTTCCCTTCGCAAGAGGCTTCAACTGCCTCGTCGGAGGCCTAGGCTGCGGAAAATCCACAATTCTCTATTCGATAGATTTTGCCCTCTTCGGCGACCCTATAGGCAGAAGCTTTGACTATCTGCTTCGTGAAGGGGCAAACAGCGCCAAAGTGACCGTTCAATTCATCCAAAACGGCAAAAGCTACAAAATAAGCCGCGGGCTCAAGAGACGTGGAAAGGGCATAAATCAAGACTTCGACGAACTGAAACTCTTCGAGGGCGAGGAGTTAATCTCAAGCATCAAAGGCGACGCAGTAGCCGAACAACTCAAGTCAATAATCGGTTTGGACAAGGAGCTTTTCCGTGAAATCGTGTGGGTCAGACAAGAGCACCTGAAAGAACTCCTGAACGCTCAACCCCGGGAAAGACAGAAGCGCCTAGATGAATTGTTTGGCCTATCAGACTACGAAACAGCATGGAGCAACCTCGCAGGTTATCAAAAAGAATACGAAGGTGAAAAGAGAGCCTACGAAAAAGACGCAGATGTTGTTGGAATGGAAAAGCTAAGCGCTGAATACAACCGTGCAGCTGAGGAATTCACACTTCTCGAAATTGAACTTCAAGACACAGTGAAGAAGCTGAATATGGCAAGGAGAGTCATGGAAGAAGCAGATTCCAGACTCAAGAAACTGGAAGAAGTGAGAACAAAAAACGAAGAACTCAAACGCAAAGAAGCAAAAATACTCGCAAACCTGACGAATCTTCAAGAAGCACTGACCTCCCTAGAACGGAAGGCTGAAACGAAGAAAGGTGAAACTGAAAGTCTGAAACAGCGCCTAGACGGTACACGCGCGCAGATGAATTCCTGCAACGCAGAACTGAAAAAGATCGGAATCCAAACTGACCAGCCGATTGACGCCATAAGACGCTACATAGCCACCTTTGATGATCAAATAAGCAGTCTTAAAGGCGAGCAGGAAGCAACCCTCAAGAACATGCAAGCAGATCAAAAGAGAATCACCCAGCTTTCAGCAGAGAATCGATGCCCGCTTTGTTTGCAGATGTTGGCAGAAGACTATAAGGATGGTCTGATGCAGAGAATTCAAGACGAAAACAGCGGACGACGAAACGCAGTAAGCCAACTCAAGCAAGACTTGGAAGGGCTTCAAAAGCTAAAAGAGAAAGCGAACACCGCCTTTTCGAATCTGCAGATGCTGGTGCCCAAGACTGAAGATCTTGAAACCCGTATAAGAGAGAGCAACGAAGCGCTAGCTGAGCTTTCCAAAGAGTTTGAAGAAAAACGGAAGCTAGAAGAAGAAACACGTGTGCAACTTGACGCAGTGCGAGTGGAGTTGACGGCGTTTGATGTCTCTGAACTTGAAACCGCGCAGGCTCAAAGCAGACAGGCGTTTCAGCAACATTCTTTACTCGATTCCGAGCTGCGAAGCAAGGATAATCGCAAGAAGGATTTGACCTGGCGATTGGACGGTATAAAGGAGCGTATTGATCAAGCTCAACAAAAGATTGAGCGCATGCAGAAAATAGTCAAGGCCGTCGAAGTCATCGGTGGCATACGCGACGCTTACAGGGGGATTCAACCCAAACTGCGAAGCGAATTTGTCAAGGTTCTCCGAAACTTTGTGCAGCAAGTTCTCGACAGCCTCGTAGGCGGAGAAGGGCCGTTTTTGAATGTCCTAGTTGATGAAACCTACACGCCATACGTGCTCAGCGAAGGCGGAGTCCAGCGCGAAGTCTCCAACCTTTCAGGTGGCGAAAGAACTCTACTAGCCTTTGCTTACCGCCTCGGTTTAGGCCAACTCATAATGCAGTCCAGAACAGGACATGGCCTGAGCATGCTTCTGCTTGATGAGCCAACAGAAAGTCTCGGCACAGAAGACGGCTCAATTGACCGCCTGGCTGACGCAATTTCACGCTTCAAAGCGATAGAGCAAACCATAGCCGTCACGCATAGTGAAGCCTTTGCAGAAAAAGCTGAACATGTGATCAGGCTTGAAAAAGAAGCAGGCGAAAGCAGGATTTCGGTAGAAAAATGAGACAGGTTGTCTAGATGCGTATCAGAACAAGAAAGTTGGCTTTGGCAGAAGGCGTTACAGCCGGGGTTCTGTTCGGAACTGCCGCAATTCTCATAAGACTTCTGCCAGATTTGGACGCCTTTTCCATAGGCTTCTGGCGGCTCATAATCGCGTGCTTGGCCTTATCGGCTATTCTGCTCGTCCTTAGGAGATCATTCAGTTTTGACTTGATGCGAAAGAACGTCAAAGACCTTGCCTTTCTCAGTGTTTTCTTAGGCTTGCATTTTCTGTTCTTCATTTCTGCAGTGAAAGACACGACGATCCTCAACGCCACGGTTCTCGTCAACACATCCCCGCTCTTCTCCGTAGTTGTCTCAACTTTCCTGTTCAAGCTGAAACCCTCTCGTATGGCAATTTGGGGCTTAGCTCTCTCGTTTATCGGCGTCTGCGTCATTGCCTTTGCAGAAGCCACAACAGCGAATACACAAGCGACAGGAGTTTCTCCAAGTCTAAAAGGCGACGTAGAAGCCGTCCTTGCCGCGGTGGTCGAAGCCTTCTACCTGAACTTCGGTCGGAAGACAAGAAGTCAAATGCACATTCTTACTATAATGTTGCCCGTCTATGCATTTAGCGCCCTCGTTGTCGGAGCTCTAAGCATACCTGCCAAGGCGACGATACTGACAATACCAGTTCAGATTGAAGCTCTTCTTCCGTTGCTGGGACTGGGTCTGTTGTCAACTGCAATTGCCCACACGCTGTACTTCTCGTCTCTATCCAATCTTAAATCATTCGAAACCGCAACAATGGCATTGCTTGAACCTATCGGCGCAACCATCCTAGGCATAGCCATCTTTCAAGAAGTGCCGGTGCTACTATTCGGACTCGGCGCTTTCATGATTCTGATAGGAGTCCTTTTCATCAGCCTCAACAAGAGTTGAAACGATGCAAGTTGACGAGAAGATAGCTCAGTCTTTGAGGTCCGCAGCAATCTATGTGGAGAAGACTACTTCAGCACTAGGCAAAGGCGATGCAGACTTGTTTGATGACAGCCTTTGGCATGGCACAGAAGAACTTGAGTACGCACTGTTTCTATTCTCCTTGAGAGTGCAACAAGAGACTGACACCTCAAAGTGGAAGCCAAGAACTGAAAACACAAAAACCGAAGCGGGTCCACTGCTAGAATCTGTAAGGACGATCCTAGATGAAGCCGAAAAGTCGTTGTCTAATGGTGAACTGCTTGCTGCGTACAAGAAAGCTTACGCTGCAAGGCAATGTCTGCTCGGGATTCAGAAGGGTTTGGCAAGAAAGAAACGCTAGTTTTTCAGAGAGGCAGAATGGTCAGTCTTCTTCTTCGGCGACTTTCTTCTCTTTGACCACCAATGTATTCTCTTTGCCGCCTATCACCCTAAAATATTCCTTCAACTCGGTTCTGTGTAAGAACTTGCGCAAAAGCACTCGCAGGTACAGTCTTGAAACGGCTTCTTTCTCACTTTTCACAACTATTTCATCTGCTTCAGTCTCAACCTTAGCGTTCGTTCTTTCTTTCAGGAATTCTGCTAGTTCTTTTATCACGTCGCTTCCTTCACCTTTCAGGTCTGATATTCTGATTCTTGTTTCCGTCATGTCTTTTTCACCCTATTTTCTTACCATTATGACTCTTACTTGATCGCAGGCATCTTCACAAGAGTCTGCAATCATTTCTATTGCTTCAAAGAGCTGGCTTGTAAGGATTGCTACGCCCGCTTTTGGAATGTCTTCTTTTCCGAGCAAAATTCTGGCTTTTTCGTGTATCTCGTCCACTTTCTCTTCTTCTCGCTCTACGGCGTCAGCAGCTTGTAGGGCTTCCTCGGGTTTCGTCATCATTCTGTTCACGCATTTCTGAAGGGAAGAAGCACATTCTTTGACACTCTTAACCATTTCTATGAATTCATCCTTGATTGAGCTGGGAACCTGTTCCATTGGTATTGCGCCCAGTATGCGTGTTGACTCCCGGCTCCAGTCAGCGACCATGTCTACTCTCTTCACAAGGTCCATGAGGTCTTCTCGATCTGTTGGTGAAAGCTCTCCCGTTGATATTTCATCCATCACCTTTCTTCGCAGCGTATCTGCTTCCCTTTCACTGCTTGCCACTCGTTCTATGCATTCTTGCATTTCTTTCTTGTCGCGTTTTATTGCTGCTCGTATCGCTTTTTCCAAGTCCTCAACTATTCCGGTGGTCAGCGCTAAATGGCGTTGTATAGTCGCCAATGCCTTGGTTTCTTTGCGCTTCTCAAACCATTTTATCAATTCACTCAACCGCTATTTCCTCCTTCAATCCTACTTCTGGATACGGGAACAGATGAGCCTTTTCGGACGGGAAGGTGACAGTCACCTTTTGATCCAATCTGAACCATTCTCCAATGATTGATGGTTTGACGATGACGATCAGATCCTGGTTTTCGAGTCTGATTTCGTAGCGTATGTTTGTTCCTTCGAAGGTCACTCTTTCCACTGTGCCTAGGATCGAGTTCTTATCCTTTTGCATTCCTTCTTGAACAGTGAAGGTTTCAGGCCTCACAGCTAGGACGACTCTTTCACCAGTCTTCACATCATTGCTTGTTGCTTGGATTTTTATCCCACCGCGAAGCTCCACAACTGTTCCCTTGCTGCTGATATCTTCAACATATCCTTCCAAAAAGTTCGATTCTCCGATGAAGTTGGCGACAAAAATGTTTTGGGGAGACATGTAAAGCTCGCTTGGAGTGCCAACCTGTCTGACTGTTCCTTTTCGCATGACAGCGATTCTGTCCGAGATTGCCATAGCCTCAGCCTGATCATGGGTTACGTGGATGGCAGTCAAGCCCAAGTCCTTGGTCATTGCTGTTATTTGGTACCTCAAGTCGTTTCTGACTTTCGCATCCAACTGTCCTAGCGGTTCATCCAAAAGCAACAGTTTGGCGCCTGCCGCTAGGGCTCTGGCTACGGCTATCCTCTGCATCATTCCGCCGCTCAATTCGTTTGGGAAGGCCTCTAGTCTTTCATGCAGTCTTACCATTTCAAGAACTTCGTGTCCAATGGTTCCAGCTTTTTTCATGTCGAAGCCCTTGACTCTTGGTCCGTAGATAACATTATTCCAAGCGTTCAGGTGAGGAAAAAGGGCAAAGGTTTGGAAAACGAATCCTACGTCTCTGTCTTCTGGTGGGACGTCGTTGACAAGGCGGTCTCCAATGTAAATCTTACCCTCATCGGGCTTGATCAGTCCCGCGATAAGTCTGAGCAACGTTGTTTTGCCGCAGCCACTTGGGCCAAGCAAAGCAAAATATTCTCTGTCTTTGATGTGGAGGCTCACGTTGTTCACGGCAACGAGCTTTCCGAACTTTTTGGTGACGTTTTCTATGCGGACGTCGGGCATAGGCTACCACTCCTCCACAGTGATGCGTAATTGCGAAAGTATTGATAGATTGCCAGTTGTTTATTAAGCATGTTAGTATCTTCCCTTTTCTTTCACTACGAGTCTCAGCACCAAGAGAATTATGAATGAGAACAATATGAGGAAACCGCTTCCCAATCCGATTTCTAACGGAGTGAATTGGGGTAACGGTGTGAATTGGGCTGAATGTTTCACCCAATAGACTAGAACCACTGGTGCTGTCTTCAAAGTATTCACGACTGCTACGGTTGCACCTGTCTCGCTTATGCTTCGCGTGAAAACCAGAATTGCGCCTGAAAGTATGGAATACTTTGTCAGTGGCAGAACTATCGTCCTGAAGACTCCTAATGGCTTGGCACCAAGTGTCCTTGAGGCTTCCTCCAAATCCACGTTTATTCTCTCGATCGCCGCTGACATTGACCTCACAAAGTACGGATAAGTAATCGCCAAATGGGCGAAGATTAGTAGCAACATTTCAGGTGTGGAGGCAAAGCTCTTCCAGAAGATTGAAAGTGAGACACCTAACGCTATGGATGGGACAACCAGTGGAATATTCACAAGTATGTCCAGCACGGCTGAAGGCAGGGTCCCGAACTTTCTTCTGGCAATGGCAATTGCCATAGGGAGTCCCATTATTATGTTCAGAACAGTGACTATTGCCCCGAGGAAGTAGGAGAGGACGAGACTCTGCCAATATTCTCCCCAAATGCCCGTGCCCGACAACGCTTGGGGCAGCGTATTGGTGAAAACAGCTTCAAATGCTGGCAGAGCAACGAAGAGCGATGGGATGAGCACGATTGCGAAGAAGATCAGCAGTGTGACGCTGTTTCTTGAAGATTCCGCGCGCGTGTAGCTGATTTTTCTTTCAAACGTCGGCCAAACCCTTCTTACAGGCAATTTCAGTCTTGGACCAAATACTCGAATTGCGATGAAGATCGCAGTCGCGACTGCTATGAGCATGAAGCTTGCGAAGACTGTTGCGCCTTCATAGGTGTCCTTCATGTTTTGAATGAATATTGACCCATTCTCAAAGGCTCCCGCAACAATCAACGTTGCTCCAGTTTCCGAGATTGATCTAGAAAATGCCAGGATAAAAGCTGCTATTAACGACGGTCTTATTATGGGAAACGTGACAGTTCTTGATGCAGTGAAGGGCGGGGCGCCTAGAGTTCTGGACGCATTCTCGTATTCTCTCTTGTAGTCAAGCATTGCTCCGACAATCACTCTGACCACGACTGGGTAGGAAAATGCGAAGTGAAGTAGTATGACAAGAAGCCATCCTGGGGAGATGAGTGTACCGCTGAAAAGCGCGGACAATCCTTCAGGGCCGTTCCAAAATATTAGCAGTGAATAGCCCAACACGGCTGTGGGCACAATGAACGGAATGTCAGACAATGTGTCTAGGATGTTTATCCACCTTGATTTGCGGCGGGCTATGAGCCACGCCATTGGAATTCCAGTTATGAGATCAATTGCGGAGACGAGCAGAGCGACCGTGAAACTGTTTTCGACCGCAGTTAAAGCGCGTGCAACAATGTCTGGTCGGCCAAAAACCTGTTCCATTGTCCCCCATTTCATTATTATTCCCAGAATCGGCGGTAACAAGATTAAAGCGAAAAAAAGTATTACTGCAATCAGGTAAACTGTGTACTTGACGGTTTTTCTTGATGAAAGGGCGTCTAGGGCTTCAGTGATTTTGGGTTTGGGCAAATTCATTCTTTCCGTTCAGTTAGCTTCTGGTTCCAGTTCTGCTTTCCTTTTTCCACCTGTGCTTTTCGTTCATAAGTCTATCGTATGAGAATGTGTCAGTTCGCCCGTCGAGTCACATCACCGCGTTAGCTCTGTTGACTCTCGGTTTCATCATCCAGAAACAAGTGAGGAGCATGACAAAACTTAAGCCTTTTGCACTTGTTCTACTTGGTTGAAGGGATAGTCATGGATGTTCTGGAAGCAATCAAGGGAAGAAGAAGCATAAGGGCCTTCAAGAAGGCGGGTGTGTCTGAGGAAATCATAGAAAAACTTGTTGATGCAGCAAGATGGGCGCCTTCTGCAGGGAACATCCAACCTTGGGAATTCATTATTGTCAGAAAACCAGAAATCAAGAGAGGACTTGCTGAAGCCGCTTTGGGGCAGTCCTTCATTGAAGAAGCTCCGGTCATATTTGTGGTATGTGCAAATGAGGAACGTTCATCGCAAGGTTATGGAACGCGGGGAAGAACGCTGTACTGCCTACAGGACACTGCAGCTGCAATACAGAACATGCATTTAGCCGCTTATTCGCTTGGATTAGGCACTTGCTGGATTGGCACTTTTAAGGAGGACGAAGCAAGGGAGATCCTGAAAATCCCGCAGGCAATAAGGCCGGTAGCAATAATCCCAGTCGGTTATCCAGCTGAATCCCCTTCACCACGGAGCAGGCGGACGGCAAACCAATTTGTTCATCATGAAACCTTCCAGAAACGCTAAACTCGGTGAAGACCGATGGAAAAGATTCTGGGAAAATGAAATTTTAATATCTCAACACAGCATTTCTATTTGACGAGGCTCAATTGTTGAAATACAGCTCGATTGCCGACGCTTACGAAAAGATTGAAGCAACAACCAAGAGACTAGAAATGACCGACCTTCTCGTTGACCTCCTCAGGGACACTCCGAAGGAAGTCATTGACAAGGTTGCCTATCTGACTCAGGGCAGAATATACCCTGACTTCGTTGGTGTTGAAATAGGCGTGGCCGAAAAGCTTGCCATCAAGGCTCTCGTCCGAGCTTCAGGAAGACGGGAAACTGAAATCGAAGAAGACATGAAGAAGACTGGTGACATTGGCGAGACGACCCAGAAATTCATAGCCACAAAAAGACAGGTGAGCTTTTTCCAGCAACCATTGACCGTGGAAAGAGTTTATGAAACCTTCGATAAAATGGCTAAGACTTCTGGATCCGGTGCTGTTGACCTTAAACTATCGTTGCTGGCTGGTTTATTAGCGGCGGCAACACCGAAAGAAGCCAAGTACATCATGAGAACAGTTACCGGAAACCTCCGTTTGGGCATAGCTGACATGACCGTTCTGGACGCTTTGGCAATAGCCTACGGCGGCGGAAAAGAAGCCCGCGAACCAGTCGAGCGTGCTTATAATATTTGTTCAGACCTCGGAAGAGTCGCCAAAACAGTTGCCGAACAAGGCTTGGAAGGAATCAACAAGTTTGAAGTTTCAGTCAACGAACCAATAAGGCCTATGTTGGCTGAGAGGCTTTCATCTCCTGAGGAGATTCTTGAGAAACTAGGCGGAAAATGTGTGGCTGAATACAAGTACGATGGCGAACGCCTCCAGGCTCACAAGCAAGGCGACAACGTAACGCTTTATTCGCGGCGCTTGGAGAACATCTCGAGTCAATATCCAGACGCTGTTGAGCTTTTCAAGAAACACGTCAAGGCAAGAGAAACAATCCTTGAATGTGAATGCGTCGCCGTGGATGTCGACACCGGAGAAATGCGACCGTTTCAGGAACTCATGCACCGCAGACGCAAGTACGAAATTGCTAAAGCCATTGAGGACTATCCTGTTTCACTTTTCATGTTCGAGGCTCTCTACATAGATGGAAGAGACCTGACCCTCGAATCATATCCTGTCAGAAGAAAAATGCTTGAAAAAATCATCAAGGAGAGCGATCACGTCAAAACGACCAGAAGTCTAGTCACGAGCAATGCAGGCGAGCTTGAGAAATTCTTTCTGGAAGCCATTGAAAGCGGCTGCGAAGGTCTAGTGTGCAAGTCAATCACAAAGGATTCGGTCTACCAAGCTGGAGCTCGCGGTTGGCTTTGGATAAAATACAAACGTGACTATAAGAGCGAGATGACTGACACGGTGGACTTGGTTGTCGTCGGAGCTTTTCACGGGAGAGGGAAAAGAGCTGGAGCCTACGGCGCTCTGCTTCTGGCTGCTTACAATCCTGAGAATGACACCTTCGAAACAGTCACCAAATGCGGAACAGGCTTCACTGACGAGGATCTGGCTAAAATTCCGAGAATGATGCAGAAACACGCAATTCAACATAAGCATCCGAGAGTCAACTCCCTGCTTGAAGCTGATGTCTGGTTTGAACCAGTCACCGTAATCGAGATACTGGGGGCTGAAATAACTCTGAGCCCAATCCATACGTGTGCCATGAACTCGGTTCGTAAGGGAAGCGGGCTTGCTATTCGTTTTCCACGTTTCACGGGAAACTATCGAGTTGACAAAGCCGCCGAAGATGCTACAACCGCAAACGAAATTGTAGAAATGTACCGGAAACAGCTGAAAAAGATCGCCGAAAGCTAAGTTCCTTTTTGCTCTTGAAGAACCACTATTTTGTCTTCAAAGTCAGAAGTGCTGAGGAAAGCAGAATCAGAGCAAGGACTTTTCTCCGAGTCTTCAGCAATACCTTCCTTTTTAGAAACAATCTTTCCGCTCTATACAAGATTTGACAGGCACTGGTTCCGTATCAGGCGTGGATGTCTACTTTGATCTTCTGCGTTTTGCTTTTCGAGTGTATATTGCCAAGCCGGCTATGACGGATACTGCAATAGCGACTGCGGCTATCAGAACGTAGAGAGAGATCCAAGACTCGTTCCTAGGGGTTACCAAGATGCTCATGGTGGCACTCTTTGCCTTAATGTTCTGAATTGTGGTTATGGCTGTGAGTTGGTAATTTCCGTCCTTGAGTGGTTTCCATGAAAGACTGTAGTTTCCATTGCTGTCAGTAGTGGTCGTGCCAGCCACAAGCCAGCTTGACTCGTTCTCCGGCAAATATTGGATTGTGATATCAACGGTGTTTTCCGCTACAACGTATCCGCTGATAGTGACATTCAATCCCAGAACAACCTCGGTTGAAGATGTTGCCATATAAATTGGGCTATATTGCCCGTCTTGAGTCGAATGGGAAATCGGTTTGGTTCCAAACGAACCCTTTTCATATAGCTTGGTTTGCAGAGTCAGTGGGCAGCTTCCTATGTCGGTGACGTTAAAGGTCATTTCAACGATTGTTCCGCTTCCGTTGAAAGAAGATATGTCACTGTAGCGGGGTGTGCCATGGAGCTGATAATGGCCAACATCGACCGTTTCAATTGAGGTAAGGTTTCCATAACCGTAGAGGACTCCGTCAGGATTTGCTTCCACACCGAGCATCGTCTGGGTGCTGAGTAGCTGCAAAACTGATTGATTCCAGTACAGGTTGACTTCGAGAGCAAAAAGGTTTTGAACATCTGAAACGGTAACGTTCACGGAAAATTGTTGACCGACGCCAGCAACATTCTGACGGGGTTCTAGTTTGGTCACAGTTTCCAAATCAGCTCTCGCTCCATGTGAGCTAGCCAAGGATATGGCAATAGCTGCGAAGAAAAAGTACAAGAGAAAAACTCTCATGGTGCGATTCATAGACTTGCTGTTCTCCGCCGTGCGCGTCAAAGATGAACGTTTAGTCTATTGCTTCTTGGCTTTTAAACTTCACGGATTCGCATTGATCTGGAAATGTTGAACGTCACTTGAAGCTTTTCAGAAGTTTGTGACGAAACCTGGAAATCCAAATCAGGATCCTATCATGGACACAGATACTGATGAAATCGTTAACGCGCGGGATATATCAATTGCGATTCGCAACTTCAAGATGTGATTGTGACCTGCTCTTTCTTGTCTCGCAATTGTGCCTGTTTTGTTCGAGTCGGAGTCAAGTTTTCTCTGTGCTCTCTTGAGTTCTATTCGGATCGTCCTCAGCGTGGCAAGAGCCTGCTGATCCGCCTAGCTGTGTGACAATTCTGTCCGCGTGTTCCTTGAAATCTTTCTTGAATTTTAGCCACGTTTCGTCAGATTTGAAGTCTTCCAGTAGAAAATATCCGAATCCAAAGAAGGCCGTGAGAGTCATTGGTAAGGAGAGAAACCTTTCTCTTCTCTTTCTCTGCAGTTCAAGGTTGACTGTGAATTCATCTGGTTTTCCGCGGATGACTATTGAAACTTCTCCTTTCATTACGTACGTTGTTGAGCCGCTTGCCAGCAGTTGATATCCGCCGCCCGTTTCATTGATTGTCACGTCAAAATCGTTGTTCTCAAGAAATTCGTTTATGTTATCTTTGAGTAGTCGCAAGTCAACGTTTCTTTTGGACCAAGCTCTTTCCATTTCGAGTTTCCTTAGCTTAGCAGCTCAACTAGTTCCAAGCTGGTCCTTACTATAATTACCTTTCGTTTTGCCATGGCTTTCTGTGGACCACTCGAATTCGTGATTGCTTCTTTTGTGCCGCTAGCCTTTTATATTGAGTTTCGTTTTTGGTTCCGTGGATAATGCATGAATCCGTGGCTTATGGAACTTGCAGATCTATTGAAAGACAATGCAGGCAAGGTTGTTATTTTGGCAGGAATCGGGCTGGTTGTTATCGGGGTTTTGGCGCAGAACAGTTTTGGCACTATCGAATCTGCCATGAGTTTCTTTTTTGGATTCTTGTTTATTTTCTACGGGTTCTTTATTCAGGTCGGATTGTTTCAGGTGAAGCTGCGTTCTTTGGGCGGTATCGGTACGCTTCTGTTGTGCGTTTCTGTGGGTTTCTTTGCACTGGCTATCGTGGCTGTTCAGTTTCAAGACCTCAGAATTTTGCGTGCCGTGCAGGAGTTTTTTAAAGGCGCTCGTTTACCTTTCTCTAGGGTGCTTGTTGCCTCTGAAAGGCCCTATCTGTGGCTTTTTTCTGTCAGTCTGCAATACTGTGTGGCGTTCTTCGTAGCGGCTTTGGTTTTCAAAATTCTTCATGCGTTGAGGCGCTGATCTGGATCTCAAAAGGCTATTGTGCTATATTCTCATATCTGCAGTTTGACGGCCAAGACTCTGTCTATCATGCCAGTTTCCCTGAAATATTGCATCATAAAATCTTGTATTTCCGTGTGGCTCACATTTCTTCCAACTATGATGCCGCTCATCTCATGCTTGGGTCTTGTCCTGTACTTTGGGGTGATCAGCTCAGGGTGTACGTTGTATTTCTTTATTACCTTGATTTTGAAGCGCTCAAGTCCGTGTTCGGGGCATTTCATTTCAACTTGGAAGCTGGCCATGCTTCTTTCACCCCTCTCTCCTATGTTTACATAGGCATTGCTAATATAAAATGCTGCCGCTCATTATTTTCTGTTGATTTCGTCTGGCTCTGCGCGAAAAAAGCACTGAAACTTTATTCCATAAAACCTATATACCGCGCAAGAGATATTTTGTTTTGCTGAATTTAAGGAGAGAAGGAGAGAAAACTATGAAAAAAATAGGTTTGATAGCATTAGTTCCTTTGATTCTAATGGTGGTTTCAATGATTTCACCGATGGCGGCAAAGGCACAAGGACCAGGCAGTGTTACAACTGACGTCTATTATGACGCTACTATTGCTTGGGGTCCAGGTAGAGCTGACCCAGCAAGAATATACGACACTGCAAGTGGTGCACTTGTCTTCAACACCTATGACACTTTGATAACAGGTTTCGGCGAGAAGTACTACGAGTTTAATGCATCCATTTCCTCAAACGTACCAGACAGAGTCGTTACCACTTTAACCGTTACCAGCACCGGCACACCTGATCTGGCAGCACCAGCAGGTTCGGAATGGAGCGGTTGGACTCTGATAGCATTCCAAGACCAGAACGTGACAGGCGCATTGAACAGTGGCGACGTTGTCTACATGAACAAGACTGGCGAATTCCGCACATGGTTCGTTACAAGCTTGACAGGCGCAGGCCCCTACACGATGAATCTGTGGAGAGGAAGCTACACCTTCCACATTCGAACGGACGTAACAATGAACTTCCTCAACTGGTCAACCGGCGCTATAAACGACCAGCTCGACGCTGAAGACGTTGAGTTTTCATTCGAGCGTGGTTTGGTCCACGACCAAGCGTACAGTCCACAATGGATGTACTACAAGGCATTCTTTGACCAAATGGACATGTCGTTCTTCTGGAACAATTTCCCAGACAACGTGACACTCGTCAACCTGATAGACGATGCTGTTGAGCGCTCTGGAAACGACGTTACCTTGAACGTAGGATGTCCATTCCCAGACAACGCGTGGAAGCAGACACTTAGCAACACATGGGGCTCAATCGTCAGCAAGAAATACACGCAACAGATTGGCGACTGGGCAGGTGACCTGTACGCAGATGGCAACGCAAATGGCAATCCAGATTCAATTGAATTTTACAGCATGTGGTATTTCAACGGTCGTACACCATACGATGTGACTACCGGAAGGAAATGGTGCGGTACAGGACCATTCTATGTCAAGACATATGACCCAACAAACGCCATCGTGGAATTGCAGCAAAACCCAGGCTACTGGAAGGGTTGGCCAATGGCAGGCGCTAAGAGCAATGTTACCAAAGTCATCATCAGCTACGTTTCTAGCTGGGATGCAAGAAGAAACGGCCTCATCGCCGGATCTTATGACGCAGCTCTTGTCCCAAGAGCCTACATGTTCCAGATACTCGACAACACAACAAAAGAACCCGCCTACTCAAGCATCAAAACAATCAAAGCCATCAGCCCAGGTTTGTCGATGGACGCTATTCACTTCTGCTTCAGTGTTGACCCGACCAGCGCATACATCTACAACGGAACATTCCCGAATGGTATACCCTACAACTTCTTCAACTATACCTTAGCCAGAAAAGCATTTGCATACGCATTTAACTGGTCAAACTACAAGAGAGATGCATGGTTCGGAGAAGCAACCTACCGCAACAACGTTTGGATCAACGGTCTGTATCCAGACTACTACAATCCAGCCATTGGAGGCTACGAACAAAGCTTCGCTAACGCTGAGCAAGCCCTAAAGGACTTGAAGTTCGGCGGAGTAAGTGTTTGGGATAGTGGCTTCAAACTGGCACTGGTGTACAACGAAGGAAACGACCAGAGACGAATAGCGTGCGAACTGATCAAAGACTTCTTCGACACCCTGAATACATACGATAGCAGATCCGGGACTCCGAAACTAGACGTGCAGATTGTTACCGTGTTGTGGGATGCATATAACACCCTTTACGAGTCGTCGCTGCTGCCCCTATTCAACGTCGGCTGGCTAGCTGACTTCGCAGATGCAGACAACTTCGTGAGGCCATATATGCACAGCCAGGGTGACTTCTCATCGATGCAATACTACACGACAGCCAATGGATGGGGTCCAAGGAAAGATCAGTTGATAGACACAGCATTGTTGATAGTCGACGAAACTGAAAGACGTGCAGCATACGTAGAACTACAACAGATATACAAAGACGAATTACCGCAAATCCCACTAGTGGTTCCAGACGGCAGAAGATTCTGCAACTACTGGGTGAGAGGCTGGTACTACAACGCAATCTACCCATCGCAATTCTTCTACTCATTGTGGAAGGAAGACACTTGCTGGTACGACATCTCAGGTCCAACGATTGGAGTTTCAGACGGCAGCGCCAACATGAGAGACATCAACTACCTAGTAGGTCGCTTCAACGGTAAAGCTCCAACGCCAGGCCAGCCAGACGATCCAAAGTGGGTCGGTACATATGGCTGCGGAGGAACTGACCCGTACGGAGACCGCCTAAGCAACATGCGAGACATATCCTGGACCATCCAACACTTCAACCATCACACAGGTCAGCCATAGGAACAAAAACGCTATAATATTCAACTCCTCTTTTTTTA
>Ga0315268_10001040_pt1 | contig 32378 bp, 32 predicted proteins | sample C1_top_MG_FD_204535 | JGI IMG/M metagenome (GOLD analysis project Ga0315268, IMG submission 204535) | Sediment microbial communities from Yellowstone Lake, YNP, Wyoming, USA - C1_top | ecosystem: Environmental > Aquatic > Freshwater > Lake > Sediment | place: USA: Wyoming | collected 2017-08-01
TGCCTACGCTATTGCCATTCGGAGCATTTGCCTGGCCGCGAATTCCAACATCGTCTTTATTGTCTGGATCACTTAATGAACTCACTCCATAGACTCCAGCGCTGTAACCCGAAGTAGTAACAGTTGGATCAAACCCCTCTCCGTAAATAGCGGCTTTTTGCTTTTCATTCTGAGCTATAATATAGGCAAAGCCCTCGTCAGGGGTCCCTGGCCAAACAGTGGGATCTTTATAAAGATGAACAAAACCAACATCACCTGCCTCCCAGCGAGAGAGACAGCCGCTGGTCTGGTTTAAACATATTTGGCCTAAGATTGAAAAGGTAGCGGCATTACATTGGCTATCTCGAATGCAACCTATACCGGTATTAGTACAAATTCCGGCCCGACATATACCTTGCCCGATTTGCAGATTACCCAATTTTGTCTGGGAGGTTTTTGAAACATTAATTGGTGCACCGATATTGCCGCCTGGCGCCGATTCAAGAGTCGGCTCGGTCCAGGCTTGAATTTTTTCTGGCAGAAATAAAAAAATGATAAAAAATATCAGGCTGGAAAAAATTAATATTTTATTGAGATTTATCTTCATCTTTTAGATAAAAGCTTATGGACAAGGAGGCGCACTAGCAGTAACGTAACCCTTAACCTGCGAAATATATGGCGATACCGGCGAATAATTCTCCCCGCCCTCATAATCAGGACTGACCCCGAGATTGCCAGGCCATTGATACAAAGGATAAGCCACATAGAGATAAAAAATGGCTGTGTTCCAGGGTGGTGTAGTTGTATCAATATCGTATGAATCGGAAAAAGTAGCAACTCCAGACCCAGGCGGACTGATGTGAACAACTACGGCATTAGTACCCAGTGTCTGATGTTCGGTATAAGTAGTGCCATCAACTAGCGGAGCATCAGGATAAACAATACTAGAAAAACCGATTACTTTGACTCTCAAAATTATTGTTCCTAAACTTGATGGTTTTTGCCAACTTAATCTAATAGTGTTAGTACCTCCTGTTTTGCATCCAGATGCCTGCAAATTGGTAATGCCAGTAGCACAGTGATCCTGCGGACAAGCAATAATATTATCAGAGCCGTTGCAGACGCCGTCACCGCAGGTGATCAACTCTGGCAGTCCTGTTGCCCCCAGTTCTGAGGGATTGCCTAGGGTAACGCTGCCCTGGGTGGCTGAGCTGGTATCAACATAAAACTTGGCGGTTTCTTTACTAGTTCCGCCAACGCCTAAATTTGAAGAAGTATCTTTAAGATAGGTCATATTGCCGGTTGCAGTCCAATATAAATTCATATCTGGCCATGATTTCCGACAATCCCATTCAGGTCTTCCGTTACCATCAAGATCTACAAAAAAACAGAGGCTGCTTCCGTTTACCATATTTAAATTTCCAGTATCAATCCCCACTGGTCCGCCATAGAAATAACCGGCATAAGCGCCTGCGGCTGCGGCTACAGGATCCACTGTGCCGAAGATGCCATAGCTTTGACTACTGTTAGCTCTTGCTTCGCCATAAACACCATATTGCGGACTAGGGCTTGGTGATGTCGAAGTTGCACCATAGACTCCAGCGCTGTAACCCGAGGCAACAGTTGGTACAAATCCCTCCCCGTAAATCGCGGCTTTTTGCTTATCGTTCTCGGCCTTAACATAAACAAACCCTTGATCTTCTTGCCAACTTGGTCCGCGGTTAGTCCAATCATTGGGGGCTTTAAAAAGATGAACAAAACTGCCTGACCAATTTGATTGGCAAACCCCATTCAAACAGATCTGACCCCAAACGGAAAAAATAGCATTTTCTGCAGAAGTGCCAATTGTTAAATTTCCTATTTTGGTTTGAGCGCTTGAAGTGGTATTTATCGGCGCAGCGACATTGCCGCCAGGCGGCGGCTCAGTCGGTTCAGCCCAGCTGGCGGCATAGGAAGGCTGAATAAGAAAAATCAATAAAAATAAGCCAATTATCAAAATTAAATTGGCTTTTGGAACCTTTTTTAGTTTCTTTTGTAAATTTCTCATATGAGTATGCAAAAATAAGCTATAAATAAGCGTAAAAATTGAAAAATCTTTTTTGACACTATTAAAAACTAATTATATAATAACATAAGAAATCGCTGTTTGTCTATCTAAAACCCTCTATTTTATTTTACCATAAATACTATATATTGTCAAATTATGCCCCATCAAAAATCAGGCCTTGATAATCGACTTAAAACCCCCCTCTTAATTGTTATTGCTGTTTTGTTGCTGTTGGCGATCGTATATTTAAGTTTCTATTATTTTGGACATTATCAAAAAATAAAAGAAAGCGTGAAGCAACAGGAAGTCTTATTAAATCAGACAACTGTAATCAGCAAAATAGACACAAATTCACGCAATTACATCCAGGAACCAACCTTTATTGAAGGACGGAACGGAGAAATTACTCTGGTAAATGGCACTGATATTTATATAAAGGCAAGATATACTTTAAATAATCAATTTGTTAAAAAAACCCTAAAAATTAAAACCGACTCTTCGACCAAATTTTTGCAATATAATCTTCAAGAATTGAATCAATTGAGTCCCGAGCAATGGGAGGAAGCAAAAACTGAAATTACCCTCAAGGATTTAAAAGTCGGCGATCAGGTTACTGCTATTTCAAAAAACAACGAAAATATCAAATATAAAACAGAATTTTTTGCTTCGAAGATTGAAAAACAAATATAATCTAACAATTTAACAAAAGGAAAAAGTTATGCCCATCTATTTATGGATTATTATCGCCGTCATTGCGATAATTATTTTCTGGTTCATTGCGGTTTACAACGGCCTGATCAGATTAAGAAACCAAACTAGTGAAGCCTGGTCAGACATTGATGTCCAATTGAAACGAAGACATGATCTGATTCCAAACTTGGTGGAGACGGTCAAGGGCTACGCCTCGCACGAACGGCAAATCTTTGAAAACGTGACCAAAGCCAGGGCCAGCGCCATCAGTGCTCAAGGCACTGAAGAAAAAGGCAAAGCCGAGAATATGCTTTCTGGCGCTTTAAAATCTTTGTTCGCGGTCGCGGAAAATTATCCGCAACTTAGAGCGTCAGAAAACTTTGCCAAGCTTCAGGACGAATTATCTGACACGGAAAATAAAATCCAGGCCTCAAGAAGGTTTTATAACGGCAACGTCAGGGATTTCAACACCAAACTGCAGGTTTTTCCGAACAATATGATTGCGCCGATGCTTGGTTTTAAGGCTTTTGAATTCTTCCAGGTTGAAGAAGAAGCGGAAAAAAAGCCAGTTGAAGTAAAATTCTAAATATAAATGACCATATATTCGCAAATTGCCTCAAATAAGAGGCGCTCATTCCTGTTATTGTTTTTGTTTATCGTCATCATCCTCCTATTAGGCTGGGCCTTGGGTTCGGCTTTTGGCGATACTTATTATGGCCTGATTTTGGCTGGCCTGATTTCAATTATCATGGGCTTTTTCAGTTATTATTCAGGCGATAAAGTTGCCCTCTGGACAGCAGGCGCCCAGGAAATTAAAAAAGAGGACAATCCTTATGTCTTCCGGATGGTGGAAAATCTTTGTATCACGGCTGGCCTGCCCATGCCAAAAGTTTATATCATTCAAGACCCAGCGCCCAATGCTTTCGCCACTGGCCGAGATCCGAAACACGCATCCATTGCCCTGACGACCGGAATAATCGAACAACTTCAAAACGAAGAATTGGAAGGAGTGATTGCCCATGAGCTTTCTCATGTCAAAAACTACGACATCAAATTAATGACCATTGTCATTATCTGTGTGGGAACGATTGTGTTGTTGGCAAATTGGCTGATGCGGGCCAGATTTTTTGGCCGGGGGAGAAACCGAGAAGGCGGACAAATAGGGATAATTTTATTACTCGTCGGACTTATCCTAGCAATTCTTTCCCCGATTTTTGCCCAACTCATCCAATTTGCTATCTCCAGAAAAAGAGAATTTTTAGCTGACGCTTCAGGCGCACTTTTAACCAGATATCCAGAAGGCTTGGCTTCGGCTTTGCAGAAAATCGCCAAATACGACCGACCAATGATCCATGCTAATAACGCCACGGCTCACCTCTATATAACCAGCCCCTTTGGCGCTCATGCGGCTCGCGGCTTGGCTCGGCTTTTTTCCACTCACCCGCCGATTGAAGAAAGAGTAGCCGCTTTGCGGAAAATGGCAGGCTAGAATAAATCATAATCCCAATTCTCTTGTTGACACAATTTTTTTTATTTGGTAAAATACTATTTACTTAAACAATAAATAAATTAATATATGAAAGATAATATTACCAATAAATTTACCACTCATCTTAAAAATACCCTGGATAAAGCCGGCAAACTGGCCCTGGAATTAAAAAATAAATATATCAATCCTGAACATCTGCTATTCGGCCTTTCGCAAACCAAAGGCGGCATTGCCTATGATATTCTCAATAAAGCTGGTTTAAAGCCGGAAATTTTAAGAGAAATCACCAGAGAAAGAAATGAGCCCGAGGAAGATGAAGAAAACCTAACCATTGATGATTTAAAATTCTCTTTACCAGCCAAAAAGACTTTGGAAAAAGCGGTTTTAGTCGCCTCCCAATACAAACATAAATACGTGGGCACTGAACACTTGCTTTATGGACTAATTGAAATAGAAGATCCGACTTTAGAAAAAATATTTAAAGACTATAACTTATCCTCACAAGAAACAAAAAAACACCTGACTGTTGTTTTAAAAAGCACTTCAAAATTCCCTGACTTGACGGATTTCTTTGAGGGAGAAGAATTGGCTGAAGGGAAAAAAAGCGGCAAAGGAAAAACACCAGCCTTGGATTTTTTTGCCAATGATTTAACCAATCCTGACCAGCAAAAAAAGATTGATCCGGTGATCGGCCGAAAAAAAGAAATTGAAAGGTTAATCCATATTTTGTCGCGAAGAACAAAAAATAATCCGGTTTTAATCGGTGACCCCGGGGTTGGCAAAACTGCGATCGTTGAAGGTCTGGCCAAAAAAATCGCCGAGGGTTCTGTGCCTGATGTTTTGAGAAATAAAAGATTGCTTTCTTTAGATTTAGGCCTAGTCGTTGCCGGTACAATTTACAGGGGTGAGTTTGAAAGCCGGTTAAAACAAGTGATTGAGGAGATTAAAAATAACCCGAATATTATTCTTTTCATTGATGAACTGCACAATATTATCGGAACAGGTTCAGCTTCCGGCTCAATGGATGCCGCCAATATTTTAAAGCCGGCTTTGTCAAAAGGCTTGATTCATTGTATTGGCGCAACCACCGCCGAAGAATATAAAAAACACATTGAATCTGATGCCGCTTTAGAGCGAAGATTTCAGCCGATTATGGTTGAAGAATCAACTCCCGAAGAAACAATTGAAATCCTGCACGGCATCAAAGAGAATTATGAAAAATATCATCATGTCGGCATATCTGAAGATGCGATTTTAGCCGCGGTCAACTTAAGTTCAAGATATATCCAGGATAAATATCTGCCCGACAAAGCCATTGATTTAATTGATGAAGCCGCTTCCAAAATAAAGGTCAATAAAAAACCTTCGCCTCTATCCATTCAAATCAAAAATCTTGAAGAAGAAATTAAAAAAGTGGAAAAAGGAAAACAAGAGGCAGTCACCCAAGAAGATTTTGATAAAGCAATGAAATTCAAAGAAAAAGAAATTGATTTGCGGCAAAAATTAATCAATTTGCAGAAAAAAGAAGCCAAACAACTGGAGGGTTTAATCGGTGAAATCACCAAAAAAGATATTGCCGAAACAATTTCAAGAATTACCGGCGTGCCTTTAGCTGATTTGGTTAAAGAAGAAAAAGAAAGATTATTAAATTTGGAAAAATTGCTGGGAAAGAAAATAATCGGCCAGGATGAAGCCATTAAAACCATTTCTGATTTTATCCGGCGCTCCCGAGTCGGGCTTTCCAACCCCAATCGGCCGATTGGTTCATTTATTTTCCTGGGCCCGTCAGGCGTTGGTAAAACTGAAACCGCTAAAGTGCTGGCGAAAACCGTTTTTGAAGATGAAAAAGCTTTGATTAGGGTTGATATGTCAGAATTTGCCGAAGGCTTTAATATTTCCAAATTAATCGGCTCGCCGGCTGGCTATGTCGGCTACAAGGATACCACCAAGCTGACTGATCTGGTTAAAAGAAAACCTTATTCAGTGGTGCTTTTTGACGAAATTGAAAAAGCCCATCCCGAGGTTTTTAACCTGTTTTTGCAGATTTTGGAAGACGGACATCTGACAGACGCGGTGGGCAAGAAAATCAATTTTAAGAATACCATTATTATCATGACTTCTAATGTCGGACTTTCTGATTTAAACCGGGTGGCAGCTTTGGGTTTTAGGTCCAAAGACGAAAAAGACCAGCTTAAACTTGAGGAAAAATACAAGGAAATTAAAGAACACGTTTTACAGGAGTTGCAAAAACAATTTCGTCCGGAGTTTTTAAATCGGGTGGATAAAATCGTGGTTTTCCGGCCGCTGAATCTTAATGACATTGAAAAAATTGTTGAATTACAAATTGACGAATTGCAAGAGCGCCTGGAAAAACAGAAAATCCAGATTGAATTATCGCAAAAAGCGCAAAAAGAAATTGCGAAAAAAGCCTATATTCCCGACCAAGGTGCCAGAGCCGTCAGAAAAATAATCCAGGAAGAAGTGGAAAATCCCCTTGCGCAAAAATTATTAGATGGTAATATAAAAAGCGGAGATAAAGTAAAAATAGATTTTAAAAACGCGGTAATTACCCTGCAAAAAGAAAAGTAAGACAAATCTGACAGATTTTGGTGGCTCACAGAAAAGACAAAACCGTCTTTTGACGGTTTTTGGTTATGAAAATAAGGTTAAAAAAAATATATAATTTCCTCCTTGACCTAATTTTTCCTGTCTATTGCCTGGGTTGCCAAAAAGAAGGCTTTTGGATTTGTGATGATTGTTTTGACAAAATTAAAATTAATGATAAACTGGTTTGTCCGGTCTGTAAAAAAGAGGAAAAACAAGGTAGAGTGTGTGATAAATGCCAAAATCTAACATTTTTAAATGGTCTTTGGATTGCCAGCGATTATAACGAGGAAATCGTCAAAAAATCAATTCATACTCTAAAATACCAATTTGCCTTTGATATTGCAGAAACTGCGGCTAAAATCCTGGTTGAATTTATAAAAAAACATCAATTTATTTTGAAAAATAATTTTATAATCGCGCCCATTCCCCTGCATAAAAAGAGATTTTTATGGCGCGGGTTTAACCAATCAGAATTGTTGGCCAGAGAATTAACCAAGAATTTTTCATTCTTATTATCAACCAATAATTTAATCAGAAAAAGATACACGAGAGCCCAGGCAGAATTGGATAAAAAAGACCGAGAAAATAATATCAAAAATGCCTTTTTTATCAAAAAACCGCTTGAATTTTCCGGAAAATCTGTTATTCTTATAGATGACGTTTACACCACTGGCTCAACCATGAACGAGTGTGCCAAGGTTCTAAAACAAGCTGGAGTAAAAGAGGTTTGGGGATTAGTAATCGCCCGAGGGTAAACAATATTATGGAGAGGTGGCTGAGCGGCTGAAAGCGGCAGGTTGCTAACCTGTTATACGGGGTTAAACCCGTATCGAGAGTTCGAATCTCTCCCTCTCCGCCAACCTACGCTCCCTTGGAGCTTCGGTTGGCAGGCCAAGTTAATTAAAAAGATTATGTGGTGTGTTTACGGCTTAATTTGCAAAGATAAATCATTATATATCGGTTCAACTAATAATCTGAAAAGAAGGCTTATTGAACATCAATCGGGTAAAAGTCTTGGTATTAAAGGAAGGTTACCGTGTAAACTTGAATTTTATGTTGTGGTTAAGAATGAACCAGTAGCTAGAAAGTTAGAAAAATATTTTAAAACAGGCTCCGGGAAGGCGATCATTAAGAAGAGAATTTTAACTGACGAAGCCCAGGGGGCGTAGTCAGTCTCTCCCTCTCCGCCAAGAGAACTAAGTATCGAGCAACTCACATTCTCATTTATATTATTTGCTTATTTAATTATGAAACTTACTCAAAAACAGGCGCAACTAAAACACAAATTTGGCGCAAAACTCCGAGTTTATAAAATTAATAAAAAAGAATTCGGGATTGTTTATATTGGGGTTAAAAAGGGTCATTTTGAGGAATTTTACAATAAGAAAAGTACTTTTATTTACTATGTCATTGAAGGTACGGGTGCTTTTTATCTGAACGGAAAGAAAATTCCTGTTAAGGCGACTAATCTTATCGTCATTCCGCCTATGACGAAAATTTACTACCTGGGTAAAATGAAAATGACTTTAACTACAATCCCCGCATGGAATGCAAAAAACGAAGTCCACGTAAGATTCATTAAAGAATCCGTGAAGTAATAAAGCTTCGGAGTTCCCGACCTACCTGCCTCAAATCGCGATTTAGACAAATTGTAAAATCAGTTTCAAAAAAAATCCGGAGAGGTGCCTGAGCTCCCGTAAACCCGTCAAATCGTAAATTTTTACCGATAAATTAATATTTAAATTTAAAACTATGCAAATTGTCTCTTCTATCTTTGAAAAATTAATTAAAAAGGCTTCGGCGGCGACCCCTTTTTCAATTGAGGATATCGGCGCAACAATGTGCTATTTAGGTACTGCGGATTTACGTGCAACAACGGAGAATATTTTCCAGTGGGTGATGTATCTTCTTTCTCCGATATTGGCTTTAATTTTAGCCATTTCAAATGCCCGAATCCTTCTTAAAAGAAAAACTTTCTCATTTTATTATGCATTTTATAAATCATTTCTAAGGGTGATTATTCTCATTCTTATTGCAACAGTTGTTTTTTTCGTTATATATTATTTCATAGCCTCGGACGCTTATGATGCAGCAGATGCAGAACAGATATTTAATGACTTTTTAGTGGCTTTGGGCATCTCATCTTTAATCATCTGCCTAATGACAGGGATAGTTTATTTATTTTATTCCCATAGAAATCCTGTGTTTTTAAGACTTGCTTTTACCTATATTTTCGTTATACCCAGTTTCATAATTTTTTTATTAGTCTTGGTATTAAATTTTGTTCCTGCATTCAACAAATATCTTCCTTCTGATGCCATAGTTTTCAAGAGGAAAAATCTAAAAAATAAGTTAATTGATCAGGGAAAAATTCCGAGCGACACTGAAAAAAAATGATGGAAAAAATTACTTTTGTCATTGAGTTAACTAAAAAATGCAATAATAATTGCAAATATTGCTACAATGTTTGGAAGGCTAATCAATCTTACCCGGATTATGAAATGACAACAGAAGAGTGGAAAAAAACGATTGATAAACTCGCTAAGGAAATAAAACCAAAATTAATAGCCATTTCAGGCGGCGAACCCCTGTTAAGAAAAGATTTTTTTGAAATATTAGGACATTTGAAAAAGAAAAAAATTCCAGTTACTTTGATAACTAACGGGACTCTGCTTACTAAAGAGTTGATAAAAAAATGTATTAAAGGTGGAGTTAAGCTCTTTGAAATGCCCTTACTAAGCGATAAAAAGGAGATACATGATTTGTTAACCAGAAATCCGGGTAGCTGGGAAAAAGTCATTCAAAATATCATTGAAATCAAAAAACAAAAAGGCCATCTGGCTGTAGTTCTCGTAATAGTCAAACAAAATACTGAAAAAATAAAAGAAGTCGTGGAAATGGCAATTGCTTTGGGCGCAGATAGCATTTTGGCTAATCGTTTCAATGTTGGCGGAGAAGGAATAAAATACAAAAAAGAGTTATCTCTACTACCTCGAGAATTAGAAAATGCTTATGGTGAAATCAATGCTTTGGCCGAAGAATATGAAATAAGAGTGAATTCTGGGATTCCGATGCCTAAATGCATAATTGATTCTTCAAAGTATCAGTTTATTAATTTCTTTAACTGCCCCCATGGCGGCCAAAATTCTTATTTCGCTATTGATCCTGCCGGGAATGTTCGACCCTGCAACCACAGTTCACTAATATTAGGTAATCTTCATAATCAAATAATTACTGAAATAATAAAAAGTAAATCATGCATTGACTATTTTAAGGGTTGCCCCGAAGAATGCAAGGGGTGTAAGATGGAAAATGAATGTCAGGGTGGTTGTCGAGCCGCATCTGAAGTTTACTTTCATAACTTAAAAAAGCAAGATCCATTTGTGTCAGATAATTTTAAAGGAATTGTATAACTCGTCATAAAAAATCCGGAGAGGTGCCAAAGTTCCCTTGCCATCTAATTAAATATTATGATTGAAAATAGTATTGTTTACAGAAAATTAAATAAGTACAATTTTTTCAGGCTGTCAAAGGCCAAAGGGTCATTGATTTGGGATAAAGACAGCAAAAGATACATTGATTTCACCTCGGGCTGGAATGTTACCAACCTTGGCTGGAATCACCCAGAAGTGAACAAAGCGGTTATTTCACAAGCGAAAAAGAACGTGCACGGACTTTTATGGGGCTCTGATCCGATTCAAGAAGAATATGCAAAAAAACTGACTGCCGCTCTTCCGGATAGACTTGATGCCTGTACAAAAGCAACTGGGGGCACAGAAGCGATTGAGGAATCGATTAAGGTCGCTCGCGCAGCCACTGGAAGAAGGAAAGTCATCGGATTCAAAAAGAGCTACCATGGTCAATTATTTGCCTCAATGGCGCTGGGGTATCCTTCCGAGGCAGTAGAAAAAATTGCCCCGCTTGTCCCGGAGTTTGTACAGCTGGATTTTCCAGTCGAAACTGCTGGCGAAGAAAATGCGAATAGCTTTGCGGCGGCGCTTGAAGAAGCCCTTTCAAAGCGTGATGTTGCCGCCCTGATTACCGAACCCGGCATTATTACTGGTTGGGGCTCGACCTTATTCGCCTACCCTGGATTTTTAAAAACCGTGCGCGAACTTACTAAAAAGTACGGCACCCTGCTTATCGTGGACGAAGTCGGCACCGGATTTTCCCGCACTGGAAAACTATTCGGCATTGAACATGAAAATATTGTGCCGGATATGATCGTGCTGGCCAAGGGCATTTCAAACGGCGCGGCTGCCATCGGCACTGTGGTCGGAAATTCTTATCTTTTTCAATCAACATTCCCTTATATTAACCTGATTTCTACGTTCGGTTGGACTCCTATCGCTTGCGCGGCAGCCCTCAAAACCCTTGAGATTCATCAACGGGAAAAAACATGGGAGCTGGCAGAAACTAACGGCAAATACATCCTCGAAAAGCTGAAAAAACTCGTTGGCCACTCAATTGTCGATCTTCGCGGAAAAGGAATGGAAATCGGCATCCGACTCAAAGATGCGGAAACAGCCAGAAAAGTGATTGACACGGCATTTGAAAAGGGGCTGCATATTATTGTTGGTAGCAAACATAATCTTCAAGTTATGCCCCCTCTTACTATTCCTCGGGAATTGCTAGACGAGGGATTGGAGATTTTAATCAACACTTTATCAAATTTTTAGTCCTGATTATTAGAGCTTTAAACAGTTAGATTCATCTGCCCCAAATCTCGATTTAGACAAATTGTAGAAACCAGTTTATCAAAAATAAAAATCCGAAGAGGTGCCAGAGTTCCCGCAGTATTTGACATAAAAAACCATGCAAAAAATAAATTTAAAAAACTTTTTCTCTGATAATCCCAAGCATAAATATGCCTGCGCCAAAGAAGCAATTACTATATCTAAAACAAACCCAAAACTTCTTTATTCCGATTTTGATTTTTTCCTGCAGTTTTTAGAGGGCGAGAATAAAATTCTGAAATGGACAGCTATTCAAATAATTGGTAATATTTCAAAAGTTGATAATAAAAAGAAGGTTGACAAACTTATTCCCAAGTTTATTACTTTGCTCTCCGGCCAAAGCCTGATTACTGCCGCCAATACCATCGGAGCGCTGGCTGAAATCGCAAAAAATAAGCCGTCCTATCAAAATAAGATTCTAAAAGCTTTATTACAAATGGAAAAAGCCGAATTCTACAATAAAGGTAAATCATCGCCAGAATGCCGCAATGTGGCCATTGGTCAGGTGATTAATTCGCTTGATAAATTCGGTCAAACAGTTTATAACAAAAAAGAGGTTAAGAATTTCTTGAAAAGACAAACAAAGAATACCCGGCCAAAAGTAAGGCAGAGCGCGAAAAATTTATTGTCGCAAACAAATGAAACGAAGCCCGGCAAAAAAAGACCATAAATCTATAGTACTTTGGGCAGCTGACTGTGCCGAGCAAGTACTCCCATACTTTGAAAAAGAATATCCGAAAGATAAGCGCCCACGGAAAGCTATTGAGGCGGGCCGTGCCTGGGCGCGCGGCGAAATAACCGTAAGCGAGGCTCGCGCTGCGGCACTTGCCGCCCACGCAGCTGCACGTAATTCCAAAAATGCTGCAGCTCGAGCCGCCGCCCGATCAGCGGGTCATGCGGCTGCAGCTGCTCATGTTGCCAGTCATGCGCCCCATGCCGCTGACTACGCTGCTGCCTCAACCAAAGCTTACTTTGATGAGTTATAACAATTGGAGAGGTGCCAGAGTGGTTGAATGGGACAGTCTTGAAAACTGTTAAGGCTGCAAGGCCTTCGCGAGTTCGAATCTCGCCCTCTCCGCCAGCAAATCGACCCAAGATACAATATTTAATAATTTTAATGTAATTTATGGTATTTAATCCAGAAAAATTGGAAATGATGCTTAGTGGTAGTCACGTAAATTTTAAAAAACGAGAAAGACCGCCACTTTCGGAAGAAGAAAGTAAACTAAAAAAAGAAAATGAAAGGAAACTAGAAGAAGGAATTGGAGTCTTGCGAAAACTAAGAACAAAAGCCTTGGAAGAACAAGATGTCGCCGCACGCCAAGGTTTCTTAAAAGAAGCCCATCAGTTTTCTAGTCAAATGGCCGAGGTTATTATAGGCCAAGCGCTGAACGAAAAACCTTCTCAAATTGACCCCGCTTTTCAAACATTGCTTGAAAAATCCCGATTAGATTATCGCAATCATGATGCCGGTTCTGGACACGGTATCTCGGCGGGATATTCAATTAATAATTTATTTAGAGCAACAGATGATATGCTCGTTCGCATAGAGGAAAAAGCTCAATCATTCAGTAATCCAGATCATAAATTATCACAGGAAGAGATGCAATATGTGCTCCAAGAATTCCTAATAGGCACGAATAATTTAACCAGAGACGCTACAGACAAATTTTTCGCAAAATATACAAAAGTTGGCGGGATTTTAAGCGGTGGAAGTATTTACGCCGAGATAGTAAAGAAAATAGTTAATAAATATGCGGATCCTTCTTTTAAAATAGAAACTTTTGTTGTTGCGGTTGATAAGGAAAATAAAAAAGCTGTTTTTGAAGCAGGCGAAAATGATAACGATGTGCAAACTGTCATAGTTACCGATGATATGATTGATAAAGGCGGGACTCTCCTAACCGCTCTTTGTAAAGCGGGTGAAAAATTTCCAAACGCCAAAATACACTCTGGCCTTGGGACAGATCAACCCGGCGGTTTTGAAAAACGTCGCAGGCAAAAGCATATTGAACACCTAGAAATTTTATTTCAAGACTTTGCCGATTTTACAGAAGAGAAAAAAAATGATGAAGCCCTTGCTCTCTTCGAACAAGCTAAACAGTATGCCAAAGATAACGACGTGAATCTACCACCGGGATGGTATATACGGAGAGAAAAAATAGGGAAATCAAAAGCCAGGAATCAGAAATAGTCAGTCGCCCTCTCAGTCAGTACTACAAATTAAATAACAATATATGCCTCTGGAAAATCCCGAGAATAAAGAAGCGCTGAACTTTACAATTGATCTGGCAAGAGACGAAGACTTGGAAAAAATAAATGAAATAAACAATTGTCCGGAAGAGCATCTTGATTTTTTAGATCGTCAAAAAAGAGGTGAGTTGAAATTTTTTGTTATAAGAGTTGGCGACGAAATAGCCGGTTATGTCGGCTTGTATTTTGATCATCAGAGCGCTCACTTCTCAGAAATAAAAGGACCATATTTAGAAGGCTTGGTGGTTAATCCTAAATTTAGAAAAAAAGGTTTAGGTAAAAGATTATTGGAAATCTGCGAGAAAGAAATTAAGGACGCAGGCGGCCATGATTTAACGCTGGCAGTTTTATCAACTAATCAAAGGGCATTAAATTTTTATAAAGGAAGCGGATATCAAGAAATACCCGACACTAAATTTGAACCACCCAAAAATAGTGGCCAAGAGAAAACGGAATACGGATATTATTTAAGGAAAAAAATTGTGACTGACGAAACCTCGAAATAATCAGTCTCGCCTTTTCCGCCAATCAAAAAATCTTGTATAAATATATTATCAACAATTTTTATGGCAACTTCAGAAAATAACACCGCCAAAATAAGAGCTCAACGGCATGAAGCGCTTGGCTGGTTGATATCAGGCATTAGTTCATTTGTGTTGCTTGCCATAACTTGGCAGATTAATATCCGGATTGAGAGTGTATCACCTATCTTTTTGACAACTTTAATCATTCTTCTATCAACTAGTTGCGCGCTTTTTATTATCAGGAAAAGATGGATCGCCATTGGAATTTTCTGCGGCTTGGCGGTATACATTGTGCTCTTGCCTTTTCTTCCGCCTTACTAAAAAAAGTCAAAACAGCCGGTTAGTTATGATTTAAACTGTCTAGCTGTTTTTATTTGTAATAAGGAAATAACTGAATAGATTATTGCTTTTTTTCTTAAATCGTGCTATAATATAATCAAACAAACACCTAAACTAAAATAAAAAATGATAAAACTTAAAAATGTTTCCAAGGTTTATGAGCTGGGCGGAGAAAAAATATACGCCCTTGATCGGGTCAACCTCGAGATAAAAGACGGCGATTTCATTGCCGTAATGGGCCCATCCGGTTCTGGTAAATCAACCTTGGCCAATATCATTGGTGGGCTGGACACGCCGGACACAGGCGAAGTTTTGGTTGACGAACAAAGCATGGCTAAGGCCAAAGATAAATTATTATCCCGCTATCGCAACAAGATGGTGGGTTTTGTTTTTCAGAATTTTAATCTACAGTCAAATTTAACGGCACTGGAAAACGTGATGGTGCCGCTTATTTTTGCTAGAACTGGTCTAGCCGAACGAAAAAAGCGAGCTGTAGAATGCCTTAAAGTGGTCGGTTTAGGTGACCGGATGAATCATAAGCCAGGCGAGCTCTCTGGCGGTCAGCGACAACGCGTCTGCATTGCTAGAGCTTTAGCCAATAATCCAAAAATTATTATTGCTGACGAGCCAACCGGCAACCTGGACACTAAAAAAAGCGCCGAGATAGTCAACATCTTGAAAGATTTAAATAAAAAACTGGGGGTGACTATCATCGTCATTACCCATGACCCTGATGTCGCTTCTGAAGCTAAAAAGAAGCTGACGATTACTGACGGTAAAATAAAATAATAATTTTATGAGATTTATTGATTATTTTCGCACTGCCTTTAGAAACCTAATCCGGCAAAAAATCAGGACCAGCCTGACGATTATTGCTATTACTATCGGTTCGCTTTCCATTATCTTGATGGTTTCTCTCTTAACTACTATCCGTGAGTCAGTGGTGGATTTTTTTGACAGCATGGATGCTTTTACTTTGATCACGGTCACCCCCGATCCTGATTCGGCAGACTCAGGCAGCAGCCTGATTAAAAGCGGCAATACCGGCGACAATAGCGGTAAAATATTAGACGAGGCCGCTCTTAATACTTTTAAAGCCCTGCCCCATGTGGCTGATGCCACGCCTATCGGCGCTGGCGTCTGGGCGAAAAACATGACCCTTGAAGGCCAGACTAAAAAAATGTGGGTCAATCTTCTTGCCTATGATCCAGAAACAAAAGTCTTTAACATGCCCTTGGCCGCCGGCCGCAAACTGACCGGGCAGGACATGGATAAAATTATTGTCGGCACTCGTTTTGCCAAAACCTACGGTTATTCAGGCAATCCTGAAGCCCTCCTTGGGAAAAAGGCGGTCCTGATATTTCAAGGCGGCGACCTGCCTGACTGGGGCGGTTTAGTTCCGGAAAAACCGCCCGAAGGCGACAATAAAGATTGGTGGGAGGCTCAGCAGAAAAAAAACATAGAAATCACTGCGGAAATTGTCGGCATTGCTGAAAGCAGCACTTTTGACGACAGCCAAAATTACATTAATATTGCCTGGGCCAAAAGATTGATGACTCATGTCCGCTGGGAATGGCAAAGTTCCTGCACCAATGAGGAAATGCAGGCCATGAAGGAAGGAACTTACAGAGGACCCAGTAAAGACTGCGGGGGCCAGCAAGTAATAGTTAAAAACGATGATTACACTAAAAATGGCTATGGCTCAATTATCATGAAAGCTGATGACAAAGAAAATATCAAGGGCATTGCTGATACTATCAGCAAAATGGGCTACGGCGTTTCCACTGCCCAGGACATGTTGGATCAAATGAACCAGATGCTCTTAGGGATTGGCGCAGTTCTCGGCGCTATTGGCGGCATCTCGCTTTTTGTGGCAGCCATAGGAATTATCAATACGATGGTCATGGCTGGTTATGAACGGATTAGAGAGATCGGGGTGATGCGGGCTTGCGGTGCCACTAGAACTACCATCCGCTCATTATTTACTTTTGAAGCTGGCTTGCTGGGCTTTTTCGGCGGGATTTTCGGACTAGCTTTAAGCTTCGGCATCGGAAAAGCAGCCAATTTTATTACCGACAAATACGCCTCATCAATTGATTTGCCTTTTGATAAGGTCTCTTCATTTCCCTGGTGGCTGATTGTCGGCGTTCTGGCTTTTACTACCATTATCGGGTTGCTTTCAGGGCTTGGACCAGCTGTCCGTTCCAGTCGATTAAATCCGGTTGATGCTTTGCGCTACGAATAATATCTATCTTTTTCTTGCAACCGAATTTTAAGATGAACTCAATCCAGATAAAAAAACCGAAAATCAAAAGCAATCATCTGGTTATTATTTCAATTATCTGGCTGGTTTTATTTATTATTGTCGCTGAAATTGTAGCCCCAAAAGGATACAGTGTCATTAATCATACAATCAGTAAATTAGCCACTTCGGGCTATGAAAACAGGTGGATAATGCGAATTGGCTTTTTGGGCTTTGCCGCTATTTTTACTTTTGCTTATCTTCTTAAGTTTTATGAAAACAAAAAAATATTCTGGCCAGATCTTTTTTTGATTAGCTCAGCTATTCTTTTTCTGCCAATCACTTTTTTATCAGTCCGGTCATACGATGAATCGGTGCCTTTTTCAATCGGGCAAGATTTGTGGCATAATATTTTTGCAGTTATTATGGTTGCTTTTATCTCTCTCAGTATGCTTGGTTATATGATAAAGAGCCGGGGCAAAAACCGACTGTATTATTTTATTTTCTTGCTGCTGATTCTTTTAACATCTTCACTTTATGTCTTAAGTATAAATGAGAAAAACCTGGGCTTGGGCCTGATTCAGCGAGCCATTTTATTAGTCTCTCTGTGTTGGTTAATCTGGATCAATAAGCAATTCTCTGACTTAAAAACCATTTGATTAAATAACTTGAAAATCTCCGTATTTCAACCCACATCGGGGATTTTTATTTTGCCCCAATTTTTGCTATAATATAAAGGCATAAATCAATAACTTATAACCATATGCCAGAACAAGTTAATCAACCAAGAGATTACGGCAAAATCCTACATTCCTGGGAATTTCCGGAATATACACAATACACTAGAACCAGAAATTGGTATATAGTCATCGGTATTATCGCGACGGCAATTTTAATCTGGACTATTTTTGACCGCAATTTCCTCTTTGCCATGATAATTATTATTGCCGTTTTGATTTATATCTTTCAGCAAAGAAGGGAACCAATGAATGTTAAATTAAATATCAGAGAAGACGGCCTGGAAATAGGCAGAAATTTCTATAATTTCCGCGATATGCAAAATTTTTGGATTATTTATGAACCGCCGGATGTTAAAAAGATTTACTTCAGCTTCAAATCAAAAATTTCCGCTCCCCTGGTTATCTCCCTCGAAAAACAAAATCCCCTGATAATAAGAAAAACATTATTGCAATATATACCCGAGGATTTAGAAAAAGAGGAAGAACCGGCTTCAGACTCGCTCTCCCGGACTTTCAAGATTTAGTGTCTTTCAAATAAATCAGCCTCAGGCCCCTATAGCTCAGCCCGGATAGAGCGTGAGATTGCGGATCTCAAGGCCGGAGGTTCAAATCCTCCTGGGGGCATTATTAAAAAGGTTTTTAAACCTCTTTTTTTATTCCCCAAATTATTTAACCTCTTGACAAAAAAATAATTTTCTTCTAAGATAGAATGCTAATGAATAACTCGATAATATTTGCGAGACCTGGATTGAACCTTAAAAAAATAGGGGGAGATAATGAACAACTTCGTACACTATATGGATCCCAGTGTTACGCTGGAGGAAAGGCTCAAACTGGCCTTTGATGAATTGCATTTATCCGATGAGCAACGAGAGTCGATTATGGCTTTCTTAAATCTGCTGAAACTGAAGGATCTTGAAACATACAATCATAGTATCAGGGTGGCTTTGGTAGCCCGTAATATTGCTCGATTCATGCATCTGGATGAAAAAGCTCTTTTTTATCCGGGACTGCTCCATGACATGGGTAAGCTTTTAACCTCGCTAAAAACCCTTCGCAAAACAAAAGAGTGGACCAACGATGATGCCCAAGAAATGAAAAAACATGTTCTCGAAGGCTATTGTTTAATACGAGGCTTCTTTGACTTTACTGCTGAGGTAATCAAATGGCACCACCGTTTTCAAATCCATGGCTACCCAGAGAATGTGCCTGATTTATTACACCATTATAGCGAAGGAACAAAAACAATGATTCTGATGTATGGTCGTCTATTATCACTGGCTGACAGCTATGACGCTATGCACAGAATCAATCAGGCATCCGGCGGAAGACCTCTTTCTGGTCAGGAGATCAAAGAGAGAATGTTGAAACTTAATCCCGATCAAAAAATACTGATTGAAGGACTCTATAACGCAGATATCTTTACCACCCATACAGTCTCGCCACTGGCAAACACTGCTTAAAAAAATAAAAGCTTTAAAGGGGCTTGGACCATAGTTTTTGTAGAATTTGCTGCCGTTGATTATCCGCACCTTGACGCAAAGTGCTATTTTGTCGGAGTCAGTGTATTGGTTGATGTTAAAGGAGGAAAAAATGAAAAAGAGTCTTCTGATTCTGCTATTCATTCCTGCTCTTTTAAATTGTTCGGTTGCATCAAATAAGGAGAATTTAAAAGATGTTGGGATTTTTGGACAACATGAGCTACGGAGGATTGAACAGATAGAAGGCATAAACGGGAAAATATCAGGCAACTTCTTCTTAGGCTGTGGATCTTTGGCGGGGAACATAACCAATGAAAGAAGGCTTCAATTCTCCTGGGGCAGAACTCCGGACGAATTCATAGTTACAACACTACCTTTTAGCATGTTCAGATTCGTTATTGATGATTCGAAAAAGGTTCCGACAGTTGAATTTATATTCGACAAGAGCTGGCTTGACAGTAAATGGCATAACTTGAATGAATCAGAAAAGTCTAATCCGAATAGCTGGTTAGACGACGAATATATCCGTAATCATTATTTCCGCGTGGCAATTGTCCGTATTTCAAAACAAGACTTTGAAAAGGAAGTGTTCCTTCCTAAGTAAAATCTGTCGGGTGCTGAAAAAAACAGCACCCTTTTATTTTATAAAATGTTTTTTTATCCCAAATTTTTGCCCCCTGTGGAAAAACCTTATTGACACAATGTAAAGTTTACTTTACATTGAAAATATGGGAGAAATTGAATACAAACTATCAAACCGCTTGAAAGAGCTGCGCGCCAGTCATAATCTAACTCAGGAAGCTTTGGCCGAGAAAGTGCGTGTGACCAGGCAAACCATTATTTCCATTGAAAAAGGCGAATATGTCCCTTCTTTGCTTTTGGCCATGAAAATTGCTAATGTTTTTAAATTAAAAGTTGAAGATATTTTTAATATTAATCGCAATTAATCCTATGAAAGTCAGTGAATTTATCAACAAAACTACGCAACCCAAATTTTTTATCAAAGTGGTAATCATTATCATCTTAATCTTTCTGGCAATTATGATAACAGATGGATTAATAAAATACGGGTTTAGTCGAGCTCTATATAATGAGGTGTTAGTGCCTACTTTCGGCATAACTGGCATGGTAGTGGTAATTGCGATATTCGGTATTTTCTATGTTTTAATAGCGGGGAAAATAAAATCATACTGGTATTACCTAATCATTGGCGGTATTCTGAATATTGGCTATTGCGGCTGGGATTTTTTTTCCAATAAAACAGTCGAACAAAAAACAGACAATCAATCTTTGATATTTGCCGTACTTCTCAACTTGGTTTTTATTTATTTGGTATTCCGTCAATTATACGGAAAGACTAAAGCAATTGAGGGCCTGGTCTATGAACGCGATGAACGTGAAAAAGCTCTGACTGCTCAGGCTGCCAAGAATGCTTCTTTAGTAACAATAATTTTACTGATAATCGTGGGCGTGACTTTCGCTCAATTTTCTAATTATTCTCTTTCTGGCTATCGGATTGGTTATATAATTAATTCTATTATATCGGTGTTTTTTATCGTTTTTGCTGGCTCTCTTTTGAAATATAAATTATACTAAAAGAAAAGTGCTAACCCTCAAAACGCCAATTACAGAAATTCACGGCATTGGCCCAACCAATGCCCGAAGGTTAAAACATCTTGGCATTAACACTATTCTGGACTTAATTTATTATTTTCCCTATCGCCATGATGATTTTTCGCACGTGGTGGTGGTTTCCGAGATCCAGCCCAATGAAATAAATACCATCAAAGCGAAAATCCAGCTGATTAATAACCGACGTAGTTTCCGAAGAAGAATGTTTATAACCGAGGGTTTAGTGGCTGATAATACTGGTTCAGTCAAAGTGGTCTGGTTTAATCAGCCATATCTGACCAAAATTTTAAAACCAGGAGACCAAATCATTCTCTCTGGCAAAGTTGATTCAGACCACTTAACTCCGCAGTTTATCTCCCCGATTTATGAAAAAGTTAAAAAGGAGCAATTACATGTTGGTCGGATTGTTCCGGTTTATTCAACCACTGAAAACCTGACTCAAAAACAAATCAGGTTTTTTATTAAATCAGTTCTTTTTTTAATTAAAGAAATCAAGGATTTTCTGCCTGAAGTGGTAAAAAAAGAAAATAATTTAATGGATTTGCCGATTGCTTTGAAACAGGTTCACTTTCCAGACAATCAATTAATCTTGCAAAAAGCTATTCATCGACTAAAATTCGATGAATTATTTCTTATCCAGCTTGGCGCCTTGCAAAGCAAAAAATACCTGCAAAAAGCTAAAAGTCCTGCGATTAAATTTAAAGAATTAACTACTAAAAAATTCGTCAAATCCCTGCCTTTTGAACTGACTGACGACCAAAGAAAAGCCAGTTGGGAAATTATCAAAGATCTAGAAAAAGGAAAGCCGATGAATCGGCTGCTTGAGGGCGATGTCGGCTCGGGCAAAACCGTGGTCGCCAAAATCGCTATGCTCAATACGGTAAAAAACGGCTTTCAGACAGCTTTTATGGCGCCCACGGAAATATTAGCCTTACAACATTTTAATAACTTAGTTTTGTTTTTAAAAGATTTTAATCTGAAAATTGGAATCCTGACCCATTCGCAAATCAAAACTAATTTTTCAGAAAAAATAAGTAAGGGCAGAATGCTAAAAATGGCAGAATCGGGTGAAATCCAGATAATGGTCGGCACCCATGCTCTGATTCAAGAAAATGTCCGATTTAAAAAATTATCTTTGGTAATTATTGATGAACAGCATCGATTTGGCGTGGAGCAAAGAAAAACGCTGCGTGAAAAATCGTCAAAGCAACATCAACTTATCCCCCATCTTCTTTCAATGACTGCCACTCCGATTCCCCGCTCATTGGCTTTAACCATTTACGGTGATCTTGATTTATCAATTCTTCTGCATCAGCCCAAAGACCGCTTAAAAATTATTACCAAAATTGTCTCACCGGAAAATCGAGAAAAAGCCTATCAATTTATAAAAAATCAAATTAGAGAAGGACGTCAGGTTTTTGTCATCTGCCCATTGATTGAACCATCGGATAAACTTGGCGTAAAATCAGTAAAACAGGAATATGAAAAATTAGATAAAAATATTTTTCCTGATTTGAAAATCGGGCTTCTCCACGGCAAATTAAAACCGCGGGAAAAAGAAAAGATCATGGAGGATTTAAAAAATAATAAAATCAATATTTTGGTTTCAACGTCGGTGGTTGAAGTCGGGATTGATATTCCTAATGCAACCGTGATGATGATTGAAGGCGCCGAGCGTTTTGGTTTAGCCCAAATGCACCAATTCAGGGGCCGGGTCGGCCGTTCAAAATACCAATCCTATTGTTTTTTATTCACTGAGTCAGAGAGCCAAAAAACCGACCAAAGACTTAATGCCCTGGTAAAGTCGGAAAACGGCTTTGAACTGGCTGAATATGACTTAAAACTCCGCGGCCCGGGTGAACTATATGGCCTGCGTCAGTCTGGTTTGCCTGATCTCAAGATGGCTTCTTTAACTGACGTCGCTCTGATAAAGCAAACCCGGGCCGCGGCTCAGAATTTGATTGACCAAGATCCAGAACTTAAAAACTACCCGTTGCTATTACAAAAAATCGCTGAATTTCAAAATTCGATACACTGGGAATAAAATTCTTGACAAATTTATATATTCAGATATAATATATAATACTTATGATTTGTTCTTAACAATGTTAAAAGGGGGCGCTCAGTAGCAACACAATAATATGCTCCTAATTGGACAGGAGCAAGGACCAGTCAACGTCAGGCATTGGTGGAAACCTACCCCACAGGCTGACGCGTTGGGTCCAGTTATTGTAAAGGCTGACGCCCCTCAAAATAGTTCGTTATAAATCAGTTTTTGCGAGACGTCTTGTAGTCGGCTAAAAAGGAGGTGAAGCCGAAAAATACTGAATTTGAAATCCACTAAAAGGAGGTGAACATTACGTGCGATTTCATTAACCGTTTGTGGTTGAAGACCTGCGGGAGCAGTCCAACTCCCATCGCGCAGGAGGTAGGTAATGAACTCAGAAAAACCGCGGACGTACGTGGATCCGCTCGCGATCGTCGTCGGGACCGATGGATTCCTTAAAGAGATATCCGGAGTCCCCGAGACGTTCGAAACAGCAGCTGGGCCTTTCTGTTCGCAATGTAGAAGGCACCGAGTTTTGGGCAGAGAAGTATTTCTGAGACATTTCTCTCAGAGAGTACCGGTTGAGTTCACTGACGGAAAAGACAGCTTTCAGGCTGAAAAGAAGATGACTATCTTTAAGTCAGTGAACGGCAACAGGTTTATGCTGTTGGGTCGTCCGAATTCTGTGTTCGGAAATCTTGAACAGTGTACTGTTGCCTTTAGGAACCACTTCTCGGCGATCCTTGAAGCCGCTGCGCGGGCAGAGAGAGCGCAAAAGGAATTCTTTGCCCGGCCAGTCGCGGCCGCGCATCCGTTTATCAGATAAAGGAGGTGTGTTCTTTCTTAATTAACCCTTCATGGGGGTAAGTTTAGCCGGGGCCCACGCTTTCATTGATTTAACATCATCTAGCGGGCCCCTTTTTTTATTGAAATTTAGCCCGATCTCTAAAAGCTATCCCCTGTGGAAAAGTCAGTCTTGACGGATTTTTGTCGCTTGGTATAATTATTATGAAGTTTCTCAGGAGACTTTCACACAGCGTTTGGGAGAACCTTCTCCCACCCAACCCCCTTCTCCAACGAGAAACCTCACCGATCTTTCGATCAAAACATGCACTTTGCACCTTCGCACACCCTCCGTGAAGGTAGAACATCTGTTCTACCTTCTTTTTTTTATAAAAAAAGAATAAGATTTTTTCTTAGTCTTTTTTAAATTCTAATTTAAATAAAAATTAGCAGATACTTAAAGTTCGTGCCATGGGGTCTGGGGGATTTTCAACACTTTAGCAATAATTTACGAAACCTACTGGCGACTTTATTAAATCCCCCAGGGTTTTTGAGTTACAAAAAAGTAGAAATAAAAACTCTATCCAAAAATCTCGTTAATCGCTTCAGCAATATTATCTACCTTAAAAATATTCAATTTACCTTTTTTAGCTACTGCTCTATCATTCATCACCATTTCCTTAAAGCCCATTTTTTCTGCCTCACTCAATCTTTTTTCAAGCTGCCCGACGCTTCTAATTTCCCCGCCCAAACCCACTTCACCAATGGCGACAATGCTGAAATCAATCGGCTTGTTTTTATAAGCCGAGGCAATCGCCAGGCAAACCGCCAAATCACAGGCTGGCTCGGAAACTTTGACACCGCCCACCACATTAACGTAAATATCCTGATTGCCCAGTTTTAAGCCGCCTCTTTTTGATAAGACAGCGGTCAGCATCAATAAACGGTTAAAATCAATTCCGGAAACATTGCGTCTCGGCAGGCCATAATAAGTCATATTCACTAAAGCTTGGATTTCCACTAAAAAAGCCCTGCTTCCTTCCATTACCGCGCAAACACAGGAACCGGGTTTTTTTTGCCGTTCAGAAAGAAAAACTTCTGACGGATTTTTAACCTCAACCAAACCTTTTTCATGCATGTCAAAAACCCCGACTTCATTGGTCGAGCCAAAGCGGTTTTTTGAAGCTCTTAAAATCCTGAAAGCATGGTATTGGTCGCCTTCTAAGTACAAAACTGTATCAACCAGATGTTCCATAGTTTTTGGCCCGGCTACCAAACCCTCTTTAGTCACATGACCAATGATAAAAATCGGAATCTGAAGCTTTTTGCAAATTTCCAATAACTTCACCGTGCAAACTCGGACTTGGGCGACACTGCCGGCTTCAGAGGGAAGCGAAGAAAAATACATGGTTTGGATCGAATCAACAATCGCCAGGCCTGGCTTGAATTTATCAATCGTCGCCACGATATTTTCAATATTGGTTTCGCTCAAATATTTCAAATCGCGGCTTTTTAAATTAAGCCGGTCAAGCCGCATTTTAATCTGTTCCGCTGATTCCTCGCCGGAAATATACAAAACCGGTTTTTGGAGCTTTAAACTGGTGGCAATCTGCAAAACCAGAGTTGACTTGCCAATCCCCGGCTCGCCGCCGATTAAAATCAAAGAACCTGGAACAATCCCGCCGCCCAAGACTCTGTCAAATTCTTCAATGCCGGTTTCAAATCTTTTATAATTTTCAACTTTTATTTCTTCAAAATCTAAAATTTCGCCCGCTTCTCCTGAAATGGCTTTTCTTTCATCTTTGGAAGCTGTTTTCATCTCCAAAGTACCCCAGCTTCCGCATTCCGGGCATCTTCCTAACCATTTGGGAAACTGGGAATCGCAATTTGAACAGGTATAAATTGTGGTTTTATTCTTTGGCATAAACAGTTATCTAAAAATAGCTAGGGAGAGGATAATTTATTATATATTGCCTGCACTTTATTAACATAAGCTCTGGTCTGTCCATATTTCGTATTTTTGGTGCACTGCCACCAAGTCAGTCCGGGACAACTCTGGCTGCAATAATTCGAGCCTGGACCGCCATTATAGGCAGCGATAACGAAAGCATAATCACCCTTCTGGCAGGCTTCACCCCATTTACAGGGACTGTGTGAGGGTGCCGGCGGACAAGCATGGTCCATCAGATATTTAAAATATCTCGTGCCAATAATTATATTGGTTCGTGGTTTGAAAAGTTCTTCCTTTGTGATATTGCTAAAACCAGATGAAAATTCTTTGGCAGTGGGTATCATCAGCTGCATCAGGCCATAAGCTGGTGCTTTCGATTCTGCAGTGGCATTGCCGCTAGATTCAGCAATAATGATGGCCCTGATCCAATTGGCATCAACGCCTTCTCTTGAGGCTTCATTGATAAAACTATTGTATCCACTGATAACCGGCAGCGCCCCCACATTAATAGTAGATAGGTCGATCGGACTGGTCCTGACTGGACCCACAATGCTTTCCATGGGCTGAAGAACTGTTTCTACCTTTGAAATAGTCAGCGATTTCCAATTTACCAAAGCCGGATTAATACTATTAAAAAGCAAATAAGCGCAAAGTGTTAAAACCAAACCGATTAAAGCCCCGGAAATGGTTGATTTGGCTGAGGTAATTTTAGTTTGATTGCCGGCGGCGGTAATCCACTGCAAACCTCCGGCAATAATCATCACCACCGCCAAAATGCCGACAACGCCCGAAAAATAAACATAAAATGCGGCCAGGTATGCGCCAAAGGTCGTGCCAGTAACTTCACCCCCTGTAAAACCAGGTAAACCGGGTATCGGAACTTGGGGGTAGAATTTAATAATTGTTGATTTTTTTGTGGTTGTATTCCCCGTTTGAGTCTGGGTTTGGGTCTGAGTTTGGGTCTGGGGACATACCTGTCCTTTATAAAATATATAATCAGTGCCTTTTAAATCACACTCCCATTTTTGTATATCAAAGCACTGGCCCTTGCCTTCACATTTACCAAGGTCTTTACATATTGCTACAACACTGCAATCTTCCTCAGAAAATGCTGCTCTTGGACTACACGGGACGCCCGATTCACCAAACCAACATTTATTTGTTGAGGAAGAATAACAGCAACCGGCCAAAGCAATTTTCGGCGCCATTATTACCAATAAAAATAAAGGTGCTAGCAATAATATATAAATTTTTTTATAGCTAAACATTTTTTTTATAACTCCGAATCAATAATTTTCTTTAAATCTTCTAAATATACAACCTCATTCTCAATAGTCTGATTAACGTAAAAATATGGAGTACCTTTTACCCCCAGCTGATTTCCTTCGGCCATATTTTGATTAATCAGCCCGATAGTTTCCTGGGAAGATAAGCATTCTGAAAAACTATCAGTATTCAGCTTTAATTGCTCGGCCAGAGAAAGATAGAGAGTAGCGCTTAGTTTGCTCTGGTTTTGAAACAAAAGATCATGCATCTCCCAGAATTTTCCCTGCATTTGCGCGCATCTCGCGGCTTGGGCGGCTCCACTTGCCTGATCGTGGATTGAGGTTAAAGGGAAATCCTTCCAAATCAATCTCACGTTTTCCCCGTATTCCTGCTTGACCTGATTGAAAATTTCGGACATGGTCTGGCAATATTGACACTGGAAATCTCCAAATTCAATAATTGTCACCCGGGCGCTATCGCTGCCTTTTTTCGGATCCGTTTCTAGAATCTTGGGATAAAGCAAGGTTGTTGATTTTTTTTCTTTTTTGCATAACCCCCAGCCGGTTATGATGATGATTAAAACAGCAATAATAAATAAGAGGTTGACCAGCAGGTTTTTTTTATTCATTTTTATAATTAATTTTTTATTTTAGTCTTATCTCGTTAACCTTGCCCGTATTCTTATCGGTGAAATAAAGAAAATCTTCATTAGCGGAAACATAGACATTTTCAGCGGTATAAATACTGCTGCCGCTTGAATTAACCGGCGAGGCTAAAAGAGTCTGAAGGCCGGTCGTGATATTTATCTTATAAAAATCATCAGGAATCGAATCAGCTAATTCCGGATAGAATCCGCTGCCCTCTGGCAGATATTTGGGCACGGCACAATAGATATTAGAATTATCAATATTGGAAAAAGTACACTTATCAGCCCAAGTCGGTATCGCCAATGGGGTATTGTTCTCGCCGATATTGTCGCCCATGGCGCCCATCACCCAAAGAGTCGGTGACTGATTGGTTAGATCGCCATAAACGCTGTAAACCATCTTTCCTCCGTCCGGCGACCAAATGCCCTCAAAACCCCGGCCGGCCACTTCAGCCCCTTTAAAATTCTCATTATGCTGGCCGACAAAGATAATTTCCTGGCCTTCGGCATTAAGAGGCGATTTAAAAGTGGCGATCACCTGATTGTTGGGCGACCAGTTAACCGTCACGTCACTGGCTTTAGTACCCATTTCCTCGACTATATTAGCTTCAGAACCATCGGGATTGGCAACAGCCAGCCAGCTATTATCCTCGGTCTCGCTTAGGTATTTGAAGGCGATTTTATCAGAATCCGGGGAAAAAGAAAATTCAGTTGTTTCTTTGGGCAAGCTATATTGTTTTTTCTGGTTGAAATCGTATAAAATTTTTGAATCGTCGGGAAAACTGATGATGGCTTTATCCTTTGAAGGGGCCCAGTAGATGTCTTTGGCCTCTGGAAAAGAGTCGCCGGTTAATTGTGTTTTAGTCGAGCCATCAGGAGAAATTTTATAAAATTTCCCGTCTAGCGGGTCATAATATATCAAATCGTTTTTATTATCAGACAAGGTTAATGTTTTAGCTTCCTTGTCAACTATCGTCTTGACTAAAGTCGCTCCGCCAGAAGCCACTTCAGGAATCGGCTGGGACACTATTACTCCATTGATATTGGGAAGGACCGCATTAACATTAAGATTGGTAACCGGCCGATTGGCATTGGCATTAACATTAGGCAATCTGTTAGCATTGGCTACATTCACATTGGCATTAGTGACTTCCCCCCTAGGCAGAAAAAAGGTCCAATAAATCAAATAGCCGAGAACAAAGATAGCCGATAAAAAGCCGGCGATGTATAATATTTTTTTGAAAATTGGGTTCATAGTTTAAATTATTTAAAAATTTATATTATTTTTCAATTTATAAGTTTATTCATTCAATAAAACAAAATCTGTTAATATTTCACAATAATTACTATTTATCAACCAGTTTTAAAGAACTTAAAGGCTGGCAACATTTTTTGCCAGAACATTGACCCGAACTACAATTCACGACCACTTCGTCTGAATTACATTCTGATCTACAATTGATTTTATTATTTTCTGCACAGCATACTGCTTGAGCCCATTGAGCAACTTTGGGTGAATCAGTACAAGTTGCTATTCTCCAATTACTAGCACCGAGGGTAAAACCTGTCCAAAAAGTTGCGGTTCTTGTAAATCTCGGCTCATTTTTAGAAACATCCCAACACTCGGTATCTGTTGTTCTTCCTTCTGCGCCAAAATTACAATCAACTTTTGTATAACCCGTCGGACAACTTAACAAATCATACAGCCAGCATCCATCCGACCCTCTTTCTATAAAGTACCTCCGGCAAACCTTATTTTTTAAATCAGCATTCCCGGGATCATTGGCGGCGAGTTGAATTAGTTTATCAGTATTATCACACTGGTTCACATCAGTTTTTTTACAAGCATCTTCCGGCGGATAACAATCGATTTTGTTATCTTTATTTTCAAAACAAAGCTTACCAGGACCACAAAAATCACCGACGCACTGGCCCGAATACCCGGCCTTTGTGTTCATGTCATAATATTTGCCGCATATGGGTTCTGTGGCACCCTTCAGGTCATAGGTGTTAACCGTCTGGCCGTCGACAACTTTTCGAGCGGGATTTAATCGGCAGAAATACTGCGACTGCAGAACTTTTTTTACTGTCTGAATTGACGGAAATTTCAACTTAACCAGTTGGGGAGAAATAGTATTTAAAAGGATAAAAGAAGTCAGGGTCAGAATCAAGCCGATGACTGCACCTGAAATCGTTGATTTGGCTGAAGAAATTTTAGATTCGTTGCCAGCCGCTACAATCCACAACAAGCCTCCGGCAATTACCATCACTGTTGAAAGGATGCCAACCACGCCCACAAAATAGCGGTAAAAATATATCACATATTCGGCAAAATCAGTGACACAATAATTAGTCTGGCCAGGTACTTTATTCACTTCAAGGACACATTCCTTGCTCAAACCGGGGATGCGAACTTGCAGGCGGATTTCATGGACTGGGTCAGCGGCGCCTGCTTCTTTTAAATTAAATAAGCCTAAACCGATTATAACAACTATTAAAATGAATATGGATATAATTTTTTTATTGGGTTTTTTCATATTATTTTATTTTGGATTTTACGGCTTTTTTCTATTTACCAATAACAGTTATTTTATAATATCTGTTTAATGACTGCCCAGATCAAACCAGGTAAAGCCACTACGCAGCCGGTTGGATCTTGTTTGCACCAATAAATAGTGGCGGCAATGGCAATAATCACAAATATAATCAATAGAACTAATATAATCCACACTATATTCGCGGCGATAAAAGCAATGATTGGACCAATAGCCGCTCTTAGAGCGCTTAATCCTACTTTTTTAGCGGCTTGAGCAGCTACTTGCTTTACTTTATCAGCGGCTGCCTGCTTGGCTTTATCAGCGGCGGCTTTTTGGGCAGTCTGTTTAGCTTTCATTAACTCTCTAGCAAAATCTTCGGCCTGTTTAGCCTGTTGGGCTTTTTGTTCCTCTTCTTCTTTTTTCTTTCTTTGCTCCTCTGCTTCTTTTCTCATTCTTTCTTCCTGCTCAACGGCCTGGCCCGAATCATTTTCTTCTGGTTCTTCGGTTTCTGGCTCTGGGGCTGAAGATTCGTCTTGTCCTAAACCATCTTGAGATTGCCCTCCTTCGTTATTGGATCTAACGTTTTCTCGATTATAAAGAGAACTGAGATCTGGAAGTGGTCTGATTGGCGACTGACTCGATGTTAAAGAGCCTGCGCGTAGTCTTTTTTTTCTTTCTAAACCTAAGTCTCTTTTCCACTTAGACTCTATTTTATTGGGCGGGTTTTGAGGAGGGGCAACCGATTGTGGCATATGATTAAACTGAGTTATTTAATGCTCTGCCAGCTGGCTTCATTCACTTTCCAGACACTTTCTTCTTTGATAAATTTTAAAGATAGATCCTGATAATATGTTTTTGACTGATTAGTATTGTCGTCAACCTCTCGCCGTTGGGTCGAAACAGTAACCGTTGCTTTATCACCTGCTATTGAGTCTATCTTGGCGGAAAGAGTGGTAGTAGTATAGCCGTGATAAACTTGGTTAGCCAAACCCTTGGCCCTTTGAGCAACAATGTAATCGTCGGTTGTTTTTTGCAAAGACTTTGACATCCAGATTTTTAAATCCTCTAGATTTTCAAAATTATTCTGGTTTGAGTAACTGCCGTATCTCTCGGCATAGGCGGAAGCGATACTGTTGATGGTGGTCTGATCAGCTGACCCCTCGGAAATATTGGCATTTTGATTCAAATTCTCGCTCAAATTCAGGGTTTGATTGGTTTCTTGATTTACATTCAACTGGTTGGTATTTTGATTGGTTTCTTGACCCCGAAAATAATAATAAAAAATCACAAAGGCAGTCGCTAATATTAATAAGATAATGACCACGATAATTATTTTTTTCTGCATATTTTTGTTTATTTAATTATTTTTTTATCCTAACCCTTCTGACGCTCGGTTAATCTTAACCCCGGATTGTTCTTCCCTTAAAACTTTTTCGGTAATTCCTTCCTCTGCTTCAAAATCGCCCTTTAACTCTGCAGGGATTTCTCCTTGGGCCAACGCTTCTTCAAATTCTTTTTTGGACTCCTGGATTTCAATCAGTTGCCTGGGATCTGAAGTAATAATCTGGTCTTCGGTATAAGAAGCCACTACTTTTATGGCGGCGTGTTTCGGGCCGGCAAAGAAAATGCCCTCGCCCACCCCGCATTCCAAGAGTAAATATTTTTCACCCTGGGTAAGCATAAAGGTTTTAGTAACGATATCGATACCGGCTGGGGATTGCTTCATCAAAAGCTGCAAGGCCGAGTTGTTTATAATCGCCTGGCCATAGGGTGACCTTAAGAAATCATTGACATCTTGGGTGATAGTGGTCACTCCCAGATAATATTTACGGCATCTTTTTACCAGGGCGTAGATAAATTTGGCTGAATCCTCATTCTGCATCAGCCACCAGGCCTCATCAATCACTAAAATCCTTTTTTTCAGCGATGATCGCACCACATTCCAGATAAACGAAACAATGGTGGAAATCCCGATCGGCCTCAACTCGTCTTCTAAATCCCTGACTGAGAAAACTACTAGTTGATTGTTCACCTCAACATTGGTCGGGCTATTGAATAATCCAGCAAAAGTCCCTTCTGTATATTTTTTTAACCGCTGGACTAATTCCTCTGCCCCAGCCATCCCCGATAAAACTTCTTCAAAATCTTTCATCAATGGCGGTTCAATCTTGGTTAAATCAGAATCAGGCGTGATATCTTTTTTGGCGTATGTTTCCAACAGAGCCCGATCAATTATAGAATCCTCTTCATTGGTCAATGACCCGAGCATCAATCTCAACAGTGATTTTAGCGTGATGACAGCCGACCGGATTATATCAGCGGTTTTCTCTTCTTTATAAACCGGTTTGGGTAATTCAAATGGATTTATTTTGCTTTCTGAAGCTAAAGA
>Ga0315268_10001041_pt1 | contig 32357 bp, 30 predicted proteins | sample C1_top_MG_FD_204535 | JGI IMG/M metagenome (GOLD analysis project Ga0315268, IMG submission 204535) | Sediment microbial communities from Yellowstone Lake, YNP, Wyoming, USA - C1_top | ecosystem: Environmental > Aquatic > Freshwater > Lake > Sediment | place: USA: Wyoming | collected 2017-08-01
ATTTCTTCGATTCCAGCCTGACATCGAACGGCCGCGGCATCGTGATAAGGAAGGAACTGGATTTCACAGACAAATCGATCGATCTTGACCGGGTGGATATGATGGTTTTCATAACCAGGCGCAAGACAATCGTCCCGCCTATCGCCCGCTTGACCAGGGAGCAGGCAGCCGCGTTCTTCATGCTCGGGGAATCAATCGAATCCTCTGCAGGCGATCCGACACAGGCCGGAAAGCCTCTCCGCGTGGTCGGCACGAACCCGTTCATAATAGGCCCGTACGAAGAGGAAGGCAACCGTTTTTTGGAAATCCTGGAGCAGAACCCGCATATCGAATGCTACCTTCTCGATACTGGCAAGTACGGAGCGCATCCTGGAGCTGACGACGGCATCAAGATAACCGTGTATGATTCAGCCCGTCTTTTGGCTGATGCGGCCCGAGGCACGATCCGGTGGAGGAAGGATCCTGACTGGGGATACGAAGTCGCTGACTGGGCAGGCGATGTCGACCTGCGCCATTTCGATCCAAAGGCATTCTACAGCGAAGAGGAATATCAGCGCTTAACATCAGGGCTGAAGGAAGAGCGGCGCGCATGGCTCGCCCAGTTCAAAGGGTTGGATAAACGCATAGTCGATGCTATATGACTGACTATCTGATTTCTCCGGCCTGAAGGATACAAAATATGTGCGGAATCACAATTATTCCATTACCATACGATTTTTTAGATAGTTTTTTAAATATTAACAGTTACATATACCTTTCCTCTGATGGACTCTGATGAGGATATTTCGGTTGTCTTGGAAATGATGCGGCTATCGCGGCCTCTGTCAGGTACTCGGCCATTAATGTGGTGACTGGACTATACGCGCTATGATCCGGGGGATGGGTCAGAGCGCGGGTCATAACTCATCACACGAAACCTATGCCTGTTAAGCTTGCGCTAACGCGGAGAAGATCACCTTTAAAACGAACGGATTGGTTAAGATTGACATCTGTAATCGTTTGAGGAACTTTTCCACCGAGTCCAGACATCAATTGGGTCCATCAGTCCTTAGATCAAGGTGAATAAATCATGAAAAAGAAAAAAATGAAGAGAGCCAGGGCTATTAAGCCGAAAAAAACCAAGACGGTCCGGCCCAAGAAAAAACACTCGCGGCGCCCGAGCCGCAAAAGCAAGCTTTCCAAGGTCAAGAAGCTTCTGCGCTTGTTCAGGCGCAGATGACCGTACCAAATCTTTTTAATATCATCATCACATCTTATTATCATGAGCGACAGAAAAACAGCATTCACAGCGCAAAGGCCAGATGCATCAGCAACGCATGTTCCTTCATCAGAAAACCTACCGTTTGAGAAACAGCGCCAGCAGCAGCGATGGCTGGAATTTTCGAATGCCGACGAGCGCGCGAAAAGAATATTGGGGCCAAATAAAACCCGGCAAAGTTTTGTTGGAAGGGACGAGATGGGCCTCCCAGTGGAAACCCCCGGGTTCAGGATGCTGAAGATCCAAATCGACTACCCGAAAGTAACCGTCACGTTCAGGAGAGAAGACCGGAAGCGGATAAACGGCAGCTGGCAGGAGGTCGAGCAGGAGATGAAGCACAGCCCGCTCGCGAGAAAAGACGTCGAAACATCGACTCATATAATCCGCGCGGTCCGCTCGTTCAAGGATATGAGGGCGAACTACCAGGAGGAGCTCCTGGTGCTGGAGCGGATGATACAATCCATCGAACCGCAAGAGAAGGGCGCGCCTGGCAATGCCGACCCGAATCAACGCTGGAGGAATATTTTGGAAGGGTTGAAAACAGATTCCGGGCTTGACCGGCTCATCGATTCTTTGTCTGGTTTGCGCTCGGCCTTGTCTGAAAAAGATCTCGCTTTGCTGCACATTGTTGCAGCTGGCAGGGCTGAAAAGACGCTCAGCGCTTTCAAAGGTATCCGCGCTCTTCCACCCGAAAAAAGGGCGGCTCCGCTCAGCACGGCAACGGCGCGGCTCACTGCAGTGTACAACAGGTTGCATTCGAGGCAGCTTGGCATCGCCCATCTGATGCGGGTTGCAAAATACAGGGAAGACGCCATCAGGCTAGTGCGCGACCGATGGCTGTACTCGCAACTATCGAGATTCTCTACCGGGATCAATAGGGCAAGAGATGAAGCCATACTAGATTTGCAGCGTAGGGATGTTTTGATTCGAGTGCTTGGGATGACCGATGAGCTTTCACTTCTCCATAAAGAAATCGAGAAATTCAGGAAGAAGACCGGCTGGTCTGATTCGGACGAAATTACGCTAGAGTCTAAATTGAATGAATTCGAATCTATAAAAGCGGCATACAAAGCCCTGCCTTGGCATGACAAGAAAGAGAGGTCGAGGATACAAGGCGCCATCCGCCGGCTGAAGAAAAAAGAGAACCTGTCCCCTGAGGAAGAAGCCCGCCTCGCCGGCTTTGAGTCGAGCATCGAAAGCATGAAATGGCAGGTAAAGACGTTCCATTCGGAGAATTCGCAGGGTCTGCATGATCTTCGCGAATCGATCCGCGCCCTCCAAAAAAAGAAAGACGATCACGAGGCTAATATCGGTCCGCTGGAGCACGCTGAAAACGCATTTTTATTGAAGCGCGAAGAAGCGATGCGCTGCCTCTGGGCAAACTGGGCCCTGTTCTGCAATGCCGAAAAGAAACCGCCTGTCCTAACCGGGAATTACGGCTGGATGCACCGCCATATAAAGGAAGGGGACATTGCGAGCGCCCGGGAAAAAATCACGGGAAGATTGCAAGAGCTCGATGACACCGACCCGCGATTCATGCTGGATGAGCTTTCCAAGTCGCCCGACCGGTATCTCGAAACGACGATATCCGCGCTTTCGTCCGCGGTCGCGTATTTCGAGTCTGCACTCAAAACCGAGGACAAAAAGCAGGTCTTTGAAAGCCTCAGGATGGCGCAGGTCCATTTCACGGATTCCGCAATGACGCTGAGGGATCTCGTGTTCCCGCAAAACCCGCAGTAATTGGGCGCATAAACTGATTTTTTAACCTTATTCGCGATTTCTGCTGCATACCAATAGCGATGGCAAGGTGAAGATATGCAGCTGAAACTGAAGAAAGCGGATGTGAAGGAAGTCAAGGACGGGCTCCTGGCGATAGCTATCGCTCAAGGTGATCCACTGCCATTCCCGGATTTGACGAAGGACATCCTTGAGAAGTCCTTCGAAGGCAAGGCCGGCCAGTGCTATATAACCGATACGCAAGGCAAGGCCGGATTCAGGAAACTGCTCCTCTACGGGCTCGGGGAGAAGAAGGAATTGACCCTTGACAATCTCCGCAGGTTCGGAGGTGCGGCATATCATATGGCATCAGCATCTAGGTGCCCATCTTTCTCAATCTCCGCGGTGAATGGTTGCTTCGACCAGGGGGATGCTGTGCAGGCCGTGGCTGAAGGCATCCTCCTCGCGGATTACAAGCCCGTAAAATTCAAGACCAAGAAAGAGGATTTCTTCGATGTCCCCGAGGCGACGATAATATCCAAGGCCGATGCGACCGATGCGTTGGACAAGGCAATCAAACTGGCAGGGGCTCAGAATTACGTCCGCGACATCGATGAGAACCCTGCAAACATCGCGACGCCCCAGAGACTGGAGGAGGAGGCAAGGAAGCTCGCAAAGAGCAACAGCCTATCAGTGAACGTGCTGGGCAAGGACCAAATGAAGAAACTGAAGATGAACGCGATCCTCGCAGTCAACCAAGGGAGCGCCCTGCCGCCAGTCTTTGTCATGCTCGAATACAACAAAGGCCGCAAAGAACTCCCCTTCTATGCTATCGTCGGAAAAGGGATAACCTTCGACAGCGGGGGAATCTCGCTGAAACCCTCCAAAGGCATGCAGGAGATGAAATACGACAAGACAGGAGCCGTATGCGTTCTTGGCATCATGAAAGCAGCGAGCGAGCTGAAGCTGCCGATCCGGCTCCTTGGAGCATTCGCAGCCACAGAGAACCTTCCCTCAGGCACTGCTCAGAAGCCAGGCGACATAATCACAGCCTATAACGGCAAGACGATCGAGGTGCTGAACACAGATGCGGAAGGCCGGCTGATACTTGCAGATTCGCTCGCTTACGTTTCGGAACAGAAACCAGATGCTATGATCGACATCGCCACATTGACCGGTGCGATGGTCACATGCCTAGGCCATAACAGGATAGGCCTCTTCTCCAATGATGACCGGCTCGCGAAAACCATATCCGATTCCGGCGAGAGCGTATTCGAGCGCGTCTGGCGCTTCCCGATGGATGCTGAATACAAGGAGATGAACAAGGGCGATTTCGCGGATATCAAGAACATGGGGAGCGAGACCGGCGAGGCAAGTTCCATAACAGCAGCATGCTTCCTTAGCGAATTCGTAGGAGACAGCAAGTGGGCGCATCTTGATATCGCAGGAGTGGATAATGTCACTGAGAAGCATCCCTATCTATCCAAAGGAGCGAGCGGCATCGGAGTACGATTGGTGGTCGAGAGCCTGGTCCGATTGGCCAGCTCATCTAAGAGCGAAAAGAAGAGATAAGCCGTATCGAATGGATTGGTCGCATGGGTTTGAAACGCGGGCTCGGCCTGTTCAGCACCACGATGTATGGCCTTGGCGTCATTTTGGGTGCTGGCATCTATGCGCTCATAGCCATAGGTGCAGGCCTTGCCGGAAACACGCTTTGGATCGCATTCCTTCTGTCAGCGTTAATAGCAATTTTCACTGCGTTCAGCTATGCCGAGCTTTCATCCGCTTTCCCGAAAGAGGCTGCGGAATATACCTATACGCGGAAAGCGTTCGGCAGCGAGACATTCTCCTTCGCGATCGGTTGGATTATCGCGATAGGCACCATGATCGCGGCGGCGACAGTCGCGATCGGGTTCGGGGGTTATCTCCAATCCATCAGCGGGATAGACCCGATTGTCGGTGCGCTCGCGATCATCGTCGCGATGTCCATCTTGAATTACATAGGCATCAATGAATCGGCAAATTTCAATAACATCGCGACATCTATCGAGATACTCGGGCTCCTGGTCGTGATCGCGATCGGGCTTTTTTCCCATCCGACTGCCAGCAACGACCTGTTCGAAATGCCGTCGAGCGGTTTTTCGGGCATCATAGCAGCGATATCCGTGGTCTTTTTCGCCTACATAGGCTTTGAGAACCTGACCAACCTTTCCGAAGAGGTCAAGGACAGCAGGAAAACCATCCCGAAAGCGCTGATGCTCTCCTTGGCGATCTCGACAATAATCTACATCCTGGTGGCGATCGCAGCTGTCCGGGAGGTGGGCTGGCCCGCCCTTTCACAATCAAAAGCGCCGCTCACGCTTGTGGTCTCTTCGGCCCTTGGCAATTATTCATCTCTGCTGTCATATATCGCCCTTTTCGCGACAGCGAACACGGTCCTGATGTTCCTGATCGTCCCCTCCAGGATATTCTATGGGATGTCGAAAGGGGGTTCCCTGCCGAAGCTGTTCTCATTGACCGGTTCGAGGAAAACGCCGTTGTTTTCTGTCGCAATTGTCGGGATCATGGCGCTCGCCTTCGCATCGGCATTCGACATCAAGACCGTCGCCCAATTGGCAGATCTCGCGGTGTTCTTCGCCTACCTTGCTGTGAACGCGTCCCTCATCATGCTTGCCAATAGCAAAGATAAACGGGGTTTCTTCAGCCTAAGGGTCTTCGGCATTCCTTTGCTCGCTTGGCTAGGAGTGATCTCGACATTGTTCATGCTGGTGAATTTCGAACTGAGGCTATGGCTGATGCAGATAGCGATAATCGGGGTCGGCCTGGTAGTCTTCTTGCTCAACCGGACCAGGAAAAAATGATTGAAGCTTCTGAAAAAGTCCTCCGGTTCATGCGGTCTCAGGCCCTGCCTTCTCGGTCTTTATCCCATGGTCGGCGGCTTCGCTCGCCCACCAGTTGCCGTATTTCTCCTTGACCTTCTCCTCGATAGTCTTGGATTCCTTGACCGCGACTTCGATGTCCTTCTTGGTTATGAACTGCGCCTTCTGCATTGCTGCGATGTCGCCGGCCATCTTGATTATCCCTATCAGGTTGCGCAGCCGGAGGGTGAGGCCTTTGGCATTGTCGATTTTCCGGGTGATGTTCCTTGCTTCATCCAGCAGCAAGGATACGGCTGCCTTGTCGGCCTGCGGTATCTTGCCATCCTTCTTTATCTCCTGGGCAATGAACTGGACGAGCTTGTACTGGTTGTCCTTCGTGTCCTCCATGTAGGCGTTCATGAGCACCTCGTAGCCGTCGCCCCGTATCCTGGACCGCATGGCCGGGATGATATTCTTGGTATCATTGATGTTGCATGCGCCCACAAGTATGAAATCGCACGGGACGCTGTCGACCCTCACAGCAGCCCCGCTGCTCATAGGGTTGCGCCCGACTATCGGGAAGCTGCGGTCCTGCATGGCTGTGAGTATGTAACGCTGGATGTTGCCAAGAGTCGAAAGCTCATCGATGAATAGAACCCCTTCATGCGCTTCATGGACCGCACCCGGAACAACCCTGGCATATACCGGAGTCCCGAGGTTCGGATGCCCGCCATACGGGTCGTGCCTGATATCTCCTAGGAGCTCTGTCTCTGTGCCGCCCCCGGCCTGCACGAATGTCGAGCGTGTGAGGGGCACAAGGACCTTCCTCTTGGATTTCTTGCTCTTTTCCTCGATCTTCTTGATCTCTTCCTGCGTGAGGATCGTGACCTTTCCATCAGAGGTGCGCTCGAATATTATCACTTCCTCTTTCCCATCAGGGAGCCTGCGCGTCGTCGCCACCCTGACCTTGTCGCCTTCCTGCGGGACAGGCGACTGCGGCGGCATGCCGTACCGTTCGAACATGCTTCCCCCCGGGGACTTCGTCGCTCCGCAATGCGGGCAGATGGTTTCCGTGAACGCGCTCATGCCACCGCATCTCCGGCAGCGGAGGCCCAGCCTCTCGGCTACGAATGAGGGGACCTCATACGGCGATATCTCATGCCCCATCCTCTTCTCTTCGCTCTTGTCCTTGCTGATCTGGTCCGCGTCCCTTATCTCGACAATCGGCCGCTCAGGTATCTCAGGGTTCTCAAGGACCGATATCTCGTATTTAGGTTTCGGCAAGCCGCTCGAGATTGCCTGTGCTATCATGCTTTTGCCAGTCCCGGGCGGGCCGACAAGGAGCAGGTGCCTCCTCTGGTAAGGCACCATGCGGGCGATCCGGACAGCCTCTTCCTGCCCGATGATGCGCTCGAACGGGTCTTTGGGTATGAGTACGTCGGCGGTGCTTGTGATATCCAGGGGTTTAGGCATGATTAGTTTTCCATCTCATTGTTTATAATAGCCGACCATAACCGAGGCTGGCCGAAGTTGAAAATAAAAAAGAGAGGATTGCTAGAAACCCATTGCTAGGAGCCCCTAGTTCCTGACTTTTTCTCAATTCACGCTTCTTTTTTTACTCTAATTTTTGGGCAACAAGGTCTAGCTCCATTAGAAGCTAGCCCCGCTACCCTGAGATGGTGCTCAGGGAGCTAGCCCTTGTTGGGAGGATAACAAGTCGGGAACGGATCTCAATAAGTTGAGAGGCGGGAGGTGGACCCGTTCCCGGCCTTGCCATCAGTATTAATTGGCCGCAATATCTGCGGCCGCCATCGGGAACGAGAAAAAATCTCTTCCCCGATTTTCTATCATTTCTCTCTTCGAAAAGAAGAGAGGTGCCCAAATGCCCTGGTCAGAGCCTATGGGCTCGTTTCTCTATTCACGCTTCTTTTTTTACTCTAATTTTGGGAGGATAACAAGTCGGGAACGGATCTCAATAAGTTGAGAGGCGGGAGGTGGACCCATTCCCGGCCTTGCCATCAGTATAAATCAGCCGCGATAGTCTCGCGGCTATACGGGAAAGAAGAACATCTTCTTCCCCACCTGTCTCTTCTGTATCAGGCCCATGTCGAACAAACGGTTCAGGCGGGCGCAGGCGGCGTTCTTGCCGCGGTAGTTGAACTTCACACGAACCTCTTCTGCTGTGACTTTCCCAGCATCCTTGAGGAACGAGATTATCTGCTCGTCTATCTCAGGCAGGACTGTCTCCTTGGGAATAGCCGGAGCCGCGCTCTGGGGCCCCTTTGTCCCGAGGGCTTCCAGTTTCGCCAGGATGTTCTTCAGCAGCCTGTTCGAGTTCTCGCGCTCTTCGAGGAGGCGGTAAACGAGCTCGCCGAGTACTACTGGATCCCGGAATTTCTCCATGTTCAAATCGAGATCGCTGCGGATTTCACGGGCGAGCGCATTGTCAGTAGGTTTATATTGCTTGTCTTCCATGACATCACCAACACCGTTGCGATGAAATCACGCAACTATCATGATTGTATCATGATATATAAACGCAACGTTTATAAAGGTATCATCATTTTTTCGCCATAGGTGACCATATTGAGATACTTGCGCGAGTTCTCACAAGCCATCCTCTCAGCGTTCCGCAAAAGGAACCAGAGGGCGCTCAGGAAGCTCAACGACGAGGTCCTTTCCGCTGCAGCGACCGAGCTGAGCAAACCCCTCTTCGACCTCGCTGTCCTATCCTACGCATTATCCAAGATAGTCTCCAAGCCACGTTTCCTCGAGCGGGAATACGACAGCAGGTTGCGCGCGATAGAGCGGGCCCTCTCCGACCTGGTCTTCATATCGAATGACGAGGACGAGCGCATCTCCAGGTCCCTCCAGTCAGTTGAGAAATCCATAACATTCTTAGAGAAGGAGGATCCCCGTTTCATCATCAACATGATAACGAAAGCGAAACTCAAGATGGCAGCGACCTTGTATGCCCAGGGCATGAGCCTGGGGGTCGCCTGCGAGTTCAGCGGCCAGGAGAAGCAGGAGGTCCTTGATTATGCCGGGGCTACCATGATGTTCGACCGGGTGAAAGACGAGAAGGGCATAAAAGAGCGCATGAAGCTCGCCAGGAAACTGATAGAAGAATGATGATATGAAGACCCATGACATAGTGTGCGATTCAGGATCGCTGATAACGCTCACATCGAGCTGCCTGGACAGGCTATTGTATTTCTTCACCGAGAAGCAGCACATGCGCTTCATGATCCCTCCGGCTGTGGAATACGAGACCGTGGGGCGCGTGCTTGATGAGAACATACGAAAGCACATGTATTCTGCCCTGCGCATCCGCCAGGCCATCGAAGACGGCATCCTTGTCCGTGCCCCGGGCGATTATTCGATTGCAGGCAAAAGGCTTATGGACTGGGCCAACAACCTTTTCTATATCAAAGGCAAACCCATGATGCTCATTCAGAGAGGCGAAGCCGAGATGCTGGCCCTCTCTCGTGCGAGCCAGGTCGATTATTTGCTGATGGATGAGCGCACCACGCGCATGCTGATAGAGGCGCCTATACGGCTCAAGACCCACCTGGAGAACGAGTTCGGCGTCCATGCGATGGTGAACAAGGAGAACCTCAGACAGCTCACATCCGAGATTTCTAATCTGCGCACATTGCGCAGCAGCGAGCTCGCCATGCTCGCTTTCGAGAAGGGGTATTTCGACGTCAGCGACAACCGCAAGAACGAGATGCTTGAAGCTGCCCTGTATAAGATGAAATACTCCGGCTGCTCGATCAGTTTCGACGATATCAAATCTTATATGGATTCTGTCGCCAACAAGATAGTCTGAAACGTACTTATCAATTTCCGGTGATATGCTGCAGCAATCCCTAGACAAATATTCCGGACCTCCGGAGCCCCCCAAGAAAGCGAAGATAGTGATCGACCAGCGCGAGGACGAGCTTTTCGAGGAGCTTCTTGAAGGCATGGGTGCGGATATCGAGCGGCGAGTCATCGAAGTGGGTGATTTCCTCTGCTCGGAGCGGCTTGTTGTCGAGAGGAAGACACGGGCGGATTTCGAACAGTCCATCATGGATGGGCGGCTTTTTACGCAGCTTCAGAACATGATAGCTAATTTCGAGCGCGTAGTTGTCGTTGTGGAAGGCGTGAGCGATGAGGAAAGATTGACACGCAACGCGATCCTCGGGGCTTATGCCGCGATCATCGCAGATTTCGGAGCGTCATTGATGTTCACGCGAGATAAGGAAGCGACTGCGGAGCTTGTCTATAGTTTCGCCAAGCACGAGCAGCTTGCGAAGAAGATCACGATGCGCGTCTTCGCGAAGCGCAAGACGCTCACCCCCAATGATACGATGCGTTCGATCGTCGAGATGCTCCCACTGATAGGGCCGAAAAGCGCGAAAAAACTGCTCGAGCATTTCGGCACGGTAGAGAAAGTCATGTCAGCATCCGAGCAGGAGCTGTCTGAAGTCGAAGGCATCGGTCCGAAGCGGGCGAAGCTGATACGGGCGATACTGAGGCATCATTACAAAGAAGATGAAGAGAGCTAGAGGACGAAGACGAGGAATAGGGTTAGAAGATATAGCGCATCGTTTTATATTTTTTCTCTAGTTATCCACTTCCATGAGAAACATCTCTATTCTGTTCGCGATCGCGGTCGTTTCGATGCTCATTTTCGGCTGCCTTGGCCCCAGTATGACCAAATTATCCGAAATAAAGGCTAACCCTGACAAGTTCGTAGGCCAGAAGGTCAATGTCCAAGGCACTGTGGAGAGCTCCATCAAGATAGGCACTCTTTCGGCGTTCAGCTTGGGTGACGGGAATATCACCATGGGCGTCTCGAGCGAGATGCTCCCCCCTGTTGGCAGGAACGTCACGGTCAGCGGGACTGTAGTGAAAGATACAGTATTTGGCTACTATATCTTGGCGAACGATGTCAAGATAAGCTGACATCGATCCGATACGGCCAAGCGAGCATCCCAAACCATTTTTATTCTTTGAGTGCGAGAACAGCCCATGCACTTGGATAGGAACGGCCTACGGATAGGCCTCGATCACCCTAATGGCGACTTCTCATTCCTCTCTCATGCGCACTCGGACCATACCGCCGGGATAAAAAAACAGAAAAACATAATCGCGTCCCGTGAAACATTAGCTCTTGCGGGTATCGACCAGGAATCATTCACCCACCCGCTCGCCCGGATGATAGATGCCGGCCATATCCTCGGTTCCAGGCAGCTAGTCATTGAAGCGGATGGGGAGAAAACTATCTATACGGGCGATATCTCGCTCAAACCAAACATATTCGGTTGGAGCGCGAAGATCGAGCAGTGCGAGAGGCTGATCATGGAAGCGACATATGGCGATCCAGCCTATCATTTCCCTCCGATTTCAGAAGTCCATCAAGGCATCGAGCGCTTCGTCAAGAACAATGATTCAAGCAACATCATAATCGGCGCTTATTCGCTCGGCAAAACACAGGAAGTCGTCAAGATACTCAACGAGGCCGGTGTCGTGCCAATAGTGACTGAGGAGGCTGAATTCTTCTGCTCAGTTTACGAGTCGTTCGGTATCCCGCTCGAACGTATCGTTGTCGGGAGCGAAGAGGCGGAAGAGGCGATGTCGAAGCGATTCGTGGCCATCGTCCCGATGGGGAAAGCCAAAAGGTATTTCGCATCGCGCCTGGCAGCGGCATTCAACAGGAAGACGTTATGTGCGGCAGCAACAGGCTGGGCGTTGAATTTCAGGTTCGACACCGATGCCGCGTTCCCATTGAGCGACCATGCTGATTTCGACGACCTTGTGAGATACGTCGAAGAGAGCGGAGCGAAACAGGTCGAGTTCTTCTGCGGAACTGGCTCGCGCGTCTTGGCCGCAGCCCGTTCGAATGTAATATAAATCTAACGTTATATATTTCTAACATGGTGATATTGTGCTAAAGGACATCTTAAGGATAATCGCTGATGGTATACTGGTACTCGCTTTACTCGTCTGGATGCTTTATTTCTCCGATATCTACTCATCTTCGACGACGTTGGTTGCGGGGATAATTCTCATGGCCTGCTCGACTATCGTTGGCGCGGCATCCAGACCGAAGGTAGTGGATGAGCGTGAGCTTAGGGCGTTCGGGACCGCGAGCTGGCTGGGGACGCTGGTGATTGTGGGGTATGCCCTTCTAGCCGCCTTTGTGTTGAAATCGGATCCCCAGCTCACATCTGCCCCAGTGGCAGTCATGGGCGGTGCAATAGCATTCCTCTGCGCTTATTTAGGTTCTTTCCATGTGCTGAGGCATTTGCCATTTGTCTAGTGCAGGTGTATCAATGCTGTCGCGATTGAAGGAAGCGAGGGAGAAGGCGAATCTGACGCAGCAACAGCTTGCAGAAAAGGTGGGTGTGACGAGGCAAACGATCCTGTTCCTAGAAAAGGGACAGTACAATCCTTCCCTGAGGCTGGCTTTCAAGATATCCCGCGTGCTGAAAACGCCTATGGAAGTGCTGTTTTCCTTCAATGATGAACTCTAACCGCAGAATGGGGCAATGGCAATCAGAGATTGCTAGTCCCGCTCCGCTTTTTGAGCCGAGCACTGGATTTTAAAATAGTTGAGCGCACTTGTTTAATCAGGAAACTTGCTAGGCACAGCTAACAAGCGAGTTTTGTTTCCGTATAATATAATATTCATGGCCATGATACGCCGAATGGTGCGCCATTCGTCTATCACGGCCATAGTTAGCGCGTTGCGCTAATGTCGTTTATGGCCATGATGGCGTAATGGTAGCGTGAGAGGCTGTGGCCCTCTAGGCCCGAGTCCGATTCTCGGTCATGGCCCTATTCCCCAATCAAACCTTCTTCCCTATCGCCTCGATATGCCTGCTGAACCCGACTATCGACGGCTCTGAATTGTACCTCATCTCGAGAGCAAGCACGCGCCTGTAGATTTTCTTATCCGAAAGCAGTTTCTCCACTTCATCCTGATGCAAATCGAAATTGATGACCGGTTTTCCTATCATCTTTATCATTTCGAGGCCGTTGTCCTTGAAAAGTTTACGAAGATCCTCGGGCGTGAAATGATGAACCGGAAAAGAGCTGTGGAATTCAGTGATTCTCGTTCTGGTGAAACGGTCGATTTCCTTGTGTTTTTTCGCGGCAATCAAATCCGACAGGCTTGAGAAGAACCCGTCGATCGAGACGCATACGTGCGCGCCTTTTTTCGCTACCCGTGATAGTTCCCGCATGGCTTTTTCCGGATCATCGCAGAATCCGACAGGGTCGCCCTGGGCTATTACCATGTCGAAGAATCCATCCTTGAAGCAGCTCATATCTGTGATGTCCGCCTGGATGAAAGAGATGCAGCCATCCAATTTCTCTTCCTCCGCCTTCTTTTTAGCGACTTGAAGCATCTTCTTGGAAAGGTCTGAGCAAACCACGCAGTAACCGAGCTTCGCGAGTGCCCTGGACCAATGGCCTGTCCCTGCCCCTACATCCAGGATGACCGCCTTTTTCTTTTTCGGGAGGAACCTCTTCATGGTCCTTCAGGTTATCTCATCGTACAATTGCCAATAAGGGCTGCTGTAATCCGACTCGTACTGCTCGGCGATACGGTCGTGGTATTCAGATGATTTGGTCTTCTTCATGACACATCACGCGATTCCCGATATCCCGCTCATCATCATTCTTTTCTCTTTATCCGCTTATCCCCGTCATCGAAAAAGATCTGGAGATGCGTCCCGTCGCAGAACGGCTTGTTCTGGGAGTGCCCGCATCTGCATAATGTCACTCGGTTCCGCCTCTCGTACTGCTTGCCTGAAGCCGATTCGACAGGTATCCCGCCCTTCACCATTATCGGTCCGCTGCTGTTCGCTTGCGGATCCTCAAGGATGCTTATCGACGGCTTGAAATCCGGTTCAATCGCTTTCTTTGTCTTCTTATCAAATATTACAAGCCTTCCGGATGGGCAGTTGCACGCCTGCTCGGTCGCCAATTTCTTGGATATCGGATTATCGGATTCCTTGGTGTACTCCCATGTGCCCTTGCCTGAATCGCAGAATCTTCCAGAAGCGCAGAAAACCACAGCGTCCTTGAGGTCTAATCTGGGGCCTTTGGTGGTATCGCTCAGCTCTTGGAACTTTTTGTTTGAAGCCTTCTCAGTCCCAACAAAGCCGACCTCAGTATGCTTCCCGGTGCAGAACGGAGGGCTCACAGAGTGGCCGCACCTGCAAAGCGCATATGATTGCTGTTTCGGGAAATCCTCGCCTTTCCTGTAACACAGCGGTACATCCGTGCCTTCAGTGGAGATTATCTGCTTGTCCAACGGCACCACTCCCAAGACAAGATAAGGGCCGTCTTTAGTCACCTTGATTTTCTGTTTCGCTTTTAGACCTGCAACGTTCTTCCCCTTCGCTTTCACTGTACTCGCCATGTCTCAGAAAACCAGTGAATATTTATTATGATGATGATTCAGCGCGTTCTAGTCACCATCGCTCTCTTATTGGCGGCTCTACCTGAAGCCCTTCTCCAGATCGCAGAAGCCAGAAAAGCCAGGAATAGCAGCATCACTATCGCGCCAGAAGGCGGGAGGTTCAGGTAGAACGCGGATATTATCCCGCCTTCAACACACGCAAGCGAGATTAAGACCGAGTATACTATCGTCTTGCGGAACGAGCCCGCGATTTGGAACGCCGCTGATGCAGGCATGACAAGGAGCGCGCTCACAAGGAGTATCCCGATCGCCCGCATCCCGACCACAACCGCCATCGCGACCACTATTATGAAAATCTTGTCAATGAACTGGGCATCTATCCCGCTTGTCAAGGCGATGTCCTCATTGAATGACATGAGCACGAGCTTGCGGTAGAAGATGGCAAGAGTTAAGATCGCGATTATCAGGACAACGCCCATTATCGCCAGGTCTGTCGTGTCCAAGGCCAGGATGCTTCCGAAAAGATAGCTAAGCAAATCCGCATTGAACCCTTTCGCTATCCCGATCAATAGCACGGCGAGTCCGAGCCCGACAGAAAGAACAATCGCAGTGGCCGTCTCGCCATACACTTTCGTGCGTTTTATCGTCTCGTTGACCCCGAGCGCTCCGAGAGCCGTGAGTATGAGCGAGGAAAGGACCGTATCTATTCCGGTCAGAAGACCGACAGCGACGCCAGCAAGGGCGACATGCGCAAGGCCATCGCCGAGGAGCGACAGCCTCTTGAGAACTAAGAACACCCCTAAGGAAGCGCAGATGAGCGCGACTAGCGCCCCGCCTATGAGGGCCCGTTGCATGAATTCATACTCCAATATGCTTCCAACCATATCAATTCCTCTAGGATATCAAATCAATGCCTATGATGATGGATATCGAAGCTCTTGCCGTATGCTTCCTTCAGGATATCCTCCAGATTCTCCGGCTTCCCCTTGCAGCTGAAATCCCGGCTGACGCAAAGCACGCTCTTGACGTAGCTCTGTATCATGCCGACCTCGTGGGTTACAAGGAGAACAGTGACCCCACGTTCCTTGTTGAGTTTTTTCAGTATGAAGTAGAAATTCTGGAGCGCCTTGACATCGACCCCTACAGTCGGTTCATCGAGTATCAGGAGCTTGGGCCGGGAGCTCAATGCGAGGGCTATCAAGACCTTCTGCTGCTGGCCTCCGGATAATTCTGAGAAGCGCCTTTTTCCAAGTTCCTCTATCTCGAGCATTTTCAGGGTCTTTGGATCCGCCACCCCGCCTTTCAGGGCCAGGACCTCATTGACGCTTCCAGGGAAATTCCTCTCGAAATCGCCTTTCTGCGGGATATATCCTATAAGGTCCCACGCCTTGAACGCTTCGATCGGCGTCCTGAAGAGATTGATCCTCCCTTCCTGTGGTCTCAGCAGTCCAAGGGCGATTTTTATCAGTGTCGTCTTGCCTGACCCGTTCGGGCCGATGACAGCTACGAAATCGCCTTCTTCGATATGAATGGCGACATCGCGGAAGACGTCGTTCCCTTCGTATGAGAACGACACATGATCCATATCCAATGCTTTCATCTGATCGCACACCTCATCTAATCGCACTCCATGGCTATCCTCAGGTTGCCGAGGTTCTTCCTCTGAAGCGAGAAGTAGTCGTCGCTCTGGTTTTTAGAGCCTTCCAGGGGGCTGAGCTCCATCGTCTTGGCCCCGACCTCATCCGCTATCGTCTGGACTATCCTCGGATCCACAAGATCCTCGAAGAATATGATCGTGATGTTGTCGTTTTTGGCGCTGTCCACAAGCTGGGCGAGCTGCTGGGGCGTCGGTTCAGCATCCGGCGAGAGGCCCGAGATGAATATCTGCTTGAATCCGTAATCCGAGGCGAGATATCCGAACGCATCATGAGATGTGAGGATTGTGTCTTTCTTGCAGTGCGACAGCCCCGAGCGATATTCCGAATCGAGCGCTTGGAGTTTTGTTTTGAAATCCGCTGCGTTTGTTTCGTAGATCGCTTTATTGCTTGGGTCCGCTCTCTCAAGCCCTGCCTTGATATTGTCAGCGACGATAATCATCCGTTTGGGGGAAAGCCAGAAATGCGGATCGACCTCGGTGCTAGCAGAGCCAGCTTGGGTTGCGCTTGCGGAGTTATCATGGCCTCCCAGGATCAAACCCACTCCTTCGCTCGCGTTCACCACGATCGTTTTGCTTCCCAATCCGTTCGAAAGCTTCTGCTCGAGTGTCCCGAAGCCCACCCCTGTCTCTATGAATACATCCGCATTCCCGATGCTGGTGATGTCATTGCTTGTCGGATCATAATCATGAGGTTCGACACCGTTCGGCACGATGCTTGTGATAGTCGCCTTGTCGCCTGCGATCTCTTTAGCGGCCTCGTAGAAGGGAAAAAATGTCGCAGAGACAAACAGACCATTGTGCTTCTCCTGTGCACTGGTACAGCCAGCCAAAAGCAATACTGACAATAGCGCAAGGAAAGCGAAAACGGTCGCAGCGCGAATATCGAGCGTGGTGCATCTATCAGGCATCATATCAACGCTATAAATCTGTGCCACCTATGTTAATAAATATTCGTTGATAAGTTAATAACTATTGTGCTATTCGCCCCGTGAAGTTAATAATTTTTTACGAAACGACGAACGGTGAAGATAATGGAGATAATTAGCATATCCCTGGACAAGGAGACATTGGCCGAGCTCGATAAGACGCAGGAGCACCTGGGTTTCAGGAGCCGCTCGAAACTGATGCGCGCGACGATAAAATCGCTTGTCAACGAATATCGGATGATAGGATCGCTGAAGGGCCATATGGACGGCGTGTTCGTTGTCACATACCGCGAATCCGAGAAGCACCGTGTTTCTGACCTGCTGCATCGCTACGAAGATAGCATCAATACGGTCATCCACCAGCATCATGTCGGCATATGCCTGGAGGTGCTGATCGTCTGCGCTGATGCAAAACGCATCAGGGAGCTGTTCAGTATGCTGAAAAAAGACAAAGGCGTGCGGTCTGTGAGCTGGTCTGTGCTATGATTGTATCCGGCGAGATCCAGAATCAATAGATGACCGGGATGGCCTCGCTGTTCCTCTCTTTTTGGCTCTCCTGTATTATCGCCATCCTCCTGTACCTCAATATCTCGGCCAATAGATCGATATCCCCTTCATCCAGAACAAAGCATTCCTCTTCCATAATGTCACCAATCCGTGCCATACTGGATTGGGGAAAATAAGCTTTCAGGCAGATGATTTCCGCGAAAACAAGACCCGAAATTATGAGTAGAGCGCGCCAGCTTTCCTGAGCGCATCGTCGAATCTCTTTATGTCATCCAGACTGGTATAGACATATGCGCTGGCCCTGACCGCGCCTTCATTCGCCCCGAGGGCTTCCATCCCTGGTTGCGCGCAGAAGAACCCGCCTCTGACTGCGATATTAAGTTTATCCAGCATCAAGGCGACATCCTGTGGTTTCGCGCCTTTGAAATTGAAAGAGAAGAGCGCTCCATGGGCATCTGTTTGTTTCGGGCCGTAAACGATGGCGCCTGAGGCTTCAATCGCCTCTCTCATCGATTTTGCGAGCAGTTTCTCATGATGAACGATGTTGTCCATGCCAAGATTCCGCAGATAATCGCATGCAGCGGCCAGGCCGAACATCCCAGAATAATGCTGCACCCCTGCTTCGAACCGCGAGGTGTCGAGCTGGTACTGCGGCTTTTCGATTCTCATATTGGTTATCGTTCCGCCGCCGACCACGAAGTTGCTTAATTTAGGAAGCAGTTCGGTACGCACTGTGAGCACGCCAATGCCTGTCGGGCCTAGCATCTTATGGCCTGAGAAAGCGAGGAAATCGATTCCCTCCGCCTTCTGGTCGGTTTTGTGGTGGGGCACGCCCTGGGCGCCGTCTATGCAGACAAGCGCGCCTTCGGCATGTGCGATGCGAGAAATCGAGCGTATGTCCCTGCCTGTACCTGTCGTGTTGTTCCAGTTGTGGCATACCACTAGCGCGGTCTCTTTGTCTATCGCGCTTTCCCAGCGTTCTATCGGTATCTCGCCGTCCGGGTCGCAAGGGATGATCTCCAAATCTATCTTGCCTTGGTCGCGGAGCTTCATGAACGGGAGAAGCACAGAATGATGCTCCATTACCGTTGTTACGACCTTCCTCCTGCCAGAGAAATCGAACGCATGCGCAACGAGGTTCATGGCTTCGGAAGTATTCTTTGTCCATATCAGGCCCTTGGGGTCGGCATTGACGAATTTTGCCACATTATCCTTGGTAGCCTCCACCTTTTCGTTGGTCCTTCTTCCAAGGAAGTGCGAGCTCCTGCTTCCGCAGGCCCCGTATTCTTTGTAATACGACATCTCGGCATCGATGACCTGGTTCGGTTTCAGGGAAGTGCAGGCGCTGTCCAGGTAGACTAGTTCAGGATATCTCGACAGTATCGGGAAATCCTTCCGCACATTCCTCAAATCAGCCATTTGTTCAACCCATCCCGTCTATGAAGCACTTTACTTGTGCGACGATGTCCTTTTTATCGTTGAGGACGCACTCGAACTGCTCCAGGGATTTCGGTCCTACAACCGCTTTCCCGTTCACGAAGAATGTCGGCGTGGCGTAGATATGCGCGTCCTTGCCCTGCTGGATGTACTTTTCCAACTCAGCGTTCGTCATATTGTTGTCGTAGCACTGGTTGAATGCGCTCATATTCAGGCCTGCATCCTGGGCGAGATTCTTTATCTCCATGCTCCCGCTCTCCCTGCACACGTCCTGCTGCCTGAAGATAAGGTTCTGGAGCTCGTACTGCTTGCCTTGGTCCCTGGCGCAGAGCACTGCCCTCGCCGCATCATAGCTGTTGTTGTGGTTAGGAAGAGGGAAAGGCTTGAAAACATAGTAGACAGAGCCGTTGTATTTCGAGAGGACCTGGCTCATGGTGGGCTGCGCCTCTTTTGTGTACGGGCAAGTGAAGCAGCCGAACTCGATTATCTTTATCGGGGCGTTGATGTTGCCCTCGGATATGCCGCTGTAATCAGAAGGTGCGACCAGTTGCGTCGGTTCGCTGAACCTGCCGTAATCGCCTGTGATTGTGTTCAGCACGCAGGCGTTCGTGGAGCTTGGGCCATCGCAGTTTCCGAATACATAGAAATTATAGATCCCATACGCAGTGTACCCGAGGCTCCCGATGCTCAGGAGCACGATTATCCATGAGAACAGGACATAGTGCTTGTTCAGTATGCGCGCGCCGCTAGGCGAGTATTTCAATACCCCGGACACCAGCTCTGCCTTGATATGGTCATCCAATCCTGTGTTGCACGGCCTTAGCGTGACTGTCCTGAACACGCATTCAAAGCCCTGTTTAGCAAGAGGCCTGTACTTTGCCGAGAATATCGACATTATGGCAAATACGGCAAATGCTATTATGCAAAGGACCATTTAATCTAACCCAATCCTGCCTCTAGGCAAGTTATATACGTATTGATTAGCCACTTCCCTGTTTATATCTTTTCTCATTTTGTCCTGCCATGGCTGCTGCTCTTACTGATTTATATTCTTTTTTCGAGAAAGCCCGGATGTGTCAACCATAACGGAATCGGTCAGGGGAGGCAGTAAAAGCGATTTGAGCAAAGGGATCAGTCTTGCACTCATAACCGCGCTTGTCAGCGGCATCTCGGTTTTCGCGAACGACAGCGCCCTAAAACTCGCGGACGCGACGGCTTATACGCTCGCGAAGAATTTGGTCGCTGTTCTATTCCTCGTGGTTATCGCCTGCGTTTTCGCTTTCAAGGAAATCAAGACAATCCGCTCGCTTTCCAAAAAACAAATACTCTATCTCGTCGCGATTGGAATTATTGGCGGTGGGGTGCCATTCGCCATGTTCTTCTGGGGCCTGAAGCTCGGCGGCGCGGCAATCAGCTCGTTCATATACCGCTCGCTCTTCGTTTTTGCAGGCGTGTTCGGCTATCTCGTCCTGAAAGAGAGGCCTGAACCGAAAGATATCATCGCAGGATTCGTCATCCTTGCCGGGAACGCACTGCTTATCCCTGGTGATCTCGCTTTCGGCCTGCCCCAGGCGCTGGTCCTCGGGGCGACGATGCTCTGGGCGCTCGAATACACGATTTCGAGAAAAGCCATGACAACAATCTCGATAGACCCGAAAATAGTCATGATTTCGCGCCTCGCGATTGGTTCTACGATATTGATCGCATTGATGGCGTTCATTGGTGATTTGGGGGCGATCGGCCAACTCGCAGCTGAACCATCCATGCTGATCTGGCTGGTCGTGACATCGTCATTACTCTCTGCATTCATGCTGGCATGGTATTCGACTCTCCGGTACCTGCCTGTCCTCAAAGCCGCTAGCATCTTCACGATAGGCGGGGTAATCACAGCTATCCTAGAGCTCCTATTCATGGGAAAAGCCATTTCCCCAACCGCGGGGATCGGCCTCGCGCTCATCTTAATCGGTGCGGTCATGGTGGCTCGCTTATCCGCGATTTCAAAAGCGATCGCTGATGCGAAAGATCGTATCACCTTCGAATCAAGGAAGATGTTTTTCGGGGTGGATTGAATGCACGGAGAGAAGATGCCCGGAGCCGTCCTCGCTGCGATGTATGCCTATCCGCCGAACCGGCACGGTTTTTGCGGGAAGAAATCTTTCGCGAAGACGCTGAAACGCTATATGCATGGCGACCATGACGTATCGACTGTTCGCGAGCTCGAGCGCGCCCTCAAGGATTTCCGCACGCATTACGCATATCTGAAACTGATCGCCCGCGAGAACGATCTCGAGCCATTCGACCTGAAAGTCGTGAAGGCGTTCTGGATAGGGAACCATCTGCTGGATAATGTCTCCGCAGATGCGCTCAGCAGATTCCTCGGCAGGGACCTCTTGGCCGGCAAAAGCAAGAAGCGCATCGAACTACTACGAGAGAATCTCCCCGAGGCAATGGTGCCCCACCACAGCTTCAATTCCTTGTACGTGAATTTCGTTACTGACCGGGTCGAGCGCAAAATCGAGAATTATGATTCATGCTGCGTGACGTTCGGAAGGGTCACGATCCCCTCTGTCTATCGTCCTCTTGTGAACAGGTATTCCATAACCAGGGGCAGCGTCCATCACCCGCACCTCGTGCTCAAACAAAAGAGCGAGCGTATCCATCTGGAACCAGAGGATGTCCGCCTGGTGCACGATCGCTTGAGGCCCGGCGATTCGGTGACGGTCCATTGGGGCCAGATCGTGCAGAAGATAGGCCCGCATGACCTGCATATGCTTCTCAAATATACGCGAACGAATATGGAAGCGATCAATAAATCAATGCAAGCATCAAGTATGCGCGCCTCCATCTAAAAACCAAAATCCCTGCCCGTGCGCAGATTTTTATTGTTTGTTCGCGTGCCTACACCATGAAAAAAGCCATCCTTCTCATCATAGACGGATTGGGGGACCTTCCGACCCCGAAGACGCCCCTGCAGGCAGGGAAAATCCCCAATATGCATAAAGCAGCCAAGAACGGCATCACAGGCATGCTATCCTCTGTGGAGCGCTTCGTGGTCCCTGGGAGCGACACGTCGCATCTCAATATCCTCGGCTATGACCCGGAGATTTTCTATCCCGGCAGAGGGCCGCTGGAGGCGCTAGGACTGGGCATCGACCTGCGGGAAGGCGATGTGGCATTCCGGGCGAATTTCGCGACCATGAAGAACGGTAAAATCGTGGATCGCAGGGCTGGAAGGATAGACACTGCGACAGCTGGGAAACTGGCATCCAGGCTATCGCTACGCATCGACCATGTCGAAGCCATTTTCCGCAGCTCGGTCGAACATAGGGGCGTCCTGGTGCTGCGCGGACCTGGCCTCAGCCATTTCGTGACCGGTACAGACATCCACGCATCGACCGGCGCGCTCGAGCCTTGCTCTGCTATCACCAGCGAAGGCGATAAGACAGCGGATATCGTGAACAAATACACCCAGGTCATACAAGGTATCCTTGCTGCAGCGCCGGAGAACCAGGGGCGCTCACTTCCAGCGAACACGCTTCTCCTGCGCGGGGCCGGGACATTCAAGCATGTGCCTTCGTTCTATGACCGTTTCGGAATGAAAGCGGCCTGCGTCGCCGGCGGCGCATTATACCGCGGGGTCGCCCGCTATCTCGGCATGGATGTTTTCATCGTGCCAGGGGCGAACGGGACAAAAACCACTAATCTGAAAGGCAAAGCCGATGCAGCCGTGAAGGCGATAAAAGGCGATTACGACATGGTCTTCCTCCATGTGAAAGCGTGCGACAATGCCGGGCATGACGGGGATTTCAATGGCAAGAAGGCTTTCCTTGAACGGATAGACAAGGAGATGATACCTATCCTGGTGAAAAGCGGCGCTTGCCTGATAGTCACCGGGGATCACTCCACGCCATGCGCCAGGAAGGCGCACTCGGGCCATGAGGTGCCGTTATTGGTCTCTTGCGATCAGGAGCGCAGGGATGAGGTCGGCCGATTCGACGAGCTCGCATGCATGCATGGGGGCCTTGGGCACCTGAATGGCCACGATATCGTTCCGCTGATTCTGAACCTGATAGCGAAAGCTGAGAAGTATGGCAGTTAGAATAAAGCAAATAAAAAATTAAAATTAGAAAAAAATATAAAAATTAAAAAAAGCGTCCAGATTATGTGCCTTGGATAACGCTTCCTGTGACAGTCGCCGTCGCTATCCTGTGCGGAGCACCCTGCACATCATCGTCATACTTGAACTCGACCGCCAATGTCCCCTTGAAGTTGGAATTCACTGCCAGGGTCACCACCGAGTTGTCCTGCTTCAGGCAGGTGATTTTCTGCGTCTGGTCGCTCGTGGTGCTGCCGAAGCTCTTCGATCCCCCGGCCGGTATAGCATAGCCCGGGTCAGGCATGGCCCACGTGTATGGCGGGACCGACATCATGGTAGGCTGGACATTGCCCACCGGCGCTTCGGTGCATAATACCTTGAACAGGCTCACGCCCCGTCCTGCCTCATTGTTTATCTGGAAGATTATCTCGGTGTTTCCATTCGTCTTGTCAGCGACAATGACCTTCTTGCAGCTGAAGCCCGGCTGCGTGAAGTTGCACGAGTCCGGAGGGTTCAGCATCGGAAGCACGACAGCGACCAGAATGCCGATGACGACGACTATGATGAACAATGCGAGGCCGTAGGTCATGAGGTATTCCATCATGGCCTGGCCCTTCTTGTATCCCCCTGCCTTTGGCTTCCGCGAACCATTGACGGACCGCAGAGCCTTCTTCTCCTTCATAACCATATCAAAACCTCGTTAATCATGAATTCCTATGCAAATGATGAGAACAACGCTGTTATAACCGTTACGGCCACCCAGTAGACGAGGTAGGAGCACACCAGGACGAACGGGAAATACTTCATGCCCTGGTTCCTTGTCCCGGTCCTTATCACGCTCACGATGAAAGACGATATCAAGGCGGTGACGAATATCGTCGGTATGGTGAAGAACAGGAAGTCGCTTGCGCTTATTATCCCGCCGCTCACCTTAATGGATCCGACGGCCGCGAACACGCCGCCGATCGCGCCTGTACCTGCAGCTCCGCTCAAGCCGCCCCCTGCCTGCGGGGCGATCTTCTCGAAAATCTCCACGAGTTTATAAGCGACCGCGAAAAGGAAAGGAGTGCCCACGACCGATGCGAAAAGCACGAAGATCTCGTACATGACAAGTGTCGCGGCTATCTCCTTCTTCACTACATTCGTGTTCCGTACATCCTCAGCGGTCCTCTCCAGAACATCCGTCAGCTGGCCTCCTGTGGCCGAAGCCTGTTTCAGCAGGAGCACAGTGCGCCTGAATGTCCTCGAGTCGAACCTGGTCGCGAGGTGGTCCAGCGAAACGCCGAGCGATTCGCCGCTGAAGCTTCCTTTGATCGCGCTCTTGGTCTCATCAGCAAGCAAGCCGAACTCTGGTTTGGCCGAATACCACATGGCCTGGTCCAAGGTCATCCCGGCCTTGATATTCGAAGAGACAAGGCCCAGGAAATCAGGGAGCATGGTCTCGAGCTTGTTGCGCCTGTCCTCTGTCTTCATGGTCAAAAACGTCGCGATCAAGGCCATGGTCGAGAGATACACGATCATCATGGACAGGAGGAACACGAGAAGCGCGAGTATCGCCCCTAGTATCACGGAATTGTCGAGCGGGATGAATTGAAGGACGAAACTTGAGATCGACCCATAAACCGGCTGGTATACCAGGAACAGGAGCGTCAGCACTATCGATATGACGACTATCTCGAGTGCTGCGAAACCTGCGAACGAATCCGCAGGCATGTTGATGCCGGCCGCGTTCAGATCCTTCTCGAGCATGCGTATGTAGTCCCGGCTGAAGAACACCCGGCCGGCCTTCTCGAAAATGTTATCGCTGCTCATTTGAATCAATCCATCATATCAGGTATTTCGGCCTCGAGCTGTCTATATAGCCGAGGAAAAGGAACTGTATCACCGCTATCAGGAGGAACACCAGCACAAGGACGAAGCGGGAGAATCCGAACGACCCGCCGCTGAGGGCTGAGAAGATCACGGTGGCTAGCACCACGCCCAAAGACGGCACGATGATGCCGAAGACCATGTAGAACATGACTACCGGCGTCAGCTTCTGGCTGTATTCCCGGAGCGATATCATCTGCTCCTTCGATATCTGGTCCAGCACGCTGTCCAGGGAGCCTCCGACATCCGCCCCGCTCGAGAGCGAGTTGGCGATCTGCATCATGACGCGGGTGAAATATCTCGAAGGGTTATCCTGCGTGGTCTCCCTTATCGCCTGAGCAACAGGCACGCCAAGGACCACCTTGTCCGCGATCTTGGCGAACTCCTTGCTCACAACGCCGTAGCCGGATGATGCTCCCACGAACGAATCGAATAAGGGCATCCCTGATTTCAGGGCGATCGCGATATGCCTGCATGCGAAGACTATCTCATAATCGATCTCCTTCTGCCGTCTCATGATCGCCGCATCAGGGTAGAGCATGAGATATCCGAATACTATCGGCGGGATGATAATGATCGGCCCAAGGACAGATATCAGGAACAGCGCCATGTTGCCGGGAAAATAAGCCGGTATCTGCTCCTTCATCAAGAGGTATGATATGAGTATGAGCGCGATAGAGATGAACACCGAAGAGAACACTGTCCGGTCGAGGAACTCGATAGGTTCGGCCTTCATGTCGGCAAGGCGCAGCTTCTGCCGCAGGTCCGGGAACCTCGGCGCCAGGAGCTCGGCTATGAAGAATAGCGGGCTCTTCTTTTTTGGAGGCGCGGTTGCTGAGGATAATGCGCTTATGGCACCCATACCTGCCCTCATGCCGCCCATTCTTACATTGCCCCCAATCCGAAATATTTGTCGATGATGTCTTTCAAAAGGCCCTTCTCTTTCCCGATCAAGGCCTTGGCCCTCATCACGGCTTCGGCTTTCGATATCTGCTTAGCTTCGTATTCCTTATAATAATCATTATCTTTGGAGTTCAGGTAGCTTAGCAGCGCGCTATCATCCAACCTGTTTATCTCATCCACGGTCTCGCGGATCTCCGCATTCTTCCCGGCCGGCGCTTTCGCCCCGGCTCCCTGCGCGCCGCTCAGGACATCCATGGCGGCCGCATCCATGAGGTTGTCTATCTCGCGGCCGATGATCGCTTTCACGACCCCGAACTCTGAGACATACCCTTCCTCGACGCTTTCCATGCGCTCGCGCGCCCGTTTCTCGACATCCTTCTCGCCCTCTTCGAGCGAGCCGCACAGCTTCTCGAGCTCGGCCATGTGCTTCTTGGCTGCGAAATCCTCGTAGCGTTTTATCACGTCCGGGAGCTGCTCAAGGAGCGAAGTCAGAGAGAAGATGAATCGGTCCAGCGCGCCTTTCCTTGAAACAGGATTGTCAAGGCTTGAAAGCTCGCTGTAGAACTTGCTCTTGGTCTGGGCTATCTGCTTCTTGTATGAATCTATGATCGTGTCCTTGGTCTGGGAGATCTCGGCCTGCTGCGAGCTTATGATGGTTTCCAGGACATGGCCGTGGGCATCCGCTGTCGCATCCTTCCTGGCCTTCCTCTTCCCGGCGCCCCCTTCCTGCGCATGGGTGAGCATGTTCTTTAGGACTGTTATCTCGAGCTTTATCTGCTCCCTGCGGTTGATGCTCTTCTCCTTGAAGAGCTCCTTGGTGAGGTCGAGCATCCTCTTCTTCAGGGTGACCTCGTCCGTGGCGCCGCCAAGGGTCGCCATAATCTGCTCCTCTATCTTATCGTATCTCTTGGTGGCGGCTTCGTCCGGGCTCTCGCGCAGGGCCGGGGGGACCGCTGCCATGATCATCCGTTTCTCGAGGGGCTGACCAGGTGATGGGAGTATGCCAGTCTCTACAGCCTGCGGGATCACCACTTCCGGACGCTCTGGTCTCATCTCCGGCTTGATGCGCTCGGCTTTCCATGCCTCTTCCATCCTCTTCTCTTCCTCGACGGGCTTCTCTTCGATCCCGACCTCTTTCTCCTCCTCGCGGGTCTCAGCCGCCTTCTCGGGCTCGATCTCTTTCTCAGGAACATGGATCAGGGGCTTCTCGGCCTCTTTCTCCAAATGGATCGTCTCTTTGGCTGCGCGCTCTTCGAACTCGATCTCCATCTTGGCCGGCTCCTTCTCGATCTCCACACGGCCTGCCTCAGGACGCGCTTCCTCAGCGCTTTTCTGCAAGGGCGGCATCATCGCAAGCGGCTCTTTGCCCATCTCCTCGGCCCGTTGCAGGCTCTGGCTCGTGATCTCCTTGAGCTTGCTCTCTACTTCCGTGCTTTTGGCGCTCGGGGCAACCGGGGCGCCTTCGCCAGGCATAGCTGCTGCGCCTGCCGCCGCGCTCAACATCCCCATAGTGCTCAAAATCTTCTCGGTCCGCTCGTACATGTTCAGCAGGTCCGGGTAGGTGAGGTCGACATAATCCTTCGGCTCCAGGTCGATGGTTGCCGCTATCTCGCCCTTCCCTTTGTAGGGGGCGTAGCTGACGACCTTCCTCTCAAGCCGTTTGGCCTCTTCGGCCGCTGTCTCGAATCCGCTTGCCATTGATTTCGCACCTTATCCTGCTATATCATACACCAGCCAAATATTATATTATGGTTGCCGTGTCTTTTCACCAGTTCGATTTGCCGAAATCCCACGGCTTGTTCTTCGTTGCCGCATCCAGGACCTCCTGCGGGTCCATGTTGTAGTGGGATACGATGCGCCCGACCTGGTCGACATCGTCATAATCGTTCTTCACCATCCAGTTCAGTATGATCGCTTTCTCAGCAACATCCTCCTCTATGTCCTTCTTGTCCATCCCAGCATAAAGCGAGAGGATGTCCACGAGCCTCCTCGCTTCTCCGACGAGCTTTATCCTGTCGCTTTTCAGGTCCCACCTGTAGATGACATTCGCATCGCCCTTGGATGTGATCTCCGAGAACTCCAGCACCCTGCGGATATTCAGCCTCCTGTGCCTGAAAGTGACGACAAGGCCGGCAAGCGCATCCAGCATCTCGCGCGGGATGTTGATCGGCGGATTCGTTAGCCTGGAAATCGTCTGGTCTGAGTTATCGGCATGCAATGTAGCATAGACGCTGTGGCCTGTGTGCATGGCTTCGAACATCACTTCCGCTTCCCTCTGGCGCCTGATTTCCCCGACGATGATGCGGTCGGGCCTCTGCCTCAGCGCGTTCACCATCAAATCCAGCATCGTGACCTCGCCCTTGCCTTCAGGGTTCGGCTCGCGCACTGTCATCGGCACCCAGTGGAGGAATGATGGCAGCGTGAGCTCCCTCGTATCCTCGATCGTCACTATGCGCTGGTTGGCTGGGATAAGCCCTGACATGGCATTCAGGAACGACGTCTTCCCGCTTCCCGTCCCACCGGTCACCAGGAGCGAGAGCTCGTTCTGGATGCAGAGCCAGATGAGGCCAGCCACTTCCGGCGAAACCGTCTTTGATTTTATGAAACGGGTTATCGTCCAGGGGTTCTTGGAGAATTTCCTGATCGTGATCGTGTTCCCGAAACTCGAGATGGGAAACAGTGTGGCGTTCACACGGTCGCCTGTCGAGAGGTGCGCATCCAGGGTAGGGTTCAGCACGTTTATCTGCCTGCCCACCTTCCTCGCAATAGTGGAGGCGTAATCGTAGATCATGTCCTCGCTCTTTATCCTGATATTGGTCTTGCACCATCCGAATGTCTTATGGTACACCCAGACCGGGTCGTGGGCGTTGTTGACAACGATCTCTTCCAGCTGCTCGTCGGCAAGAGGCGCTTCCATCTCGCCCAGGCCCAGCGTGTTCTGCAGCATGAAAACAGCCAGGATCTCTTTCTTGTCATCGGCCAGCGACGGGAAGTTGCGCGTGATAATTTTCTTTGCCGACTGCAGGAACCTCGCCTTAACCTCTTCATAGCGTTTAGGATCCAGCATCTCGCTTATATCCAGCTTCACTTCCGTCACTAGCTCCCCTTTCAGTTTCGTCTCGAGGATCAGCTTCGTGCCTTCTGCGATCCCTGGTATCGAGATGTCATAGTGCGGGACATAATCAGTCCCCCGCAGTATCCTCACCTCGACCGGAAGCCCTTCGCTCTTGAAGGAGTATGTCGTAAGCGTCGGTTTCCCGCCCGTTGCAGCGATTGCTGCGTTGCCCGCGCCCGGCGTCTCGTCCTTCGGGTCTGCGCCCTTATCCGTCCTACCTTTTTCGTTTTCTTTTGCACCAGGCATTGATAATCACCAAAATCTTCGGCTATCTGCTTATTTTCTCGCTATTCATCCGCTCTCCCAAAGCTTCTTTATCAGGTTCTTGAGCTCCTCGCGCTTCCTGCGGAACTCGAGCTCCTCTGCTTCGCTCAGCTCCAGCTGGTGGCGGATCTCCTCCTTCTTCGTCGCTGTCTCGGCAGCTCCAGGAACAGCCGGGCCTGCGCGTATCTCGACCAGTTTCGCCTGTTGCGAGAGCAAAGTTATCCTCTTCGTGAGGTTGTCCGATGTGTCCGACAGCTCATCCAGCGACTGCTTTATCAGATCAAGCTCCTTTTTCTTCCCCTCTATCTCCCCGACGACTTTCATGGCTTCCATGGTGCCAGGCTCTTTCAGCATCTGCTGTATCTTCTCGCTGTCCTGCTTCAATGATTCCTTCTGGCGTACCGCATCGATCTGGATCTTCCCGATCTCGCCCTCCATATCGCTGATCTGCTTCTGATAGCCTTCGATCGAAGGCACGATGCGTTCCTTGATCTTCTGGAAAGCAAGATAAGTCGCCTTCTCGTCCTCGAGGCTGGTTTCAAGCGCTTCGATCTCGCCGCGCATCTCCGCGACCTTGGTCTCCATCTTCTTCGTCGTGTCAGCCAATTGCTTGACGCCCATCGCTCTCCCGCCTGTCGCGCTGAGGAGGCCCTCCACCGCGTCTGCCTTCTCGAGCAGATTGGCCTCAAGGCTCTTCAGCTTGTCCAGCTCCTCCATCACCTTCGCTTGGCTGGGGAAGCGCGTGAGGACGCCTTTTGCCGTCGTGATCGTGCCGGAGAGCCGATCCGCGATATCAGAGCTCTCCTTGACTTTTTCTGAAATGGCCTTCGCCTTCTGCAGCAGGGAATCCGACTGCTTGTTCAATGCATCCAGCTCATCCTGGATCCCCTGCACCTTCTCTTCGCTCCCCATTATGGATTCCGCTACGCTCTTGAGTATCTCCGAGCTCTCATGCAGGCTTATCATGTCCTCGCGGATCTGGTTGCTTTTGGCCTTGACGGACGTGATATCCTTCTTGATAGCATCGAACTTCTTCCTGAATTCGGCCGAGCTCGGCATCGTTCCTTCGGAGGGCGTCGCGCCTGCGGATTTTTTCTTGATGTCCGCAAATTCCTTCTCGAGCGCGCTGAAATCCTTGGTGATGGCATTTATCTTCTCCATCCGTTCTGAAGCATCCTTCGCCTTCCGCTCGATCCCGACGCTCTCGATATCGCTCCCTATCGCGTCGAGCGCTGATTTGATGGAATCCATATCCGTTCCGAAGCGCTCCAACCGCTCGGTATAAGCAGTAAGCGCCTCCTCGGGCCTGGCTCGGGTGGGGCTCATGGCGGATGTTGATGGCGCTGCGCCGCTTGATACTGCCTTCTCCAGCTTCTCGATCCTGGGATAAGCCTTGGTGTAGAATTCAGAGAATGATCGGCTCAATTCGCTTATCTCCCTGCCTTCCTCGATAGTCCTGCCCCGGAACGTTTCCACTTCCTTCTCGAGGCCGCCTTTCTCTTCCCTGAAAGACTCTTTTTCTGATGCGATCTCCTCTTCTGTAGGTTTAAGCCAGACAAGGTTGACCTTGGTGAGCCTGTACTCCAGCTTGATTATGCCTTCTTCTTCGAGGACCCGCGCCCACTCCTGCAAGGTCTCGGGAGGGATGTTCAGGAGCGACGATGCCTCATCAAGCTCGATCTTCCCCTTTTCTCGTATCAGGCGCACGAGCGCATCGACACCCGTGGTTATCAGTAGCTCGTCGAACTCCATGGGCTTATATAAATTGAGTATGTTAATAAAGATTCTGATGATATTCATTTACCAAACGATCCTTACCCGAAGTGCGAGTGGTTGAGATGGCAGACGGCGCTGATTATAAGATCATCAAACACGAGAAGGGACCCTTGCAACGGTTCAAGAACCAGAATATGCTTCTCAAGAAATTCGGGGAGGTCGGCCTCCAGGTCTACAAGGCGATAACAGGCAAGCGGACCACGGACGAGCTCCGCAAAGACCTCGGCATGGAAGAAGGCCTGTTCTCCCAGATAATCGAATACATGCGCGATGCAGGCATGATCGAATTGGAGCCTTCAGGGGCAAGACCCAAGGGCGGCCACGAAGGGCCAGGGGAGAGAATACCGCAGGAGAAATTCGAGACGGGTGCTGGAGAAGCCTTGGAAGAAGAGCAGCCTCCTGAACGGGAGGTGGCTGAAGAGGAAGAGAGGCCAGTAGAGATCGAAGAGACCGCATATCCAAAGAAGAAAGGCGGAAAAGCGAAAAAACGCGAAGAGGAGGTAGCCCCGCTAGAGAGGGAGTTCCCAGCAGAGATCGGGGCTGAGATCACACCTATACTGCCGAAAGAGGAAGAGCAGAAGCCAAGCCGGAAGGGCGGAAAAGCGCGTGCGGCAGTCAAAGCCCCTGCCGAGGAAGAGGCCGAGATAAAGCCTATAGAGGAGGAAGAGCTCAAACCCATCTCACAGGAGGAAGGCGAGGAAGCCGAAGGCGAACGCGAGGCCGCGGAAGGAGAAGAGAGGGGCGGGAAGGAAGAAGAAGAAACCAAAGAGGAAGAGGTCTCTGAAGAAGCGCCGGCCGAAGAGGAAGAAAAGACGCCTGAAGAGACCGAAATCGAGATCGAGAAGCCTGAATCCGAAGGCGAGATAACCCCTGGCGGCGAGGAGGAAGCTGCATCAGAATCCGGCGCTCCTGGCGCTGAGACGGGCGGCATGAGCCCGGTCGAGAAGATAATATCTGACAAATATGGAGACGTGGGTCTCCAGGTATACACGCTCATAGACGGCCAGCGCACTGCCGAAGAGATCATGCGCGAGACAGGCCTGACAGAATCCAAGCTTGTAGAGATACTGGATTTCATGGACGAGCAGGGCATCATCAAGCTCGATTACCCAAAAGCCCCTCCCGGAGGGGCTCCGCCAGCTGCTGGCAGGATGACAATGGGCGAGGTCCCGCCTCCGGCAGAGGAATCCGCAGGCGGCGGTGCTGGCTTCAACCCCATGATCGAAGGCGAGGAGATGGCTGAAGGGGCAGGTCCTGTGCCATCGCCCCTGGAGACGCCCATCAAGGCGCCATTGGATCTTGTGAAATCAGTGCAGATGAAAGCGAAGGTCATGCTGAAATACGGGGATAAGGGGGGCAAGATCCTGGATCGGATGGATGGCAAGAACGACATGATAGACATCGCGCTCGCACTCGACATGCCACTGTATTCTGTGAAGGAGATAGTGGATTTCATGATGCAGAACGGCATGATCATCATCAAGCCTATGCCAAGGGCAGATGTCCGCAAGAAGTACGGCGAGGATGGCTATGCTGTTTACAAGCGCTACGGCAAG
>Ga0315268_10001042_pt1 | contig 32349 bp, 27 predicted proteins | sample C1_top_MG_FD_204535 | JGI IMG/M metagenome (GOLD analysis project Ga0315268, IMG submission 204535) | Sediment microbial communities from Yellowstone Lake, YNP, Wyoming, USA - C1_top | ecosystem: Environmental > Aquatic > Freshwater > Lake > Sediment | place: USA: Wyoming | collected 2017-08-01
GGAACTTTGACTCCAAGATCTATCGCTGGAACGGGACGAGCTTTGTCGAATTCCAATCCATCCCCACCAATGGCGCTTTCGACTGGGAGTTCTTTATCATCGGCAGTGACGCCTACTTGGCCATGGCGAATCAATATAATGGCACCTACAGCGTCAACTCCAAGATCTATCGCTGGGACGGGACAGGCTTTGTCGAATTCCAATCCATCCCCACCCGTGGCGCTACGGACTGGGAGTTCTTTAGCATCGGCAGCGACGTCTACCTGGCCATGGCGAATCAATATGACGGCTCTACCGGAAACATTGACTCCAAGATCTATCGCTGGAATGGAACAAGCTTTGTCGAATCCCAATCCATCCCGACCCATGGCGCTTTCGACTGGGAGTTCTTTAGCATCAGCAGCAATGCCTACCTGGCTGTGGCCAATAACGACTCTACCTACAATACTGGCTCCAAGGTCTACAAAGCCACGCTGCAAGGCTGTTGCGGCACCGTGGGCTACCCGTCGGCTTTCGGTGGGACCTACCTTCAGCTCGACACCCTCACTGTTGCTCCTCCGGCCGCCGACTGTGACCAGGCCTCCGAACGAGGCCGGATGAAGGTGGATGTTGCCAACAGCCGGCTGTACATTTGCACCGACTCGGGCTGGGTGACCAAGTAGAGGGCCGGCTAACACGGAAGGTGGGATAATATGAAACGCCTGCAAATGATTTGCGCAAACGCTGCATTGCTTTTCGTTATTGCCCTGCTGGCGTTGGCGGGCAGCACGCACGCCCAGAGTGGCGGCGGTTATGAACTGATGTGGAGCACGATAGACAATGGTGGTGGCATCGGCGTAGGAGTTGGGGCTCCCAACACCTACATCCTCAATGACACTATCGGCCAATCGGATGCTGCCACCTGGCAAGGCGGGGGGTACACCCTCGTCGGCGGGTTCTGGGGGGGCGAAGCGGCGCAATACCGTATCTATCTGCCGCTCATACTGCGCGGAACTTGAACCTTCGGTGATTGGCACACATTCTCAGGCCCTTCAGGTCTCTGCGGCAGGGTACAGCCGGGATCCGAAGGGTCTTGCGGGGAGATAACGATGCCGACCGAGTCATGCCGTTATCTCGCGTACATGTTGCGCCTGTGGCAGGTCGGCGGCGAGGGAGAACCAGCCTGGCGAGCATCATGGGTTCGCCAGCCTGGAGGCGCTATTCGAGTTTCTGAAAGAGCACACCCATGGTCTTGAGCGCCCGGCACAGCCGAGAGACATCGGCGCGGTTGAACCACGAGGCAAGAGCCACACAAACTGACGCCAGGCCCGATGTGATGGATCGCCTTGGCCGCTCTTCATCAAGCCGTCACCCGTTTTATTGGCGTACTATTCAACGGTTGTTTTTTCATGATTGATATTTCTTAAATATGATAGTTTGCTTGCTTCGCATTTCGTGCGGTTTCGCGTCGCTTGATTCGAAATGACATGTGATAATTCTGGTTTGAGTCTATTTCAGTGAACATGATGGTCACTCCTTATCTTGGCAGATGAGATATTGACACACCATGTTCACGCCTTATTGTGCATAGACTCCAAGGAAGGACACTATCTCGGACACAACTTCTTCATAGTGCCCGACCAACAGATGCCCGCCGCTCGGGTAGCCGATGAAGCGGGCGTTCGGAATATGTTCGGCGCTATAGCGGGCGCCGTTGTAAGTTCCATACGGATCGTCAGCTGCGCCTACAATAAGCGTTGGGACGTCAATCCGCTCAAGCTCGTAGCGCGGCAACGAGGGAGTAATTGAGGCGTCGTTGAGGACCCCGAGCCGGCGCGCACTGAAGGGCAGGAGGTGGTTCAGCACTTGTGCAACTCTCGCACGCTCATTGGCGCTCGCGCTCTCTACCACCTCTGCCGGTGTGGCGAGAAGCGCCCCATACATGGCCTGGGGTGCGAGCCGGGGCGCGGCCCAGAAGAGCAAGTCCGACTTGAGTGCGGTATCGAATAGGAATTTTGTTACGGCCGAGGTCTGCTTCGGCATCGCGCCCTCCGCCCTCTGCTCGAGGGAAGATGGATAGGCGGCCGGAACCAGCAGGACGAGCGCGGCCGTGCGTTCCGGATGTCGCAGCGCAAACTGCATCGATGAGGGTGCCCCGGCGGAAGCGCCGAACACCGCCGCGCGCCGGATGTCCAACGCGTCGAGCAGGCAGGCATGCGCATCTGCTTGGGCGGCCGGGGAAGCGTCTGCAGGGAGAGGCGTGCGTAGGTAGCCAAACCGAGACATGGCGATCACGCGGAAGCCGCTCTGGACCAGTGCCTCGGTGAGGTCCAGACCCTGGTCATATCCACCACCGGCACCATGCACGACCAATAATGGCGGGCCATTACCGGCGACCGCGTACTCGATCTGCCCGCAGGGTGTCTTGAGGACTTGGCTCCCAACCGAGATGCGCTCGCGCGCTTGGCGAATATCGCCTTGATAGTTGGCATAGACTAGAACGAATAGTCCAACAACCAGGAAGCCTACGAAAATCGCCACGGCGCGTCCCACTCCTATTCTTGTCATTGCCATTGTGGAATGTGTTATCGCATTCATGCTGAATCTCCTTTCGAGATTTGAATTTGAGACATGATTGATACTCCTTGCGCCAGATGATGCTTTCCACTAATGGGGCAAGCCCGTGTGCCACGCCTACCGGTCAATCAGCTCGAGCAGCTTGGGGTAGACCACCGCGGAGACCACCGCGGCGGCGTTCTGGTCCGGCTGCTCCAGGTCGGTCAGGTCATGACCCAGCTGCAGGTCCGCCGGGAACTGGTAGGTCTGAACGTCCGCCGCCCCGTGGGCGCGCCACAGGTCGACGACCTTGCCGGTGACCACGTTGTCGAGATCTGGATCATTGAGGTTTGTGACGACCAGGATGGAGCCAGCTGCCGGGTCGTTCTGCCGCGCCAAATCCTGGGTGGCCAAGCTGAGCCGCAGGATCTGCCCCAGGGCGTGGGTGGAGATGCGCGGGTAGTTATGGTCGGGTGGGACGTCGGCCTTTAGCTCCGGGTCTGACCAGATATACGAATTTGGCAACAGTATCCAGGCTCGAGAGGCGAGAGGCGTCAGGCGCTCGGGCACCGCCTTGAAACCAAAACCGGGCGAAATCAGAACCGCCTGGTCGACGTCCTGCCGCTTCTGTGCCGCCCAGCCGGTCACCAGCCCGCCGGCCGATATGCCTGCCAGCGTCAGGTGATCCCCTAGACCGCGGCCAATATCCACGACTTCGTCGGTGTAGCGGACCAAATCCTCGGCCTGCACCTTTGCCTGCTCGGTCGTCAGCCGGTCAGCCAGGCCATTATAGGGTAGGGGCGCGATCAGGACGTTGTAGCCCCGGTCGTAGAATTGTGTGCCAAGCTCCTTGAAGGCAGCGGGACAACTGCCATAGCCAGGGACGAAGACGATGGTCTTCGCGGTCTTGGCGCCGTGCGTCAGCAGGATGGTATGGCATTCTGGGTTGAAGCCAACCTCGGTCGCGCGCAGGCTTTCGACCCGTTGCACCGCTTCCGCATAGTCGGCGGCGGGGTTGGGGTGTGAGGCGAAATGGCTGGGGTCGTCAGCAGGCAGCATCAAGAAGCCACCAAGCACTATCAGAACAGCCCCGATGATAGATCCTGCTCTGCCAAATTTCTGAAGGGCATTCCCATTCACAATACCTTTTTGTGGTGTCATAGTTCGCTCCTTTTCATTTTTTATTTGGACAAGTCTCCCCATCAAGTGTTGGGGAGTGGATGAGATTTTTGCCTTTACGGGAACTTACGGCCTGGCGTCCACGCTAAACAGGGTGTTCATGCGCAGGAACAAACGCAGATCGCCGCGCAGTTTCATGGCTCCGCTGATCAACGCCATCGGGAGATTTAGTCGTGAGGTCAGCATCTGGCAGAACACGTCTGTTTCGCGCATGTGGATCACCAGCCCGGGATGTTCCACAACGCCTTCGCCCGAAGTGGCAGCTTGAGGGGATAGTTCCACATACCATTCGCCCCCGCCGGGACCATCGACACGAAAGACGAGCGTAGTGCGCAGTGAGCCGCCAATATCGAAGCGGTACAGCAGGCTGAAGGCGCACATCACCCGCCCGATCACACGATGGCGGATCTCGGGTGAGAGTTGCATCCACAGCGGTGGCAGGTCGGCGGGTTCAGCCACCTGGGCCGAGTGAAAAAGACCGACATGGAACATAATGATGCTGAGGACCTCAACGATCCGGACGGGCCGGTTGTAGATCGGCATCTGCGCGGTCAATTCAGCCTGGCGCGGCGTCAGGTTACGGGCGATGCTGGCGGCCTCGTTGAGTATGTCCAAGAGTTTGGCGCACAGCTCTTTCATCGGCATGCCCAGGTGCTCGTCAATCCCCTTGCGGTTGAAGGCATTGAATTCGTAACGGTTATCTAGTCCGATGAAGGTGTAAGGCTCGCCGCGCAGGGCATGCTTGATGCTCTAGCGTTTTCACGCTGGGAAACGACACCGAAGCTGAGCGCGTCTGGCGCGAGTCATTGCGCATCGCGGTCGAAACCCATGGCACGCCTGTGGCGCTGGAAGCGCTCGTTGGCCTTGCGAGTCTGCGAGCGAAAAAAGGTGTTAGGGAGTCTGCCCTCGAGTTGCTGTTGATTGTCTTGAATCACCCCGCCAGCCCGCAAGAGACCAGGAACCGCGCCGCCCATCTGCGCGCCGAATTGGAAGCGCAACTGACCAGGCAACAGGTTGATGCGGCTCAAGCGCGAGCGACGGCACAGACCTTCGAGGCCGTCGTGGACAAGGTTCTGAAGCAAGCCGAGCCCACTTGAAAAGCATCAGCGCTGTTGCCCACACACCATCCAGACGGTCAAATGCAACCCGCAATGGGCTGCATTGTGAATGCCCACGGCATTCAGATGGTGGAACCTCAGCCATACCAGGGTTTCTCATCCGCTTCGACTCGCAGCCCGTCCATCAGCTTGTTAAATCCACTGAACAAATCCACCACCGCCATGAGTTCGAGCACCGCCTCGTCGTCCAAGCCCAACTTCTGCACCGCAGAAGTATGCACCCCGAGTCAGTATTCACAACCTTGTACCGCCGACACAGTCACAGCAATGATCTCTTTCTTCAAACGGTCGAGTTTCCCCGGTTGAATCATCACTTCCTTGACCTTGTTCCAATTCGCCTCCAAGTAACCAGGCTTTGAAGCCATGACCTTGTAAAGATTGGGAACAAAGTCGATTGCCAGGCGGGACTTGATGTCCGCGTAGATTTCCTTGACCTTGCCTGTGGCCTCCTCTTCGGAGATCATCTTGATGGATGCCATTGTGGTTTTCCTTTCTTCAAATTTGATTTGGATGATATGTCATGTTTAAGCGTAAAAGCACTACATAATTCTTTTCGTCATAGCAAGACGCGGAGTCGGCCATATAGATTGAGAGCCTTCTTCACAATTTACTTGTTTCTCAATCAGCCTCCATTACATTTTGTATTGAAAAACATGCCCGAATTGCGCGGCAGGATGTTGAGCGCATCGGTCAGTTCGAGAGGGTCTAACTTTCGATTCGTCCACAAGCAGGCAGGCCAACGCGAGAACGCGCTCGTGTGGCTGCTTTACGTGTCTGGCTATCCAGCCAGGATATTTTCTAAATAAGCTTTCGGTATTCACAACCCATCACGTTTGGCGAGTGGCTTCGTTAGATTTTCTGGCGCGCATTCGTCGGGCCACAGACCATAGTGCGGTAACCACGGCGATAACGATCAACGCGCCGGTTCCCAGCATAATCTTGGCGAGCGACGGAAATCCCAGCGATACATGAAAATCCATCGGCTCATATTTGTACAGCGAATCATCCGCCTTGCCTGTATCGTAAAAAATTGTTATCAGGCGCAATGTCGCTTCGGGCTGGACACTCCACATATCGCTGACGTGCCCCATTTCGGAGAGAATGACTTGCTTCCCGTTTTTGAGCGAAGGCAGTAATTCTTTCGTCGCGTATTCGGCCGGTGTGGAAAAGTCAATGCTTCCGCTGACAAGCAAAGTCTCAACATTGGTGGGATGTACTTCGCTTAATTCAGAGGGCATTTTATCTTGCGGCCATGCCTGCGAGAGTGGAGCCCAAATCACAAAAGCAACAGGCGAGCCAATGATCGAGTCGGGCGCGCGCAACGTGGCGGCGTAATCGCGGTTCGGGTCCAAATCCGCGCTGCCTCCTTTGGTGAAGAAATCGCCCCACACAAATGATTTCGGAACAATAAAATCATAAGCCATGCTCATCAACGCCAATCCGCTGGCGTCACCGTGTTCAGCGGCAACGTAAGCGTCGAACACCATCGCAGACGTGTTGCGATTGAAGAACATCACGAACGCCATCGTTTTCACTTTGCCCGCGTCAATCGGGAAGAACAACCAGCGTTTCGGCATGTCCCGCGAAACGTTTTGCATGGTCTCTGCTAAATTCGCAGTGCGGGCGCGGGCGGTCTCATCCTTCGCCCACAGTTGACTGCAATATTCGATCTGTGCGTCCACCATCGCTGGTTCCCACACGAATCGCCCAGGCGGGTTGACGCCGATCATTACAGAGCGATTCAAACTTACAGGATGAGGATATGCATGGACTTGCGCGACACGCGTTCCATAACTTTCGCTCAATAAATTGATTTTTTCATAGCCCAAAACGACTCTTGCCGCCTCCATATCCTCGACGACTTGCTGGATCGTATACCCAGACAGGTCCACGCCCTCGGCATTCATCCTTGCGCTACAGGCTTTCACGGCTTTCGTCATAATCGCCAGTGACTCATCGCTGAAGACACCGCGCCCATCACCCAACGTGGCTTTTGAAAATTCGGGACAATCCAGCACGGACGAACCGTCCACACCTCGATATCCGACCAGAACTACATCATGCTTTGCGAGCAATTCATCGGCTGGATTAAAGCCCATATTGCTCATGCCAGGTCCGCCGCCGAGATAAAATATCGGTGCGAGAGGCGAAGCGCTTTGAGTGTGGATTCTTTTCACTGGAACAGCAATCAGGCGCGAGGTTGGGCTGAGGCGGTTTTCGGGGACGACGAGAGTCCCACACTCGGCTTTGTACATCGCGGTCTTCGTCTTGTAGTCGCAGGGTTCGAGAGTCAGATCGCCCGCGCGTGCGTTCGGCGGGAGGGCAATTTTTTGCTTTGATTTGAAAGCAAAGAACATTGCAGTAATTGCAAGTACAAGAAGGATAATAAGCAGTATTTTCATTTTATTTACTTCTTTCCCAATCGTAGCCACTGTGGAATTTATGGTTTCTTTCATGATTGATACCCCTACTCAATTATGATATGGCGCAAACCATCTCACAAAAAGTTTATGACACTAGGTCTTACCTGCAAGCGAAAGCCTGCGCCCTTGCCCTCAACAAACCATAACTTTTCTATCAACAAGCCGCTTACTTGATTCTGGGTCATGTGTTGGCAAATAAACAGTCGGCGTTGCCTGTACAAATTGGCGAATCCGTTGAAGGGTTTGCTGTGCCTCTTGAATATTGGGAGTTACTCCATCAATCTGCTGGTCTAACATCAATTGCTGGGTATAGGATGAATCGCCCGCGAAAAAGATGACTTGGTTCTCCTCTTCCAAGAGGATGGACATTTGCCCTGCGCTGTGACCATGCGTAGGCACCAATCGAACGTCACCGCGCTTGGTCAGGGAATGACTTTTTGCAAACGCGTGATATGGGCCATCGTTAAAGTTAACCAGCGTCGGCGACAACCACTTCGGCCAGCGTTGATTGAGATAGCCCCCCAACCTTCCAGCGAGACCGATCGCCGCGCTCCATTCCGATTTAGCAATCACAATCTCCGCATTTGGAAAATGGTGCAAGCCGCCTTCGTGATCCTGGTGTAAATGAGTCATTACCACCCAGCGGACATCCTTGGTTGATAGTCCGCGCTTTTGCAATTGCGGGCCGATCTCTTCTTCTGGAGTCATCTTGTCAAAAATTGCAGCTCTTTGGATCAACCGTATCCACGGAGGAAACCAGATCGGTTTGTTCGCATCTACGGGTATGCCGGTATCAACGACGATCAAGCCTTCCGGATGCTCGATGGTAAAACAGAAGATCGGCAGCCAAGCCGTAAAATGGTTATCGAACAAGGTATGTGGCAGTCGCATCGAATCGTCGGCGCGACCCATCTGCCAACTCCTGGTGATTTTTACTCTGCCTGTAGAAATGGCATGAATGTTCATAATGTTTCTCCAGGGTGTTATTGGGACAAATCCAAACGTCGTAGCAATTGAGCGTTGACCGCAACGATCACCGTGCTCAAAGACATCAACAGCGCCCCGACCGCGGGCGAGAGCCGAATCCCGGCCCAGGCCAGCGCACCCGCCGCCAACGGCAGCGCGACGATGTTGTAGCCCGAGGCCCAGATCAGATTCTCAATCATCTTGCGGTAACTGGCGCGGCTCAACTTGAAAACCTTGACCACATCCAGCGGGCTGCTCTTGACCAGGACAATCCCAGCGGATTCGACGGCCACATCCGTGCCACCACCAATCGCAATGCCGACATCGGCGCGGACGAGGGCCGGCGCATCGTTAACCCCGTCGCCGACCATGGCGACCTTCCTGCCCTGCTTCTGCAGGTCAATCACTTTTTGGTCTTTGTGCTCAGGCAGTACCTGTGCGAAATACAGGTCAATGCCAAGTTCATCTGCCACAGCCTTGGCAACTTCCCGGCTGTCACCCGTCAACATGGCGACCTGCACGTTCATCGCCTTTAGTTGTTTGACGGCGCTATAACTCTCCGGGCGAATCACATCCGCCAGCGCAAACGCGGCCGTGACGCGCTTGTCTTCCAGCAAATACACCACTGTCTGGCTCTTTGACCCTGCCGATGCGGCAAACGTGGCGATCTCTGCACCGGGTTGCGCGCCGATCAGTTCAAGTAAACGCGGACCGCCCACCCACACTTCGCCGTTGGCTCTGGCGTAGACACCGCGCCCTTTGATGGCTTCGAAGTTTGAAACCATTGGCAAGCTGAGATGCCTGTCGTGCGCGGCGCGGCGGAAGGCGCGGCCGATGGCATGCGCGAAATCGGCCTCGACGGCCGCGGCCAGCGCGAGGGCGCGGTCTTCATCCCCACCGCGAGCGATTATGTGCTCGATGTTAAGAGTTTTAACGAGCACCTCGCCGCGTGCGCAACCCACACCCATTCGCGTTTGGACTCCTGCGCCGTCTGCGCGCCGCGTTTGCAGCAAGCCGTTGGTCTTTATCGCGGCAAATTCTTGCAAGAGTTTTTTCTGGAGGACAGCGCAGAGTTTGAAAAGTGGGCGTTAGCGCGGCGCGAGGCATTACATCAGCGTGCGCTCGATGCTGCCACAAACCTGGCAAACTTTCACGAGCAGCACGGTGATCTGGCGGCAACGCACCGTTGTGCATTGCGCCAGTTGGAACTCGACCCCTGGCGCGAGCAAGCCCATCGCCAAATGATGCGTGTGTTCGCGCTCGAAGGACAGTATGGCGCAGCCATCGCACAATACGAGACGTGTCGTCGCGTGCTTGCCGAAGAATTGGGTGTCGAACCATCAAGCGAGATACGCGAACTGTACGAACAAATTCGTTCTGGAAGTTTAAAGTTAGAAGTTGGAACTGGGACGACTCATTGCCGATCCTGCCTGCCGCTGTATCACGCTTGTCGGACCTGGCGGGATGGGCAAGACGCGCCAGGCGTTGCAAGCTGCGTCCAATCATCGCAACGCATTCGCGCAGGGTGTTGCTTTTGTCCCACTCGTTACCATCGATTCCGTTGAAGCGATTGTTCCTGCGGTTGCTGATGCGCTGGGTTTTTCGTTTTACGGTCCGACCAGCCCACGCGTCCAACTGTTCAATTATCTGCGCGAAAAGCAACTGCTTTTGGTTTTGGACAACGTCGAACAACTGTTGGTCGAAGATCCCCTTCAGGGGAACGCTGCCGAAGTGTTTATCGAAATCTTGCAGCACGCGCCAGACATCAAGTTGCTGGTGACGTCACGCGAGCCGCTGAACGTGCAAGGCGAGTGGGTGTTTGAGGTTGAGGGTCTGCAGATTCCTGAGGACGACAGACTAGACGCGATTGAATCATCGGCGGCAGTCGCCTTGTTTTTGCAGCGCGCGCAACGTACCCGGGTCGGGTTTGGCCTGCGCGCGGAAGATCGACCGAGTGTGGTGCGTCTCTGTCGCCTGGTTGATGGAACCCCGCTCGCCCTCGAACTCGCGGCGACCTGGGTGAGAACGCTGTCGGTGTCTGAGATTGTCAGGGAAATCGAGCGCGGACTGGGTTTCCTGAGCATATCGGCGCGAGACCTTCCCGCTCGTCATCGCTCCATGCGAGCTGTCTTTGACCATTCGTGGAAACTCCTCACGCAAGAAGAGCAGGGAGTCCTGCTCCGGCTTTCCGTGTTCCAGGGAGGGTTTCAGCGTGAGGCGGCAGAGGCCGTGGCAGAAGCGACGCTCTCCGTGCTTTCCACATTGGTGACGAAATCATTAATTCGGCGAAGCGGCGCTGGACGTTATGATCTGCATGAACTCATCCGGCAGTTTGCCGCTGAACAATTCGCCGAACGTCCAGAAGAACAAACAACAACCCAGGTGCGTCACGGCCACTATTACATGACCTTTTTCAGCGACGAAGACAAACGCTTGCGAAGTTCCGCGCAACGCGAGGCGCTCGCCGAGATGACCGCCGAGATGGATAACTTCCGCGCCGCATGGGATTGGGCGGTCACTCATGGAGAGTTCGCCTTGATCGAGCAGACCTTACGCACGTTCGCGCTATTCTATGACACTCGCGGCTGGCTGCAGGAAGGACTCGATACTCTTGGCCGCGCGGTCACCGCGCTGGAAACGGCTCACGAGCAATCACCGCCTGATAGAACAAACCAGGTCGCGTTGGGACATATCCTGGCCTCTCGCTCCTTGCTTGCATCCCGAATGGGACAGTATGAGCAGGCGCAAGCGATGCTTGAACGCAGTTTGGAAATCTTACGTCCATTGAATGAGTCGCGCGTGCTGGTCGAATCGATAACCTTCCTCGGCATGGCCATGGAATTGACCGGCAATTATGCCAGAGCGTTGGAACTGTATTCAGATGGGCTGGAGATCGCCACGGCGATTGATGATCGGTGGTTCGCAGCGTTGTGCCTCACCTGTCTTACCGGGCTGGCCGGGATCACCCACATAATGGTCAAGCCCGAGATCACGCACGAGCGATTGCAGTCCGCCGTGGCAGATTGGCGCGCCATTGGCGATCCTCGCTTCACAGCCATCGGGCTGAACAACCTCCGTTGGAACGCATTGACGCTCGGACGCTATGACGAAGCGCGCGCCGCGTTGGAAGAAAGCGTGTCGCTGGGCATATCGGTCGGCGATCGCTGGGGGTTGGGTTTTGCCTATCGGGGACTCGGCATCGTCGCGCAGGCGCAAGGTGAGCATATCCAGGCATTGGACATATTCCGCAAAAGCCTGGATACACTCACCGAACTCGGCGCGCGCCAGGATGTGGCGCGTGTGCTCGCCGAGATGAGCCGAAGTGGTTTCGCGCTGGGAAATGACGCCGAAGCCGAACGCGTCTGGCGCGAGTCATTGCGCATCGCAATCGAAACTAGTGGGACGTTCGTAGCGCTGGAAGCGCTGGTTGGCATCGCGAGTCTGCAAGCGAAACGGGGTGATATGGAGCATGCCCTCGAGTTGCTGTTGATTGTCTTGAATCACCCCTCCAGCATTCAAGATACCAAAAACCGCGCGGAAATATTGCGCGTGGAACTCGAATCGCGATTGATGCCGCAACAGATTCAATCCGTGCAAGCCCAGGCACGGAAACAAAGTTTCGATCAAGTGGTCAGCCAAGTCTTGGGTCAACCGTCATAATTCTATTAAAAAATCAACAATACTTGAGCTGATGGAATATCCATCATCCATCCACGCGAATCTTTTTGGAATCTGCTACCAGAAGGACCTTGCCAGCGGTCGGATTGTTCTGGTAAAGTTTCACTGCCGATTGGACGGCAGACAACGGCAGACGCTTTTGAACAGTCGATTGCAGATCAGTAGCCCCCAACTGCTGTACTCTGCGGATATCCCTCAGCGTTTGAAAAATACCTCTCTGCGCCGCCCAGTTCCCAAGAAAAAAGCCCGCCACCCGCTTGTCTTCACTCCATAATCCATGCGGATCAATTTCAAGTTCTTCGCCTGATAGGTTGGCATAGAGCAGCAAGGTGCTTCCAGCAGGCGCAGTGTTCAAGAGTTGTCGGGCTAGTTTTCCTCCAACAGCATCCAGGATGAGCGTCGCCTTCAACCGCTGTGCTAGGTCACCAAACGGTTGCTAAAGTCTGCATTATTACTCTGGAGCACGAATTCTGCTCCCAAAGAGCGCAACAAATCCACCTGTTCCTGGCGCCGCACAATATTGACGACCGGAACATGATACCTCCGACCCAGCCGCATGATCATCTTTCCTAATGCGCTGGCAGCAGCCGTGTTCACAAGCGCCGCATGCTTTGCGCTTTTGACGATATCGAAGAAAGCCAGGGCCGTCAACGGATTGACCAGCATCATGGCTCCCTGTTCCAGCGAGAGATTTTTTTGCAGTGGAACACAAAGCATCGCGCGGGTCACCAGATATTCCGCCCACGTGCCGCCAGTTGCCGATACTGCACAAGCCACGCGTTTTCCCAGCCACATTCGAGGGAGCAAGCCTGGGCCAGCGGCCACCACGGTGCCACTCCCTTCAAAGCCTGGCACAACAGGAAACGACTTCTGAACTCCATAACCGCCTTTCAAGAATCCGAGGTCAGATGGGTTGATTGGCGAGGCTGCCATCCGAACCAGTACTTGTCCTGGACCCGGTTGGGGAACGGGAGTTTGCCCAACGGTTAATAATCCGCCATCCTTTTCAAGCAGAACCGCCTGCATACTCTTTGGAAGTGATGTGCTCATTCAAATTCCTTTCCTCAGAAAATCCTGCACTAGCGTTTTGCCGCCTTGCGGGCAGTGACAATCTCTTGCCCCCACAGCAGTCCGATAATTGGCTCAGTGGCACAACTGTTTCCAGCGGCCCATGCTTTCTGTACCCCCACGGGCCACTCGCCCTGTGATTGAACGGGCGTGTAGGCATACACTCCATCCGGCCCCAGCGCATACGCTGTTCCATCGGAGGCCAGCGCAACATTACGCACAAAATCCGTGCCGGCAAGCCGTGTAGGTTGAACGCGAATGGACTGGCCGCGTCGGACAGTGTGTAAGTGCGAGAACGTTGGCAGAGGAAGAGCGAGACTATCGGGTGTTGCCCTGCAATAGTGTTGGAACGTGGACGACCGTTCCGATTGTATAACCAATCATTGGAAAACGTCAGTCCGGGTTGCCCGTATGCAGGCAAGGCGGGTAGCCGGTGTTGCCGGGGCAAGTCAGGATGATGTGAATGTCCTGGGGACAAAGCCAAGAGCGTTTGAAGTGATAGCCATTTGGTGATATGCTCAACAATGGTTGATGATCTCTACTTCAGAAACCCAGTCAGGAGGAAAGGCTGATGCCAGACGAACTCGTTATCATCGTCAATGGGAAACCACATACGGTTCAGGCGGCGCCGGATACGCCACTCCTGTATGTGTTGCGCAACGAACTCCATCTGTATGGTCCTCAGTACGGTTGCAGCCTGGAGCAATGCGGCGCATGTACAGTGCTTGTCGGCGCGGAAGCCAAGCAGTCGTGCCGGTTGCCCGTCTCCGAGGTCGGGAACGCGCGCATCACGACCCTGGAAGGATTGATCGAAGACGGAGAGCTGCACCCACTGCAGCGTGCCTTTGTCGACGAACAGGCCGTGCAGTGTGGTTACTGCATCAATGGGATGATCATGACCGCGGCAGCGCTGTTATGGAGGAATCACCATCCCAGTGATCAACACATCCGTGCCGCGCTGGACGGAAATCTGTGTCGCTGTGGCGCACACCTGCGTATCCTGCGGGCCATCAAGCGCGCGGCGGACCTGATGTGGGGAGAGAAGGAATGATGACAGCACAACGCGGATCATCCAGGCCGGAAGAAAACCAGGGGCAGACTCCTCTGCCGTCGGGCAGAACGGAAGCTTTCTGGGGCCGGCTGACAGACCGGCTTGACGATTGGCTGGCGATTGAGCCGGACGGAACGGTGACCGCCTTTAGCGGCAAAGTCGAGCTGGGCACCGGCGTCCGCACCGCGCTGGCGCAGATTGTCGCCGAAGAACTCGATGTGCCTTTCGAGCGTGTGCGCATGGTCATGGGCGATACGGCGCGCACGCCCAACGAAGGGTACACCGCGGGCAGCATGACGGTTCACACCAGTGGCGCCGCACTGCGGCAGGCCGCGGCGGAAGCGCGCTGTGTGCTCCTGGGCATGGCAGCCGAGCGGCTCGACGCAGAGCTGGATGAGCTGGTCGTGCGCGAGGGTACCGTGGCGGTGAGTCATGACCCGGAACGGAAGACGACGTATGCAGAGTTGATGGGGGGTAAGCCCTTCAATCGGCAAGTGACCGGCAGCGCATCCGTGAAACGCCCGGAGGAATATCACATCGTCGGCGCATCCGTGCCGCGCGCAGATATTCTTCCCAAGGTGACGGGTCAGGCCAGTTTTATCCATGATGTACAGGTGCCCGGAATGCTCCATGCGCGCCTGGTGCGTCCGCCCAGCGTGGGTGCACAGCTCGTTTCCATTGACGAGGATTCGGTGAAAGATGTGCCCGGCCTGGTCAAGGTGGTACAGCGCGGCAACTTTGTCGGCGTCGTCGCGGAACGCGAAGAGCAGGCGATTCTGGCCGCCAGGCGGCTCAAGGTGGAATGGCATGAGACGCCGGCCTGGCCGCGCATGGAGGATTTGTATACCTTTCTGCGTGCGCAGCCAGTGAGCGACACGGTGCTGGCTGACGAAGGAAATGCGCAGGCCGCCCTCGAGCAAGCCGCACAGCAATTGCAGGCAACCTATTACCAGCCCTATCATGCACACGCTTCCATCGGGCCATCGTGTGCGGTTGCCGACGTGCGGGAGGATCAAATCACCCTTTGGGGAAGCACCTCCGGCCCCCATCCGTTGCTGGGCGCGTTGGCGCAGTTGCTCGACGTGCCGGTCGAAAAAGTGCATCTCATCCATGTGGAAGGCGCGGGCAGCTATGGTCAGAGCGGCGCGGATGACGTCGCCGCCGATGCTGCCATCCTGTCACAGGCGGTTGGAAGACCCGTGCGTGTGCAATGGTCACGTGAAGACGAATTCGTCTGGGAGCCGAAAGGCCCGGCGGCGGTGATGGAGGTGCGCGGTGGGCTGGATGCGCAAGGCCAGGTGGTCGCGTGGGACTATCAGGTGTGGTCGCCGACGCACGTTGCGCGGCCACGCTTTGCCGGTCAATTGCTGACGGCGCAATTATTATCGGGCCAGGCTGCCCCGGCCTCTCGATACACCTTCGGCGCTGAACGCAACGCGCGCACCAACTATGCCTTTTCGAATCAGCGTGTGACGCTCCACGGACTGGCGAACACGCCGTTGCGCGTGTCCGCCTTTCGCAGCCTGGGTGGCGCGGAGAACACCTTTGCCAACGAATCATTTATGGACGAGTTAGCGGCCGCGGCGCGGGTGGACGCCGTGGAATTTCGGCTGCGCTATCTGGCCGATCCGCGCGCTCGAGAGGTCCTGAACGCAGCCGCTGAAAAAGCGAATTGGGACGCGCGCCCCTCGCCGCGTGTGCAGAAGAGTAGCCTGGCTGACGGGCGCGGCGTCGCTTTTGCGCGGTACGAGAACGACCAGGCCATTGTCGCCTGCATCGCCCAGGTTCAGGTGGACACCGCCAGTGGGGCTGTGCGTGTGCAACGGATGGTCGTCGCGCACGACTGTGGACTCATCATCAATCCCGATGGTTTGAGAAATCAGATCGAGGGCAATCTCGTTCAATCCCTGAGCCGGGCGCTCAAGGAAGAGGTCAAGTTTGACGAGTTGCGCGTGACGAGTGTGGATTGGCAGTCTTACCCTATCCTGACGTTTTCCGAAGTGCCCGAAGTCGAGCTGGTGCTCATCAATCGCCCTGACCAGCCCGCACTGGGTGCGGGGGAACCTTCTACGATTACCACCGCAGCGGCAGTGGCCAACGCGATCTTTGACGCGACCGGTGTCCGGGTTCGGCGGATTCCATTCACACCTGAGAGGATCAGAGCCGCCTTGTGCTAGGACGAGACATGGGCAGAGTAGGTTGATGTTGCCCCAGATCGTGGCCGGAACGCGCCGAGGAGTTTGTTCTCTGCCCTTTTCGCGATCCGGCCTGCCACCAGGTTGGTCGCCTGAAGAGGAACAACGCCGTGCGCTGCCCACATTCTCATCTGTCGGTCGGCGTTGTGCAGCATGACAGCGCGGGATGCCTGCCCGCGCTGTCACAGTCGACTGGCCCGGTTGTGCGAAATCCGTCCGGGCCTGCCATTGCCTGTTCACCTACAGGCCATAATGCTTCTTGACCAGTTTCGCTAGGCCAAGCTCTGCCAGCTTGCTCATCGGAACCGGCATCGTCACGGTGACGACTCCGGGCAAACGCCCGATCTCCACCGCGCCCGAGAGGGTCACCCGATTCAGGATTTCCTCTTTCGGCATCTTGAGCAAGCCTGCCAGGCGTTCCACGCCGTTGTCGGCCGCTTCATTCAGATTCGCTCCGGAGCCGACCATCTGGATGGGCGCAGTTTCCTCTAACATGGACTGCCCATACTTGTCGGCTAGACGCCGGGCGGCTTTCTTCTCGCCGGCGGTATGTGGTCGCGCCAGGTGCGGCAAATCCGCCACGGGCGGCAGCAGGATCGGCCCGCCGAGGGCCAGATGCTTCAATACGTTCACCTTCAAGGTGACGGCAGCCGAGACATCCGTGGTGTGGCCGGCGATTTCCCCATCGCCCTGCAGGGCGTGCGCATCTCCCAGATAAACTCCTCCCCCCGAGACCTTGACCGGACACATTAGGATCGCGCCTTCCCGCACCGAGTCAATGTCCATGTGACCATCGGTGCGGCAATCCAGTTGTTCCTTAGTGATGCCATACTCGTGAGGCGCACCAATGAGGAATTGCCCAAAGTCGCCTGCATTGTGCGAGTCCGGCATATCAATGGCCGGGGTCGTACCGATGTTGCCCAGGAAGGGACGCATGCGGGTGACGACGCCAGAAATATCGGCGGGCGCCAGGGCCAGAACGGGATTCTGGCACGATGCCTTCGGCAGCGCCATAACTTTGACCGCCTTTCTGGCCAGTTTCTCTGCCACAGCAAGCTCCACGGTGACCGCGACCTGGTGCTCACGATCAAAGACGATGGTATAGCCATTGGACACACGGAAGGGACTCACTTCCGCTCCGCACACGGCGCAGTGGATGGCTCCTGCGCCAACGCCTTCGACGCGTGTGGGTGGGTTCTTGGTCCCACAGTTTGGGCACTGGCGAGCCACAAAGGGATCACCTGTGAAGCGCCCTTCCACAGTGGACATGACGCCCGACGACGTGGCGAGTGACGTCACACGAATTCTCTGGATGCGGATGACGAGGGCGTCGCCGGGTTCCGCGCCTTCCACGGCCACCGGGGTGGTGACCTCGTGTCCCCCGTGGAAGGAGGGCGTGATCATCGGCCCCCAGCAGCCGGGAGCTGTCCTGGCAAGGATGGTGCCGCCGTCGGCCAGCGGGCCAAGCATAGAAAGACTTGGCCCTACCAGGCCGCCGGTAAAGGTCGCTACACGGATGGTCTTTTGCGCTGACATGGATTCCTCCTCGCTTGAAATGTGGATGGGTTTAAAACCTTCTCATCAGCTAGCTACGGTCATACTCTCAAAACAACCATTTGTCAACAAGCAAAAATCATCCGAGTGACCTGTGCGCCTTTGGTTGTGTGGGAATTGGGTCACGCGGCACTCTCCAACGGCACAACACGTTGCGCCAGCACGCTGATCGCCTTACCCTGGCATTGGAGTCGACCCTCCACGACCACAAAGATTGAGCCGAATGCTCTTCGGCTGTCTTCATAGATGTCGGGCGGCAACACCACATTGACCAATCCCTGCTCATCTTCAATTGCCAGAAAGCCAGCCCCCTTTGTCGTTGGCGGTCGCTGACGCGAGACGATCATCCCGCCTATTCGTACTGGCATCCCGTTTGGCAACTTGGCAAGTTCCTTGCTCGGTATCACGCCCAGCGCTTTCAGTCGCGGCGCGATGAGGCTGACCAGGTGCTCGCCGGATGAGACGCCCGTGTGGGCTACCTCCAACCAGACTCGTTCCTGATGCGAGAGCGGCTCGAACTCGGCGTGTTCGTCCGGCGACTCGAGCAGCAGAGCCGGTGGACGGTCTGCCGCCTCCAGTGCGGCCTGCAAATCCCAGAACAATCTTCGACGCGGCACGCCCCAACCATCCAGCGCGCCAGCCCAGATGATGGCCTCGATAGCCTGACGACCGAGCCGGGTCCGACGCACGAAATCGGCCAGCGACTGAAACGGGCCCAAGTCACGGGCCTTTGTGATGGCCTCACCCCCGCCGAGGCCCAGACGGTTTACTATCGCCAGCCCCAGTTGGATAGAGTCGTCATCAACCGTCGTCAACGTGTCAGAGACTTGCGCGTCAACGGCCCGAATCTCGACGCCGCATCGCCTGGCTTCCGAGACGATGACATTGGGTGGATAGAACCCCATCGGCTGATGCCGCAACAGCCCCGCAAAGAACGCGGCAGGATAATAGCGGCGCAACCAGGCCGACTGATACGTGAGCACGGCAAAGGCAGCGGCGTGACTTTTTGGGAAAGCATAGCCCCCAAAGGCGCGCAGTTGCTCGAAGGTGCGTTCAGCAATGGCTAGGGAGACGCCGCGCTCAATGGCTCCCTTCAGGAAGCGTTCACGGAATCGCCCGATCTCTTCGTCGGCGCGTTTGTTGCGCGAAGCGAGCGCGCGCCGCAAGCGTTCGGCGTCGCCCGCCGCCAGGCCCGTCAGGTCGCGCGAGACTTTGATGACTTGCTCCTGAAAGACCACCACGCCAAGCGTCTCTTTTAGCGCCGGCTTGAGCAGCGGATGGAGATAGCTGACCTTCTCGCGGCCCTGTCGTCGCCGCAGATAGGGATGCACCATATTGGCCTGAATCGGCCCAGGGCGAATGAGCGAGATTTCGATGACCAGATCAGCGAACGAGCGCGGCTGAAAGCGCGGGATGAGATCAGCCTGCGCGCGGCTCTCGACCTGAAAGACGCCGATGGTTTCGCCCCGGCACAGCATGGCAAACACCTCCGGGTCATTCGGCGGCAAGTCGTCGAGGTCGGGGCGGATACCCGTCTGACCCTCGATGATCGTCACCGCGTCTTCGATGGCCGACAGCATCCGCAGCCCCAGCAGATCAATCTTGATCATGCCCGCACTTTCCAACCCATCTTTATCCCATTGCGTCACGACACGATTTTCCATCGTGGCGGGTTCGAGAGGAACGATCTCGCACAGGGGTGGGCCGGAGATCAACACCCCGCCGTTGTGGAGGCCGAGATGTCGTGGCGTGCCATCCAATTGCGGAACGATACGCAGTAAGTTTTGAAAAGGTCGCTCGGCCAGGTCTGCGCCGAAGGTCTCGACCAGCCCTTTCGACTCTTGTATGCTCTTGGCGTTCCCCACATCGAGCGCGTCGGCGAGCCGCTCGACCAGCGCAGGCGGAAAGCCGAGGGCTTTGGCGACATCGCGCACAGCCGAGCGCGCGCGAAACGTGACGAGCGTGCAGGCCATCGCCGCGTGCTCCGGCCCATACCGTTGATATGCATACTGAATGACTTGTTCGCGGCGGTCGGCGGCAAAGTCAATATCAATGTCGGGCGGGCCGGGACGTTCCGGCGACAGGAAGCGCTCAAAGACCAGATCGCATGTTACGGGATCAATCGGCGTGATGTCGAGCAGATAGGCCACGAGCGAGTTGGCCGCGCTTCCGCGTCCCTGGCAGCGGATGCGCTGCTCACGCGCGAAGCGGACGATGTCCCACACGATGAGAAAGTAGTTGGATAAGCCCATCTGCGTGATGATGCTCAGTTCTTTGCCCAGTAGCTCGCGCGGCGCACCGATCGGGTACTTGTCCCGCATGGCCTGCAAACACAGATCGCGCAGGAAAGCGTCCGGCGACTGACCCGCCTCGCGCGGCGACGGAAAGCGTGGCAAGGTCTGTGGACCGTGGGGCAGAAAAGTCGAGGCGTCCGCACATTTCTCGGCGATATGAAGTGTGTTCTCCAACGCGGCCGGCGCGTGGGCAAATAGTGCCGCCATCTCCTGCGGCGTGCGGAAGCGGTACTCGTCATTGGGGCGGAGAAGGTCGCCAGCGTCTTCGAGTGTGACCTGGTGGCGGATGCAGGTCAGGACATCGTGCACCTCGCGCTGGGCGGGGTGGATGTAGTGTACATCGCCCGTGGCGACGACAGGCAATCCCGCACGATCCGCCAATCCCAGCAGCAAACCCATCAGGCGCATCTCGCCGGGGTGATAGTGACGTTGCAGCTCGATGTAGAACCGGCGCGGGCCAAAGATCTGCGCATATCGCCGAGCTGCCTCGATGGCCTGTTCGAACCGTCCTTCGATAACCAAGTGTGCGATCTCTCCTTGTCTGCATCCAGACAAGCCAATCAGGCCCTCCGCATGGTGCGCCAGGTCTGTCTTTGCCAGTCGGGCCTGGCCTTTGGGTTGATCGCGATGGCCGAGTGTGATCAGCCGGCAGAGGTTGGCGTAGCCTGCGCGGGTTTCGGCCAAGAGCGTCAGGTGATGTCCGTCGTCAAGTGTGACCTCAGCGCCCAGGATGGGCTTGAGGCCGGCTTCCTTCGCCGCCATCACAAAGCGAACGGCGCCATATAACCCATCGTGGTCGGTGAGCGCGAGCGCCGGCATCCCGCACGCGGCGGCCTGGGCCACGAGCGCTTCGGGCGTGCAGACCCCATCCAGGAGGCTGTGATTGGAATGCGTGTGGAGTTCGATGTAGGCGGCCGTAGACGCGGTTACAAGTGACGGCGTTCCAGCCACCATTCGTTGCTCCTCACGTCGCGGAAGGCGACGCGCACCTGGTCTTCGTCGGTCTCGACGCGAAAATAGTCGCGCTCGAGGGGCCGGCCCCACCAGCGGCGGCGCTCGCGCCAGTGTTCGTACAGATGCGTCACCGGCAAGATGCGGTCGGGCAGGACGAGTGCGCGTGGGATGCCATCATCACCTGCCGTTACCTGGACAGGACGCGGCAGAGGGGGCGCGACCAACGCGGCTACCACCAAAACCATCTCGCCAAATCGCTCGCGCAGCCGGCGCAGAGCTTCTTGAAAGTGTGAACGTCGTGAATCTGCTGGTTCGGAAAACAAGGCCAGTTGCGCTGCGCCAAGATAGGCGGGACGAAGTGGGTAGAGGGTGATACAGAGTTCGATAATGGGACGAGTGAGCTTCAGTCGTTCCAGGAGTGTGACCGCCAGGCGTGTGATTCGCTCATGATCGTTTGTGGGTGGCTCGACCCGTGTGGCGGCACTGTGTGTTTGTCCGGCTTCATCGACCAACTGGATCCTCAACCCTTCGGCTTGATGACTACGCCGGGCCAGGTCGGTGGATAAGCTGGAAGACATCCGCCCAATCCACGCAGCCAGCTGGCCTCGGTTAGTCATTGGACGTTCAAACGTGCGTGTGTTCTCCAACACTAGCGGCGGTGCGTCGGCGTGAACGGGGCGCGGGTCACTGCCACTTGCCAGGTCATGCAGAAAGCCGGCCTGCGGGCCGAACTGTCGAATCACGGCCAGGCGCGGGAGAGCGGCAAACGCGCCAAGGGTGACGATACCCAGCAGCGTGAGGCGGCGCATGACCTCAGGTTCGGCAGGTAGCGCCGAAACAGAAAGCGGCGAGAGGAAAGTGCGTTCCTGGCCCGGAATCACTGGACACCAGCTATTATCTTTCGCAGCACGTGCGGCCTGTTCTGCCGTAAACCGGTTACTCGCCAGTCCAACCTGGACAACCAATCGTGTGGCTTCGCTGACCGCTGTCGTCAAATGACGAGAAAGCTGAGCAGCATGACCGAAGGTGCGTTCCAGGTCGGTCACATCGGCCAGGAGCAGACCCAGGCCAGCCGTCTCGATCCGGTCGGTGAACTGGCGCATCGCCGTGTTCAGCGCTTCGTGCGCAGCACGATAGGCAGATTCCTCGGCGGGCAGAAACCGGGCCGAGGGGCAGAGTGCCTCGGCGCGTGAGAGACGCATGCCGATACGAACGCCAACGGCTTCGGCCAGGGGACAGCAGTCCAGAACCGCGCCCGGATCCCAGGGCCGGCCGCCAATGACGAGGGGGTGGTTATTCAGATCAGGATTGCGGCGTCGTTCCGCTTGCACAGGAAGATGACTGATCAGGATACACGCAGTCCACACCAAAAGGTGCCTCGTGCTGAACTGTGGGCAGGGGGTGTTGTGCAGGGCCGGGGGTGCTCTGCAATAATTCCCGGATGGGTTAGAACATTTGTTCGATTTAGATTATATCCTGCCAGGCAGGGATGTCAAGCAGGAGAACGGTCACTGTCAGCCGATCATATGGCGCAAGTAGAGACTTGGAGTAGAATATGAGGAAGCAAATCTGGTTTGACTGAAAGCCGCTCGGACACGAAGGTTGCTTGCCGCCTTCGTGTCTTTGTGTGCCAGACGCAAGAAATCACAGGAGTCTTCCATGTCCCAGACGTTTAATAGGAATCGCTTGACCTGGCTGGCCTATCTGCTGTTGGCCTTCTATGGTTATTTCCTCAATATCCTTGGCCCCATCACACCGTTCTTGAAAGAGGAACTCAGGTTATCTTACACCGTCAGTAGCTTGCACTTCACCGCGTTCGCCCTCGGTATCCTGTTGGTTGGGTTGGGCGGGCATCTTCTGATCCAGCGTGTGGGCCGCTGGCTCTCCCTGTGGATCGGGGCCATCGGGATGAGCTTGAGCGCCTGTCTCCTACTGGCTGGCAAGACCCCGACGATAACTATCGGGGCTTCTTTTCTGATGGGATTGATCGGCTCCCTGATTCTCGTCATTGTCCCTTCGGTCCTGTCCGATCAGCACGGGGAGTTGCGTGCGGTGGCTTTATCAGAGGCGAATGTAGTTGCATCTTTGGTGTCTACGGCCGCTCCGCTGATGGTGGGTTGGTTTGCCCATTTTGCCGGCGGCTGGCGGTGGGCTCTGGGGATAGCAGCCTTTACGCCGATCCTGATGCGTCTGGGCCTGGGGAGAGTCAATGTACTCCAGGCCGCTCCGGTGCAGGAAGATCCAACCCAGGGCAAACTGCCTCTGCCAATCCTGTTCTGGATTTATTGGGTGGCGATTGTGTTAGCGGTGGCAGTAGAGTTTTGCATGATTTCCTGGAGTGCCGACTATCTGGAGCATGGGCTGGGGATGCTGAAAGTCGACGCAGCCCAAGCGGTCAGTCTGTTCCTGGCCGCCATGATCGTCGGGCGTTTGGCGGGGAGCCGCCTAGTTCAGCGTGTTTCCACGCACAAAGTCGTCATAGCGTCCATCCTGGTGGCAAGCCTCGGGTTTCTGGTTTACTGGAATACCAGCAGTATTGTGCTTGGTCTGGGCGGCTTGTTTGTCACCGGCTTGGGCGTCGCCAGCCTGTACCCGCTGATTCTCTCGTTTGCCATCGGCGCGGCAAAGGGCCAAACGGTCCAGGCCAGCGCGCGTGCCACGCTGGCCTCGGGTACCGCGATCTTGACGCTGCCCCTGGTGTTGGGGCGTTTGGCGGATGCGATAGGGATCCGGCAAGCTTATGGAGTGGTTGCTGTTCTGCTGATCAGTGTTTTCCTGATTATCTGGCTCACCGGAAGGCTAGCTCCGGTTCAACAACCGGCGGTGGAATAGGCTGCTGGTTAAGCCCGTCGCCGGCCTTGCACATCGTCATTCATGAACGAGCCTGGTGGTCCCCGATGGGTTGACAGTTCAATTCAGGGGACGCATCCCGCGCCACTTATATAGAACGGGGCCGAGCGTCGGATGAGTCTTGAACTTTCGATAGAACTCGGTCAGGTCAAGGTGTAGATTGTACCAGTAGATGATCTCGTCCGTGAGCTCGCTGATGAAATCTTGGCCGAGTTGCCTGGCTGACCAGATGGACAGGGCGATTCTTGGCCGAGCGACTGTGCCCTCGTTTTCAAATCTCAAACCCAGCGACTGACCTTGCCATCGCATGGTCTGCCAGCGTGTCCCTGGCTCCCACCGGGTGTCGACGGCGGGAAAGCGGCGAGTGTTGGAATAACGCCAACACTGCGAGCTGGCCTCCCGTCTCGGTGTCTGCGCGCGGTTCAAACATCGCGAATGATCTCGATGATAGATAGCGCTGCGGCGCGGCGTGCGGGTCAAGCTATGCCGCTAGCGGCCATTTATTCATGCCGCAATGCTTCGATGACGTTGATTCGCGCTATCTGGCGCGCCGGCGCAATCGAGGCGAACAATCCCACCAACAGCCCGATCGCGCCGGCTGCTAAAAGCCCCACAGGGGAAATGGCATAGCCGACCGGGACACCCGACGCTTGAAAGATAGGCAGCATGGCGCGGCCCAGGTACAACCCGGCCAGGATGCCCAATCCGGTTCCGGCTGTCGCCAACAATATGGCTTCGGCCAGTACCATTTCCACCACCTGAGCGCGCGTGACCCCCAGCGACCTGAGCATCCCGATTTCGCGCGTGCGCTCCATCACGCCAATGATGAGCGTGTTGGTGAGCGCCACGAGCGACGGCAGCCCTACCACAGCCACTAGAAGGTACAGGACGCTCAAGACCTGAAAGATCAGATTCTGCAGCAACTCGAAAAGGTCTCGCACAGACCCAAAGTCAAACTGTGGATAGCGCGGTGCGATGGCCCTCAACTGCCGTTCGACAGCAGCCTGGTCAGCGTTTGGCTTGAGATAGACTTCGAGCATCATGTCTTGGGTCGCGTCGAAATCCTGAGCCAGATTATCCTGGGAGATGTAGGCCGTCAGCAAACTGGTGTTGGTCATGTCGTTGGCAATCGCTTCGACCCTGTATTCGACCGGGCCGTTGGGTGTCCGCAAGACGACGGTGCCGCCCAGCCTCACGCCCAGTTGCGCTTCGAACTGGATATTGGCGATCATGCACCGGCATTGGCCTAATGCTGCCAACGCGGTTTTCTGGTCGCCCCGCAAGAATGCCAATCCCGCTGTCACCGGGACTGCCGCCGGATCAATTCCGCGCAGGCTCACTTGCTTGCGGCCCGCGCCTGGCACGTCAATTGTGCCTTGCCCCCAACGGATGGTGGCGATTCGCTCTACTCCTTTGAGTGTGCGCAACTGCTCTGCCAACTTGTTTTCGGCGCCCGCTTGCCCGCTGCCCAATCGGCTGAAAAAATAGTCGGCTTTCATTGCCTGATGAACCGCGTCCAGCGTATAATGCTTCAGGCTCTCGATCATGCCGCTCATGGCGACGATGATGGCCAGGCTGAGCGTCAGAGCGCTGGCCGTCAGCGCAGCGCGCCCCGGCTCTCGCAACAGATTCTCGCGGGCCAGGCGCGTCATGCTGCCGGGCAGGATGCGCGAAAGGATCGCACCTAGCGTCGCCGTGATCGGCCCTAGGGCGACAGGTGTGATCATCAGGATGCCCACCAAAAAAACGATTGCGCCCAGACTGGTGGCTTGCGTGTTCCCGGCGACCAGCGCCAGGCTGGCCGCCAAGATACAGGCCACACCAGCCACAGCCAACCAGCCGATCGTTCGGTGCGAGCGGGTTTCGCCGCCGTGCCGCTGGATAGCTTTGATCGGAGAGACCCGGTTAGCAGCCAGTACCGGAAGAAAGCCCGCCACCACTGTCACACCGATTCCAAGCCCGGCTGTGGTCAGGAGCATGGGAAAAGTGACGATGGGCAGGCCGGGCCGGGCGTCCATGCCTGGCAGCGTGGGTATGGCCGTAAGCATCCCGCAGGCCATCAAATAGCCCAAACCTCCTCCGAGCACGGTCCCCGCTATGCCCTCAATCAGGCTCTCAACCAGGAATACGCCTGTCACGTCCGCCCGTGTAGCCCCCATTGCGCGCAACATTCCCGTCTCATGCCGTCGCTCGGCGGCCGCCGTGCGGAAAGTGTTGAAAATGATAAAGCCGCCCATGAACAGAGCCAAAACGCTGATGACGTTGTACATTCCCTGGCTGCCACGTATCTGTGAAACGAGCGAGGCATCCGGCGGGATCGCGTTCACCTCGAACGAATCGTCCAATTCCCCGGCGATGGCCGCCTCTGTGGCGGCGCGGCCGGCTGCATCCACAGCCAAAAGGTTTGCCTGGAGGAGATTGATGCGCCCTCGCTGATCATAGAGGCGTTGCGCCCGGGCCAATGGCAAAAAGACCTCGTGCGCACCAGGCGCGCGCTGTGAGTACACACCCACGATGGCGAGTTTGGTCACATCGGCAGAGGTGAGGATAGGAAAGCGATCGCCCACCGACAGGTGAAATTTGTCGGCCAGCTTTTGGTCTATCACCACGACATTCAAGTCGCCTCGTTGCAGCCAGCGCCCCTGTTCGATGATGGGGCTATACAGTGCGCGCGCTGCTTCAGGGTCCACGCCCGTAATAAAGACGGTGGGCGCCGTGGTCAGAGACGATGCAGGATTGAGCAGTTTGGGTGGATAGATGGCCGACATGCGCAAGACGCCGGTCACATTTTGTACGCCTTTTAGCGCAGCGATGCGAACAGCCAGTTGGGCCGGAAATGAGTGAGCCGCCTCACGTGTAATGGTCACGTCCACGGACTGGGTAGCGGCTTGCAGGCCGGACTGGAATGTTTGCAGCGTGGTGGGCACCGAGGCGTTTGTGCCCATGACGACGGTCACGGCCAGCGTGATGGCGAGCACCGTGAGCGTCGAGCGCAGCCGGCGGCGGAGCAGGTAGCGGGTAGCAAGCACAAGTTGGAGCATCACAATTTCATGGAGCCAGACCGACATGCTCAACGCTGGCGGTCAATCATCAAGCCTGGCTGGCACGCGCGGCAGAAATGAGTTGCCATCCGCTCGCGCTTGACTTCGCTGATGGCGCTGCCACACCGCGGGCACGGTTGCCCAGCCTTGCCGTGCACGGACAAAAAGTCGCGCACCTCGATATCAATATTCTCGCCGACTCGGTCGCGGAGCGTTGCGATGGCTTCGCTCAGCACCGGCCGCATGGCCTCATAGAGCCGGGTAATGCCCTCATCGTCCAGATTGGTGCGGCGACGAAACGGATAGAGGTAAGCCGACCAGAGGATCTCGTCGGCGTAAGCATTGCCAATTCCGGCGACAAAGGACTGGTTGGACAGTATCCCCTTGATCTCGCCGCGATGCGGTCTCAATCGCTCGCAGAAAACGTCGAGGGTAAGCGCGGGATCAGTCGCCTCGGGCCCCAGACTGGCAAAGGTGGGGACCTGGTCAGGGTCGCGCGCAAGATAGACCTTGCCCATATCGGCTGCGTCATGGTAACGCAGTTCGCGGCCATTGTCCAGCCCAAGCACCAGCGCATCACGCGCCCGGTGATGCGCAAGCGGTTCGCCATAGCGAATGCGCCCGGCCAACATCGGGTTGATGACCAGCGTCATGTCGCCCTCAAGCGCCAGCAGCAGAAACTTGCCACGCCGACCGACCGACGCCAAGCGGCGACCTGTCAAGTGATCGGCCAACTCGCCGCCGAGCAAATTGCGCACGATCAGCGGCCGCCGCATGTCAACCGATGTGATATTGACGCCCACGAGGCGCGGCGACAGAAACTCGCAAATCACTTCAAGGTCGGGCAGCTCCGGCATGATCCTCGGCTCCGTTTCTCGAAAGTATTGTATCACGAATCAGGCGACAGCCCGAACATACAGGATACCTCGGCCGCGTTTGCCGACATCTGCTCTCGGTTCAAACGTCACGAATGACATCAAGGATGGGCAGGGCTGCGGCGCGGCGCGCGGGCAACCAGGCGGCCAACATCGTCATAAGCGGCGACAACACGCATCCTCCCAGTGCCAGCCAGGGCGCACTCGCCAGCGCCGCCAAAATGCTGCTGATCACGGAAGGCCAGGTCGGAACGCCCAGGCCGCCGCTTGCCACGACCAATGTGAACGATATCATCAGCAGCGTCAACGCTGAAGCAGTTCCCAACAGTACGCCAGTGACCGCGCCGATCACGCCGACGGAGGCCGCTTCCAGCAGCACGAGCATCTGCACTTGCCAGCGTGTGAGGCCTACCGAGCGCAGCACGCCCAGCTCGCGCACTCGCTCGATCACACTTGCCATCATAGTGTTGGTTTGCCCCAGGATGGCAATGATCAGTGCCAGCATCGTCAGCGCATTGAGCAGGACCGACAAAGTGTTCCACACACGGCCGATTGAGAACTGCGTCAATTCCGAATCGGGACCAATATCGAACAGCTTGTTAGTGTGGGAAGGCTGACAGCCTGTCTTGTAGACGCGACCGAACCATTTCGCGTTCGCTGTCGAGCCTGGCCGTGACAAAATAGCCAAATGGCGCAGATGCGCCCAGGTAGGTCTCGGAATCGGCGCGCGAGACGATAGGCGCCCAAAACGGCGTAAGCCCCACGGCTGCCACATGGAATGGTACACGCCCGCGCCGGGTGGTCAGCCGCCACTCGCTTCCCACCTGCAAATCGAATTGCCGGGCCACCGCTGGCGTGATCAACACTCCGTGCCCTTGGCGCACGATGCGTAACGCCGTGTCGAGATCGCCCTGCTCGTAACGCAATGAACCGACGTGCAAAAAGGCTTCCAGGTCATCAATCGCCAGGATGTTGGGCGCGGAATTGCCTTCCATTTCCTTGACTGGGTTGGTGAACCCCATGCTATAGACATAGGCGCGGTCGCGCACAGAATTCAGCAGTGCCAGCACTCCGCGCGGCCACTCTTGTTGCCGCTGAGGCGAAAGCAGGCTCGTGGATTCGAGCGGCTCGTCGGACGAAAACGGCATGAGCATGAAATCTTCTCTCATCAACCCAAAGAGCAATTCCCCACCCGTCCGGACCAGCGCGCTGCCGGTGCTGCTCATCAACATGATCACAGCGAGGCCCAGGGTCAACGTCCCGGCCGTGAGCAGTGTGCGCTGGCGATGGCCGCTGTGCGCCAGTTGGTCGCCGGCCAGTCGCCCGACCACGCCCAGGCGACGCGCCAGCAGTCCGCGCGACAACTCGGCCAGTCCCGCCACAAGCGGCGGCAAGACCAGCATACCACTCGCCAGTGTGATCAGCGGCATCAACATGCAAAGCATCACCGCCGAATTCAGGTCAAGCGTATGCGCTCCTGCTGTCGTGGAGGCCCAAACGGTGACGGCCAGTGCGGCCACCCCAAGCGGCACGCCCAATATCCACGTCCTGAGCAAATCTTGCTCCGCGCGGTTCTCGCGCTGCGGATGAATCGCCGACAGGGGCGATACCTGGGCCGCCTGGCGCGCCGGCCACAAGGCCGCCACGAGTGCCACACCCATTCCGACGACCGGCACGACAATCAATCCCACCGCCGACCATGACAATTGCTCAAACTCTATTCGCTGCCAGAGGACAAGTGCACTGACGATGGCCTGCGCCAATTCCCATCCCAAGGGCAACCCGGTCAGCGTTCCCAGCGCACCCAGCCAGGCGGCCTCGGCCAGCACCCCGCGCAGGACATCACCTGCGCCCATACCCAGCGCACGCAGGATACCAATCTGGCGAGTGCGCTCGGTGACGCTGACCAGCATGATGTTCATGATGCCGATCCCGCCTACGATCAGCGAGACCCCGGCCACCCACCCGAGCAGGTTGCGAAAGGTCACGGTCTTGATTGGGATGTAGACGCGACTGTCATAGTCAGTGTTACCCACCACGCCTTTTGCCGCCATCACCCCAACAACCGTGAACTTGGCCGAGCCGATCTTGATGGTTTGGCCTACTGCCGTTGCGTTGCCGAACAGCTTTTGAGCCATCGTGGACCCCAGCACGGCCGCCTCGGTGGCTTTGTCATTGTCGTCATCGGTGATAAAGCGGCCTTGCGCCACACCATACTCGCGCACGGCCGTAAAGCCCGCCGTCGTGCCGACGATGGAAATGTCTTCCAACGTCACGCTGCCCAAACTGATCAAGTTATTGACCGATCCAAGCGTGACCGTCATCGTCGTCGAACACAAAGACCGTTTGACTCGTTTTGGCTTCAACTACCTTGAAAGTTGTGGGTGATGCAGGGGCGCAAGTTCGAAGTCATCCACCTTGCCGAGAACGGCAAAGAGGACTGGGTTCAAGATTTTGTCGGTATCGTCACCTCGTTTTGCGCTCGCCTATATGGACAGCGGCGATCCAAGCGCAAGACCGAGCGCATCCTCGCGGAGTTGCGAGGTGAAGAAAGCGATTCAAGCCTCACGCAGTGTCTGAGATGGTTTGAGCGCCGCTGCTCGCCCGACACTGATCCAGCCCGCTAGAATCCCGCCACTCGTGGCAACCAGCAGGGCAAGCAGTAACGTGCCTGGCGCAACCTGCGCTGACAAATGCGGGTCACTTACTGGCGTAGCGGCCACTGCCAGCCCCGGCAGTGTCTGGCTCAAGGACGCGACTGGCGCCGGTAAAGCACCTATCCCAAGTGCCGCAGCCAGGCCCAGCACGACGCCGATCAATCCGCCCATCAAACTCAATAACAGCGACTCGGCGAGGAAAGCGCGCGTCACGTCACGAGCGCGCCAGCCCATCGCCTTCATCACGCCGATTTCGCGTTGCCGCTCGGCCACCAGACCCGATAACGCTACCCAGGCCAACACCCAACCGCCTAACAAGCCGACCAGTCCGGCCACCTCGGCAAAGCGCGCAGAAACGCGGGCGACACTCCCCATCACTTGCAGGATGCTCTCCTGGCTGATCACGCTCAACGAGCCCATTTGTGCCGTGAGCGACTCGACAATTGCGTCCACGCGACTGGCATCGGTCACACGCGCGTAAACCTGGTTGACCTGGCCGGCCTTCAGGCCAACCAAATTTTGTGCTTCGGCCAATGGCACGTAAAGATTCGCGACCCCGGCCTGGCTGCTCCCGCGTTGTTCGGCGATACCCACGATCTGAAAGCTACGGCCTCCGATGGTCACGCGATCACCCGGCTTCAGGCTGTAGAACGCAGCATAGTGCCGATCGGCCACTGCCACGTCTTGTTCGTCAGCCCGAAAGAGACGGCCGGCCAGCAGACCCTCGCGCAACAAGCGCGCCGGGCCTACCTGATCTTGTGCCGGATCGAGGCCCAGCACCGTCTGATATTGCGCCGCGCCAAAATCCCAGACTTCCAATGCAGTAGCAATTTGCGCCACACCGCCCGTGGAAGCGATCCGACTCACTTCGTCAGGTGTCAACGGCGCCGAGCCAAACGGCAGGCGTGGGCCGCGTGTGGTCTGCGCTGGGGCCATTGCAGCTTGGCCAATGGCCGGGCGCGTGATGAGCAAGTCGGCGGCGACGCCCGCCAGTGGAGCGCGGGCCGCTTGCCGGAAGCCATTCCCCAATGCCGTCAGCGCGACAAAGAGAGCCGCGCCCAATGCAACTCCTGCCACCACCATCAATGCCCGGCCCGTTCGATAACGGAACTGGGAGCTAATGTACGTCATCATGATGACTTGCTCGTAGCCTCGTCCAGTACTTGTTGCAGGTCTTGCATTGTCCAACCCCCATCCGGCACCATGCCCGTGCCTTGCCCTTGTGGGAAGCTGTAGAACTTGACTGTCCGCCCGTTGAGGGTGAACTGCATCGAACTGTTGATAAAGATTGCCAGCGGGGTGTGCCCCGTCAGCCCTTTGGCCTTGGCAAACGCTTCGCCTTCAGGCGTATCGAAATCATAGCGTGTCACGCTCACGTGATCTCCATAGTTTGCCAGCAGCTTATCCACCTCGGCTAACACGGGACGCAGCGGTGGATGATTCAGGTAGGCCACCTCGACTGTGACCGCACCCGGCTTCGCGGCCGCAGCGCGCGGAGCGGGCGCGGCCACGCTAGTTGTTCCACAGGCCGCCAACAACACGGCCAACATCGGCAACAGAAAATACTTGTTCACCTCTCCTCCTTCACAACAAGCGCAGACACACAGCCTGCCTGGCTGTCGCGCTTCACGATTGTGCCATCCTTCATCTCGATCAGGCGATCCGTCACTGCCGCGACATCAGGATCGTGTGTAACTACGACGACGGCCACGCCTTCCTCTCGATTGAGCTTGCGGAACAGCTCCATCACTTCGGCGCTGCTCTGGCTATCCAGGTTGCCCGTCGGCTCGTCGGCCAGGATCAGGCTGGGGCGATTGATGAGCGCGCGAGCGATCGCCGCACGCTGCTGCTCGCCGCCGCTGAGCTGCCCTGGCCGATGACCGGCTCGATGGTCCAGCCCCACCTGGTCGA
>Ga0315268_10001043_pt1 | contig 32346 bp, 34 predicted proteins | sample C1_top_MG_FD_204535 | JGI IMG/M metagenome (GOLD analysis project Ga0315268, IMG submission 204535) | Sediment microbial communities from Yellowstone Lake, YNP, Wyoming, USA - C1_top | ecosystem: Environmental > Aquatic > Freshwater > Lake > Sediment | place: USA: Wyoming | collected 2017-08-01
CCGGAATGCCCGCGGCCGAAATCCTTGCATCAATACCTCGCGGTGTTGAAGGATAAGGACGCCTGGTGGTTCATGTTTTTCTACAGCGTGACTTTCGGCGGCTTCGTGGGCCTGGCCTCCTCGCTCTCGATTTATTTTCACGACCAATACGGTTTGAGCCCGGTAGTGGCCGGCTATTTCACCGCGGCGTGCGTGTTCGCGGGTTCGCTGGTGCGGCCGGTGGGCGGCATGGTGGCGGATCGCATCGGCGGTATTCGTTCCTTGCTGGTGATGTATTCGATCGCGGCGGCCATGCTGTTCATCGTGAGCTTCGGTTTCTCCCAGGCGTGGATGGCGCTGATGGTGTTCGTGGCGGCGATGCTGGCGCTGGGCATGGGCAACGGCGCGGTGTTCCAACTCGTGCCGCAACGCTTCCGCAAAGAGATCGGCGTGATGACGGGCTTGGTAGGCATGGCCGGCGGCGTGGGCGGATTTTATCTCGCATCGAGCTTGGGCTACGTCAAGCAATTCACCGGCAGCTATCAAGACGGTTTCATTGTTTTCGCCGCGCTCGCGGTGCTGGCGCTGGCGGGGCTTGCCAGCGTGAAAACGCGTTGGCGCACTACTTGGGGCGCGGCGCATCTGACGGCGGCAAAAATCTAAATACTTAAGCACGGGAAACATAGGAAAAGGAACGGGATATTTGATTTCCCCGTGACCCCCGTGCTCCCCGTGGTTACAATCCTTTTCCATGCCTCTCCAAATCAACGTCGGCCAAGCCACGCATATCGGCGCGCGCGAGCACAACGAAGACTACGCCGGCTGCGTCACGCCCGAGGCTTCGATCGCGCAAATTAAGGGCGCGCTGCTGGCGATCGCGGATGGCGTGGGCGGCGGCGCGGCGGGCCGCGAGGCGGCGGAATATACGGTGCGCGGCGTGCTGTCCGATTACTACGCCACGCCCGATACCTGGGAGGTGCCGTTCGCGCTGGATAAAATCCTGACCGCGATCAATCGTTGGCTGCGCGCACAGGCGAGTTCGCGCCGCGAGTCGACCGGCATGGCGACCACCTTGAGTGCCTTGATTTTGCGCGGCAGCCGCTACTACACCGCGCATGTGGGCGACTCGCGCATCTACCGGCTGCGCGGCGAGCAGTTGCTGCAACTCACCAACGATCACGTCTGGGATCGTCCCAATATGCAGCATGTGTTGAAACGCGCCGTGGGTCTGGACGATTTTTTGTCGGTGGATTATGGCGACGGCGATCTGGCCGCGGATGACGTATTTTGCCTCGTCACCGATGGGATATGGGAACCGCTGGGCGAGCTGGCATTGCACGAACTGTTGCATTTGCACCGCGATCCGCAGCGCGCCGCCGATGCTTTGGTGGAAACCGCGATTAAGCGCGGCGGACAAGATAATGCCAGCGCGGTCGTCGTCAAAATTGTTCAAGCGGGTGACGAATCGCTGCACGATTTTCTGGCCGAGGGCAAAATGCTGCCCTTGCCCGCGCGCTTGAAGCCGGGGGCGCATCTCGACGACTTCGAGGTGCTGGCGCTATTGCACGAATCGCGTGCTTCCGTGCTGTATCAGGTACGGCATACCGGCACGCGGCAAGTAGGCGTATTGAAGACCTTGCAACCCGCGCTGGCGGATGACGCGGCAAGTTGCGCCGGATTGTTGATGGAGGAGTGGCTCGCCAAGCGCGTGCTGGCGCATTATTTTCCGCAAGTGGTGCCTATCGTCCCGGGCGCGCGTAGCTGTTTGTACTATGTGATGAGTTATCACGAGGGTGCGACCTTGCAACAGCGTCTGGATCAAGGTCAACATTTCTCGGTGGCGGATGTCACGCAGATCGGCATTCGCTTGCTCAAAGGGCTCTCGGCGCTGCATCGTCTGCATATCATCCACCGCGACATCAAGCCCGCCAATCTGCATAGCGGCGCCGACGGCAAACTGCGCATTCTCGATCTCGGCGTTGCGCTCAATCCGTGGACCGCGGAAGGCGCACGCGGCAATGCCGGCACCCCCAGCTTTATCGCGCCGGAATTGTTTGGCAGCGGCGGTGTGGCGAGCGCGCAAACCGATCTTTATGCGGCGGGGGTCACGCTCTATCACCTGCTGACGCGCAAGTACCCGTATGGTGAGATCGAGCCGTTCCAGCACCCGCGCTTTGGCGAACCCACGCCGCCGACGCGCTATCGTCCCGATATTCCGCAATGGCTGGAAACCATTTTGCTCAAAGCAGTGGCACGCGATCCGCAGCATCGATTCGAGACTGTGGAAGAGATGTTGCTTGCCTTGGAGCGCGGCGAGATGCAGCCGCTTGCCGCGTTGCCGCCTACGCCGCTGATGGAACGCAATCCGCTCGCGGTGTGGCAGGGCTTGGCGCTGCTCTCGTTCGTGCTTAATTTATTGCTGCTGTATTGCTTATTGGCAGGTGCTTGATACCGGTTTCATGCAGAAGACCACAACAGCCTATTCCTGAAACCCCCGCGCGCGATAAGTCAGCACTAAGGTGTCGCGGTACCCGCTTTCCGCCGTGGGTTGAATCGGCGTGGACTCGTGAATCACCCGTTTGTCGTCGAGCAAGAGTAGTGTCCAGGGCTCGGTCAGGGTGAAACGCTGACCGCTGCTGCCCATTGCTTCAAAGATTCGGCTTTCGCCCCCTTTTACCTGTGTGCGTTCCACCAACAGGATAGCCACGAAGTCCACCCCATCCCGGTGCGCGCCTTCCGGTGTTGGCCGGCCGATGCCGCCGGTGGTGTCGATGCGGAACTGGTGCGCTTCCACATACCAAGGCTGCGCACTTTTAATTTGTGAACAAACCGCACCCACGGCTTGAAGCAGTTGCGACCATACCGGCTGACTCACCGTAGCCGGTGCGATGGGTTCGAATAAGCGCTTCATGCCGCCGTGCAAGGCGTTGTACTCCAATGGCTGCCAGTGGGCGCGGTGAGGTGTCTGCTTGACTTCGGGCCCGGTCACCACAAAGCAGGAATGTCTGCGGCGCCGATAGCGGCCGCCGTCTTTAAGAAAATTATCCGGCGGCAGATCATTCCAGCTTGATTTCAGTGCTTCCAGGCTAGCCGGCGCACAGTGCGCGAGTTCGCAAACACCGGCGGGGCTCAGCGTGGCATAGCCATTTGCCTGCACAGTATGCGCAAGCTGGTCAGGCGTGGTAAAGCAGGGAGAAAGGATGACGCTGGTCATGGGGGGTAAGGGAGCTGCGCGCGATGTTAGGAGCGTATACCGTGCCCACGATTGAGCAGATACAAGGCAAACCCGAACAAGCCCGCAATGAAACCCACAATGGCCATATAGGCCGCGGCAAGGTTCACATCCGACACGCCGAGCAGCCCATATCGAAACGCATTAACCATATACAGAATCGGATTCGCCAAGGAAATTTTTTGCCAGAACGGCGGCAGCATGGCAACCGTATAGAACACCCCGCCCAAATAGGTCAGCGGTGTCAGCACAAAGGTGGGAATCACGGAAATATCGTCAAAGCTCTTGGCGTAAATCGCGTTAATCAACCCTGCCAGCGAGAATAAAACACTGGTGAGCGTCAGCACCGAAACCGCGATCCACAAGTTATGCAAGGGGATAGGGGTAAAGAACAGCGCTACCCCAGTCACCGCCGCGCCCACCGCCAAGCCGCGCGCTAAACCGCCGCCGATGAAGCCGAGCATGATCAGGTAATTGGGCACTGGTGCAACCAGCATTTCCTCGATGTTGCGCTGAAATTTCGCGCCGTAAAAAGACGACACCACATTGGCGTAGGAGTTGGTGATCACCGTCATCAAAATCAAGCCCGGGACGATGTACTCCATGTAGGGAAAGCCATGCACATCCCCGATCCGGCTGCCGATCAAGCGGCCGAAGATTAGGAAATAAAGTGCGGTCGTGATCATCGACGGCAGAATAGTTTGAATCCAGATGCGCGTGAAACGCAGTACCTCTTTTACCAGAATCGCCCGGAAGGCAATGTACTGTGCCTGCGTGTTCATGCCGCATTTTCCTTATTGCCCACTAAGCGCACGAACAATTCTTCCAACCGGTTGGTCTTGTTGCGCAAGCTGCTCACGACCATCCCTTGTGCCGAGAGCGCGGCAAATAAGGTGTTGATGTTGGCATCGCGCGTCACCTCCACTTCCAAAGTGTGATCATCGATGCGGCGCGTAGCGAAACCGGGCAGATCGGGTGAGGCAGCGAGCGGATGCAGCAAATCCAAGACCAGCGTTTGGGTATCCAGGCGATTGAGCAATTGGCGCATGCCGGTGTTCTCGACGATGCGCCCCTGATCAATAATGGCGATGTTGCGGCACAGCCGTTCCGCTTCTTCCAGATAGTGGGTGGTGAGAATAATGGTCGTTCCCGCCGCGTTGATCTCGGCCAGAAATTGCCACATCGAATACCGTATCTCGATATCCACGCCGGCCGTCGGTTCATCCAAAATTAACAGGCGCGGCTCGTGCACCAGCGCGCGGGCAATCATTAAACGCCGCTTCATCCCGCCCGAAAGCATGCGCGCCTGATCGTGACGCCGCTCCCACAATCCGAGTTGGTTCAGATAACGCTCCGCGCGCTCAAACGCCAAACGCCGCGGCACGCCGTAATAGCCGGCTTGGTTCACCAAAATCTCCACTACCGGCTCGAACACATTGAAATTAAATTCCTGCGGCACCAGCCCAATACACGCCTTGGCCGCCGCCAGATCGGTATCAATGTCATGCCCAAACACCCGCACCGTGCCCGACGTTTTATTCACTAAGGAAGAGGCAATGCCTATCGTCGTCGACTTGCCCGCGCCATTGGGGCCCAACAAAGCAAAGAAGTCTCCTTGTGCCACTTCGAGGTCGATGCCGTGCAGGGCGGTGACGCCGTTCTTGTAGATCTTGATGAGATTGTGTAAAGAAAGGGCTGGCAGCATGATGGGGTGATTAGGGGTAGCGAACAATAGAATCCAAAGATGTTCCGGCCGGAAGCGGCGGGAATGGTCTGCAATGCGATCGTGAGCTGCTCAGGGTGCAACGCCCATGGCCGTCAAGACGCTGAACCAGCGCGTGAAGCTTTTGACCGCACGTCTCCGCTATTCGCTTGGGGTATCCTTCACCGCGGGAGCTTGCTCGGCATTTTCCGCGGGCGGGGTGCCCGCCTTAAGCGCTTTGCGCTGTTGCAGCTTTTCTTCTTTTTTCTTTTTCTTGGCGAGGTCTTTCTGGCGTTTCTCGTATTGATAATTAGGCTGGGCCAATTTGCGATCCTCTTTAGCTAGTGTGCGGTTACGAAAGATTGATTCGAAGGGCGGGGCACAATCCGCCGGCGCCCGTTCGTATCGGCGTAAGTCACATTATAGGGGCTTGCGCCACAAAACGCCCATGTGGCTGATCCTGGGCGGCTTTAGCCTTTAAAAGCCTCTTTTGAGTCGAGATAGTCCAGTTCCTCCGGCGTGCTGGGCCGGCCCAGGATCGCATTGCGATGGGGAAAACGGCCGAAGCGCCGCACAATCTCCCGGTGATGCCGGGCGAAGCGTAAGTTGTTTTCCAACCCCGCCGCTTCAAACAAGTGAACGGCCAGTTCTTGATCCGCCAGGTTTTCGCTATGCATCAGCGGCATATAGAGAAAGGCGATTTGCGCGCGATCGATCAATTTGTCATAGCCTTGGTCGAGCGCATGCTTGGCGACGGCGATGCCTTTGTGCTCGCTGGAAAAACTCCGCGTCGTCCCGCGAAACATATTCAAGGGAAACTGATCGAGAATAATGGCCAAGGCCAAGCACCCCTCGGGACTGGCGAGCCAGGCGTCCAGCTCGCCGTGTAATGCCGCCGCCCACACCGATTCGTATTGCGCCTTGATCGCGGCATCGAGTTGCGGCGTGGAAGCAAACCACTTCGGCCGCATCTCCTCCGCATACCAGAAATCGAGAATGTCTTGCGGGGTGAGCATGGCGCCCTAACCCAATGCCGGAAACAAGCCCTTGAGGCCGGTCGCGATAAACTCGATGGCGATCGCGGCAAGAATCAGCCCCATGATGCGCGTGAAAATATTGATGCCGGTCTGGCTCACGTGCCGCGATATCCAGGGCACCAGTTGCAGCACCACCCACAACAAGACGCCCACGATTAAAATATCCACGCTCATGATCGCGTAATGGGCCACGCTCGAATTTTTATGGGCGTAGAGAATCACCGTGCTGATGGCACCCGGCCCGGCCAAGAGCGGCATCGCCAGGGGCACGACCGCGACAGACTCCTTCGAGGCGCTTTCGCGCGCTTCCTCCGCCGTGTGCGATACCGCGCTGATTTTGGCCTGCAACATGGAGATGGCCATCAGCAAAATCAAAATACCGCCGCCCACGCTGAAGGAGTGGATGGTGATGCCAAAAAACCGCAACAGCAAATCCCCGAACAGCAGCGCCACGAAGAGAATGATCAGCACCGCCATGACGACGATTTTGGCGATTTGCTTGCGCTCCGCCTCGGGCGCGCCGGAAGTGAGCGCAACGAAAATCGGCACGGCGCCGAGCGGGTTGACGATGGCCAGCAGGCCGATCAGAAATTTGGTGTATTCGGTGTATTCGAGCATGGTGGCAGGCGACCGTTACCAGGTTAACAATGCATCAAAAACCGCGGAGGCAAGTCGCGTCAGTCACGCGCTCAGGCCGAGGGCCGGCATACGTCGTCTCGCAAGGTTTCACCGGGGCGCGCGGATTGCGCATTCTCGTCATGCGGCGGTAATGCTCTTCTCGATCGCATCGGAAACCCAAGCGTTCAGGCTCTTGCCGCGCGCTTCCGCGACCATCGCGGCGCGTGCGTGCAATCCCGGGTCAAGCCGTAGGCGGAACTGCCCGGAATAGGGGCGATTGGGTTCCTGCCCCAATTTTTTGCAAGTTTTCAGGTAATCGTCCACAGATTCCTTGAAGGCGGCGCGCAGCCCGGCAACGCTTTCCCCGTGGAAGCCAATCACATCCCGAATGCCGGCGATATGGCCAATAAAGCAGCCATCTTCTTCGCTGTATTCAACGCGGGCCGCAAAGCCCTTGTGTGTCATCGTGTTCATGGTTTTACTCCAAGTATCTCAAGGTACTGCCTGGCGTCGCGCACTTGATAAGGCTTCGCTTCTTTGGCCGGGTGCGGGCGATGAAAGGTCGCGATATATCCATTCTTCTCGAATCGCACACGCGAACCATTGCCCTCAATCGCCTGACACCCGATAGCAACCAATAGCGCCTCGATCCGCCGCCATTCCAATGATTTCGAAACAGGATCTGCATAGACTGCGGCTAGTGTCTTTCGGTGCGTCGCATTCATGTGATTATGGTATCAAATAATGGAACCATGTCAACCCCTGTTTGCGCTTGGTTTTTGCTGCGTAAGCGTCCCGCCCAGACGCTTTCCCGATGATCGGCATTGGGGGCGATAGAGATTACGCAGCCAGTTCTAGCGGCTCGATTTTATCCATTACCTGCTTCAACGACTTTTCGGCTTGGCGCAAGTCATATTGCGCTTGCAGGTTGATCCAGAAGTCCGGGGTAGTGCTGAAGAACCGCGCCAGACGCAAAGCGGTGTCGGCGGAGATAGCGCGCTTGCCATGCACGATTTCATTGATTCGCCGTGGCGGAACCGAGACTGCTTGCGCAAGCCGGTATTGCGACACGCCCAGCGGCCTCAAGAAATCCTCGTTTAAAATTTCGCCCGGATGAATGTCTGGCAGGCGGCCACGGCCAACGACACCGGAAAAATCCGTCCGGCCCAAGTCTTCGCGTTTGATGATAGCCATAATTCAATCTCTCCTAATGATAGTCCGCAATCTCGACTTCATGCGCATCTTTGCCATCCCATTTGAAACAGATGCGCTACTGATCGTTGATGCGGATGCTCCATTGCCCCGCGCGCTTGCCCTCTGCTATGCCACGTTACCACGCAACGGGATTGCCTCCGCGCCCGCTCTAAGCTTGTCCAAATAATCCGCCCCATGTTACATCACGCGCTTACGCTCGGTCAGGTATTGGGCGCGGTTGATCGCGAAAAGCTTATTCAAGCATTTTGTCCATCGACGCCCATATCAGGTAAATTACTGCCTTCGGCCCCCTCGTGGCCAATCATCCTGGTATAGAAACTGCCCCTTATGTTCGAACAAGCTTTTAAAAATATCGACGACGTTCTTTGGAAAGAAGCGGGTTGTGCAAGTGAATTAGACTACGCCGAGCAGACATCATGGTTACTGTTCCTGAAGTATCTGGACAATTTGGAACAAGACAAAGCTATGGAGGCCGAGTTAGAGGGGAAGAAATATTCTTTCATCCTCGACGCGCCCTACCGCTGGGAAAGCTGGGCAGCGCCCAAGGACAAGGACGGCAAGCTCGATCACAACAAGGCACAGACCGGCGACGACCTGCGCGAGTTTGTAGATCGCAAGCTCTTCCCCTATCTGCATGCATTCAAACAAAAAGCCAGCGGCCCCAGCACTATCGAATACAAAATCGGCGAGATTTTTGGCGAGATCAAAAACAAGATACACAGCGGCTACAACCTTCGCGAAATCATTGACCATGTTGACGAATTGCGCTTCCGCTCGCAGAGCGAAAAGCACGAGCTATCGCACTTGTACGAAGCCAAGATCAAAAACATGGGCAACGCCGGGCGCAACGGCGGCGAGTACTACACCCCGCGCCCGCTGATCCGCGCCATGGTGCAAGTGGTCGCACCCAAAATTGGCGAACGCATCTACGACGGCGCTTGCGGCTCGGCGGGCTTTTTGTGCGAGGCCTTCGATTACCTCAAGGCCAAACCCGGCCTCACCACCGGCGACATCAAAACACTCCAGACCCGCACTTTCTACGGCAAGGAAAAGAAATCGCTCGCCTATTGTCTGGCCATCATGAACATGATCCTGCATGGCATCGAAGCGCCCAACATCATCCACACCAACACCCTGGCCGAAAATATCGCCGATATTCAGGACAAGGACCGCTACGACATAGTGCTGGCCAACCCGCCCTTCGGCGGCAAAGAGCGCAAGGAAGTGCGGCAAAACTTCCCCATTCGCACCGGCGAGACGGCGTTCCTGTTTTTCCAGCACTTCATCAAGAGCCTCAAGGCCGGCGGGCGCGGCGGCGTGGTGATCAAGAATACCTTCCTCTCCAACACCGACAATGCCTCGGTCTCCTTACGCAAAGCGCTGCTGGAAAGCTGCAACCTGCACACCGTGTTGGACATGCCCGGCGGCACCTTCCAGGGCGCGGGCGTAAAAACCGTGGTGCTGTTCTTCGAGAAAGGCGCGCCCACCAGAAAAGTTTGGTACTACCAGCTCGATCCCGGCCGCAACCTGGGCAAGACCAACCCGCTCAACGATGCCGATCTGGCCGAGTTCGTCGAACTGCAAAAGACCTTCGCCGACTCGCCCAAAAGCTGGTCTGTTGATGTCGGGTCGCTGAGCTCCGCCGAAGCGGATTTGTCGGTGAAGAATCCGAATGGGGGTGAAGCAATCGCGCACCGTAGCCCGCAGGCGATCATGGATGAGATTGCTGCGCTGGATGCGGAGAGTGCGGAGGTGTTGGCGAATATCAGGGTGCTGCTGTGAAAAAATCAACAATGCCCGATCGTCATTCCCGCGTAGGCGGGAATCCAGCAGTTACAAAATGACCCGTTGATAGATTGTTTGCCATGAAAAGCCCAGCCGTCTACATACTCGCAAGTCAGCCAAATGGCACGCTCTATATCGGTGTCACTTCAGATTTGATCAAGCGGGTCTGGCAGCACAGGGAAGGCTTGGCCGACGGGTTCACCAAAAAATACGGCGTAAAAATACTGGTGTGGTACGAACAGCATGAAACCATGGAGAGCGCCATCGGCAAAGAAAAGGCCATGAAAAAATGGCTGCGAAAATGGAAGCTCGAAACAATTGAAAAATCCAATCCACGCTGGCTCGACTTGTGGCCTGAAATAATCGGCGAATCAACTACGCCCGTCATTCCCGCCACCTCCGTCGTTCCCGCGAATGCGGGAACCCAGCAAGCTGAAAACGACCTGGATTCCCGCATTCGCGGGAATGACGACTCTTTGGGTGGCGCGCGATGAAGGCAGGGTGGGAAACAGGAACGCTGGCAGAGGTATGCCAGATCAAGCCACCGAAGGCGGAAGCTCGTCGCCAACTATCCGAAATGGATTTGGTGTCGTTTGCGCCGATGGAGGACTTAGGAATAGACCAGAAATTTCTAGCGCCTACCAAAACGAGGCTGCTTGCAGAAGTTGCTGGCAGTTACACCTATTTTGCTGATGGCGATGTACTGCTCGCAAAAATCACGCCTTGTTTCGAGAACGGGAAACTTGGCATTGCGGCTAACCTCACTAATGGTATCGGATTCGGGTCGAGTGAATACATCGTCTTTCGACCCGACGCATCGGTAGACAAGGAGTGGCTCTATTACTTCCTTTCCCGAGAGTCGTTCAGAACGGAAGGCGTGGAGCGCATGAGTGGCGCAGTCGGCCACAAGCGTGTCGCGAAAGAATTCATCGAGGCATATCCGATCCCCGTTCCCCCACTCCCCGAACAGCAGCGCATCGTCGCCCTCCTCGACGCAGCGTTTGACGGCATCGCCAAGGCCCGCGTCAACGCCGAAAAGAACCTGCAAAACGCCCACGCCCTGTTTGAAAGCCACCTGCAATCCGTCTTCACTCAGGGCGGCGAGGGGTGGGAGGAGAAGCCGCTCGAAACGGTCGCTGAGATTTTGAATGGATATGCCTTCAAGAGCACCGACTTCTCGCCCAAAGTTGGCGCGAAATGCATCAAGATCACAAACGTAGGTGTCCGAGAGTTTGTTTGTGAATCGGATGCCTATCTTCCCCTTGGCTTCGCCGAGAAATATCACGCGGTGTCGGTGAAGAAAGAGAGCATTGTTATCGCCCTCACCCGAACGATTATTGCTGGAGGACTCAAGGTTGCGGTTGTGCCTGACGAATATGACGGAGCTCTTCTAAACCAGCGCGTCGCATCAATCATTTCCAACCACAAATACTTAACCGCACCTTTTCTTTTTGCCTATTTGTCGACACAGAATGTTGTCAGTTACGTTACGGAGCGCGTGAACACGTTGATGCAACCGAACCTATCTGTCGCTGATCTTAGAGCGATGCCGATTCCTGTGCCGCCTCTTCGAGAACAGCATCAAATTACGGATCAGCTTGCTGGACTCCGCGCCGAATCCCAACGCCTCGAATCCCTCTACCAGCGCAAGCTCTCCGCGCTCGACGCGCTGAAAAAATCCCTGCTGCACCAGGCTTTCAATGGCCAGCTTTAGGAGCACGCCATGAACGAGATCAGTATTTATCAGACCGAAAGCGGCGCCATCGAAGTCCGGCTGGAGCAGGACACGGTGTGGCTGTCGCAGACGCAGATGGTCGCATTGTTTGGGCGCGACCAGTCTGTCGTTTCAAGGCATATTGGCAATATTTTCAAAGAAGGCGAGTTGGATCGAGAAAGCAATATGCAAAAAATGCATATTGCAAATTCAGACAAGCCCGTAGACCTCTATAACCTCGACGTCATCATTTCTGTCGGTTATCGGGTCAAATCCCAGCAAGGCACGCGCTTCCGCCAATGGGCTACCCGCCTCCTGCGCGAACACCTGACCCAAGGCTACACCCTCAACCGCCAGCGGCTGGAGACCAACGCCCGCGAGCTGGAAGCGGCGCTGCTGCTGGTGAAGAAGGCAGCGCAAAGCCCGGAACTGCTGGCCGACACCGGGCGCGGGCTGGTGGATATTGTTACCCGTTATGCCCAGACCTTCATGCTGCTGCAACGCTACGACGAAGGGCTATTGACCGAGCCGCCGGAACAGCGCGGCGGCACGCTCCCGACCTTGGGCGAGGCCCGCCAATCGCTTGCGCGGCTCAAGGCGGATTTGATGGCACGGGGCGAGGCGACCGATCTCTTTGCCCGCGAGCGCGGCGATGCCTTCGATGCGCTGCTGGGCAATCTGGATCAGAGCGTATTCGGCGAACCCGCCTACCCGAGCGTGGAGGCCAAGGCTGCGCATTTGCTCTATTTCGTCATCAAGAATCATCCGTTTTCCGATGGCAATAAGCGCAGCGGTGCGTTTTTGTTCGTGGATTTTCTGAATCGCAATGGCCGGCTGTTGGACGGCAGCGGCCACCCGGTGATCAACGACATCGGCTTGGCGGCGCTGGCTTTGCTAGTGGCAGAATCCGACCCGGCACACAAGGAAACGATGATCCGACTGGTAATGAACATGCTGGTGCCGCCAACATGAACGAAGCCGAAACCCAACGCCTCGAATCCCTCTACCAGCGCAAGCTCGCCGCCCTCGACGCGCTGAAAAAATCCCTGTTGCACCAAGCGTTCAGCGGCGAACTGTAAGGAGTATTAATCATGCAAAACCAACCTGCGATTTTTGAAGCTTTCGAAATTCGCCGCGTGTATGACGAAGCCTCTGAGACATGGCTGTTCTCGGTCATCGATATCATCCAGGTGCTCACGCAGCAGCCTGATTACCAGGGAGCCAGAAAGTATTGGAAGGTCTTGAAAGGCCGCCTGGCCAAGGAGGGCAGTGAACTGGTAACAAACTGTTACCAGTTGAAGATGACCGCCAGCGACGGCAAGCAACGCCTGACCGACGCCGCCACTGCCGAAACCCTGCTGCGCTTGGTGCAGTCTGTCCCCAGCCCGAAAGCAGAGCCGATCAAGCTGTGGCTAGCCAAGGTGGGCTACGAGCGCATGCAGGAAATGGCCGACCCGGCGTTGTCGCTGGATCGCGCCCGCGAGACTTGGCAGCAGCATGGGCGCAGCGAGAAGTGGATACAGCAGCGCATGACCGGGCAGGAGACGCGCAACAAGCCTGTCCTGAGCTTGGTCGAAGGGCTGACCGATTACTGGGCGAACCACGATATCAAGCAGGGTGAGGAATTCGCCATTCTCACCAACATCATTCATCAGGAATGGTCGGGCGTGAGCGTGAAGTCGCACAAGGCGAAGAAGGGTTTGCAGGATCACAATCTGCGCGACCACATGAGCGAGGCGGAACTGATTTTTACCGCGTTGGCGGAGTTGTCGACGCGGCAGATCGCCGAGACGGATGATGCGACTGGCATGGCCGAAAACAAGGTGGCGGCGAAAAAAGGCGGCGCGATTGCCAAGCAGGCGCGCAAGGCGCTGGAGGCTAAGACCGGCAGGCCGGTGGTGTCTGGCGATAGCTTTCTGCCGCCGGGCAAGGCGCTGACCGCCGATTTTATGTTCTGGAGTACCGCAACACTAAGCTAGCGGTTGTCGAGGCTAAGGCTTGGGACAAGCCGTTAACCGAGGGCGTGGGGCAAGCCAAGGATTACGCCGGCAAGCTGGCCGTTCGCTTCACCTACGCCAGCAACGGCCAGGGTATCTACAGCATCGATATGCACAGCGGTGCCGAGGGTGAGCTTTTGAAATATCCCTCGCCTGAAGAACTGTGGAATCTGACATTCTCAACGCAGAATATTTGGCGCGACCGCTTCGCCGCTGTCCCGTTTGAGGATAGGAGCGGCTATTTTCAAAGCCGCTACTATCAGGACACCGCCATCGAGCGCGTGCTGGAGGCCGTCTCTAATCAAGAGCAACGCATCCTGCTGACGCTGGCCACTGGGACGGGTAAAACCTTCATCGCGTTTCAGATTGCTTGGAAACTGTTCCATAGCCGCTGGAACTTGGGTGATTGGAAGAAGACCGGCGAGCCGACACGTCGGCCGCGCATTCTGTTTCTGGCGGACCGCAACATTCTGGCCAACCAAGCGTTCAATGCTTTCTCGGCCTTCCCCGAAGATGCGCTGGTGCGCATTGAGCCTGCGGATATCCGCAAGAAGGATAAAGTACCGAAGAATGGCAGCATCTTCTTCACCATCTTCCAGACATTCATGAGCGGGCCGCCGAAAGATGGCCAGCCTTCTCCGTACTTTGGGGAATACCCGCCGGACTTTTTCGACTTCATCGTGATCGACGAGTGCCACCGCGGCGGCGCGAACGATGAAAGTAACTGGCGCGGCATTCTCGACTACTTCGCCCCCGCCGTGCAGCTTGGCCTGACCGCTACACCCAAGCGCCGCGACAACGTGGACACTTATGCCTATTTCGGCGAGCCGGTGTTTATCTATTCGCTCAAGGACGGCATCAACGACGGCTACCTGACGCCATTCCGGGTGAAGCAGATCGACACGACGCTGGACGAGTACGTCTACACGCCGGACGACACGCTGGTCGAAGGCGAGATCGAGGCGGGCAAGCGTTACGAGGAAGCGGACTTCAACCGAATCATCGAGATCAAGGAGCGGGAGAAGAAGCGCGTCGAGATTTTCATGTCGCGGATCGACCAGTGAGAGAAGACACTGGTGTTCTGCGCGAACCAAGCGCATGCGCTGGTGATACGCGATCTCATCAACCAGATGAAGACCAGCAGTGACCCGCTTTACTGTGTGCGCGTGACGGCGGACGATGGCGGCTTGGGCGAGCAGTATTTGCGGGATTTTCAGGACAACGAGAAGACCATTCCCACCATCCTCACCACTTCGCAACCACTTCGCAAAAACTCTCGACCGGCGTGGATGCGCGCAACGTGCGCAACATCGTGCTATTGCGGCCGATCAATTCAATGATCGAATTCAAGCAGATCATCGGCCGCGGCACGCGACTCTACGACGGCAAGGATTACTTCACGATTTACGATTTCGTGAAGGCGCACCACCATTTCAGCGACCCGGAGTGGGATGGCGAACCAATAGAGCCGGAACCAAAGGAAGCTTGGCCCACTCCTGCTCCGCGCCCGCCCGCCGAGGTGCAAGAACCGGCGGCAGAATATCAGAAGCGGCAGAAGGTCAAAATCAAACTCGCCGACGGCAAGGCACGCAGCATTCAGCACATGACAGCCACGAGTTTCTGGCATCCCGATGGCGCGCCGATGTCGGCACGGCAATTCATGGAGGCGCTGTTCGGCAAACTGCCGGAGTTTTTCAAAGACGAAGAAGAGCTGCGTGTCTTGTGGAGTGCGCCGGACACACGCAGGAAGCTGCTGGAGGGGCTGGCTGAAAAAGGCTTCGGCAAGGAGCAATTGGCTGAGATGCAGAAGATCATCGACGCGGAGAAGAGCGACCTGTTCGACGTGCTAGCGCATGTGGCTTATGCCCTGGCGCCGCTCACCCGCGAAGAGCGCGCCGCCAAAGCGATGGCGGTGATCGGCACACACTTCAATAGCAAACAGCAGGTTTTCCTTAACTTCGTGTTGTCTCACTATGTCAGTGTCGGCGTGGAAGAACTCGACCAAGCAAAGCTGACACCGCTGCTACGCTTGAGGTATCACGACTCGCTTGCGGATGCCGTGGACGATCTTGGCAAGCCGGAGGAAATTGGTAAGGTGTTCGTTGGCTTTCAGAAGTACCTTTATCAGGAAGCAGCAACAATCAGATGACCGCCTTTGCCCGATACTGTCCCGCAAAAATTTCTTCGCTTTACGACAGAATTACGACCGTTCCACGTTAAACTGCTGAGATTCTATATATCTGGTGCCGGGAGGGGGAATCGAACCCCCATGGTGTTACCACCGCGGGATTTTGAGTCCCGTGCGTCTACCAATTCCGCCATCCCGGCTGACGGCGGCATTATCCGCAGAAATCAGGTGCGCAGCAAGTTCGGCTATAATTCTCCTCCCTGTTACTTGCCGTTTTCGCGGCTTTTCATGAAGACTCAGGATTTCGATTTCCGTTTGCCGCCAGCGTTGATCGCGCAGTTTCCCCCGGAGCAGCGGCGCGCGAGCCGGCTATTGCATGTGGATGGGCGCACGGGCGCGCTGGCCGACGGCATGTTTAACAGCTTCCCGACATTTGTCGAACCCGGCGACGTGATGGTGTTTAACGATACCCGGGTGATCAAGGCGCGGCTGTTCGGTGTTAAAGAATCCGGCGGTCAGGTGGAAATATTGCTGGAGCGGGTGTTGGACGAAAAACATGCGCTGGCGCAGATTCGCGCGAGTAAAGCGCCCAAGCCGGATTCCCGTATCGCGATTACGGCGGGCGCCGCTTTCACCGTGCTGGAGCGCGTGGGCGAGATGTACAAAGTGCGGCTGGAAGCGGAGACGCCGCTGTTGGCGTGGCTGGATCGGCATGGCAGCTTGCCGCTGCCGCCATATATTTCACGCCAGCCGAATCCGCTAGACGAAGCGCGCTATCAAACGGTTTATGCCAGCAAGCCCGGCGCGGTGGCGGCGCCGACCGCCGGCTTGCATTTCGATGAAGCGATGTTGAGCGAGCTGCGCGCGCGCGGCGTGAGTATTGCCTATGTGACCTTGCATGTCGGCGCGGGCACTTTCCAGCCGGTGCGGGTGGACGATGTGCGCGAGCATCATATGCACAGCGAGTGGTATCACGTGCCGCAGGAGACGGTGGAAGCCATCGCCCAGGCCAAAGCGCGGAGCGGGCGCGTGCTGGCGGTGGGTACCACCAGCTTGCGCGCGCTGGAATCGGCGGCGGGCGGCGGCGTGCTGCGGGCGGGTTACGGCGATACCAATATTTTTATTATTCCCGGCTACCGTTTTCAAGTGGTGGAACGGCTGCTGACCAATTTCCATTTACCCAAATCCACATTATTCATGTTGGCCTGTGCGTTTGGCGGCATGGTGAATATGAAGCTCGCTTATCGCCACGCGGTGGAAGCAAGTTATCGCTTTTTCAGTTATGGCGATGCGATGTTGATCGAGCGCAACCAAGAATGAAATTCGAGCTATTAGCGAGCGACGGCGCCGCGCGGCGCACGCGCATCACCCTGGCGCACGGAATGCTCGACACGCCGGCCTTCATGCCAGTCGGCACTTATGGCACGGTGAAGGCGATGCGCCCGGCCGATCTCCGAGACATCGGCGCGCAAATCGTGCTCGGCAATACTTTTCATCTCTGGCTGCGGCCGGGGCTGGAAGTCATAGCGGCGCACGGCGGCCTGCATCGCTTCATGGGCTGGGACGGCCCGATTCTCACCGACTCCGGCGGGTTTCAAGTATTCAGCCTCAAGGAGTTGAGCAAGATCAGCGAGGAGGGCGTGAAGTTCCGTTCGCCGGTGAATGGCGATCAGTGCTTTTTGTCGCCGGAGGAGTCGATGCGCATTCAAGGGGTATTGAATGCCGACATCGTGATGATCTTCGACGAGTGCACGCCCTATCCGGCGGATAGGCAGCAGGTCGAAGCCTCGATGCAACTCTCCTTGCGCTGGGCCGAGCGTTCCAAGCGCGCGCATGCGGACAACCCCAATGCGCTGTTCGGCATTGTGCAGGGCGGGATGTACCCCGAGCTGCGCTTGCAATCGCTGCAAGGCCTCGAGCAAATCGGCTTCGACGGCTATGCCATCGGCGGCCTCTCGGTGGGCGAGCCGAAACAAGAGATGCGCCAGATTTTGCAATACACCGCGCCGCTGCTGCCGCGGGATAAGCCGCGCTATTTGATGGGCGTGGGCACGCCGGAAGATATCGTGGAAGCAGTACTGGCCGGCATGGATATGTTCGATTGCGTGCTGCCCACGCGCAATGCGCGCAACGGCATGCTGTTCACGCGCTTGGGCGATATTCGCATTCGCAATAGCCGCTACCGCGATGACACCGCGCCGCTGGATGCGACATGCACTTGCTACACCTGCATGAATTTCAGCCGCGCTTATCTGCATCATTTGGATAAATCGCAAGAGATTCTCGGCGCGATTCTCAACACCACGCACAACTTGCATTATTACCAGCAACTGATGCGTGAGCTGCGGCGCGCGATCGAAACGGGGCGGCTGGCGGGCTATCTCGCGGAATTCAGGCAGGGCCGGGCCAGTTCGTGCTAGAATTTGCGGCATTTTTAAGACCGCGCTCTATAGAAAGCGGTTTTATCTTATTCAGGAGACCACCATGATTATCAGCAATGCCTTTGCCGCGTCCACCGCCGGCGCACAAGACCCGATCATGGGCTTGTTGCCGTTTATCGTGATTTTCGTGTTGTTCTATTTCATGCTGATCCGGCCGCAGATGAAGCGCGCCAAGGAACAGAAGAAAATGATTGAAACGCTGCAAAAAGGCGACGAGGTCATCACCGCCGGCGGCTTGCTGGGAAAAATCACCAAGGTGAGCGAACAGTATGTGAGCCTGGAAATCGCCGATAACGTCACGATCCAAGTACAGAAGCAAACCATTCAGACCCTGCTGCCCAAGGGCACCGTGAAAAGCAGCGCTTAGTTCGCCGCTTACTCTTTTTATCCATCACACCGCACAACTCTATGAACCGCTTCCCTCTCTGGAAATATCTGTTTATCGCGGCGACTTTGCTGCTGGGGTTTCTCTATACCCTGCCTAACTTCTATGGCAGCGAACCGGCGGTGCAAATATCGGCCGATAAATCCTCGGTGACGGTTGATTCCACCACGGTGCCACGCGTGGAGAGCATGCTCAATCTCGCTAAGATTCCTTATCGTAGCGTGAAGTTCGAAGGCAAGGACGTTACCGTGCGTTTCGCGGACGAAGACACGCAAACCAAAGGCTCGACCTTGCTGCGCGAGCAACTGGGAGACGATTATGTCGTGGCGCAGAATTTGCTGCCGCGTTCGCCGGCTTGGCTATCCGGCATAGGCGCGCTGCCGATGTACCTGGGTTTGGATCTGCGCGGCGGCGTGCATTTCCTGCTGCAAGTGGATACCAAGGCCGCGTTCGATAAAGCCATGGAACGTTACGCCAGCGACGTGCGCAGCAGCCTGCGCGAGAAAAAAGTGCCTTACACCAGCGTCTCGCGCCAGGGCGAGACCGTGCGCGTGACTTTCCCGGATGCGGCGGCGCGTGATAAGGCTAAGGAAATCATTGCCGATCGCAACCCGGATTTACTGCTGAAAGACGCGCCGAGTGGCAACGACTACGTTTTGATTGCCTCATTACGGCCGCAGGTGATACAGCAGCGCCAAGAGCTCGACGTGAAACAGAACCTGACGACGCTGCGCAAACGGGTGAATGAGCTGGGCGTGGCGGAGCCGATTATTCAGCAGCAAGGTTCGGACCGGATCGTGGTGCAATTGCCGGGCATTCAAGATACGGCACGCGCTAAAAAAATTCTGGGCCGTACCGCGTCCTTGGAAATCCGGATGGCGGATTTTACCGATGCCGATATGGCGGCCGCGCTGCAAGGCCAGGTACCGCCGGGCGCCAAGCTGTTTACCGAAAGCGATGGCGGCAAGGTACTGGTGCGGAATAGCGTTGTGTTGACCGGCGAATCGATTACCGATGCCAGTCCCGGGTTCGACGAGCATGGCAGGCCGTCGGTGCATATCACCTTGGATAGCCGCGGCGCGCGCATTTTTCAGAAGCTGACGCGCGAGAATATCGGCAAGCGCATGGCGATTTTGCTGATCGAGAAAGGAAAAGAAGAAGTGGTCACCGCGCCGGTGATTAACAGTGAAATTCCCGGTGGCCGGGTGGAAATTACCGGCCGCTTTACCACCGACGAAGCCAGCAATGTGGCGCTGTTGCTGCGTTCCGGCGCGCTGGCGGCGCCGATGGAAATCATCGAGGAGCGCACCGTGGGTCCGAGCCTGGGCGCCGATAACATCGCGCGCGGCTTCAATTCGACCATGATCGGTTTCGCGCTGATCGTGTTATCCATGATCGCGTATTACCGCGTGTTCGGCCTCATCGCCAGTTTCGCGCTGGCGGTGAACGTGTTGTTGCTGGTGGGTGCGCTGTCGCTGATGCAAGCCACCTTGACGTTGCCGGGCATCGCCGGTATCGCGCTCACGGTGGGCATGGCGATCGACGCCAACGTGCTGATCTTCGAGCGCATCCGCGAGGAATTGCGCAATGGCAATTCGCCGCAGGCGGCCATCCATGCCGGCTTCGATCGCGCCTGGGATACGATTTTCGATTCGAACATCACCACCTTGATCGCCGGTTTTTTCTTGTTCTGGCTCGGTTCCGGACCGGTGCGTGGCTTCGCGGTGACGCTATGCATCGGCATTTTGACTTCGATGTTCAGCGCGGTGACGGTATCGCGCGCTGTCATCAACCTGACCTACGGCCGGGTGAAGAAATTGAACCATATATCGATCGGCTAAGCGGCGGACGAAGGAAACAGCATGGAATTATTTCGCATCAAACACGATATTCCCTTCATGAGGTATGCGCGGGTGACGGCTTTCTTCTCCGCCGCCACATTCATCCTCGCCATTGTCTTCATCGTATGGAAGGGGTTGAATTTGGGCGTGGACTTCACCGGCGGCACGGTGATGGAAATGCGCTATACCCAAGCAGCGGAAATCCAAAAGATTCGCGAGTATTTGGCATCCCATGGTTATCCCGATGCGAGCGCGCAAAATTTTGGCACTTCGCGCGATGTACTCATCCGGCTCGCGGTAAAGCCGGGTGTGACCAGCGCCCAGCTTTCGGAGCAGGTATTGAGCGTGCTGAAGCAGCAAGTTCCGGACGTGAAACTGCAACGGGTGGAGTTCGTGGGGCCGCAAGTAGGCAAGGAGTTGCTGTATGACGGCTCGCTCGCCTTGCTGGCGGTATCGGCGGGAATCGTGCTTTATCTCATGGTGCGCTTCGAGTGGCGCTTCGCCGTGGGCGCGATTGTCGCGACTTTTCACGATGTGGTGATCATCGTCGGGCTGTTCGCGTTTTTCCAGTGGGAGTTTTCGCTCACCGTGCTGGCGGCGCTGCTGGCGATTCTCGGCTACTCGGTGAACGACACGGTAGTGGTGTTCGACCGGATACGGGAAAATTTCCGCAAAATACGCAAGGGCACGGTGGCGGAAATCATCGACAATGCCATCACCCGCACCCTGTCGCGTACCATCATGACGCACGTCATGACGCAGTTGATGGTGTTCTCCATGCTCTTCCTGGGGGGCGAAATTCTGTTCTACTTCGCCCTGGCCCTGACCATCGGTATCGTGGTGGGTACGTATTCCTCGGTGCTGGTGGCGAGCCCGATCGTGATGTGGCTCGGCGTTTCGCGCGAAGATTTCATCAAGGTGGTAAAGAAGCCGGAAGCTGAAGCACTTCCTTAGCGGTTAAATCGAACGTCTGTTTTTCCGATCGGCCATAAATCATCTTGGAACTCCTTACCCAACTCATCGATTTCGTTCTGCATCTCGATCAACACCTGGTGGCGTTGATCGGCGCGTATGGTTATTGGGTATACGGCATCCTGTTCCTGATTATTTACGGCGAAACCGGTTTAGTGGTGATGCCGTTTCTGCCGGGTGATTCGCTGTTGTTCGTGGTTGGCGCATTGGCGGCGACGGGTGCGCTGGATGTGCAATGGGTGATTGCGTTGCTGATGGCGGCGGCGTTCCTCGGTGACAACACCAATTATTGGATCGGACGTTTTCTCGGGCCGAAAGTGTTCAAAACCCAATCGCGCTGGCTTAACCGGCGCTATTTGGACAAGACCGAGGCGTTCTATGAAAAGCACGGCGGCAAGACCGTGCTGCTGGCGCGCTTTCTGCCGATTATCCGCACCTTCGCGCCATTCGTGGCCGGCATCGGCCGCATGCGCTATGGCCGCTTCGTGCTGTTCAGTATTTTGGGCGCGGTGGCCTGGATCAATTCGCTAGTATTCGCCGGATATTTTTTCGGCAATATTCCGCTGATTAAAAACAACCTCACCGTGGTGATTCTTATCATCGTGGCGTTGTCTTTTATGCCGGCTATGATTCACTTCGTGCGCGAGCGTGCGCGGCTATAATTAAACCTCGCGCAGCGAGCCTAAGTCCCTCTCTCCCGCTTGCGGGAGAGAGCTAGGAGAGAGGGCAGCCTAACCCTCGCGAAACGAAATTTGGTTCTAGCCGCGTACCTTACTTCACGCCCAGCAATTCCACATCGAACACCAAGGTTGCGTTAGGCGGAATCACGCCACCCGCGCCGTGGCTACCGTAGCCCATATCCGGCGGGATAATCAGTGTGCGTTGGCCGCCGACTTTCATCCCGGCCACGCCTTCATCCCAGCCGCGAATCACTTGGCCCGCGCCGAGTTGAAAAGTAAAGGGCTCGTTGCGATCGCGCGAGCTGTCGAACTTGCGGCCTTTGTGATCCGTAGTCGCCGCATCGTAAAGCCAGCCGGTATAGTGCACCGTGACTTTCTCACTCGCGCTGGCGGTAGCGCCTTCCCCGATTTTGTGGTCAATCTTAATCAAATCCACGCCGGGCTGCGCGTGTGTATGGCCTTGTGGCGCATCGTCGTGGGCGGCAGCCAATGGGGGCAGGGCGGCCAGGCCCAAGGCGGTGAGGCTGGTCAGAGTGCGGATCAGGGTTTTGCGCATGCGGGGCTCCAAGAAAAAATGCGTATCTTACGCACAAAACGATAACGGGCCAACGGCCCGTTATGTCTCCCACGGCAGGGTGAATAAAAGCGCTATTTCATTGCCGCGAGGAGCTTATCAAACGCCTCTTGGAACAATCTCACGCCATCGCGTTGCAGATCATCGCCGGCATCGCGCATATTGATGCCGATTTGCTCCAGCGTCAGGTAATCACGCTGGGTTTGCTCAATACCGGTGCCGAGGGTAGCGGCGGCTTTGCCGTGATCGCGGAAGAGCGCGATAGTGGCGTCCGGTAGGGTATTGACTGTTTCCGGGCCGATGAGCGGTTCCACGTACATGACATCGCTGTAGGCGGGGTTCTTGGTACCGGTACTGGCCCATAGCGGGTTTTGCGGGCGCGCGCCTTTGGCTTTGAGTTCCGCGAACAGCGGGCCATGAAACAATTCCCGGTAGCGTTGATACACCAGTTTGCTCATGGCGACCGCGCTTTTGCCGCGCAGATTGAGCGCTTGCGGGGTGCCGATCATGTCCAATTTCTTATCCACCAGGGTATCGACGCGTGAGAGGAATATGCTCGCCACCGATTTCACCCGGCGCGGATCGCCACCGCCGTTGACCCAGCGTTTCAGGCCGCGGATATAGGCTTCGGCGGCTTGCATGTAATGGTGCAGGGAAAAAATCAAGGTGACGTTGACGCTGATGCCATGCGCGGTCAAGGTCTCGAAAGCGAGAATGCCTTGCGGCGTTGCCGGTACTTTGATCAACACATTGGGCCGATTGACTAGCGCGTAGAGGCGCTTGCCCGCCAGGACCGTATTCTCTTCGTCGTAAGCCAGCGTGGGCGACACTTCCAGGCTCACATAGCCATCGTCGCCCTGCGTGCGCTCCCATACCGGGCGCAGCAAGTCGCAGGCGGCTTGCACGTCGGGCACGGCCAGCGCTTCGAAGCGTGCTTCGAACGAGAGATCGGTTTGTCTGAGCCGCGCGAGCTCGTCTTTGTAATAAGGGCTGTCGGCGATGGCTTTTTGAAAAATCGCGGGGTTGGAGGTGATGCCGGAAATACCGTCCTCTTCCACATAGCGCTTGAGACCGCCTTCATGCAATAGTGTGCGTGAAAGGTTATCGAGCCAGAGGCTTTGGCCAAAGCGTTTTGCTTCGATTAGGGGATTGCTGGCTGTCTTTTGAATGAATGCGTCGCGCTGCATGGCTACCTCTGCTTGAATGGGCATACGTTTAATTTTACAGTTAAGCTTGATCCTATCTTTATAGCGGTATTCAGGAAATACACAACCATGAGCGTATTGTGGGACTTGGCGCAAGTCCAGGCTTCGCCCTTGTTTGCCGCTGTGCATCCGGCCTTGGCGCGTGCGAATTGGCCGTCACAACAATGGCCAACGCTCTCCGATTACCAAGCGCTGCTGGATCGCTTGCCGCCGCTACGAACGGGGAGCGGGGCACGGTTACGGGTGGCACCGCAGGCGGCGGAAAAGCCGCAGGATTGGTATCAGGGATATGAGCCGCGCATTTATGCGACGGGCGCATTGCAAACGCGCGCCGAGAATTGGCACGATTGCTTCAATTTGCTCGCTTGGGCGACGTTTCCTTTAGCCAAGGCGGCATTGAATGCGCGCCACTATGCGCTGCTCGAAGCGCGTGCGGGTGCACCGGTGCCACGCACGCCGGGCCAGGATGCCTTGACGCAATTCGATGAAAGCGGCGTCATAGTGCTTTGCGCCGATCCTGTGCTTACTGCATTGCTGCGGGCCTTCCAATGGAAAAAATTGTTTTGGGAGCGCCGTGCCGAGGTGTGCGTCCGCATGCGCTGTTTCTTGTTCGGGCACGGCCTGATGGAGAAAGCGCTCGTGCCCTACCGGGGGATGACGGGTAAGGGTATCGTGCTGCCGGTATCGCCAGCACTGCTTGCGCTGCCGCTGGAAGCGCAATTGATCCAGGCCGACCACATGCTGGCGGACGTGATCGCCGAGCCGCGATACCTGGCACAGCCGCGTGATCTTGCACCCGTGCCGGTGCTGGGGTTCCCGGGCTTCACTGCGGAAAATGAAGACCCGGCGTATTACGACGACCAGCGCTATTTCCGGCCCGGGCGTAGCCTCACTGCCCAGTGAATGGTCGGTCTTTTTTACACTTCGCTTTTATTTTTTAGGCGGCCGTGAAAAATAGCATTTAAGATCAGCCAGATAATGTTCTGGCACGCAGCTTGCTGCTAGTATAAAAAAAACAGAAAAATAGTTTTAATGGGGAATTTCGCCAACCTTCGGGTTGGCGTTTTTATTTCCGCCAGCTGTGAAATAATCGCGTATGGATTGGAAGAAAGCGGCACATGCAAATTAAACAGTTGGGCCACGTGGTGTTGAAAGTGCGCGATCTCGCGGTGTCCGTGCCGTTTTATCGCGATGTATTGGGTCTGCGCGAAGTGGCGCGCTACGGCCGCAATATGGTGTTTTTTTCCCTGGGCGCGAATCATCATGATTTGGCGCTGCTGGAATTGGGTGCGCACGCCCCCGCGCCCAGTCCGGATAGCGTGGGTTTGTATCATGTGGCATTCAAAGTGGGCGATAGCCTGGATGAGCTGCGCGCTCTGCGCGATCACCTGACACGGCAGGGCGTGCCGGTGCTCGGCATGTCGGATCACGGGGTCAGCCAGTCGCTCTATATCCGCGATCCGGATGGTATCGAAATCGAACTCTATGTCGATGCCGATCCCAGTGTATGGCGCGACAATCCGCACGCGGTTGCAACCATACGGCGCTTGGATCTGGATCGGGCATGAAGCCCTTTTCCGGGGCCTGCGAAAATAACCAAGCCCCGATTCTCGCCATCTTACGCGAGGCATTTTCAGCGGTGCGCAGCGTGTTGGAAATCGGCAGCGGCACCGGCCAGCATGCGGTGTATTTCGCGCGCCATCTTCCGCATTTAAGCTGGCAGACGAGCGATCTTGCCGCGAATCATCCGGGCATCCGTGCTTGGCTCGATGAAGCGGCGCTGCCGAATACACGGCCGCCGATCGCGCTCGATGTGAATGCGCATCCGTGGCCGGTCGAAGCGGTGGAGGGCGTGTTTAGCGCCAATACCTTGCATATTGTTTCCTGGTCCGAAGTGGAACAATTATTTCGCGGCGCGGGCCAAGCGCTGCCGCCCGGCGGCGTGATGTGCGTGTATGGGCCGTTCAACTATGGCGGGGAATTTACCGCACCGAGCAATGCGCGTTTCGATGCTTGGCTCAAGGCGCGCGATCCCGCGAGCGGTGTGCGCGATTTCGAGGCGGTGCGCGCGCTTGCCTTGCAACACGGGCTGACCTTAGTCGCGGACCACGCCATGCCGGTCAACAATCGTACCTTGGTGTTTCGCAAAGCGGATTGAGGTAGGGGCGGAGGCATGCCTCGCCCGCGCCTGATGGGATACCACCTACGCAGCGCCGGGTTGCCGGCAAGGATGCCGGCGCTACGGCAGTAGGGCTTCGTTTTTTGAAATGGATTCCGTGGTGCGTAGCGCCGGCTTCCAGCCGGCAGATGGGCCAGGTGACCGGCATACACACTGTAGAGCTTCTTATGTCCTGAAGAGAACGTAAGCTTCAAGTCAGTCACATTACCCCGATGAAATCTGACGCCGCACGTCATAGTAAAAACATTTTGTGGCAGTTCTAGGCCAGGCACAGTGCGCAGTAGAGACTGAGAGTCACGTCCGGCAACGTTGAAAAAACGAACGCGGATTCCATGTTCTGCCGTGCGCGCGCGATGGTTGCAAATACTTAATGCCGATTGGCACAAGCATTGCGACAGGGTTGCGTGTGCGATGCGAGCTTTCGCGTCGCACATCGGGAATCTCTCTCCTTGATCCGGAGTTGGCCGGGCCGCGTGCCCGGCCTCTTTTTTATTACTGGCCGCGCCGCTTCGCGGATTCGTATAAGGGCATCACCTCGGGCAGATGCGCCTCGATGTCTTTGAGCCGGCTTTCCGGGTCGGGGTGGGTGCTTAATATTTGCGGCGGCCGTCCGCCTCCGGTGGACAGCATCTTGCGCCAGACGCTGAGGGCGGCGTGCGGATCGTAGCCGGCGCGCGCCATCAGTTCCAAGCCGATGCGGTCGGCCTCGCGTTCTTTCTCGCGCGAGAAGGGCAGCGTGAGTCCCACGGTGGCGGCATCGCCGAGCAGGCTGGCGCTATTCTGATCCAGCTTGAATGCGGCGGCGAGTACCGTCAGCCCGACTTGTTGCGCGAGCGCTTCGGACATGGCTTCGCGCGTATGCTCGCGCAGGGCATGCGCAATTTCGTGGCCCATCACCGCCGCGATCTCGGCATCGGTGAGATGCAGGGTGTCGATCAAGCCGGAATACACCGCGATTTTCCCGCCGGCCGCGCAATATGCGTTGATCTCTTTGCTGTTGATGACGTTGACTTCCCACTGCCAGTTGCGCGTGTCGGGACGGAAGGCGCCGGCTTGTTCGATGAGCCGGGAGGCGATCGCGCGCACCCGCGCCGTTTGCTGCGGGTTTTGATTCAGCGCACCGGCTTTGGCGTACTTGTCTTTTTCCTTGGCGTAGAAAGCGGCCGCGCCTTGGTTGGCTTGCTCCGATGAAATGAGCAGGAATTGTTTACGCTCGACGCCCACTGCGCCGGGCTGGGTCGTGGTCGCGCAGCCCGCGGTGATGAGTGTGACCAGGATCAGTGCTTGAAAGCGAAAGGGCGAGAAAAAAATCATGTGCATTGTCCTCGATAAAAGTCACCACTTCACGACATGTACATTCGGAAGGGTGCGGCCCAGAAACCGTTCACCGATAGTTTGGAAGCGTACCGGCACATCGGTCACGAAGTAATCATAGCGCGGTTTTTCCCGGCTGGGATTACTCAGGCCTTGTTCTTTCAGCAGTAGCGCGGTGCGCTCCGCCATCGCCTGCGCCGAATCGATGAGCCGCACATTCGGTCCCGCCACCTCTTGCAGCAAGGGGATCAACAGCGGGTAATGGGTGCAGCCCAGCACCAAGGTATCCACGTTTTGCGCCAGCACCGGCTTCAAATAATCTTGGGCGGTGAGGCGCGTCACCGGATGTTCGAGCCAGCCTTCTTCCACCAGCGGCACGAACAACGCGCAGGCTTGCGAATACAGACGCACTTCCGGGTCGCGGCAATGGATGGCTTGCGCATAGGCATTGCTGTTGATGGTAGTGGGTGTGCCGATGATGCCCACTTGCTTATTGCGCGTGGCGGCTACCGCACCGGCCGCGCCGGCATCGATCACATCCAGCACCGGCACCGGCGAGAGGTCTTGCACTTGCTGCGCCGCCACCGAAGCCATGGTATTGCAAGCGATGATGAGTAGTTTCACCTGCTTTTCCAGCAGAAATTCGGCGATCTGCGTGGTGTAATGCGCGATGGTCTCGACCGATTTCACGCCATAGGGCACGCGCGCGGTGTCGCCGAAATACACGATATTCTCGAACGGCAGGCGCTCCATGAGCGCGCGCACCACGGTCAGGCCGCCGACGCCGGAATCGAAAACACCAATGGGAGAGTGAGGGTCGATTTGCATAAGAAAATAGATTCGGATTATATCAGGCGATTTTGCCGTGCCGGGCGAGCGCCCAGGCCACATGCTCGCGCACCAGGATAGAAGGGTGATCGCGGCGGGCTTGCAGCGCGCCGATGATTTCGGGCGTGGTCGGCGCGTTACCCAGCGCCACGGCGATATTGCGCAGCCACTGTTCATACCCGATGCGGCGAATGGCGCTGCCCGCCAAGCGGGTTTCGAATTCGTCCGCGCGCCAGTTAAAAAGATCGATCAGCGCTACATCGTCCAAGCCCTGGCGCGGATGAAAATCCGTTTCGCGCGTGGGCTGCGCGAATTTATTCCAGGGGCACGCCAGTTGGCAGTCGTCGCAGCCGTAGATGCGGTTGCCAAATAGTGGGCGCAGATCTTCCGGGATCGCGCCTTTGTGCTCGATGGTGAGGTAGGATATGCAGCGCCGTGCATCGAGCACGTAAGGCGCGACGATGGCGCCGGTGGGGCAGATGTCGATACAGGCTTGGCAGGTGCCGCAATGATTTTCGGTGGGCCTATCCACCGGCAAATCCAAATCGGTGTAGATCTCGCCCAAAAAAAACCACGAGCCATGCTCGCGCTGCAACAGTAAAGTGTGTTTGCCGCGCCAGCCCAAGCCCGCGAGTTGCGCCAACTCCACTTCCATCACCGGCGCGCTATCGGTGAACACGCGATGATGGAACGCGCCGATTTCTTGGGTGATGCGATCCGCGAGTTGTTGCAGCCGGCTGCGCATCAGCTTGTGATAATCGCGCCCCACGGCGTAGCGCGAGATAAACGCGCGCGCCGGGTCGCGCAACACGTCCCAGCTATCGCGCGTTCGCGGCGGCTGATAATCGAGCCGGGCACTGATCACGCGCAGCGTGCCCGGCACCAGTTCCGCCGGGCGCGTGCGTTTGGTGCCGTGTTTTGCCATATAATCCATCGCGCCATGCCTGCCCGCCGCCAACCATTCCAACAGCCGCGTTTCCGCCTGCGGCAGCTCCACGCCGGCGATGCCCACGGCTTGAAAGCCGAGTGCTTGTCCCCAGGTTTTGATTCGCGTGGCGAGTGGTCCCGGCGCGAGGGTGCGATCGGTCTGCATGCCGCGCATCATAGCGGGGCGCCATGCAAATGACACGCTTCTTGCCGGATGAAGCCGCGACGCTCACGTTCGGCGCCGAACTGGCGCGCGCGCTGGTACCGGGATTGGTGATTTATCTGGAAGGCGACTTGGGTGCGGGAAAAACCACGCTGGCGCGTGGCGTGCTGCGCGGCTTGGGGTATGCGGGAAAAGTGAAAAGCCCCACCTATACCCTGCTTGAACTTTACACCGTTTCTAAGTTATCATTGTATCACTTTGATTTCTATCGGTTCACCGATCCACATGAATGGGTGGATGCGGGCTTCCGGGAGTATTTCAATCCGCACACCGTGTGCCTGGTGGAATGGCCGGAAAAAGCCGGCGAATTTCTGCCCGCGCCGGATGTGCGCATTGCCTTATCGGTGGCCGATGGCGGGCGTAGTCTCCAAGTCAATGCAGAAACGGAGGCAGGCAAGAAATGGTTCAAGCATGTAGCACCAGCAGCGAGCGCTTAAGGCCGGGTTCCCGCTTTGTCTACGCTTGCCTGTTGTTGCTCTTATGCGCTGCCCCCAGCTTCGCGCAAAGTACGCTCACCCTCACCGCCGCGCGTGTGTGGCCCGCCGCGGAATATACGCGCATCACCCTTGAATCCAAACAGCCGATAGTCTTCAGGCATTTCACGATGGATAAGCCGGAACGGGTGGTGCTCGATCTGGAAAACGTCGAACTCACGCGTGTCTTATCGCAGTTGTCGGCCAAGGTCGGCGCGAATGATCCCTACATCAAGGCGGTGCGTGTCGGCCGCTTCAAACCGGATGTGGTGCGGCTGGTGTTCGATCTCAAGGTAGAAGCCAAACCTTCGGTGTTTACCAGCAAGCCTTATGGCGATTATGGCTACCGTTTGGTGCTGGATATTTATCCCGCGCATCCGGTCGATCCTCTGCTGGCCTTGCTCGAAACCAGCAGCGCGAAAGAAGCCGCCGCCGGGATCGGCACGCCGCAACAGCAAGCCAAAGACGAGCAAGCGCCGCCGCCCGCGCCCGAAGCAGCCAAGGAACAGCAAGCCCCCTTCGCCAAGAACCCCGGACAGGAGAAAGCGCTTAATCCGCGCAAGGGCAAGGGCCCATTGCTGACCATCGCTATCGATCCCGGTCATGGCGGCGAAGATCCGGGCGCGCAGGGCCGCAACGGCACCTTCGAGAAAAATGTGACGCTTTCGATCGCGCGCCGCGTCAAAGCGAAAATCGATGAAGATCCCACTATGCGCGGCGTGCTCACACGCGATGGCGATTATTTCGTTCCGCTGGGCGAGCGCGTGGCGAAGGCGCGCAAGATGCAGGCAGACTTGTTCGTTTCCATCCACGCCGATGCCTTCATCAATTCGGATGCGCGCGGCTCCTCGGTATTCGCGCTGTCGGATAAAGGCGCCACCAGCGCCGCCGCGCGCTGGCTGGCGAAGCGCGAAAACGAAGCGGATTTGATCGGCGGCATCAACATCGACGTGAAGGACAAATACCTCAAGCAGACCCTGCTCGATCTCTCGCAAACCGCCACCATCAACGACAGCATGAAGCTCGGTAAAGCCGTGTTGAGCGAACTGGGCGACGTCAACACCCTGCACAAGGGCATGGTGGAGCAAGCCGGCTTCGCGGTGCTGAAAGCGCCGGATATTCCCTCGATTTTGGTGGAGACCGATTTCATTACCAATCCCAAGGAAGAGGAGCGCCTGACCGATGATGCCTATCAAGACAAGCTGGCATCCGCCATCGTCTCCGGTATCAAGCGCTACTTCGCGAATAATCCACCGCTGGTGAAATCCAAGCTGGCGCGGAACTAAGGCAGCCCCCGCGTTATAATGCCGGCTCATGTCTGGCATTCATCTTCTTCCCGATCTGCTGATCGACCAAATCGCCGCCGGCGAGGTGGTGGAGCGGCCGGCCTCCGCGCTCAAAGAGTTGCTGGAGAACGGCGTCGATGCCGGTGCGAGCGAAATCGAAGTGCGCTTGACGCAAGGCGGCATTAAGCAAATTCAAGTCAGCGATAACGGCGGCGGCATTCCCGGCGCGGAGTTGGCGCTGGCGCTTTCGCGCCATGCAACGAGCAAGATCGCGAGCTTGGAAGATTTGGAGCGTGTCGGCAGCCTCGGTTTTCGCGGCGAGGCGTTGGCGAGCATCGCTTCCGTCACGCGCATCACCTTCACCAGCCGCACGCGCGATGCCGAGCACGCCTGGCAAATAGAGACCGAGGGCGGCGCACAGTCCGGCGTGCTGCCGGCGGCGCATCCGGTGGGTACCACCATCGAGGCGCGCGATCTGTATTTCAATACCCCGGCACGGCGTAAATTTCTCAAGACCGAAGCCACCGAATACGCGCATTGCGAAGAAATGTTCAAGCGCATCGCCCTCGCGCATCCCGAGATCGGCTTCACGCTGCAACACAACGGGCGCGTGGCTTGGCATTTGCGTAAGTGCGATCTCGCGCAGCGCGTGCATGAAATCTTGGGTGCGGATTTTACCCAAGCCGCATTGAACATAGACGTTCAAGCCGGCGGCTTGCGCCTCGCCGGGTTCGCCGGCGTGCCCGCCTATTCGCGCGCCAGCCGCGATGCGCAATACTGTTTCGTGAATAACCGTTTCGTGCGCGATAAGCTGATTTCGCATGCGCTGCGCGAGGCATATCAAGACGTGCTGCATCACGCGCGTTATCCGGCGTATGTGTTGTTCCTCACGCTCGAGCCCTCGGGCGTGGATGTGAATGTGCATCCGACCAAAATCGAAGTGCGCTTTCGCGACAGCCGCGCCGTGCATCAATTCTTGTATCACGCGGTGAACAGGGCGCTTGCCCGCTCGCGCGGCGAGGAAAATGCGGCGAAGAGTGAAGCAGAGCAGGCGCCAAGCATCGGGCATCAGGCGCCGGGATTCGCACCCTATGCGCGGCCGGTGCAAAGCCAAATGCCGCTGGCGGCGAATGAGACGAGTGCGTTTTATTCGACGCTATTCGCCGGCGCGAACGAGACGGCGGCAGCCGCGCCGGTACTTCCCGCACACATCGAATTTCCACCGCTGGGGTATGCGCTGGGGCAATTGCACGGCGTCTACATCTTGGCGCAAAACGAAAAGGGCTTGGTGCTGGTGGACATGCACGCCGCGCATGAGCGCGTGGTGTACGAAAAGCTCAAACATGCGCTGGATTTAAACACGGTACCGACACAGCCCTTGCTGGTGCCCGCCGCGCTCACCGTGGGGCCGCTGGAAGTGGCGACGGTGGAAGAGCAGGGCGCGACGCTGGCGCAACTCGGATTCGAAATGGCGGTGCTCTCGCCCAATAGCATCGCCGTGCGCGCGATCCCCGCGCTGTTGCAAGACGCCGATCCGAACGAATTGGCGCGCGCGGTGCTGCAAGACCTGCGCGAATTCGGCGCGAGCCGCGTACTCACCGAACGCCGCAA